>Ga0073899_10001217_pt1 | contig 23711 bp, 20 predicted proteins | sample KloWWTmetaKNB5Ph_FD_88975 | JGI IMG/M metagenome (GOLD analysis project Ga0073899, IMG submission 88975) | Active sludge microbial communities from Klosterneuburg, Austria, studying microevolution and ecology of nitrifiers - Klosterneuburg... | ecosystem: Engineered > WWTP > Aerobic digester >... | reverse complement strand
TTCGTGCTGGTGCTCGCCATCTTCCTGGTCTACCTGGTGATGGCTTCGCAGTTCGAATCGCTGATCCACCCGTTCGTGATCCTGCTCACCATCCCGCTCGCGCTGATCGGCGCCGTCTGGGCGTTGTGGCTCACGGGCACGACGGTCAACGTGGTCGCGTACATCGGCCTGATCATGCTGGCGGGCATCGTGGTCAACCAGTCGATCGTGCTGATCGACGCCGTCAACCAGCTGCGCGCCGCCGGCATGTCGAAGTTCGAGGCGATCGTCGAAGGCGGCAAGCTGCGCCTGCGCCCGATCCTCATCACCAAGCTCACGACCATCCTCGGGCTGCTGCCGATGGCGCTCGGCATCGGCGAAGGAGCCGAGGTCCGCGCACCGATGGCGATCACCGTGATCGGCGGCGTGCTGCTCACGACGTTCCTGACACTGCTCGTGATCCCGGTCGTGTACTCCGTGCTGGACCGCAAGCAGTTCGTCGCGCGGCAGCCGCAGGCGGCTGCGCCGGGACCCGTCGCCGCAGAAGCCGCCGGCTGAGGATTTGCCGCCCATGCTGCACACGCAGGTCGCCCTGTCCCGCCCCGTGACCACGATCATGGCGGCGCTCGCGCTGCTCGCCGTCGGCCTGATCTCCGGCAAGCTGCTGCCGCTCGAGGCCATGCCGGACATTTCGTTTCCCGGCATGCAGATCATCGTCCCGTACGCGGGGTCAACCCCGGAGGAGATGGAGGAACTCGTGGTGCGCCCGGTCGAGGAGGCGCTTGCAACGCTGTCGGGCATCAAGGAAATCCGGGCCAGCGCGCAGTCCGACCAGGCGACCTTCACGGTGCTGTTCGACTGGGACCGCGACGTGGACGCCGCCGCGTTCGAGGTGCGCACCAAGCTCGACTCGATCCGGCCGCAGCTGCCGGTGGGCGCCGACCGGCTGCTGATGTTCGCCTTCAGCTCCGGCGACCAGCCGGTGGCCGTGATCCGTATCTCGTCCGACAAGGACCTGACCGACCAGTACGAAATGCTGGAGAAGTACCTGCAGCGACCGATCGAACGCATCGAGGGCGTCGCGCGCGTCGAACTGCAGGGCGTGCAACCGCGGGAAGTGCGCATCCTCGTCGAACCCACCCGGCTTGCCGCCTACAGCGTCGACGTGCGGCAGCTGCGCACACTGCTCGAGCAGAGCAATTTCTCCGTCAGCGCGGGCGAGATAACCGAGAACAACTCGCGTTTCACCGTGCGCCCGATCGGCGAGTTCCGCAGCATCGACGACGTGCGCAACCTGCTGCTGTCGCCCGGCGTGCGGCTTGGGGACATCGCGCAGGTCGACCTGGTGTCGCCGGAACTGCCGGTGGGCCGTCGCATGGAAGGCCGCCCGGCCGTCGGCATCGACGTGTTCAAAGCCACGCAGGCCAACGTCGTCGACGTCGCCGATCGCGTCCTCGAGGCGATCGAGAAGGCCCGCGACCTGCCGCAGTTCCAGGGCATCAAGATCCTGGTCGTCGGCAACCAGGCCGACAGCATCCGCGAATCGCTGCGCGAGCTGCGCAAGGCCGGGATGATCGGTGCGGTACTCAGCTTCTTCATGCTGCTGTTCTTCCTGCGGCATCTCCCGACCACGCTGATCGTGAGCGTCGCGGTGCCCGCCTCGCTGCTGGTCACGCTCGCCGCCATGTATTTCATGGGGTTCACGCTCAACGTCCTGACGATGATGGGCATGCTGCTCGCGATCGGCATGCTGGTCGACAACTCGGTGGTGATCACCGAGAGCATCTTCCGGCACCGGCAGCTGCATCCGGGCCATCCGCTCGAGTCGACGCTGGCTGGCGTGAAGGAAGTGGGCGTCGCGACGCTCGCCGGCACCTTCTCGATGATCATCGTCTTCCTGCCGCTCGTCTTCGGCGAGCGCAACCAGATGTCGATCTTCCTGGTGCACGTCGCGGTGCCGATCATCGTCGCGATGCTGGCGTCGCTGGTGATCGCGCAGACCCTGCTGCCGATGCTCGCCGCGCGGATGTCCCCGCCGCCACCGGTCCAGGACGGCTCCTGGTTCGGCCGGCTGCAGCTTCGCTACGGGAACGCGCTCAACTGGGCCCTCACCCACCGCAAGTGGATGGCGCTGATCACGGCCCTGATCGTCGTCTCGCCCGTGCCGCTGTTCATGCTCAAGCTGACCAAGGTGGATCCGTTCCCGCAGGAAGCCAGCCGCGTGCTGATGATCAACTACCACCTCGAAGGCTCGCACCCGATGCAGCGTGTCGAGCAGGCAGTGCAGCGGGTGGAGGCGTACGTCGCCGCGAACAAGGAAAGGTTCGACATCGACACGTTCTACTCGTACTGGCAGAACGACCAGGCCAACACGCGGCTCTACCTGATGCCGAAGGACGAGGCCCGGGTGCCCGCGACCAAAGTCATGGAGCTTGTCATGGCGGACATGCCGGAGATCATCATCGGCAAGCCCAGCTTCACCTTCGACGACAGCATGAGCGGCTCCTCATCGTTCAGCCTGCAGCTGGCCGGCGAATCCACGGAGCGTCTCGCCGACATCTCACGCGAGGTCGCGCACCGCCTGTCGTCGGTGCCGGGGCTCGAGGCGGTGCGCTCCGAGGCGGGCACCGGCGAGCAGGAAGTGCAGGTGATCGTGAATCGCGACCGCGCGTCGCAGCTCGGCCTCACCACGCAGGACATCGCACTCACCGTGGCGGGCGCCATGCGCGGCGACCGCCTGCCGGAATTGCGTACGTCCGAACGTGAGATCACCATGCGGCTCGCGTTCCGCGAATCCGACCGCCAGTCGGTCGAGGACCTGGCGCGAGTGCCGGTGATGCTGCCCGACGGATCGCGCACCGACCTCGGCGCGGTCGCCGAATTCGTCGTGATGCCGAGCGACCGCGAGATCCAGCGCCTCAATCGCCTCACCACGGTCGTGATCGACGCGAACCTGGCCGAAGGCACGACCATGGACGAAGTGCGCAAGCGCGTCGAGCCCGTGATGGCGGCCTATGCGCTGCCGGCTGGCTACACGTGGAAGTTCGGCCGCGGCTTCGAGGAGAACGACAAGGCCATCCAGACCATGTCGCAGAACATGCTGCTCGCGGTGGTGCTGATCTTCCTGGTCATGGCATCGCTGTTCGAATCCGCGCTCTACCCGCTCTCGATCATCACCTCGATCGTCTTCGCCATCGTGGGTTCGATCTGGTTCCTCACGCTCACCGGCACGACCATCACGATGATGGCGATGATCGGCTTCATGGTGCTGATGGGCGTGGTGGTGAACATCGGCATCGTGCTGATAGCGCACGTGATCGACCTGCGTCAGGCCGGCATGCCGCGGCATGAAGCGATCCTGCAGGCCGGACACGATCGGCTGCGCCCGATCATGATGACGACACTCACGACCCTGCTCGGCATGCTGCCGCTCGCCATCGGCGACGCGCAGGTGGGTGGCGGTGGCGAGGGACCGGCGTACCACCCGCTCGCGCGCGCCATCATCGGCGGCCTCGCCTTCTCGGCGATCGTCTCGCTGATCATCGTGCCGGTGTTCTACGTCTGGTTCGACGACCTCAACCTTTGGCGCAAGCGCGTTTTCACCCGCGCACGACCCGCAGTCGACATACCCCCGACCGGCTCGCCGCAGGCCGAGCCCGGCACCTGAGGCGGGCTCCCGCCGCGTCCCCGGACGGGCGGGATCACCGGACCAGGGCGCTGTGGATTTCCCAGTATTCGTCGAGCAGGACGTTCGGCGCCATGCGCCGCGTGCCCGCGTTGGCGTCGGCCGGCACGATGGAATTCGCGTTCGGCACCGTCTCTTCCGGGCTGCGATAGACGACGGCACCGCGCAGTCGATCGGACCGCGCCTTGATCCCGGCCAGGTCTTCGCTCATGCGTTCGATGTCGACGACTGCCTGCGACGCCTGCTGCATCAGCGCCTGGCATTCCTGCTGCGTGCCATAACTCGCGTCGAACACCCGTTTCAGCGTGCTCTGGCGCGCAAGCTCGGCCAGGCCACCCGGGGCCAGGCGGTCGCAAAGCAGCTCGGCGTAGCCGATGACCGCGAGGTTCACGGCGCGGCGTCCGTCCACGCTCAAGCCCTCGAACAGTGGCGGCGGCTCGGACTGGATCGCCTGCACCTGGGTGACCAGCGCTTCGATCTGGCCGGCGGCCGCGTCGATGCGCAGCTCACGCGCCTGGATCGCGTCGAGCAGCCCGCGTCGCCGGAAATAGTTCCAGAATCCCTTCAGCGACGCCAGCTTCAGCCGTGCCAGCTTCTGCTCGGCGTGCAACTGCTCGTCCAGCACCCTGGCCTCGATCAGCTCACGTTCCATCAGCGCCACGCGCTCGCGCCTGGCGCGCTCGAACTCGGCGAGCTGGCTCTTGCGCTCACGATCCTTCTGCTGCCGCGCCAGTTCGGCACCGAACTGCTCGAGCCGCTTGCACGTGATGCGCCAGAGCGCCTTCAGCCGGAAATACGCGAGGCTCTTGTAGCCTTCGTCGGGGCGGCCGAGGTACTGCTCGAGCGACGCCATCTGCTCCTCGACGCGCATCGTTGCGCCTTCCTGCAGCTTGAGGCGGTCGAGCAGCCGGTGGCGATCGTCATCGAGCGCCGTGAGTTCTTTCCTCAGCTCGACGCGATTGCGGAACAGCGCGAACAGCCGTTCGTCTTCGATGCTTGGTTCGCGGCCGGCGAGCCGGTTGCGCAGCCGGCGCAGACTCTCAGGCAGGCGCATTCGCGGCAACCTTCGCTGCCGGCGTGAATTCGTGACCGCGCTCGAGGCAGTAATCGAGCCACTTGTTGAGCATCATGTTGCGCAGCCAGCGCTCGCCGAGCTGCGCCGGGATGCCGGCCCGCACGTGCGCGAGGCTCTGGTGACGTATCCACCGGCCGCAGGCGCTGACTTCGGCAAGGCGCGCGTCGTGATAGACGCGGATCTCGAGGTCGGGGTCGGCCACCGTCGCCTCGGTTTCCTCGAAGTGGTACGTGAGTCGCACCGCCGAGGTGTACGGCGTGTGCTCGAGCACCGACAGGTGCAGGTCGCAGTCCGCCTTCGTGCGCGACACCGCCGTGCCGTGGTGGCGGCGGATGTCACCCGCGAGTTCCTTCAGGCGCAGGAAGTTGCTTTCGTAGAGCGACATGAGGCTCACGAAGCTCACTGGCCGCGCGCGCCAGGACGTGACGCAGAGGTGATCGAGCAACATGGCCCGAATATAGCACAGGGTTTTGGCGCGCCTGTGAAGCGGACCACAGCTTGATGATGCCGCGTATGCAATCGCAAGCGCGGCAGGCAGCCTGGGGCTTTCTGGCAACCCGTATCGCCCGCCGCAGCCCGAACGCAGCTGCGAGGCGGTCACGATTTTTCCGGCCAGCCGCCGGCACCATTCGCCGAGCAGCCGTGCGGGCAAGGGTCGCCGTGAAGCGTGCGGTTCCTCCGCGCGATTCACGATGCGCGGGCGATCCCGGGTTGCCAGAAAGCCCCAGGCTGCCTGCCGCGCCTGGTACTCATGGTAACGTCAAACGCGGTGCCGCTTCACGGCCGCAGCCGGCGCTCGATGCCCTTGCGGTCGATGATGCGGCTTGCGATCTCCTCGATCGAGCACTCGGTCGTGTCGATCGCCGGGATGCCGTGACGGTGGAACAGGTTCTCGGCGCTGCGCACCTCGAACTCGCACTGCGCGATCGAGGCGTAGCGGCTGCCGGGGCGGCGCTCGTTGCGGATCTGCTGCAGCCGCAGTGGCGAGATCGTGAGCCCGAACAGCTTGGGCGTGTGGCCGCGCACCGATGCCGGCAACTGCTTGCCGTCGAAGTCGTCTTCGGTAAAGGGATAATTCGCCGCGAACACGCCGTACTGCATCGCCATGTAGATGCACGTCGGAGTCTTGCCCGAGCGCGACACGCCGATGAGGATCACGTCGGCACGCTGGTAGTCCGCCGTGATCGCGCCGTCGTCCGCCGCCAGCGCGAAGTTGGTGGCCTCGATGCGCGTGCTGTAGACGAGCTGGTCCGCAATGCCGTGCGCACGGCCTGCCCGCTCGCTCGACTTGACCATCAGTTCGCCCTCGAGCGGACCGAGAAATGCGTCGAAGAAATCGAGGAACAGGCCGTTGCTGGCCTTGACCACGCGGCGCAGGTCTTCCTTCACCAGGGTGCTGAAAACGATGGGCCGCAGGCCGTCTTCGTGGCCCGTCGCGTTGATCTTTCTTACGGCTTCCTCCGCCTTGTCAACACTGGCTATAAATGGCAGAGTCACCTGCCTGAATTCCTGGCCCTCGAATTGCGTGAGCAGGCTGTGCCCCATCGTCTCGGCTGTCACGCCGGTCTGGTCAGACACGAAAAATACCGTTCGGCGATTCATCGGCACGGCGGTTCCCGGGGCACAGAGTTGTGCGCAGTGTTTCACCTAGTCCTTTGACCTAGCAAGGGGTCGCTCGTGCGTCCTTACACCCTTCCTTTTTCCAGCCTCGGCCGCCACGACGTGGCTGCAGTCGGCGGCAAGAATTCCTCCCTCGGCGAGATGATCTCGAGCCTGGCGCAGCTGGGGGTCAGCGTGCCGGACGGCTTCGCGACCACCGCCGATGCCTACCGCGAATTTCTCGCGCACAAAGGCCTCGCCGGTCGCATCAAGCAGGAACTGGACAGGCTCGACGTCGACGACGTCGCAGCGCTCGCCGAGACCGGCGCCCGTATCCGGGACTGGATCCTGTCCACGCCGTTCCCGCCGCAACTGCAGCAGGCGATCGTCGACGGCTATGTCCGCATGTGCGCTGGCCGCACCGAGGTCGCGGTCGCAGTGCGCTCATCCGCCACCGCGGAAGACCTGCCGGAAGCTTCGTTCGCGGGTCAGCAGGAGACGTTCCTGAACGTGCGCGGCGCCGACAACGTCGTCAAGGCCGTGCACGAAGTCTTCGCGTCGCTGTTCAACGACCGCGCGATCTCCTACCGCGTGCACCAGGGTTTCGATCATTCGCTGGTCGCGCTGTCGGCCGGAATCCAGTACATGGTCCGCAGCGACATCGGCGTGAGCGGCGTCATGTTCACCCTCGACACCGATTCGGGCTTTCGCGACGTGGTGTTCGTCACTGCGTCCTATGGCCTCGGCGAGACCGTCGTGCAGGGCGCCGTGAACCCGGACGAGTTCTACGTGTACAAGCCGGCGCTGCGCGCCGGCCATCAGTCGATCCTGCGGCGCACGCTCGGCGCCAAGGCGATCAAGATGATCTACGCGCCGGCGGCCCAGGCCGACAAGCGCGTGCTGACCGTCGACGTGCCCGAGGTCGACTGCATGCGCTTCTGCATCAGCGACGCGGACCTCATCGAGCTGGCCAGGCAGGCGCTGATCATCGAGGATCATTACGGCTGCCCGATGGACATCGAATGGGGCAAGGACGGCGATACCGGCAGGATCTACGTGCTGCAGGCACGGCCCGAGACGGTGCAGAGCCGCGCCGGCCGCACGATCCAGCGCTACACGCTGCAGCAGAAAGGCCCGGTGCTGGCGACGGGTCGCAGCATCGGCCAGCGCATCGGCGCCGGTCCCGCACGCGTCATCCGCGACATTCGCGAGATGGCACGCGTCGAAAGCGGCGACGTGCTGGTCGCCGACATGACCGACCCGGACTGGGAGCCGGTGATGAAGCGCGCGTCAGCGATCGTCACCAACCGCGGCGGCCGCACCTGCCATGCCGCGATCATCGCGCGCGAACTGGGCATCCCCGCCGTCGTCGGCTGCGGCGACGCGACGAGGAAGATCCGGGAAGGCCAGCCGGTCACCGTCTCGTGCGCCGAAGGCGACACGGGATACATCTACGACGGCCAGCTGGCGTTCAGCCAGTCGCAGATCGAACTCGACTCGCTGCCCGGCCTGCCCGTCAAGATCATGATGAACGTCGGCAATCCCGACCGCGCCTTCGACTTCGCCGCGATCCCGAACAAGGGCGTCGGCCTGGCGCGGCTCGAGTTCATCATCAACCGCATGATCGGCGTGCACCCGAAGGCGCTGCTCGAATTCAATTCGCTCGAACCCGACCTGCGCGACACGATCCGGCGTCAGATGGCTGGCTACCCCGACCCGGTCGAGTTCTACGTCGAGAAACTCTGCGAGGGCATCGGCACGATCGCTGCCGCCTTCGCGCCGGAGCCCGTGATCGTGCGCCTCTCGGACTTCAAGTCGAACGAGTACGCCAATCTCATCGGCGGCCGCAAGTACGAACCCGTCGAAGAAAACCCGATGCTCGGGTTCCGCGGCGCCGCACGCTACGTCGACGAAGGCTTCCGCCCCTGCTTCGAGCTCGAATGCCGCGCGCTGAAGCGCGTGCGCGAGCAGATGGGACTCAAGAACGTCTGGGTGATGGTGCCTTTCGTGCGCACGCTGAAGGAAGCAGAACAGGTCGTCGGCCTGCTCGCGGCCAACGGCCTGCGTCGGGGCGAGGACGGCCTCAAGGTCATCATGATGTGCGAGATCCCGACCAACGCGGTGCTGGCGGATCGCTACCTGGAATTCTTCGACGGCATGTCGATCGGCTCGAACGACATGACCCAGCTGACGCTGGGCCTGGACCGGGATTCGGCGATCATCGCGCGGCTGTTCGACGAGCGCGACGACGCGGTCAAGGCCATGCTCGCGATGGCGATCACGGCCTGCCGCAAGGCCGGCAAATACATCGGCATCTGCGGCCAGGGGCCTTCCGATCACCCCGACCTGGCACGCTGGCTGCTCGAGCAGGGCATCGAGAGCATGTCGCTCAATCCCGATACCGTCGTCGAAACCTGGCTGTTTCTCGCGAACGAAGCCAAAGCGTAAGTCGGGCGCGGCCTGCTACTTCCGGCGCTGCTTGTACGCGCCGATCAACGCGTCCGCATGGATCAAGTCCTGCCCGGAAAGCTGCGGCTCGACGAGCGCGCGGGCCTCGCGGGCGCGTGGCGCGACCAGGTCGCCCCACTGCGTGTCCTCCGTCGCGAGCACCAGGTAGGCGAAGCCCTGCGCGCTGTCCAGCTTGATGAACCTGCCTTCGAGCAGGTCGAGGCCGACCAGGTACTGCGCCCGCGCATCCCCCGCCTCGGCCAGCTGCTGCAGCGTGACCAGCGCCTCGCCCTGCTTGCCGTCCTGGTACAGCCGGCTCGCCTCGTCGAATGGTGCTTCAGGTGCGGCTGCAGGTGTTGCCGCGGGTGCGGGTGCCGGCGCCGGCGCCGGCGCCGGCGCCGGCGCAGGTTCAGCCGCGAGCAGCGCGGCGGAGGCCCCGAGCGCAAGCGCCGCGAACAGTGCGATTCGAATCGTCCCTGCGTCTTGCATCGTCGTCCCGTCTGTCAGAGTGCCGGCGTGCGGCCCGCCAGCGCATGCGCGAGCGTGCCGCCGTCAACGTATTCCAGCTCACCACCCACCGGCACGCCGTGCGCGATACGCGATGCGCGCAATCCGAACCGTGTCGCGACCTCGGCCAGGAAATGCGCCGTGGCCTCGCCCTCGACCGTGGGATTCGTGGCGAGGATCACTTCCCTGACCTCGCCTGCGCCCAGGAGTTTCTCGAAATCGCCAATGCCGATCTCGGTCGGGCCAACGCCATCGAGCGGCGACAGGTGCCCCATCAGCACGAAATAGCAGCCGCGGAAACTCGCGGTCTGCTCGATCGCGACCACGTCGGCCGGCGATTCCACGACGCAGAGCAGCGAGGTATCGCGGCCGGACGAGGCGCACACCGGGCACAGTTCGCCCTCGGCGAACATGCGGCAGCGCCGGCAGTGCCCGAGCTTCTCCATGGCACTGGCGACGGCCAGCGCGATCTCGCTGCCGCCGCTGCGGTCGCGCTCCAGCAGGTGAAACGCCATCCGTTGCGCGGACTTCGGGCCGACGCCCGGCAGGCAGCGGAAGGCTTCGATCAGCCGGCTCAGTGAAGGCGGATAAAGCATCGCTGGAGCTGCGGTGCGCCGCTCAGAACGGCAGTTTGAAGCCCGGGGGCAGGTTCATGCCGCCCATGACGCCCGACATGCGCTGCTGCGTCGCGGCTTCCACCCGTTGCGCGGCGTCGTTGATCGCCGCCGCCACCAGGTCTTCGATCATCTCGCGATCGTCGAGCGGCACGGCGGGATCGATCTGCACGCGCTTCGCTTCGTGCCTGCCGTTCACCGTGATCCTGACCATGCCGCCGCCGGACTCGCCGACGACCTCCATCGCGGCGATCTCTGCCTGCGCCTTCTGCATGTTTGCCTGCAGCGCCTGCGCCTGCTTCATCATGTTGCCGATGCCGCCTTTCATCATGTGCGTCTCGAGGAAGTGATTGGTGATTAGTGATTAGTGTCGGAGGAACCGCGAGTTCAACCCAGCGGCTTCACCGAACCGGGTCGGACCGTCGCGCCGAACACTTCGCGCATGGCGCGCACCGCGGGATCGCAGTCGATCGATTCTTCCGCGGCGCGCTGCCGGTCCTCGGCCGCAAGCGCATCGCGCCTCGCGGGCGTGAAGATCTCTCCGGGCGCCTCGGCCTGCGTGATCTCGAGGCGAATCGTCTCGCCGAAATGCTGCGACAGCGCCTCGGCCAGCCGGGCCTCGATCTGCGGCCGGCGGAACGAGTCGCCAGCCGGGTCGAGACGCAGGCGGACGAGGCCGGCCTTGCGCTCGAGCAGCACGCAGTTCGCCGCGAAATGCCTGGCCGTGCCCTGCAGGCCGAGGGAGGCGACGAGTGCGTCCCAATCGGACTCGGCGGCCGTGGGACTCGCCACGGTTGCAGGCTTTGACGGTGCAACCGCTGGACGCGCAGCCACCGTCGCCCGCCCGATGCCTGCCCCGCCACCGCCCGCAGGCGCTGCCGGCGGCAAGCCCTGCGGCCGGAACGCGAGCATGCGCAGCAGCGCCATTTCAAAACCCGCGCGCGCGTCCGGCGCGTAGTCGAGATCGCGGCGCGAGTTGATCGCAATCTGGTACAGCAGCTGCAGGTCTTCCGCCGTGAACTTCGCGGCCAGCCCGGCGAGCAGCTTGTCTTCCTCCTCGTCGTCGCCGGGGGGAAGGTCCGGCAGCGCCTGCAACAGCGCCATGCGCTGGATCGCACCCGACAGTTCGCCCAGCGCCTGGTGATAGTCCGGCGCGCGCTCGTCGAGGTGCGCGGCCTGCTGCATCAGCGCCGCGCCATCCTTTCCGGCCAGCGCCGTCAGGATGCCCTGCACGTGCTTGCGGTCGAGCGTGCCGAGCAGCGTGCGCACCTCGGCCTCCATGGCGCGGCCGCCGCCGAAGGCGAGCACCTGGTCGAGCAGCGACAGCGCATCGCGCATGCTGCCGTCGGCGCCGCGCGCAATCGCACGCAACGCGGCCGGCTCGAATTCGACCTTCTCGGCGGCGGCGATCTGCGCGAGACGGTCGTAAATCAAGGGCAACGGCAGACGCCGCAGGTGGAACTGCAGGCAGCGCGACAGCACCGTCACCGGCAGCTTCTGCGGATCGGTGGTCGCCAGCAGGAATTTCACGTGCGGGGGCGGTTCCTCCAGCGTCTTCAGCAACGCATTGAAGGAGTGCGTCGACAGCATGTGGACTTCGTCGATCAGGTAGACCTTGTAGCGCCCGCGCGCCGGCGAGTACTGCACGTTGTCCAGCAGTTCGCGCGTGTCATCGACCTTGGTGCGCGAGGCCGCGTCGACCTCGAGCAGGTCGACGAAGCGGCCGGCGTCGATGTCGGTGCAGGCCGGGCACTGGCCGCACGGTGTCGACGAGACGCCCTTCTCGCAGTTGAGCGACTTCGCGAAAATACGCGCGATGGTCGTCTTGCCGACACCGCGCGTGCCCGTGAACAGGAAGGCATGGTGGATGCGGCCGGAATCGAGCGCGTTCGTGAGCGCGCGGCGGACGTGGTCCTGGCCGACGAGCTGGTCGAACGTGCGCGGGCGCCATTTGCGGGCGAGAACGAGGTAACTCATCGGGCGGGTGGGCGGGTGCTCTGCGTTGCGCTCGGTCGGTGGACGGGCTCAGGTCTGCGCTCTGGGGCGGGCGGCGGCCCGCGCCAGAATACCCCCGGCACCCGGCGTGGCCGCTACCGTTGCTCCCTTCCGGGCCTGGCGGGGTTTGCGGCTGGCCGTCGCGAGGGATCCGACGCGAGCCACCATTGGAGAGTCGCGATCATACCATGCCGAATTCAGTCCTTCGGCAACGGCGGCGGACCGTCCGGAATGTAGGACCGGTAGATCGTCCCGGCCTTTTTCGCCTTGAATTCAGCCTGCACCGCCGCCAGGGTCCGCGGCTGCTCGTAGAGGTCGACCATCGTCGCCGCGAGCACCTTCGAGGCCTGCACCATGCCCTTGTGGCCGATCGACATGCCACCCGCCGCAACCACCGGCCAGGCGTGCCAGGGTGCGTCGACCGGCGAGGTGGCGACCGCGACGTGGAGCGTGGGTGCCACCCAGCTGATGTCCGCAACGTCCGTCGAGCCACCCTCCTCTTCCTGTCCCTCCAGCGGCTTGACGCCTTCGAACATGCCGACCTCCGGCACACCCGTGGCCCTCTGGACCTGCTTCGCGAACGACTGCTCTTCGTTCGTGTACTTGACCGGACCGAGCAGCAGCAGGTTCGCATGCAGCAGGCGCGCGCCGGTCTCGTTGACCAGCATCTCCCACGAGCCGCCGTCCACCGTCACTTTGCCCGTGGTCTCCGTCATCGTGGCGGCGCCTTCCGCCACCTTGCGCGTGCGCGCCAGCAACTGCTCGACATCGTCGCGCTTCCAGTCGCGCAGCCACAACGAGACCTGCGCATACGCCGGGACGACGTTTGGCACGTCGCCGCCGGACACGATCACGTAGTGCATGCGCGAAGTCGGCTTGATGTGCTCGCGCATCATGTTGATGCCGTGCGTGAACAGCTCCGCCGCGTCGACCGCGCTGCGGCCGTTCCACGGATCGCCCGCTGCGTGCGCGGTGCGTCCCTCGAACTCGACGATCAGGCTGACCATCGCCTGACTCGACGTCATGTCGGCCTGCGTCTCGTCGCTCGGGTGCCACGCGAGCACCGCATCGACGTCGTCGAAGAGGCCCTCGCGGGCCATGTAGACCTTGCCGCCGACGGCTTCCTCGGCCGGCGTGCCGTAGAAGCGCACCGTGCCCTTGAGTTTGCCCGCGGCGATCTGTTCCTTGATCGCGATGGCGGCGCCGAGGCTGGCCGGGCCGAACATGTTGTGGCCGCAGCCATGGCCGGCGGCGCCTGCCTGCAGCGGCTCCTGCACCGGAATCGCCTTCTGCGAAACACCCGGCAGCGCGTCGTACTCGCCCATGATGCCGATCACGGGCCGGCCCGAGCCGTACGTCGCGACGAACGCGGTGGGCATGCCCGCGACGCCGCGCTCGACGCTGAATCCCTGCTGTTCGGCGTAATCCGCGAGCGCGGCGGCGGAGCGTGTCTCGCGCAGCGCAGTCTCGGCGTAGGCCCAGATCCTGTCGGACAGGCCCACCAGGTCGGCCTGGTGGCGGTCAATCGAGTTCAAGGCTGCGCGCTTCGCCGGCGTATCCCTGGCGGCGACGAGCTTCGTGCTCTCCGCCCTCCTCTCAGTGCCCGCTGCCGGCGCAGCATGCATGTCCGCGACGACTGAGCGGGCGAACAGCGTCGACACGGCAGTGGCGAGCAGAAAATGGAATTGCTTCACTGGTTCACCCTGAAAAAGAAAACGACACCGTCAGTTGATCTGCGCAGGATCCATGCCGCTGCCGCGGGAGAGGCCGGAATCAGCCGCGGCCGCGATACGGCGGCACCCCCTGGTCCGGCAGCCACAGGCCAGCGGGCGGGCGCCCCGTCTGCCAGAACACGTCGATCGGCATGCCGCCCCGCGGGTACCAGTAGCCGCCGATGCGCAGCCAGCGGGGCCGCAGGAATTCGACCAGCCGGTCAGCGATGGCGAGCGTGCAGTCCTCGTGGAAGGCGCCGTGATTACGGAAGCTGCCGAGATAGAGCTTCAGCGACTTGCTCTCGACCAGCCACCTGGCCGGCGCGTAATCGATCACGAGGTGGGCGAAGTCCGGCTGTCCCGTGACGGGGCACAACGACGTGAACTCCGGCGCGGTGAACCGCGCCAGGTACACCTTGCGCGGGTGCGGGTTCGGCACGCGCTCGAGCACGGCGGATTCCGGCGTCGCCGGCTGCGCAGTCGTCGCACCGAGCTGCCGCAGGCCAGCATGGATCGAGCCACCCCGCCGCCGCGCACTGCTCATTGCACGTTGCCCCGGGCGTAGATGCGCTCGATCTCGTCCATGATCAGGTTCATCTCGCGCATCGCCGCGTTGAACGGCTCCGAGGTCGTCATGTCGACGCCCGCGTCCTGCAGCAGTTCGATCGGGTACCTGGACGAGCCCGCCGCCATCAGCCGCAGGTACGCATCACGGTTCGGCCGCGCCTTGCCGGACTTCACCGCGTCCTTGCCGATCATGCCGTCTGCCAGCGACATGCCGCCGATCATGCTGGTCGCGTACTGGTAAACGTAGAAATTGCGATAGAAGTGCGGGATGAACGCCCACTCCGCACCGTACAGTTCATCGACCTGCACCACGCCTGCGTTGTGCCCGTAATACTGGCGCAGCAGCCCGAGGTAGAGCGCGTTGAGGGAATCCGCGGTGAGCGGTTCACCGCGCTCGACCAGCTCGTGGATCTTGAGCTCGAACTCGGCGAACAGCGTCTGCCGGAACAGCGTCGTGCGCATGCTGTCGAGGTAGCTCGACAGCAGGAAGAGCCGCGTCCGGTCGTCCTTCGTCTGCTCGAGCAGGTGGTGCAGCAGCAGGTTCTCGTTGAGCGTCGACGCCACTTCCGCGACGAACGTCGAATACGAGGCGGTTGCGTACGGCTGTTTCGCCGAGGACATGAACGAATGCATCGAGTGGCCGGACTCGTGGGCCAGCGTCGAGACGTCGTCCCAGGCGCCGTTGAAGTTCAGCAGCTGGTACGGATGCACGCCGTAGACCGTGTTGCTGTAAGCGCCGGGACTCTTGCCGGTATTGGGCATGAAGTCGACCCAGCGGTCGGCATAGCCCTGGCGCAGGGTCTCGACGTATTCGCTGCCGAGCGGCGCGAACGAATCGAGCGTCATCTGCATGCCCTGTTCGGGCGTGTACTGCAGGTCCACCTGCTGCACGATCGGCGCGTACAGGTCTTCGTACCCCAGCTGCTTCACGCCCATGATCTTCTGCCGCAGCTTCAGGTAGCGGTGCAGCGTCGGCAGGTTGGCATGGACGTCGTCGAGCAGGCGTGAGTACACGTTGCGCGGAATGTTGTAGTCGAACAGCGCGGCGTCGAGCGCGGTCGGAAAGTTGCGCACGTCCTTGTACGTGACGTGCGACTGCACGTGGGCATTCAGTGCGGTCGCAAATGTGCGCGTGTACTGGTTGTAGGCCGTCCAGAACGCCTTGAACGCCAGGTCGCGGTCGGCCTTGACCGGCGACGCGCGCCACTTCGAATACGCGGCTGCATCCAGCCGAACCTTGTCACCGGTCGAAAAGGTGACCTCCGGGAACGGCAGGTCCGCGGCGCGGAAGACGGACTGCAGCGTGCCGCCCGCCTCGCCCAGCACGGCCATGCGCGCGAACACCTTCTCTTCGGCGGGCGTCAGCGTGTGCGGCGCCGCGCGCAGGATGTCGTCGAAGAACATGCGGTACTGGCCGAGCTGCGGCTCGGCCGCCAGGTACTTGTCGATCTGCTCGCGGCCGAGCGCGAGGATCTCCGGCCGCATGAACGACGTCGTCGACTGGAAGTTCGAATACACCTGCGACATCTCCTGCTGCATCTGCAGGTTGCGCCCGACGCGGGTGTCCTGGTCGTACGACTGGAAGGCATAGGCGTAAAGCCGCTCGACCCGCCGGCTGGCCTGTTCCCAGGCCGTCATTCCTTGCAGCAGGCTGGCAGGCGATGCACCCAGCTTGCCCTGCCAGGCACCGAGGGCCGGCAGCGACTGCACGAGTTCGTGCTTGGCCGCCACCCAGGCGGCTTCGTCCGGGTACAAGTCCTTGAGGTCCCACTGGTACCGGGCCGGCACGTCGGCGCGCTCCAGGGCCTGAGCCGGCATGGCCAGCACCAGCGCAGACAGGGCGACAAATGCCTGGAAACGGTCATGAAACTGCATCGGAACTCCCGAAACCGTCGACCCGGTTACGAAAAAGAGGCGGCAAGCTTGCCTAGACCAGTGGATGGTCGCAACGTGCAACGATCCTGCTACCATTGCTGCGGTGCAACCAGACATGAAAAAGCCGGCCACCCACGGGGCATAGGCACAAAGTGGTGAAAGCAACAAACGGCTCGCGCATCCCGCAACCGCCCCGGGCGTTGTTCACGTTGCTCGAGGGTCGCGCCCTGCTCGAGATGGCGCTCCTGCTGGCGCTGTATCCATTGTTGCGAGGCACGCCCCACGGCGACGGCCACCCGGTGCTGCTGGTACCCGGTTTCACCGCCAGCGACGCCACGCTGATCGGCCTGTCGGCCTTCCTGCGTTCGCGCGGCTACCACGTCGAGACCTGGGGGCTTGGCCAGAACACCGGCTTCAAACTCAAGTTCAGCCAGGCGCTGGAACAGAAGGTGCGCTTCATGCACCACCGCCATCGTCGCAAGGTCAGCCTGGTCGGCTGGAGCCTCGGCGGCGTCTACGCGTTCTACGCGGCGCACTGCGCCCCCGAATGCGCGCGCTCCGTCGTGTCGCTCGGCAGCCCGATGAAGTTCTCCACCGACGAGCTGCTCGACGTGCCCGTCGTCGTGAAGGCTGCCTACCGGTACCTCGCGCATCCGATGGGTCCAGTCGCGCACCTCGCGCACGTGCGATCCAAGGTTCTGCGCGCGCCACCGCCCGTGCCATCGACCTGCGTGTTCTCGATGACGGACGGCATCGTCCCGCCCGAGGCTGCCCGCATCGAAGACAGCGACGACGACCAGCACAAAAACATCTGGGTGCCGGGTAGTCACGTCGGACTCGGCTTCAACGGTGCGGTGATGTGGATTCTCGCCGACCGGCTGGCACAGGCCGAGGGTGAATGGCGTCCGTTCGATCCGGACGGCCTGGCCGGCACGGCCTACCGCAGGATTGCGAAATACCTGGGGCCGCCCGACCGGGGGCTCAGGAAGGGCGCGGGAAGGGTAGGAAGGGCGGGAAGGGTAGGAAGGGCGGGAAGTACGAGCGGGTAGACCTTCCTTCCTTCCTTCCGAACCTTCTTTCCTTCCGAACCTTCTTTTTTCCTTCCGAACCTTCCTTGCCTTCCTTGCCTTCCTGACCTTCCTGACCTTCCCGACCTTCCTTCCCTACGCGGCTTTACGCACGACGACCTTCTTCTTTTTCCCCTTCCTCGGCTTCGTCGTCAGCGCCAGCAACTCCTGGAAGCTGTCGCGGATGCACTGCGCGAAGAATTCGGGGTCGGGCAGCTGCTCGCGACACGACGTCGGCGAGATGAAGATCATCCCGTCGTAACTCGTCACCGAGAACACCAGCCCCATGCCGTCCGCAATCGGCATGATCGAAGAGAAATACGTCATGCGGGCACCGTCGAGATACAGCGGGATGGCTGGGCCGGGCACGTTCATGATCGTGCAGCCCGCCAGCGGCTCGCGCGGCGAACCGAGCGACGATCCCGCCAGCAGCCTCGCCGACAGCGCGAGCGTGGCCGCCGGGGCGTGCCTGTCGAACTCCGTGAGTTCCTTGGCGCGCACGGCCTGGTCGATGCCCGCATGGGTCGAGGTGTGCTCGTAGATTGCGCGCAGGCGCTTCTTCGCGTCTTCGATCTCGGTGCCGAGTGGCACGCGGATCAGGCTCAGTTCAGGGCGTTCTTCAACGTTGACCCCTGCAGCCCGCACCGAGAACGGCGCGAGCGAGATCACGCTCGCCCCCGGCACTCCTTCGTACGCCAGCAGGTACCGGCGGAAGGCGCCGCCGCAGACCGTGAGCACCGCATCGTTGATGGTGGCGCCCGGAACCAGGTCGCGGATGCGCTTGAACTCGTGGATGAAGAAACGGCGCGACTCGAAGACACGGTGCGGCGAGACCTCGGAGTTGAAGCGCGTGACCGCAAACCGGTCCTTGCGCAGCAACTCGCCGAGCGACCCGAGCACGGCCGGGGTCACCCTGCCGATCGCCCGTGCGAGCGGTCCCGCGAACATCAACGGGCGCAGCACGTTGTTGACCGTCGCGCGCGCGAGCAGCGAGATCGACCCCGGCGGCGACTCCGGGAACCAGGGCTCGGGCGGTTCCGGCGCCGGCGGCAGTGCCGTCGTGTCGTGCAGCAGCGTCGTGATCTCGGCACCGCCGCGCACGTCGATCGCAGCGTGATGAACCTTGGCAAGAATGGCAAAGCTGTCGGGCGGCAGGTGCAGGAACGAATCGAGACCCTCGACCAGGTACAGCTCCCACAGCGGCTTCGACAGGTCGAGCGGGCGCGCATGAATGCGCGACGCCTGGATGCAGAACTGGCGCCAGTCGCCGGGCTTCGGCAACGCGATATGGCGCACGTGGTATTCGAGGTCGAAGTCGTCGTCCTCGATCCAGTAAGGAAAATCGAGTTCCAGCGGCACGCGCAGCAGCTTCTGCCGGAAAATCGGCGACAGGTGCAGCCGGCTTTCGATGTGCTTGAGCAGGCTCTTGAAATGGACACGGCCGTCCCGGGCGGTCGACGGGTCGTAGATCGAGATGAGCGTGATGTTCGAATTGGCGTGGCCGGATTCGCCGTACACGAACCGGGCGTCTTCGCCGCGCAACTGCCTCATGAGCGCATCGTCCTTCCGGTGCCGGTGGCACGCGTCCTGGTTTCGCCCGAGTCTATCATTTGCGGACTTTCAGCAACCCTTCGCCGTTCCGAAGTCCCGTCCGTAACCGGCGCATCCCGCCGATCCAGTGGTCATAATCCGCGGTCTTGCGCTGGACGTACGTCAGGACCTCGGGGTGGGTCAGGATCAGGAATGGCTCGCGTTCGAGCCCGTCGACGATCGCCGTGGCAGCCTGTTCGACCGAAAGCAGGCCCGCAGGTGCGTCGACCGGCAGCTTCTCGTCGAGACCGGTGATCGCCGTGGCGATGTACTGCGGACACACGACCGACACGCGGATGCCACGCTCGCCATAGGTGATTGCCAGCGATTCTGCAAGCCCGACTGCGGCGTGCTTCGTCGCACTGTAAGCCGCGTCACCGACCTGGCACAGCAATCCTGCGGCGGAAGCCACGTTCACGAGGTAGCCCTGGCCGCGCTCGAGCATTCCCGGCAACACCGCGCGCGAGGCGTACACGTGCGCCATCACGTGCACCTGCCACATGCGGGCCCAGAGAGCGTTGGACTCGGCCAGCGCGTCGTCGAGATCGAGCTCGGTCACACCGAACCCCGCATTCGACAGCAGCACGTCCACGCGACCGTAGTGCGCGATCGCCGCCGTCACTGCCGCCCGCACGGCGGCCTCGTCCGACACGTCGCACTGCAGACCGAGGCCGCCGAGCTCGGCAGCCGTCGCTTGCGCCATGGCGCCGTCGAGATCGGCGATCACCACGCCCGCCGCGCCGCGCCGCCGCAGTTCACGGCAGGCCGCGCGCCCGATGCCGCGGCCGGCGCCAGTGACGAACGCGATCTTGTCCTGCATCTGCATGCGGAACCCTCAGGGCGCCAGGTAACGCGACAACTCGAGCTTTGCAATGTGGTTGCGGTGCACTTCGTCGGGGCCGTCCGCGATGCGCAGCGTGCGCGCCATCGCATAGGCCCAGCCAAGACCGTGGTCGTCCGTGACGCCCGCGCCGCCGAACAGCTGGATTGCCTGGTCGATGATCTGGCATGCGATGTTCGGCGCCACGACCTTGATCATCGCGATTTCCTTCTGCGCCGCCTTGTTGCCGGCAACGTCCATCTTCCAGGCGGCGTGCAGCGTCAGGAAACGCGCCTGGTCGAGCCTCATGCGGGCGTCCGCGATGCGCTCGCGCCAGACGCCCTGCTCCGCCAGCTTCCGGTGGAACGCGGTCCGCTGCAGCGACCGGCGGCACATCGCTTCGAGCGCACGTTCTCGAAGTCCACCTCGGGGTGGCCGTGCGGCTCGTCGAGGCAGCCGAAAACCGGCACCGACCGCACCACCCGCACTCCGGGCGTGTCCATCGGCACCAGGATCATCGACTGCTGCCGGTGCACGCTGCTGTTCGACGGGTCGGTCTTGCCCATGAAGATGAGCACTTTGCAGCGCGGGTCCGCCGCGCCCGAGGTCCACCACTTGCGGCCATTGATCAGGTAGTGATCGCCGTCGCGCACGATGCTGGCCGAGACGTTGGTCGCATCCGACGACGCCACGGCCGGCTCAGTCATCGCGAAGCCGGAGCGAATCTCGCCGGCGAGCAGCGGCTTGAGCCAGCGCTCCTTCTGCTCGTCGTTGCCGTAACGCACGAGCACTTCCATGTTGCCGGTGTCGGGCGCGGCGCAGTTGAGCGCCTCGGGCGCAATGTGCGATCGCCCGGTGAGCTCGGCAAGCGGCGCGTACTCGAGGTTCGTGAGCCCGGCGGCGCGCGCCCTGGCTTTCATCTCCTCCATCACGCGCGTCGGCACCCAGCCGTTGCCCTGCGCCTTGTTCGCCTCGACTTCGGCGAAGAAGCGCGCCTCGTTCGGATAGACGTGTTCGTCCATGAACGCGGACAGGCGCGCCTGCAGGTCCTTGACGCGTGCAGTGTGTTCGAAATCCATGGTGGTGTCCTCGGTCAGCTGCGCTTCGGTCGCGGCGCGAGCAGCGCGGCAGGCAGGATCTTCAGCAACTGGGCGATGATCGTCCACGGCAGCACCGGCACCCAGCGCCTGCCCACCTGGCGCTCGATCATGCGGGCCATGATCGCAGCACCCCTGTCCACGTCGATCAGGAACGGCCGCGCGCCCTTGTCGCGATTGATGTCGGTGTCGATGAAACCCGGCGCCAGTTCGGTGACGACGACGGGCGTCCCACGGAGTTCGGCGCGCAGCGACTGCAGGTAACGATGCAGACCCGCCTTGCTCGCGCTGTAGGCGCCGAAGCCTGGCAGGCCCGTCGAGCCCGCAACCGACGTCACCCCGACGACCTGGCCGGAACCCTGCGCGCGAAAGATCGGCAATGCGGCTTCGATGGTCGCGATCGCGCCCACCAGGTTGACGTTGAGTGTCTCGCGCATCAGTGGCAGCTTGCCCCTGCCCGTGGGTGTAAGGGGCCCCACGCCCGCATTGGCCACGATCACGTCGAGCCGGCCGAGCTCCGCCGCAGCTCGCTGCACGGCAGGGCCGATCGCGTCCGTATCGGCGACGTCGAGTGCAATCGTCACAACCCGCGCGGCACCGGCCGCGAGCAACTGCGGCGCCAGTGCGTCGAGGCGATCGAGACGGCGCGCCGCAATGGCGAGGCCATAACCCCGCCGTGCAAACTCGCAAGCCAGGCCCGCGCCGATGCCGGCGGACGCCCCCGTGATCAACATGCACCGGGCACCGGGCGTCTTCGTTGCTGCCGTCAAAGCGACTCCGTCCTGCTGGCCAACGCGCCATGATACGCTTCGGTGGCTCGCTGCCACCCCGGACCTCGTCCATGCCTTCCAACAAGCCCGTCTGGGCAGCACGACCTGCCTCTGTTAGCGTCGCGCCATGGCGAAGACACCTGGCCTGCTGGACCTCCTGGCGCTCGTTCCGGCCGCCGACATAGCGCGAGCTGCGAAAGCACTGGGACTGGACCCCGAAGCACTGACGAAACGCCTGCTGGCACTCGACTCGACAGGCATCAGCACCCGTCTGGTTGACACGGCAACGCGGGCACTCAAGCCCGGCGAGGCCGGTCGCCTGGTCATCGACCACGCGGCCCGCATCTTCACGCAGGCGCGCGACCTTACGCGCGACCTCGAAGAACTCGCGGGCCTGCAGGCGCCCGAGATGCATTTCGGCACCGACCTGTTCGCCGCGGAACTGCCGTTGGGCGCGGCATTGGGTCGCATGGCATCGGCCAACTCGCGCCTGCGCGTGCACGCCGAGACCAGCGATTTCGAGCACCTGGCGCGCGAGGTGCTGGCGGGCAAGCTTGAGTTCGCCGTCGGGGACACGGCGGGCGCCGAGCGGCACCCGACGCGGCTCGCCATCGAACCCGTGGCGGAGCACCGGATGTTCTTCTTCGTGCGGCAGGGCCATCCGCTGGTCGCCGCCAAGGAACACTCGCTCGAGACCATCCTGGTATTCCCGCTGGTGTCACCACGGTTGCCGCAGCGCATGGCGGTGCATCTCGGCAAGGTTGCCGCACGCGCGCGCGTCGACCGCGAAACCGGCGACCTGACGCCCAGCCTGATGGTCGACAGCTTCGCCGTAGCTCGCAATGCAGTCATGGCAGGCGATGCGGTGGGCCTGGCGCCGCTCGTGGCGCTGGAGCATGACATCCGCACCAGGGAGATCTCGCTGCTGCCGTTCACGGCGCCGTGGCTGCAGTTGAGCTACGGGCTGTTCTACTCGCGCAAGCGTCCGCTCTCGCGCGTCGCGCAGCTGTTCATGACCCAGCTGCGACAGGTCGAAGTGGTCCTGCAGGCACGCGAACAGCGCGCGCTGGCGCGGCTCAATGGCAAGAAACGCACGCGCCGGTCCGCAACCAGGCGCAAAGCGAAGACTGCCGCCGAACCGTCGGCCCACGCCGCGAAGTCGACCGCTGCGCCTGCCCGCCGGGCCCGGATCCGTCAATGAAATGCGTCGCCGTCGGTTTCATGGCCCTGGCCATGTCGGCCGCAAGCCTGGCCACGGATGTGGCACCGGCCACGTACCGCCTCGACCTCTTCCACACCGGCGGCAAGGACACCGAGATCTTCGCGATCGATCGCTTGCGGCTGGAGCCCCTGCCGTGGCCTGGCCATCCATCACGCGCGACGGATGACGGCACGTCCGGCGTCTACCGTTTCGAGGTGCGCGCTGCCGACGGCCAGCTGCTGCAGGCGCGCGGCTATGCATCGATCTTCGGCGAGTGGGTGACGACCGAGCAAGCGCAGCAGCAGCACCGCACCTTCCACGAATCGCTGCGCTTTCCTGCTCCTGCGAAGCCAGGTCCGGTGCAGGTGCGGATCTACCGGCGCGATGCGCAACAGGTCTTCCAGCCGCTATGGGAGACGAAGCTCGACACGACGGACATGTTCGTCGACCGGTCACCGACCGCGCCGCAGGAGCTGATCGCGATCGAACAACACGGCACAGCCGCGGACAAGGTCGACCTGCTGTTGCTCGGCGACGGCTATACGGCCGCGGAATGCGCCACGAAATTCCGCGCCGATGCCGGGCGCGTGTCGGCAGCACTGTTCAAGGTGCAGCCCTTCGCGCGCCGCCGCCAGGACTTCAACGTGTGGGGGCTCTGCCCGCCCGCCGCGGAATCCGGCGTGTCGCGCCCGTCCACCGACATCCATCGCGCTTCCCCGGCCGGAGCCACTTACGACGCCTTCGGCAGCGAACGTTACCTGCTCACGTTCGAAAACCGGGCACTGCGCGAGATCGCCGCGCAGGCCCCGTACGAAGCCCTGGTGATCCTTGCCAACAACGACACCTACGGGGGCGGCGGCATCTTCGGACTGTACTCGACCGTGGCTGTGGACAGCTCGTGGGCCGACTACCTGTTCGTGCACGAGTTCGGCCACCACTTCGCGGCGCTCGCGGACGAGTACTACACCTCGCCCGTCGCCTACGCGGCGCCGACCACGATCGTCGAACCGTGGGAGCCGAACGTCACGGCGCTGCTCGACAGGGACAAGCTCAAGTGGCGTCACCTCGTCGCGACGATCGCGCCGGGAACGGCGCAGCCCTAGCAGCCTG
>Ga0073899_10001216_pt1 | contig 23713 bp, 19 predicted proteins | sample KloWWTmetaKNB5Ph_FD_88975 | JGI IMG/M metagenome (GOLD analysis project Ga0073899, IMG submission 88975) | Active sludge microbial communities from Klosterneuburg, Austria, studying microevolution and ecology of nitrifiers - Klosterneuburg... | ecosystem: Engineered > WWTP > Aerobic digester >... | reverse complement strand
TGGGCGTCGAAGGTCTTGGCGCGATAGATCTCCGCCATCCCGCCGAACGCGATGCGATCGAGCAGGTGGTACCGGCCGAGCTGTTGGGCTCTGCGCACCGGGTGCCATGGTAGCGGTTCGCCGCCACCGCACAAACATCCGGCGCCGCCATCGACGGATCCCGCGCGCGGTGTACGCGCAGCCCCCACCCACGAGCGTCGGCGAGGCGGCCTGCTATAGTCCGCGCCATGCGTCGTCTCGCCGTGGCCGCCGTCCTCCTCGCCGTCGTCGCCTGCAAGAAGGCCGACTCGACCAAGCCCAGCGGCTCGCCGCCGGGCGGCACCGCGCCGGTGGCCACCGGCGATCGCGGCGCGAGCGGCGCCATCAAGGGCGGCGGCGAGGGCGCGGGGCCGGCCGCGCCCAACGGCCCCGACGATCAGTACCAGGTCGAGGCGGTGGCGGTGACCGGCGCGCCCGGCGCCGAGACCGTCGCGCGGGTCGTGGTGCGCCCGGGCAAGGGCTTCCACATGAACAAGGACTACCCGACCAAGCTGTCGCTCGAGCTGCCGGCCGGCGTCACGTCGGCCAAGCCGGTGCTCGAGCCGGCCGACGCCGAGGCCTTCGACGACAACCAGCTCGCGTTCGCGGTCAAGCTGACCCCGACCAGCGCCGGCGATTACTCGATCCCCGGCACGCTCAAGTTCGCGGTGTGCACCGAGTCGACCTGCAACCCCAAGAAGCACGCGATCGCCCTGGCGCTCAAGGCCCAGTGACCGCGCCGCCGCGGTACAACCGCAGGCGATGAGTTCGACGGTCAAGACCCGCCTGGCCGGCCTCGGCGAGGCCATCCGAGGGCAGTTCGCGGCCACCCGGCGGATGATGTCGTTCGCCGACTACGTCGAGCTGGTGCTGGCCCAGCCGGCGAGCCAGCTGCGCAGCGCGGCGCAGTACCTGGTCGCGTGCTTCGATCACTACGGCACCGAGGCGGTGCGCTACCCCTGGGGCGAGGTGCAGCGGTGGAAGCTGTTCGACGCGCCGTGGGCCAACGGCCAGGGGCGGTTGATCGGCCAGGAGGCGGCGCAGGCGCAGATCTACCGCGCGCTGGCCGGGTTCGTGCGCGACGGCATGCCGTCGCGGTTGGTGCTCCTGCACGGCCCCAACGGCTCGGCGAAGTCGACGCTGCTGCGCTGCATCGGCCAGGCGCTCGAGCACTACTCGTCGCTCGACGACGGCGCCTGCTACCGGTTCGCCTGGGTGTTCCCGTCGGGCAAGAGCGGCAAGGGCGGCATCGGCTTCGCCGGCGCCGCCGGCGCCGAGGCCGCCGCGGTCGACACCTACGCGTTCCTGCCCGACGAGGCGGTCGACGCCCGGCTGATCGACGAGCTGCGCGATCACCCGCTCTTGCTGATCCCGCGCGAGCACCGCGCGGCGCTGCTGGCCGAGGCCGCGCCCGGCTTCCCGATCTCCGACTACCTGCGGTTCGGCGAGCTGTCGCCCAAGAACCGGGCGATCTTCGAGGCGCTGCTGGCCGGCTACCACGGCGACTACACCAAGGTGCTGCGCCACGTCGCGATCGAGCGCTTCTACGTCTCGCACCGTTACCGCACCGGCTACGTCACCGTCGAGCCGCAGATGTCGGTCGACGCCAGCGAGCGGCAGATCACCGCCGATCGCTCGCTGGCGGCGCTGCCGCCGTCGCTGCAGAGCGTGTCGCTCTTCGAGTACGGCGGCGAGATCGTCGGCGCCAACCGCGGCCTGCTCGAGTTCGACGACCTGCTCAAGCGGCCGCTCGAGGCGTGGAAGTACCTGCTGACCGCCGTCGAGCGCGGCGCGGTGTCCCTGGCCAACGCGTCCTTGTTCCTCGACCTGGTGTTCGTCGGGTCGACCAACGAGGTCCACCTCTCCGCGTTCAAGGAGATCCCCGACTTCGCGTCGTTCCGCGGCCGGCTCGAGCTGATCCGCGTGCCGTACATCCTCAACTACCGCCACGAGGCGGCGCTGTACGAGGTGCAGCTGCGCGAGGCCGCCGGCGGTCGCCACGTCGCGCCGCACACCGCGTACGTCGCGGCGCTGTGGGCGGTGCTGACCCGGATGCGCCGGCCCCAGGTCGAGCGGTTCCCGTCGAGCCTGGCCGAGACCATCGGCAAGCTGGGGCCGCTGGAGAAGGCCGAGCTGTACGCCGACGGCGCGCTGCCGGCCGGGCTGGCCGGCGTCGCCGCCAAGGAGCTGACCGCGCACCTCAAGGACCTCTACGCCGAGAGCGACACCTACCCCAACTACGAGGGCAAGATCGGCGCGTCGCCGCGCGAGATCCACGGCGTGCTGCTCAACGCGGCGGCGTCGCCGCGCTACGCGTACGTGTCGCCGCTGGCGGTGCTCGAGGAGCTGGTCGAGCTGGCCAAGCAGACCTCGCTGTTCGAGTTCCTGCGCCAGGACGTCCAGCCCGGCGGCTACCACGACCACAAGAAGTTCGTCGAGCTGTGCCGCGATCGGCTGCTGGCGCGGGTCGACGACGAGGTCCGGGCGTCGTTGGGCATGGTCGAGGAGTCGGAGTACCAGCGGGTGTTCGAGCGCTACGTCGCCCACGTCACCCACTGGCTGCGCAAGGAGAAGCTGCGCAACCCGGCGACCGGGCGGCTCGAGGATCCCGACGCCAGGTTCCTGGCCGAGGTCGAGAAGACCCTCGAGGTCACCGGCAAGCCCGAGGACTTCCGCGGCGGCCTGATCGCCAAGATCGGCGCGTGGTCGCTGGACCACAAGGGCGAGAAGCCGGTGCTGACCGAGATCTTCGCCGACCACGTCCGCAAGCTGCGCGAGGCCTACTTCGTCAAGCACAAGAAGGCGATCGCCGCCGGCGTCGGCGAGCTGGTGCAGCTGCTCACCTCCGACGGCGCCGGCCTGGCCGACGACGCCCGGGCCCGGGCCGAGGCGGCGCTGGCCACGCTCGAGACCACGTACGGCTACCAGCGCGCCAGCGCGCGCGATCTGGTCGCGCTGATGGCCCGCACCCGCTACCGGTGACACCTCGATCGCCGCTCCCGGGTGATCCCGCGTCGGCCACGGGAAACTTGCCGCCGATGCGCGCCGCGCCCTAGCATGGAGCGATGCGTGGCGCGCTGATCCTGGCCGGCGTGCTGGCGGCCCTGCCGTCGGCGCGCGCCGATCGGTTCGTCAACGGGCCGTACCTGCAGCACGCCACGCCGGCGTCGGTGACGCTGATGTGGGAGAGCGACGCGGTCGCGCCGGCGACGATCACGATCCACGGCGCCGCCGGCGCCGCGCCGCGGGTGATCGAGGTCGCGGCCACCGCCCACGCCGAGGTGGTGGTCGACGGCCTGGCCGCCGGCGCGCGCTACCGCTACTAGGTCAAGCTCGGCGATCGCGTCGCCAAGGGCGAGCTGACCACCGCGCCGCCGCCGGGCGCGCCGGTGCCGCTGACCTTCGTGGTCTACGGCGACACCCGCTCGTCGTCGGACGCGCACCGCCAGCTGGTCGAGCGCATCCGCGCCGAGGTGCCCGACTTCTTGCTCGGCACCGGCGACCTCGTCGACGACGGCGCGGTCAGGAGCCAGTGGCAGACGTTCTTCGAGGTCGAGGGCCCGCTGCTCGCCGACAACGTCTTCTACCCGGCGCTGGGCAACCACGATCGCCAGGGCCGCGCGCGCTCGGCCGAGGCGTACCGCGCGCGGTTCGCGCTGCCCGAGGGCGGCACCGATCCCGAGCGGGTCTACGCGTTCACCTACGGCCCGGCGCGGTTCTTGGTGCTCGACTCCAACTCGGCCTCGTTCGCGCTGACCGACCAGACCGCGTGGCTCGAGCGCGAGCTCGCGGCCGCGCGCCAGGATCCGGGCATCCGCCACGTCTTCGTCGTGATGCACCACCCGCCATACTCGATCTCGATCCACGGCGGCCAGCGCGATCTGCGCGAGCGGTGGACGCCGCTGTTCGAGAAGTACGGCGTGGCCGCGGTGTTCTCGGGCCACGACCACTGCTACGAGCGGGCCGAGGCCAACGGCGTGCGCTACTTCGTGTCGGGCGGCGGCGGCGCGCCGCTGTACGCCCGCGGCAAGCGGATCGCGGCGATTGATCGCGCGGCGGTGAAGCGCTACGAGCGGGTCAGCCACTACCTTCGGGTCCACGTCATCGGCGCGCGCATCGAGGTCACCGCGGTCCGGGTCGACGGCACGCCGATCGAGACCATCGCGTGGGGCGACGACGCGCCCGACGCGCCGGCGACGCTGGTGGCCGCCGCCGGGGGGCCTGCCGCCACCACGCCGGCGCCGGCCGCGGTCGCCGCCGGCGACGTCGCCGCCAGCGTCGCGCCGCGCCGTTCCAGCGGCGGCGCCGGCGTGCCGATCGTCCCGGTCGCCGCGGTCGGCGGCCTGGTCGCGGTCGCCGCGCTGGTGCTGGTCCGCAAGCGCAAGTAGCACGATGGGGTTCCGGACCAAGCGGGTGCGCCGGCGGCCGGCGGCGTTGCCGGCCGGCGGGCCGTACCGCGACGCGAGCGCGTATCCGCTCGAGGCGCGCCGCGACGAGCTGCACGTCTTCGTCAAGCGCGGCGTACATCCCACGTTGTTCGTCGTCTCGGTCGCCGCCGTCGTGGCGTCGGTGGTGTTCGCGCCCACCTGGGTGATCATGGGCGTGGGCGCGACCGCGGTCTGGCTGATCGCGCTGGGCGCGCTGGGCGACCGGCGGATCCGGCTCACCGATGACCGCGTCGAGCTTGGGGGGTGGGCGCCTGGCTTGCGTCCCACGATCCGCGGGACGATCACCGCGGTGCGGGTGAGGACCACGTTCATGCGGCGCAAGGGCGATGACGTCGCCCGGCCCACCCGGCACGACGTCGCGGTGCAGACCACCCGCGGCGAGCGCACCATCGCCAGCTTCGAGCACCCCGCCGACGCCCACGCGCTGGCGGCGGTGATCGACGAGCACTTCGCGCTGGTGCCGCCGGCCGAGCCGCTGGGCGCGCCGGACCTCGACGACCCGCCGGCGCGCTGACGCTTGCGCCGCGCTCAGCGTCGCTGGAATCGCGTCCCACGTGGGAGAGGCACGATGTCCCACGTAGGCGGTCCACGATGTCCCACGTGGGAGATCCGGACGGCGTTCGACTGGGCGATCGGCCCGCCATTGCCAACGGCGGCCATCGCTGGCGCGGGGGCCGCGGTTACCGGCCGAGCGCCGCTGTCACCGCAGCGACCAGGTCGGCCAGGTCGACCGGGGTCTCGGTGCGCGCGGCCATGTCCTTGAGCTTGGCGGCGCCAGTGGCGAGCTCGCTCTCGCCGAGCGCCAGCGACAGCCGGGCGCCCAGCTTGTCGGCGCGGCGGAACTGCGCCTTGAAGCCGACCTCGCGGTGCTCGACCTCGACGGTGACGCCGGCGGTGCGCAGCTGGTGGGCCAGGGCGGTGGCCTTGATCCGCGCGGCCGGGCCCATCGCCGCGATGAACAGCTCGATGCGCGGCGCGTAGCTGGCCGGCTCGCCCGGCATGCACAGCACGGTGCGCTCGACGCCGATGCCGAAGCCGATCGCCGGCGTGGCCGGGCCGCCCAGTTCGCCGAACATGTCGTCGTAGCGGCCGCCGGCGACGATCGTCGACTGGCTGCCCAGGTTGCCGGCGGTCGTGGTCAGCTCGAACACCGTGCCGGTGTAGTAGTCGAGGCCGCGCACCAGGCGCGGCTCGACGACGAACGGCACGCCCAGCTCGGTCAGCGTCGTCTGCACGGTCGCGAAGTGGGCCCGCGCCTCGTCGCCGAGGTAGTCGAGGATGCTGGGTGCGCGGGCGACGATCGCCTTGCAGCCGTCGACCTTGCAGTCGAGGATGCGCAGCGGGTTGACCTGCAGCCGGCGCTTGCAGTCGGCGCACAGCGCGTCGACCTGCGGTGTGAAGTACGCGACCAGCGCGTCGCGGTAGCGGCCGCGGTCGTCGCCCCTGCCGACGTTGTTGACCAGGATCGTCAGCGGCGTGACGCCGAGCTGCGTGTACAGCGCGTGCAGCATGCCGATCAGTTCGGCGTCGAGCGTCGGCTCGCCGACGCCGTAGGCCTCGCAGTCGATCTGGTAGAACTGTCGGTAGCGGCCGGTGTTGACCGCTTCGTAGCGGAACACCGGGCCGATCGACCACCAGCGGGTCACCGCCTCCTTGGTCGAGAGGTTGTGCTCGATGTACGCGCGGGCCAGCCCGGCGGTCAGCTCGGGGCGCAACGTCAGCGAGCGCTCCGAGCGATCGGCGAACGTGTACATCTCCTTGCCGACGATGTCCGAGCCCTCGCCGACGCCGCGCACGAACAGCTCGGTGTGCTCGACCACCGGCGGCCGCGCCTCGAGGTAGCCGTAGCGCGCGAAGACGTCGCGGCAGGTGCGCTCGAGGTGCTGCCACTTGCCCGAGTCGGGGGGCAGGAGGTCGTTCATTCCGCGGACAGAGACGGGCGCGTCGGCCATGGCCGGCGGACGCTAGCATGTCTCCGGGGACCCGCCCGTCCTGCACGTGGGACGCGGCGCGGTGTCGGCCGCCATGTTCCACGTGGGACGCGGCGCGGGTCCGGCCGGCATGTTCCACGTGGGACGCCGCGCGGTGTCGGCCGGCATGTTCCACGCGGGACGCGGCGCGGGTCCGGCCGGCATGTTCCACGTGGGACGCGGCGCGGGTCCCGGCCGGCATGTTCCACGCGGGACGCGGCGCGGGTCTGGCCGGCATGTTCCACGTGGGACGCGGCGCGGGTCCGGCCGGCATGTTCCACGTGGGACGCGGTGCTAGACGCCTTCTCCCTCTACGGGTCGGCGCGCCGGACCACCGCCGCGCCGACCCGCGCCGCGAGCGCGTCGGTGGCGGCCACCACCGCGGCGCGCTCGGCGCCCTCGAGCGTGATGATCACCTGGAAGTCGGCCTCGTCGAACCGCGGGTAGCTGCCGAGCTTCACGCCAGGGTGCGCCGCGACGACGACGTCGAGATCCGGGGCCAGTTCGCCCTCCTCGCGGGCGATCCACAGCCGGGCCAGCGCGACCGGCGCGGCGCGGAAACGCTCGCGGATGTCGAGGAACTTCTTCCTGAACAGCTTGGGCACGCCGGGCAGCACGTGGACGTTGCCGATGGTCACCACCGGCCACGTGGTCGACTCGCCCCACACGAGCATCGCGCCGCGCGGCACGTCGGCCAGGCGCAGATTGGCGGGCGCGATGCCGGCGCCCCAGTAGGCGCGCAGCCGGGCCTCGAGATCGGGGTCGCGGACCACGTCGGTGCCGAGCGCGCGGGCCACCGCGGCGATCGTGACGTCGTCGTGGGTCGGGCCGACGCCGCCCGAGGTGAACACCCAGGTGTGGCGTGAGGCGGCCTCGGCCACGGTCGCGGCGATGTCGTCGGCGTCGTCGGGGATGACGGTGATTCGCCGCAGCTCGACGCCCAGCCCGCGCAGCTCGCCGATCAAGAACGCGGCGTTCTCCTCGGCGAACTTGCCCGACAGGATCTCGTCGCCGATGACGACGATCGCGGCGGTGGGGCGGGGCACGGCGGCAGGGTAGCGCGGAACCCGCGGCCCGGGCCGGGCGCCCGCGGCGCGGAGATCCGCCGCCGGCGAGGGTTCGCGGGCGCGGTGCTTGAAAGTCGCAACGCCCCCGGGGTAAGACGCCCCCCCGATGGACCTCGTCTTGCGCGGCGGTCGCGTCCTCGGTGCTGCGGGCCCTGCGGGGCCGGCGCGAGACGTCGCCGCCGACGTCCGGATCCGCGACGGCCGGATCGTCGAGATCGCGGCCGGCCTGCGCGGCGGCCGCGAGGTGGCGATCGCCGATCTGTGGGTGCTGCCGGGGCTGGTCGACCTGCACTGCCACCTGCGCGAGCCGGGGGCCGAGCACAAGGAGGACCTGGCGTCGGGCGCCCGGGCCGCGGCCCACGGCGGCTACACGACGATCTGCGCGATGCCCGACACCACGCCGGTCAACGATCAGCGCACGGTGACCGAGTTGATCGTGCGCCGCGCCGCCGAGATCGGGCTGGCGCGGATCCGCCCGATCGGCGCGATCACCCGCGGCCTGGGCGGCGAGCGCTTCGCCGACATCGCCGACATGAAGGACGGCGGCATCGTCGCGGTGGCCGACGGCGACCGCGCGGTGGCCGACGCCGCGGTGCTGCGGCGCGCGCTCGAGTACGCGCGCACCTTCGACCTGCCGCTGGTGCAGCACGCCGAGGACGCGCCGCTGGCCGAGGGCGGGGTCATGCACGAGGGTGCGCTGTCGACCCGGATCGGCCTGCGCGCCCACACCGCGATGGCCGAGGCGGCGATGGTGGCGCGCGATCTCGAGATCGTCGCCGGCACCGGCGGCCGCTACCACGTCGCCCACGTCAGCGCGGCCCGCACCGTCGAGTTGCTCCGCGACGGCAAGCGCCGCGGCCTGCCGATCACCGCCGAGGTGTCGGCGCTGCACCTGGCGCTGACCGAGGCCGCGTGCGCCGACTACGACCCGCGGGCCCGGCTGTCGCCGCCGCTGCGCAGCGAGGCCGATCGCCAGGCGCTCCTGGCCGGCGTCGTCGACGGCACGATCGACGCGATCGTCAGCGACCACGCGCCCAGCGCCCTGACCGAGAAGGAGGGCCTGTTCGAGGAGGCCGTCCCCGGCGCGGTCGGGCTCGAGACCACGCTGGCGGTGGTGCTGGGGCTGGTCGCCGCCGGGTACCTGCCGCTGGCCCGCGCGATCGACTCGCTGACCGCGGCGCCGGCCCGGGCCTTCGCCCTCGACGCCGGCGCGCTGGCGATCGGCGGCGCGGCCGACCTGTGCGTCGTCGATCCGGCCCGGGCGTGGACGGTCGGGGCCGCCGAGCTGGTCGGCAAGTCGAAGCACACCCCGCTCACCGGCCAGCCCCTGGTCGGCCGCGCGGTGCTCACCCTGCTCGCGGGTGCGATCACCTGCGACCGCGACGAGAGGCTGGCGTGACCTATCCGGCGATCCTGCTCCTCGAGAACGGCCGCTGCTTCCGCGGGCGCGGCTTCGGCGCGCGCGTGGCCAGCCACGGCGAGGTGGTGTTCAACACCTCGCTGACCGGCTACCAGGAGATCGTCTCCGACCCGTCGTACTGCGGGCAGATCGTGGTGATGACCGCGGTCGAGATCGGCAACGTCGGCGTCAACGCCGCCGACGCCGAGGGTGCGGCCCCGGTGTGCGCCGGGCTGGTGGTGCGCGAGCGCACCGGCGCGTCATCGTGGCGCGCCGACGACGAACTCGACGCCCACCTCGCGGCCCACGGCGTCGCCGGCATCGACGATCTCGACACCCGCGCGATCACGCGGGTGCTGCGGCGCGAGGGCGCGATGCGCGGCGTGATCGCGCCGGCCCCGGCCGACGCCGCCGGCGAGGCGGCGCTGCTCGCCGAGGTCCGCCGCCAGCCGCTGATGGACGGCCTCGATCTGGTGCCGCGGGTGACCACCGCGTCGACCTACGCGTGGGACGCGACGGTGTGGCGCGCCCCCGACGACGCCGCGGCGCCGGCCGCCGCCGGCCGCGTCGATCACGTCGTCGCCTACGACTTCGGCATCAAGCGCAACATCCTGCGCCGGCTGGTGGCCTCGGGCTGCCGGGTCACGGTGGTGCCGGCGTCGACGCCGGCGGCCGCGGTGCTGGCGATGGAGCCCGACGGCGTCTTCCTGTCGAACGGCCCCGGCGATCCGGCGGCGGTGACCTACGCGATCGCCGCGGTGCAGGCGCTCCTGGCCGCCGACAAGCCGATCTTCGGCATCTGCCTGGGCCACCAGATCCTCGGGCTGGCGCTCGGCGCGCGCACGTTCAAGCTGCCGTTCGGCCACCACGGCGGCAACCACCCGGTGGCCGACCTCGCCACGGGCAAGGTCGAGATCACCGCGCAGAACCACGGGTTCGCGGTCGACCCGACGTCGCTGCCCGGCGGCGTGCGGGTCAGCCACACCAACCTGTACGACGGCACCGTCGAGGGCCTCGCCGTCGACGGCCGCCCGGTGTTCAGCGTGCAGTACCACCCCGAGGCGAGCCCCGGGCCGCACGACGCGCACTACCTGTTCGCGCGCTTCCGCGAGGCGATGCGGGCCGCGCGGTGACCGTCGACGACGGCAGCGCCGCCGCGGTCCTGGCCGACACGTTCGATCGGCTGGTGGCGACCGGGACCCGCGACGAGGCCGCGGTGCTGACGGCCCGCCAGCGGTTCGAGGATCGCCGCGGCAAGGTCTTCCAGGAGGAGGACCTGTGGGAGACCTGGAGCGCGACGTTCGTCGAGTGGTTCGTGCTCGAGCACGTCGGCGTCGGCCGGGCGGCGCCGGTGGCGGTCGACGCGCTGGCCGCGGCCCGCGCCGCGGGTGACGACGTCGGCGCGCGGGCGATCGCCGCGTGGCTGACCTCGCACCGCAGCCTGTGGTCGGTCGAGCGGATCGGCGCCGGCTGGGTCGAGCTGCTCGATCTGCTGGGCGGCGCCCACGTCCGGGTCACCGAGCCGCGCGAGCTGCACGGCGTCGCCGTCGGCGAGGTGGCCGAGCTGCGGGTGATCGGCTACGCCGATCGGGTGTGGTTCGGGCGCGCCATCCTCTATCACCCGCGGGGCACCCGCGACGCGCTGGTCGAGCAGGCCCGCAAGATCGGCGCGGCCGGCGGTGATCGCCGCGCGGTGCTCGATCACACGGCGCAGCTGCGGGCCCGGGTGCTGCGCTACCGGCACGTGCCGCCGGCCAAGCTGTACGAGCGCGGCCTGGGCGAGCGATGAGGGCGGCGCTCGTGGTCGCCGCGCTGGCCGGCAGCGCCACCGCGGCCGCCGCGCAGCGCGCGCCGGCCAGCGAGCCGGCGTTCTCGGTCGAGCGGTTCACGCCGGCGCCGGGCTCGGCCTTGTGGATCGGCGTCGAGGACGCCGACGTGCCGGCGGCCGGCCGCTGGGTGGTGACCGGGTCGACCTGGATCGCGTCGCGGCCGATCGTGCTGCGCGCGCTGTCGACCGGCGCCGAGAGCACCGAGCCGGTGCGCCTGCGGTGGGGCCAGGAGGTCGCGGTCGCCCGCGGCCTGGGGGCGCGCTACCTGGTGGGCCTGGCGGTGCCGGCCGCCTTGCAGTGGGGCGATCGCCTCGCCGGCATCGGCCTGTCCGAGGCGCCGCTCGCGCGCGCGGTGCTGGGTGATCTGCGGCTGCACGGCCGGGCCCGCGTCGTCGGCGCGCCCGGCGCGCCGGGCCTGGCGGCGGCGGTGGCGGTCGCGCTGACGGTGCCGACCGGCGACGACGGCGACTTCGCGGGCGAGGCCGGCGCGGTGCTGGCGTGGGGCCTGCGCGCCGGCTACCGCACCGGCGACGTCGCGATCACCGGCGGCGCCGGGCTGCGGCTCCGCACCGAGGAGGTCGTGCTGCTGTCGCCGGCGCGCCCGCACGGCAACGAGCTGACCGCGTCGCTGGGCGCGGCGGTGCGGCTGGCGCCGCTGGGCCGGCAGTTCGGCGGCGGCGATCGCGCGTGGGCGATGGTCGAGGTCGAGGCGGCGCTCGGCGATGACGCCGGCAAGGGCGCGCGCGGCCCGTCGCCGGCCGAGGCGCGGATCGGCGTGCGCGCCGACGTCGCCCACTGCTGGTCGGTGGCGCTGGCCGGCGGCGGTGGCTTCACCCGGGACGAGGTGGGCTCGCCCGGCTACCGGCTGATCGCGCAGCTGACGTTCCACCAGGATCCGATCCACGATCGCGACGGCGACGGCGTGCGCGACGGCCAGGACGCGTGCTGGACCGAGCGCGAGGATCGCGACGGCCACGACGACTGGGACGGCTGTCCGGAGCTCGACGACGACGGCGACGGCGTCGAGGACCGCTTCGATCGCTGCCCGCGGCAGCCCGAGGATCGCGACGGCTACCGCGACGCCGACGGCTGCCCCGACGCCGAGACCGTCACGACCGATCGCGGCGATTGAGCACCAGGCTGCGCGCTACGAGTTCGGGCGGTGGCCGACCGGGATGGTCACCGCCATCGTCAGCTCGCCCTCCGGCGCGAACACGGTCAGCACGTAGTCGCCGGCCTGGCGCAGCGGCAGCTCGAGCGAGCCGAGCGCGCGGCCGGCGAGGGCGGTGACCTGGCCGGTCGGGTCGCGCAGCGCGGCGGCGGTGGTGCCGAGGCCGAGCGGCCGGCCGTCGGCGTCCCACAGCTCGACGGTGACCTGCAGCGTGCCGCCGGCGCGCGCCGCGGCGCTCCAGCTCGCGCGCAGCGTGTAGTCGCCGGCGTCGGTCATCACCCACGGCTGGTTGGGGCGCGGGACCGCGGGGCGGATCGCCGTCGGCGCGGTCGGCGCGAGCGCCGCGTCGCGCGCCGGGGCCAGGGACAGCGTGGCCAGGGCGGCCAGCGCGACCGCGGCCCGGCCCAGGCGCGCCAGCCCGCGGCGCGGCGCCAGCGCGCGCAGCCGCGCGGCCACGATCGCCGCGCTGGCCGGCCGCTCGCCCGGCCGCTTGCGCAAGAGCTCGCCGATCAGCGCCGCCAGCGCGGCCGCGCCCGGTTCGGCCGACACCGGCAGCGGCGCCGGCGTCTGGCCCAGGTGCGCCAGCTGCACCTCGAGCGCGCTGCCGGTGAACGGATCGCGGCCGGCGCGCAGCCGGTACATCAGCGCGCCGAGCGCGTACAGATCGGTGGCCGGCGTGATGGTCTCGCCGAGCACCTGCTCGGGCGCCATCGCCACCGGCGTGCCGGCGCAGCGGGTCGCGCTCGACGCCGGATCGTCGTCGGCGCGGGCCAGCCCGAGGTCGACCAGCACGACCGACTCGTCGACGCGGAACATGACGTTGTCGGGCTTCACGTCGCGGTGGACGATCCCGACGGCGTGGGCCGCCGCCAGCGCGCGCGCCACCGCCGCGCCGAGCTCGGCGGTCGACGCGACCGACCACGGCGCGGCGTCGAGCCGCTGGCCGAGCGTCCCGCCGCCCAGCCACTCCATCGCCAGCCACGGCCGCCCGTCGGCGAGCCGGCCGTGGTCGTGGACCCGCGGGAAGTAGCGCGGCGGCAACAGCCCGGCGTTGGCGATCTCGCGCGCGAACCGCGCCGCGGTCAGCTCGTCGGCGCCGAACGCCACCTTGAGCGCGACCCGCCGATCGTCGGCGTCCCAGGCCGCGAACACCTCGCCGCCGCCGCCGCTGCCGACGCAGGCGCCCAGCCGGTAGGGCAGCGCGGAGAGGTCGGTCATGGTCGGCACGCAGGTAGGACGACGACCGCGGCTTCGGCATTCTGTAAGAAATCAGCCACGTGGCGGTCTGTGAGGGCGCACACGTCGGTTACGGCCCAGCACGTCACGCCGCGCGATCCGCCGCGACGACGGTGATTGACCCGAGGTCAGTAGCGCGCATAGCCTCGATCGTTCCGTGACGTGGCCCCGCCGGGGGCCGGTAGGAGATCCATGCCCCGCCGAAGCTTGACCACCCGCGTCATCGCTGCCGCCACCACCGCCGCGCTGGTGGCGGCTGGCTGCACCAACCCGCTCGACACCAGCCGGACGTCCGACGACCCCGGCACGTTCGGCACGACCGTGCTGACGCTGGTGTGCAAGCGGTACGCGTACGCCGACGATCTCGCCGACGGCGGCACCACCGACGTGCGCGGCGACGCCTACCGCGACATCTGCCGGCAAGGCCTGGCCGCGCCCGACAGCGCGACCCCGCGGATGAAGGCGCTGCTGGTCGAGCGCGATCGGCTGATCACCGCGACCGACGCCATCTTCCCCGACGGCTTCCTCGGCGATCTGCAGGCGTACCTGACCAAGAACGACTTCCTGGCGCTGTACGACGACGCCACCACCGACCACGCGATCGACGCGCTGATCGGGATGCTGCGGCTGATGAAGGACGATCCGGCGACCGTGACCGCCCTCGAGCGGCTCGGCCACCGCATCGGCTACCGGCCGCTGCGCCCGGCGCTGGGCGCGGTGCGCGCGTTCGTGAGCTACCCCGAGCTCGACGAGCTGCTGCTGACGCTGACCACCGCGATCACCGAGGGCGGCAGCGCCCGCGGCGAGTGGCAGCACCTGATCGACGCGCTGGGCGCGACCTTGCGCGCGGCGCGGCCCGACGCCAACCCCGCCGACCGCAACCGCACGCTGGCCATCGCCCTCGACTTCCTGCTGCGCGAGCGCGCGCTGCTGGGCACGTCGGCCTCGGCGCCGCTGACCCTGCGCGACGCCCGCGGCGTGGCCCAGGTCGCCACGATCGCGCCGCCGTTCGTCGACCTCAACGGCGACGGCGCCGCCGACGTCGACGCGATCGGCCGGTTCGTCGACGCCACCGGCGCGGCGATCGACGCGCCGACGCCGTTCGACGTGCCCGACGGCGACGTCGCGACGCCGTGGCCCAACCGCGATCCCGCCGGCCGCGCGCTGGCCGCCTCGGGCGGCGCGCCGGTCTACCGCTACGTCGACCTCGACTCGACGGTGCTGGCGGCGCTGGCCCGCGACGGCCTGGCGCTGTTCGATCCCGGCAAGGGCACCGCGCTCGACCTCCTGCGCGGCGCCTCGGCGCTGGTCGGCGCGCGCCAGAGCGCGACCAAGACCTTCGCCAACGGCGAGACGCTGACCTACCGCGGCTACGACACCGCGCAGTCGCCGCTGCTCGATCTCGGCTACGGCTTCACCCAGCTGCTGCGCGATCCCAACATCCTCGACACGCTCGCGCTCGGCCGCGATCTCGTCGGCAACCACGAGGCCGAGCTGGCCCGCCTGGCCGAGGCGGTGATCGTCGCGTTCCGCAAGGGCGACAACCACCCCGAGGCGGCGGTCGCCGCCGACGCCCCCTTGTGGGACGACCTGATCCCGGTGCTGCGCCAGATCACCGGCAACCCGGCGCTGTTCGCCGCGCTGATGGCCGCGCTCGAGAAGCCCGAGGTGGCGCAGCTCGGGACCCGGTTCCGCAACCTGATGGCCTACAAGGACCGCTTCGACATCAACCCGACCACCCAGGCGGTGACGGGCAGCTTCGCCACGCTGGTCAACCGCGCCGCCAACGACTCGAACTACGAGCGCTCGGTGTTCCAGCGCTTCTTGCACCTGATCAGCGACTCCAACGGCGCGCGCGCGTGCAACAAGGCCAACGCGCGCGTGGTCGATCCGTTCATCGGCATCACGCTGGGCACCTACAACGAGTGCGCGCTGTTCCGCGTCGACAACCTGGCGCTGTTCTACCTGCAGTCGATGGCGTACGCGAAGAACGCCAGCGGCCAGTACCTGTGCGAGACCGACGCCGGCGAGTTCGCCGGGACCACCACCGCCGCGACCCCCGAGGGCTGCGTCAGCCAGGGCCGGCGGCCGCGGCCCAAGGCCAACTTCAACTACAACTGGGGCGGGGTGGTGTCGTTCTCGATCGACACCTTCGGCGGCGACCAGTTCCTCGAGGACACCGTCGGCATCGACGGCATGCGCAGCCACCCGACGCCCGAGGCGCTCAACCGGGTGCTGTTCCTGAACCCGACGCCGGCCTACCTGACCAACATCATCGACCCGCTGCGCGACCGCGAGGGCGACCTCTACCAGTCGCAGCACGCCGGCACGCTGCCGGTGCTCGAGAAGGACGGCTTCTACGCGCAGATGCGCCCGGTGGTGCAGGCGTTCGCCGATCAGAACGCCGAGCAGGTGCTGGTCGACCTGCTGGCGGTGCTGCACAAGCACTGGGCCACCCGCAGCTCGACCAACCACCAGTCGGCGTCGCCGGCGTCGCCCGGCTACGTCTGGGGCTCCGGCGCGATGAAGTACGAGGAGCTGATCGCCGACATCCTCGCCGACGGCTCGTTCATGCAGACGCTGGTCGCGACCGCGCCGACGCTCAACCGCGTCACCGTCCGCGGCAAGACCTACCCGACGATCCTGCGCGGCGCGGTGCAGTACATCCTCACGCCGCAGGCCGGCCTCGCCGATCGCCAGGGCCGCGCCACCACCACCACCGCCGACGGCCGCGCCGTCGCGCAGCTGTCGCCGTGGCACCTGCTGGCCGACGCCTACCGCGGCAAGCAGGCCCGGCTGGGCGCGGCCGGCGCCGAGGGCGCGGCCTGGGGCGAGTCGGTGACCGAGCTGGTCGACGTGCTGTTGCGCGGCGCCGACGTGCCGAGCGTCGGCTGGCGGTGGAAGAACCCGCGGGTGCGCGGCGTGCTCGACGCCGGCCTCGAGCTGGCGCAGCAGCGCATCGCCGTCCACGACGCCGCCAACGATCGCGTGCGCTGGCTGTCGACCGATCTCGCGACCGACATGCACGACCTGCTGGTGTCGCCGGTGTTCGCCGGCGCCGCCGACTTCATCGTGTCGCTGCAGGCCGCGCCCGAGACCCGGGTCCAGCTCGACAAGGTGCTGCAGTACCTGGTCAGCGAGGCCCAGGCCAACGAGCAGTTCGTCGCCGCGCTGACCGCGATCGCCGACGTCGCGCAGCTCGCGCTCGACGACGCCGACCTGGTGCCGATCGCCAACATCCTCGGCCAGTCGATCGCCGCCGACAAGGGCTGGCTCGAGGCCCACCTCGAGTTCGTCAAGCGCGCCCGCGGCGCCGACGACAGCCGCGCGCTGGCGCGGATCATGGTCAACCTCTACAGCGAGGATCGCCCCGGCCGCACCGCGGTCGGCGATCTGATCGACGGCCTGACCGAGGTGCTGCGGGCCCGGCCCTACGACGACCTCGGCGAGCGGCTGACCGCCGAGGACTACGCCGCGATCCTGGGCGGCGTCGCCGACTTCCTCGACGAGGAGAAGCGCGGCCTCCGCAAGTTCATCGCCATCATCAAGTCGCGCAATCTCCCGTGAGCCCCATGCCCCGCCTGACCCTGGCCGCCGCCGTCGCGGCCGTGCTCGCTCCCTCGGTCGCCGTCGCCGGCGGCATGTACCTGCCGACCCGCGGCGTCCGGCCCACCGGCCGCGCCGGCGCGTTCGTGGCCGGCGCCGACGACGCCTCGGCGCTCTGGTTCAACCCGGCCGGCCTGGCCCACCTGCGGCGGTGGGGCTTCGTCGGCGACGCCGGCTTCGTCCACCAGTCGGCCGACTACCACCGCATCGACTCGGGCGGCAACGACGCCGGCACCGTCTCCAACCAGGCGCCGGGGCTGCCGGTGCCGTCGATCGGCTTCGCCAAGCGGGTCGGCGCCAAGGTCGTGATCGGCGGCGGCGTGTGGGCGCCGTACGCCGGCCTGGCCAAGTTCGCCGCCGACGGCGCGCAGCGCTACTCGTCGGTCGACATGTCGAAGTCGATCATCGCGACGGTCGGCCTCGGCGTCGCGGTCGACCTCGGCCGGGTGCGGCTGGGCGCCACCGTCCAGGATCACATCGTCGCGCTGACCTCGGACATCGTGCTGTCGGGCTGCCCGGGGCAGACCGTGTGCGCGCCCGAGGATCCCGAGTTCGACTCGCTCAACCGCATCGAGCAGCAGAGCTACTTCCAGCCGTCGGGCTCGGTCGGCGTGCAGCTCGACGCGACCGACCAGGTCACCGTCGGCGTCGCGCTGCAGCTGCCGGTCGCGGTGCGCGGCCAGGGCACGCTGTCGTCGCGGCTGCCGTCGTCGGGTTTCTTCAACGGCGCCGCGGTCGAGGGCGACCGCGCCGACATCTCGCTCGATCTGCCGGCCGCGCTGCGCGCCGGCGTCGAGGTGCGGCCCGGGCGCTGGCGGATCGAGGCGGCGCTCGACGTCGAGCGCTGGTCGACCCACGAGGAGATCCTGATCGAGCCCAAGGACGTGCGCATCACCAACGCGCCCGGCGTCGGCACCTACGAGTTCGGCCCGATCCACCTGCCGCGCAACTTCAAGGACACCTACGCGGTGTCGCTGGGCGTCGAGGGCCAGCCGGCCAAGGGCACGCCGCTGACGGTGCGCGCCGGCTACGCGTACGAGACCGAGGCGTCGCCCACCGAGTTCCTGTCGGTGCTCACCGTCGACGGCGCCAAGCACCTCGTCGGCGCCGGCCTCGGCTACCCGGTCAAGGGCTGGGACGTCGACCTGGTGTTCGCGTTCGCGACGATGGGCGAGCGCACGGTCGACCCGTCGGTCGGCAAGGCGCCGCAGGTCAACCCGATCCGCGACACCTCGGCGATGCCGCTCACCACGTTCGTCAACTGGGGCGACTACCGCGCGTCGTGGCTGGTCGCCGGCCTCGGCCTGTCGCGGTCGCTGTAGACCGAAGCGGCGCCCTCGCGCGTCGACACCGCCCATGACGCAGCGCTTGGCCTGGTGGATCGCCCTGGGGATCGTCGTCGCGACCGCGGTCGCGACGGCGCCGGCCGCGGAGGCGTGCCCGTGCTGCGGGCCGTGCAGCAAGTACGATCACATGATGCCGCCGGAGCCAGGTCCGCTGGCCGACGTCTACGTCCGCGCGCAGCCGGCGCAGCTCGGGCGCGCGCGCGGCGCCCGGCTGATGCGGCTCTTGACCGGCGCGACCTGGCGGCCCAAGGCGGGGTCGATGGTGGGCTCGGCCAACCTCGTGCTCGTCGATCCGCGCGCGGTGGCGGTGCCGGTCGAGTCAGCCTCGACGCGGACCGCGCTGGTGCGCAACGTCATCCGCCGGCCGGGGCGCGCGCTGATCGCGATCGACGGCATGCTGTACCGGATCGGGCCGTGCCGCGATGGGCGGCGGATGACCACGTGCCTGGTACGCACCGACGAAGCGCCCACCGCGGACGACCTCGTGCCTGGCGGGGGCACCTTCGCGCCGCCACCGCCGCCGCCGGACCCACGGCTGCCCCCGCCGGCGCCGGGCGGGGCGTAAGCGCCGAACTCAGGCCGCCGCGCGGACCGCGGTCTGGCGCAGGCTGCCGTCGATCACTGCGAACAGGTCGCCGGCGACCGGCGCGGAGCCGCCGACGTTGCCAGCGGCCGCCGCGACCGCGGTCGCGCCCAGGAACGTGGCCCACAGAGTCTCGCCGACCGCGCCGGCGTCGCAGGAGCGGTAGGCCCGGCTGTTGACCGCGCGCGTCACGCTGGCGATGAGCGCCGAGCGCGCCTGGTGGATCGCCCCGGCCAGGCCGTCCGCGACCTCCTGAGTCAGCGTCGCCCGCAACTCCGGCCGGGAGACCATGGCCAGCGCCCGCGCGCACTCGGGCTCGGCCGCGGCCCAGGCCGCCAGCTGATCCCACGCGGTGCGGGGGTCGTTGGCCTTGTCCAGCGACTCGCCGAGGGCCCGCAGGCTGCGCTCGAGGATCGACAGGTACAGGTCCTCTTTCGACTTGAAGTACAGGTAGATAGCGCCGACCGAGAGCTGCGCCTGCTTGGCGATGTCTTCGATCGAGGCGCGGGCGAACCCGCGCTCGAAGAACACCGGGCGCGCCGCGTCCTGGATACGGTGCCGACGGGCTTCTCGTTCCTGCCGCTTGCGATCGTGAGCGTTCATCATGACGCGTAGCATTATCCCGGTAACGCGATGTGTCAAGCGGAGAGTTCGAGCCGGGTAGATCGCCCGCTGACAGGCGTGCGTTCCATCGCCTCATGACCACGATCCCCGTCGCGTCGGCCCGTCGCGCTCGCATCCGTACCGGCCTGGTCCTGGCGAGCGCCACCGGCGCGGCGATGGTGGCGGCGCTGCTGGCGCCCCGTGGTCGATCGGCCGCCGCGCCGCCGCCGCCCGCGCAGCCCGAACCGCCCCCGCGCACCGCCGCCGGCCTGGTGCTGGCGCTGCCGTCGACGCACCTGGCGGCCGGGCCCAACGAGACCTACCTGGCGGCGTCGATCACCGCGCCCGACGCGACGACGTCGGTGCGCGCGCCGGCCAGCATCGCCATCGTGATCGATCGCTCGGGCTCGATGGCCGACGACGGCAAGCTGGGCCAGGCCAAGGCCGCCGCGCAGGCGCTGGTCGATCGGCTCGGCCCGGACGACGAGGCCACGCTGATCAGCTACGACAGCCGGGCCACCGTCGACGTGCCGCTGCTTGCCGCCGACGGCGCCGGCAAGGCCGCGCTGCGCGCCGCGATCGCCCAGCTGCAGCCGGGCGGCAACACCGGCATCTCGGCCGCGCTGTGGGCCGGCTCGGACGAGCTCGCCCGCGCGCACAGGGACGTGCGCCGGATCGTGCTCTTGTCGGACGGCAAGCCCACCGACGGCATCTCCAACCCGGCCGAGCTGATCCGCTTCGCCGGCACCCGCGCCGAGACCGGCGTGTCGATCACCGCGATCGGCATGGGCCTCGACTACAACGAGCACGTCATGGCCGGCATCGCGTCGGCCGGTCGCGGCAACTACTACTTCGTCGAGCAGGGCACGCAGCTCGCCGGCATGTTCGTCAAGGAGCTCGACACGCTGGGCCAGACGGTCATCGCCGCCGGCGACCTGCGCATCGACGCCGCGCCCGGCGTGACCATCGTCGACGTGCTCGGCTACTCGTTCGAGCGCCTGGGCCCGAGCGCGGTGCGGGTGCCGGTCGCCGATCTGCGCGCCAAGCAGCAGACCAAGGTGGTCGTCCGGCTCCGCACCGAGCTGGCCCCGACCACCGCCGGCTACCGCAGCGGCGCGCTCGACGTGGCCGCCGTGCGCTGGCGCTACCGCCTGGTCGGCGGACGCCAGGTCGAGGCGGTCGCTGATGCCCGCGCGATCGTCACCACCGATCTGGCCGCGGTCGCCGCCGGCCGCGATCCGGCCATCGTGCGCATGGTCGAGGAGGCCCGCACCGCCGAGGCGATCGACGAGGCCGCCGGCGAGTACGCCGATGGGCGGATCGAGCGGGCCCAGCAGATCCTGCGGGTGCGCACCACCGAGGCCGCCACCGCGGCTCGCGAGCTGGGCGACGCCGAGCTCGACGCCAAGGTGCGCAAGTACGCGGGCGCCGCCGCGGCTGGGTTCGCCGCGCCGCCGCCGAGCGCCGCCGCCGCCAAGAGCGGCGTCAAGGCCCGCCGCGCCGAGGCGTACGACCTGGCCCGCTGATCGAGCGGGGATGCGCCTCTCGCGACCATGTCCCACGTGGGCGCAGCCGCCCGGCCGCGTCCCACGTGGGAGGGCGCGCCGCCGATCCTGCCGTTCAACGGGGCAGGGCCGCGATCGTGAGCTGCAGGTCGCGGCTCACCGTCACCAGCGAGCCGGCCGGCACCAGCTCGGGCACGGGGCGATCGGGATCGGGCGCGGCTGGCGCGGCGATCCCTGAGGTCACCAGCACGCCGCGGAACGACGGGTCGCGCTGGCCGCGGTCGTTGTCGACGTGGAGCGCGTGGATCGCCAGCGGCAGGTCGCGTGAGGCCACGATCAGCGCGCGGCTGTTGGACACCGCGACGGCGCCGCCGGGCGAAGGCAACCCAGCCCGCTCGAGCGCCCCGCGCACCAGCGCGGTGGCCTCGACCACGACCCGGGCTAGCTCGCCGACCCGGATGGTCAGCTCGTCGGTGCGGCCCTGATCGTGGAGCAGGGCGACCAGGGTGTGCAGCGTGAGCTCCGCCGTGGTGCGGCCGCGCAGGTTGCGGCGGAGAAAGTCCGGGATATGCGCCGCGAGCGCCGGCCAGCGGTCGGCGTCGACGGTCAGCGTCGGATCCTCGGACAGCATCCACCGGCGGAACCGGCTCGGCGGCTGATCGTCGGGATCGCCGCCGTCGTCGGCCGACAGCGCGGTCAGGAGGACGCAGTCGGAGCGCGGGTCGGCCAGCGCGGGGCCGAGGTCCAGGCCGGCCTCGGCGGGGCGCGGCGTCCGCGCCACCAGCACCTCGCCGCCGTGGACCCACGCCATCGCCCACCGCGTGATCGGCCCGGGCACCGAGAGGCCGAGCGGGGCCAGCGCGGCGCCGAGTCGCTCGGGGTGGTTGCACATGCAGGCGGCCAGCACCGCCCGAGTATAGCAGCCTGGGGAATCCGCCAATCAGGGAGTGATCGAACGGGCAAACTCGCCGAGCGCCGCCAGCGGCACCGCGCGCTCGCGCTCGTTCCACACCTCGTGCTTGTAGCCGTCGAGGCGCCGCACGTCGGCGCCGGCGACGGTGCGCGCGAACCGCTCCGACACCGCGGGATCGGCGATGGGGTCGTCGCCGCCGATCAGCCACAGCGTCGGCACCTTGACGCGGTCGGCGTGGGCCAGCACCCGGGCCTGGGCTGCGCGGGCCTCGGTGAACCACCGGGCCGACGCCACGTCGTGGCACAGCGTGTCGGCGACCCGCTCGGCCTGCTTGGCGGGATCGCTGGTCAGGTCCTCGGGGCGCAGGTCGTTCTTCTGCGAGAACGCCGGGTAGATCGTGCTGGCCGCCTTGGCCAACCAGATCTTCGGGGCCGGCACCGCCAGCCGCAGCGCCAGGAAGGGCGACGACAGCACCGCGGCCTTGCAGGCCAGCGGCACGGCGTCGGTCAGCGCCGCCAGCGCGATCAGCGAGCCGTTGGAGTGGCCGACCACCAGCAGGGGCCGATCGGGGGCCAGCGCGACCGCGGCCGTGCGCGCGGCCTCGAGGTCGTCGCGGTACTCGCGGAAGCTACCGACGTGGCCGCGCTTGCCGGTCGAGCGGCCGTGGCCGCGGAGGTCGAACGCCAGCACCGCGCAACCGGTGGCGTGCAGCACGTGGGCGACCTCACGGTAGCGGCCGCAGTGCTCGGCGTAGCCGTGGACGATCAGCGCCACGCTGCGCGGCGCGTCCGGCAGGTACACCTCGGCGTGGAGGCGGGTGCCGCCCGACGAGGTGAGCTCGAGCGTGCGGGTCGGATCGATCGGGCCGGGCGCGGCGGTCATCGTGAGGTTCTGTATCACGGTGCGCGGAAGACCGGGATCGGCGGGGCGGTTGACAGGGCGGCCGTCGCTGGGCAAGCTCCCGGCACCTCGTTCTAACATGTCAAAACTGCATGGAATTGCGCACGGCGTCGGGTTGCTCGGCGCCGCGATCGCGGCGCTGGCGCTGGGCGGGTGCCCTCGCCCCGAGGGCGATCCCGCCAAGAGCCAGACGCGTCTGGAGCTGGCGCGCGACTTCCTGCTGAAGAACCAGCTCGAGGCTGCCGAGGCCGAGGCCAACAAAGCCATCGCCTACCTCAACACCAACGAGGAGGCCTACAACGTCCGCGGGCTGGTCCACCACCTGCGGGCGCTGTCCAATCAGCGGCTGCTCGAGATCGAGGGCTGCCTCACCGGCCTGGACGCCGAGGCCCTGCGCGGCGAGGTCGAGAAGGAGCTCGGGCTGGCCGAGGCCGACTTCCGCAAGGCGGCCGCGCTGGCCCCGGATTACGGGGAGGCGTTCTCCAACGCCGGTACCGCCGCGCTCTTGCTGGGCGACGCGGACCGCGCCAAGGACGACTTCGAGCACGCGCTGGCGGCGCCGGCGCGGCTGGTCAGTCCGGGGCTGACGCGGGCTCACCTGGGCTGGGCCTACTTCGCCAAGGACGACATGGTTTCGGCCTTCAAGGAGCTGCGGCAAGCGGTCCAGTTCCAGCCCGGGATGTGCGTCGCAACTTATCGGCTCGGACGGGTTTACTTTGCCCGCGAAGAATGGGAAAAAGCCGCCGAGCAGTTTCAGGAAGTTAGCGATCAAACCGACTGCCACGTGCAGGAAGCTGCTCTCTACCTCATGAAGGCGCGACTCCACCTAGGCCTCACGGATGATGCCCGCACGGCGCGCGATGCGTGCTTGCGGTTGTCGCCGGCGAGTTGTGCCGCCGCCGAGTGTCGGACGCTCGGCGCGTCGCTGGGGGCGCCTTGAGCTTCATGGACCGGCGCAACCGCTCCGACCGCCCCGCGGATCCGGCGGCCCGTGCCGGGCTGCGGCGGACCGACGGTCTCGCGCGTGGTCGGCGGACGCCTGGCGACGGCGCGGCCCACCGCGACGCCCGGACCGATCTCTCCCAGTGGCTGGTGGCCGGGCGCGAGGCCAAGGGCCTG
>Ga0073899_10001214_pt1 | contig 23731 bp, 13 predicted proteins | sample KloWWTmetaKNB5Ph_FD_88975 | JGI IMG/M metagenome (GOLD analysis project Ga0073899, IMG submission 88975) | Active sludge microbial communities from Klosterneuburg, Austria, studying microevolution and ecology of nitrifiers - Klosterneuburg... | ecosystem: Engineered > WWTP > Aerobic digester >... | reverse complement strand
GGCATGGTGGGCATCACGGGTTTTGTGGCGCTTGTCTCCGCGCCCGCAAACTACGACTCGCTCACGTATCACATGACGCGCGTGGCGCACTGGGCGCAAAATGGCAGCGTGGCGTTTTATCCCACCGGCATTGACCGCCAAAACTTTTTGGAGCCGCTGGCCGAATATGTCATTGGTCAGTTTTATCTGCTGGCAAATGGCGATGCGCTGGCGAACATCTCGCAATGGCTGGCCTTTATTGGGTGCGTGGTTGGCGCATCGGTCTTGGCGCAGCAGGTGGGTGGCGGGCGCAGGGCGCAGATTCTGGCGGCGGTGTTTGCCGCCACCGCGCCCATGGCCATCTTGCAGGCCAGCAGCACCCAAAATGATCTGGTCGCCTCGTTTTGGCTGGTTTGCGTTGCGGTGTTCGCGCTGCGCATCATGCACCCCGCGCCCGCCAACCTGCGCCCCGCTCGCGCAGATGTCATCTTATTTGGCCTGAGCCTTGGGCTGGCCTTGCTCACCAAAGCGACGTTGCGTTTGTATGCCTTGCCGCTGGTGATGTGGGTCTCCATTTGGATGCTGCTGCGCGTCCGCGCCAAAGCCATTTTGCCGCTGGCGGCCATCGCCGGAATTGTGATTGGCATTAATGTGGCTTTTGTGTTGAGCAACTTTGCCGCTTATGGCCCCAGCCTGATGCCATCTTCGCGGGTGGGCACGCTCACCAACGCGGCCATCTCGCCGGGCATTGTTCTATCTAACATTTTGCGCAACGCGGCGTTGCACTTTGGCCTGCCCCGCGCAGACTTGAACAAACAACTCATCGTTCAACCCATCACGGCGCTTCACGCCGCGCTGGGGCTGGATGTCTCCGACCCGCGCTCCACGCACGAAGGCTCGCGCTTCGCTATTTCGGATGTTCCGTTTACCGAGGATTCATCTGGCAGCCCGCTGCACTTGCTTTTAATTTGGGCGGCCATGCTGGCGGCGGTTTTGCGCCCCGCGCTGCGCAAAAACATCTGGCTGATGGGTCTTGGGCTGGCCGCGCTGGCGGGCTTTGTTTTGTTTTGCGCCGTGTTGCGCTGGCAGCCGTGGCACACGCGGCTGCACTTGCCGCTGTTTATTCTGTTCGCCCCGTTTGTGGCGCTGGCAGCAGATGAGGCTTTGCCGCGCCGCCTTGCGCCGCTGGTGTTTGCGGGCTTGATTGTGGCGGCCTATCCGTTCATCACCCAAAACGCGTTTCGCCCGCTCACCGGGCCGCGCAGCGTTTTGCGCGTTCCTCGCAGCGAGCAATATTTCACCCAGGCCGATGCCTTGCGCAAGCCCTACCAGGCGGCGGTGGCAGAAATTGCCGCGGGCGAATGCCGCTCCATTGGGCTGATAACCCAAAGCGACACACCGGAATATTTGCTCTGGATCTTGATGCAGGTCGAGTCCCCATCTACCCAAATGCAGCATGTTCTGGTGAAAGATAAATCGGCGCGTTTAGCAGAGCCGCTGGCGCCGCCGTGCGCCGTGCTGGCGACCGAGCCTGCGCAAAACCCAATCAGCTTGAACGGCCAAATGTTTGAGCAGCGGCAACGCTGGGGCGGCGTGGGGTTGTATTTGCCGTAGATGATTGCGGCCGTTAACCTCGCAGGTTGTGATTCCCTTATCTCAAAAATCTCTCGCAAAGACGCAAAGACGCAAAGAATTTTCTTGGCGGTTTAGCGCCTGGCGAGAGATAAAAAGGGAACTCCCTTCCATTTTTGGCATCGGCTGCGTAATCTCGCAGGTTGGCCCACAAGGTTTTGGAAAGCGGAGGTTTTGCGGGCCAGCTTGCGAGGTTGTAAGTAGCCCGCGCTCAACTCAGTTCTCTTTGCGGTTCTTGTTTCGGGTTATCCTTGCGCACCCATGAAAAAAGTTGTGATGTATACCGATGGCGCGTGCGACCCAAACCCCGGCACGGGCGGGTGGGCGGCCATTTTGATGCACGGCCCGCACAAAAAAGAGCTGAGCGGCAGGCAGCCCGACACGACCAACAACCGCATGGAGCTGACCGCCGTGATTGAAGGATTGCGCGTGCTGAAAGAGCCGTGCGAGGTGGCCATCTTCACCGATTCGGAATATCTGCGCAATGGCATCACAACCTGGCTGGCCGGATGGAAACGCAAAGGATGGCAGACCGCCAGCAAAACACCGGTCAAGAATCAGGATTTGTGGCAAGAGTTGGATGCGCTGACCGCCCAGCACACGCTGAGTTGGGAGTGGGTGCGCGGCCACGCCGATGATCCCCTCAACCAGCGGGCCGATTATTTGGCCCGAACCGCGCGCAAACACTGACAGGCGGCTTACCCAGCCACAAATTTGTAGCCGCGCCCCGGCACGGTGATGACCCAGCGCGGGGCGTTGGGGTCTGGCTCAATTTTTTCGCGCAGGCGGCGGGCAAGCTGGGCCAGGCTGTCATCGCGGATGCCTTTGCCAAACGCCTTGTCCTCGCTCCACACCGCGCGGATGATGTCATCTTTCTCGCACACCGCATTGGGGTGAGCCTGCAAAAAGTCCAGCAACGCCATCTCTTTGGATGTGAGCTGGGAGGTGTTAAAGGTGGCCGCGCGACCCGCGTAAAGCAGCGGCAGGCCCGCCAGCCCAGACAAGCGTATCTCTTCTTCGGATGGCGCATCGGCCCAAAATTCATCCACCCGCGCCCGCACGGCCGGGTGCGCCGCGGCTGCATTTGGGTCGCCCATGTCTGCGCAGGCCTCGCACGATGCGCGCAAGAACGAGGCATATCCGCGCGAGACGCCGATGAGCGCGGTCGCGACCTCATCGCCCCAGACAAGCTCTTTTCGCGCGGCGTAACGCGCCACATTCCAGCGGGCGTCGCTCTCGCTCAGGCAGCCCAGCCAGATGGTGTTGGCATAGACCAGCTCGGCGAACTCCGTCCGCGCATCCAGTGGGCGGCGGGTGCCGGTGATGAAGCTCAGCTTGAACTTGTGCGCGTCTCGCAGAGAGCGCAAGTTGCCAAATAACGAATCGGGGTTTTGGGCGGTCAGGCTGTCAAAACGATCCAGCACAAAACACACTTTGGCGAAGGTTTTTTCGCGCAGGCCAGCGGCCAGCGCGTCATCCAAAGCGTCCAGCGGGTCGCGAGTTCCATCGGCCAAAGCGGTTTGGCCCAGCCCGCGCCGCATGGCCGCAAACAACGCATTGGGTGATGGCTCGCGCAGGCGGTTGCAATCTACCGCCACCAGACGCGTGTTTGGCAGGCGGGCGGCCACGCCAGCCGCGTTGGCGATGAAGCCGAGCACATTGCTCTTGCCCGCGCCGCTCAGCCCCACCAGCGCGGCGCTCTCGCCGGCTTTGATGGCGCGAACGAGATGCTCCACTTCGGCGGCGCGGTAGGTTGGCGGATAGTCATCCCACATATTTCTGGATTTTACAAAAAAATCTCTCGCCAAGACGCAAAGACGCTAAGAATTGGCCCTTTCCCTTTGCGGCTTGGCGTCTTGGCGAGAGATTAAAACTGGACTTACGCAAGATGTGTTATTCGCGAAAAAGTAATACTTGTCACCCTGAGCGATAGCGAGGGGTCTCTGGAAAATTTAGCCTAACGTGAATTCGGGATAAGGATCTTTTGAGGAATCCGATCATCCTGAGCGCGACTGCGAGGAACGAGCAGGAGCAGTCGAAGGATGATTGTTTAGCTTATGTTTTGATTTTGTCAAATGATCGCCCTTCGACTGCTCGCTTCGCTCGCGCTCAGGGCGAACGGATCCATAAATTCTGTTTTTTCGCTCTTGCATCAAGAATGAAATTACAAGATCCCTTATCCCGAACTCGCGTTAGCCTAAGAATGAGTTAGCCAGAGATGCTTCGCCCAAAGGCTTGGCCTTTGGCAAGCTCAGCATGACATGTCATCGTTTTTTGATTCAGCTTTGCGTAAGTCTAGTTAAAACCGGTTTTTTGTCCGGGCAGCCCTCGCGCGGGTCAGCGTATTTTGATGGCCTCGACCTCGCCGACCGAGCCAAAGCCGCAGGCGTGATAAAACTCCTGGGCGGGGGTGTTGCCGCGTTTAACATCCACCAAAAGCTGGGCGGCTCCGCTCTCGCGGGCGCGGCGCAGCGCCACCTCAAACAGCACCCGGCCCACGCCGCGCCGCCGGTAGCCCGGCTCCACAACCTGGGCATCCAGCCAGGCGCGCGGCTCTAGCAAGGTGGTGGGCATGCTGACCGAGACAAAACCCACAATTGGGTTGGCCTCCGGGTCGTTCGCCTCGGCCACCCAAATTTCCAAGTCGGGGCTGTACCGAATGCGCTCGGCCAGTTGCACGCGCTGGCCGTCGCTCATGCTGGCGTGGGTTGGCAGCAGCTTTGCCAGCTCCAAAATGCGCGGGTAGTCGTTTTCTCTGGCGCGGCGGATGGATACCCCGGCGGGCGCGAGATCGGCCAGTTCATCGTTCAGGGCCGACTGGGGCAACCGCATGGCCCGCCAACGCGAAAGGACCTCGCGGTGTGTGCGAAAGCAAATCTCTGGCATGTCTTCCGGGCGGTATAAGGCCGCGGCGCGGGCGTCATCCGCCGCTTTGAGTTGGGCGATGTTGAGGGCGCGGGCGCGGTAAAAAATAATCAGGCCGCTGCGTGGCGGGCCTTCTGGAAAGGAATACACGCCGAACATCTCGATCAGCTCAATATCCAGCCCGGTTTCTTCTTTGGCTTCGCGCACGGCGGCCTGCTCCACGCGCTCATCGGCCTCCACGTAGCCGGATGGCAGCGCCCAATGCCCGGCGTGCGGCGGGCGGTCACGCTGAATCAGCACCACCGATTCGCCATGCTCAATCAGCACGCCCACGCCCGGCACGGGGTTTTCGTATTGCACATGCCCGCACGTGGGGCATTGCATGCGCTGGCGGCCTTCCAGATCGGCCAGGTGCATGGGCGAACCACATTTGATGCAAAACACAAGAAGATTATAAGGTTAATGCCAGTTTTGGATAAGAAAAGAGCTTGGGAAACAGGGCGGCATTTAAGAAGTCGGACTGCTCACTGGGCAAATTTTTGGCTTGCCCAGGCCTGAGCAGTCCGACTTCCCAAGGTGTTACGCCGTGAGAGTGATTAACACCTCGTTATCTCGAATTCACGCAAGGTTAATGCAAAAAGGCGCAAATCCGCGTTTCCGGTATGACAGGGCTTACGCATAAGAAACATGTATTCAATGTGGATTTGTCTTAAAGGTATTTTGTCTTAATCCCCTTTGACAGAAGAAGATTTCGTTGTTGTTTGCAAATTGGCTCAAAAACTCCACTTGTGATCTACAAGGAGATACCTTTAGTTCGAGCTTGAAAAAAATTTGCGTCAAAATTAAATTTTTGGATAATTCTGTAAAGCCAACCTTAAACTTGTGATGCGTTTGCCCTGTCCGGTATGATGGCCTTTGTCATGATGGTCAAGCTCGTATCGGTCAGGCCCAATCTTAAAAAGTTGATTAGGTTGTTTTATTTGCCATAAAAATTTGTTTTATTGATGTAGAATTTTGTAGATGGTAGCCAAATCATCTTCGGTTTCGGATTTGCAATCCAAGCTTTTGCGTGTGCCCATTGAGCGCCTGCCACTTGTTGCGGACTTGCTGGAAGAAGTTATTGCCGCGCCAACCAATGAAGAGGCCGAAGACGCGCTGGATGCAGCGATTATTGCGTCTCGCAAAGATGAGGAAATGGAGCCTTTGGAAGACGTGATCAAGGAATTGCGCGCTACGCGGAAACTGCCAAGACAATACTGCAAGATGAGAATTGGCAGTTAAAAATTGCAAAACCACTTTGCGATTTCACCCAAATCCGCTTTTTTTAGAAGCAAAATCATGCAAGTATCTATAATCATGTGAAGTGATGATGACAACTACTTCAACAAAACCATCTCTATTTGGAATTCGCAATTCAAACCGAGATTTTGAGAAAGCAACGGCTTGGGGGAAAAATCAATTTAATAGTTCATTCCCAATTGCTCTAACTTGTTATATGCATCATGTCGGATTACAGGCAGTTTATTTGATGCTGGATGATAATTTTCACGTAATTCAGGGAAAAATAGGGGCAGAGAAAATATTTGGAATTCAACCAGATTCGGATAATTTATTTTTTGATTTTGAAAGCGATTTTGCTCCTTATCGAAAGATTGTTTCTGGCTCATTGCCGAGAATTGATGTTGTAACCTCTGACAGAACAAAAGAACATGCCTTTCGGGCATTAGAAGTAAAACTTACCGCTCTTCCTGATGATGGAACATCTCATCTGCAAGATGATGCTTTTGGATGTGAGATTGTTGTTCGACCAGATACGGTGGTTTATCAAGCATTAAGCTTAGCTCTCTGTTTTGAAAACGAGAGAGAGTTATTACATGATTTATTGTCTAAATCTTGTTCATCAATTCAAGACTGGAATGATGAAACCCTTATTGCATCACACATGGATGATTTAGCGGAAGGGATAAGACAAATTGCAAAAAGCAAATTCCATAAGCAGCAGCCTCTTGTCTTGCAGCCAATATGGAAAACTGTAGGGAAATCAACAGAATTGGCCGATAACTGCCTTGATGTTTTTGTATGGAGTGATATGGCACTTCTGCGACTTTATGTTGATGAGACAAAAAAAGGAAATGGCAAAAAGCGTTTTTCGCGTCCTTATAGAGCTATCACTTGGCTGGCAAAAATGCTCTATGACTATTCTTTAACGGGTGAGATAAAAAATCCGAAGCAAACAATCAGGCATTTGTCATTTCAATCCTATACAGACAAAGCCTTTGCTATGGGCGGGCTACGAACTCATAAGTATATGACTTGCAAAGAACTAACAAGACCCAGAGTTTCTAAGTCGGAATTAAAAAACATTATTTTGGGTGGAGGGCAAAAATTGCTTAGTCCTGAACGGCGATTTGACGCAATTATTGCCAACACCCCCAATCTTTTTTTAAGCTAAAAATGTTATATCACAATGCAAACCATTGATCTTTTTTCGGGATGTGGGGGTATGTCCTTGGGATTCCAAAATGCAGGCTTTAACATCGCATGTGCATTTGATAATTGGTTGCCTGCAGTAAAGGTTTATGAACTCAATTTTCATCATCCTATTCGACAGATGGATCTTGGAGATTTAAAAGATGATTTTTCTTTGCTTAATCAATATAAACCTCAATTAATAATCGGTGGCCCGCCATGCCAAGATTTTTCTCACGCAGGAAAAAGAGATGAAACTCTCGGTAGAGCGGACCTATCTATTAGTTATGCCGAGATTGTAAAAAGGCTTCAGCCCGATTATTTTGTAATGGAAAATGTGGATCGCGCTGCCAAAAGCCAAACTTTTGAGAAGGTAAGACAAATTTTTAAGAGTGCTGGGTATGGATTATCCGAGCGAGTACTCGATGCTAGCTTATGCGGAGCACCTCAAAGCCGAAAACGCGTATTTTTAGTTGGGGAGCTTAATGGAAACGATGATTTCCTTTTGCCATATTTAGAAAAAAATTTGTCAAAGCAACCCTTAACTGTTAATGATTATTTTACTAAAATTATAGGCAGAAAATTAACTACTGAGTATTACTATCGACACCCGCGCAATTATTCAAGAAGAGCAATCTATGGGGTTCATGAGCCAAGTGCAACAATCAGAGGTGTAAATCGCCCCATACCTGCAAACTACCCTGGCCATCCCGGAGATGCTACCCCGATTTCAGAAAAAGTAAGACCTTTAACGACAAAAGAAAGAAGCTTAATACAGACTTTCCCTGAAAACTTTGTGTTTGTTGGGACAAAAAGCAACATTGAACAAATGGTCGGGAATGCAGTTCCAGTAAAGTTGGCTGAATTTGTTGCTCACGCACTAAGCTCGTATATCCAAGATAAAGAGCAAGGTTTGGTTGAAAATCCGTTGTTTCAAGCGCGATTGCTTCAAGCCAAGACCGGCTATATAACCTCAGATAATAGATAGCTGATATGCCTAGGTATACGTGTATGGTTAAACGTAATCGTTGCAAATTCAGCTGCTGTTTCCCCATGTTAAAATCCCATAACACGCGGGCATAGCTGAGTTGGCTACAGCGTCTGCCTTCCAAGCAGAAGATCACGGGTTCAAGTCCCGTTGCCCGCTTTTGCGGAGATTGACAATTGGAGACTGGAGATTGGAGATGAGACCGCGATGTGGGTCTGGTCTCCAGCCTCAAATCTCCAATTTTCAATCTCCGCGTTTTATTTTTAATTTGTAAGGTGTAATGGGTGAGCGGACGGAAGACAGAGGACGGGAGACGGGTGTTGCCAAACAGATCGTCCTCCGCCCCTCGTCATCGGTCTTTTGCGCATTACGCCTTACGTCATATCTATTTCACAATCATGGAATTAAATATTGCATTGTTGCCCGGAGATGGCATCGGGCCGGAGGTTGTGCGCGAAGCCGTGAACGTCCTCAAGGTGGTGTGCGAAAAGCACGGCCACACCCTTATTACTCAAGAAGCGCTGGTGGGCGGGTGTGCCATCCACGCAACCGGTTGGGCGCTGCCCGAAGACACGCTGAAGCTGGCGCAAAAAGCCGATGCGGTTTTGTTTGGCGCGGTGGGCACGCCCGAATTTGACAAAGACCCCAACGCCAAGCAGCGCCCGGAAAATGGCATTTTGGGTTTGCGCAAGGGGCTGGAAGTGTTCGCCAATCTGCGCCCGGTCAAGGTGTATGACGCGCTGATTGATTCCAGCCCGCTGCGGCCAGAAATTGTGCGTGGCACAGACATTATGATTTTGCGCGAGCTGACCGGCGGCGCGTATTTTGGTTTGCCCAAAGAGAAGAAGGGCGAGAAACCAAACCGCACCGGCGTGGACACCACGTTTTACACCGAGGCCGAAGTGCGCCGCCTGATGCGGATGGGCTTTGATTTGGCAAAGGGCCGCCGCAACAAAGTGACCCAGGCCGACAAAGCCAACGTGATGGCTTCTGGCCGGTTGTGGCGCGAGATTGCCCACGAGGTGGCCGCCGAATACCCGGATGTGCAATACGAGGACATGTACGCCGATGCGTGTTCCATGCACATGCTCCGCGCGCCGCGCAGTTTTGACGTGATCGCCACCGAGAACTTGTTTGGCGACATTTTGAGCGATGAGGCTTCCATGCTGGCTGGCTCGATGGGGATGCTGCCGAGCGCGTCTTTGGGCGATGGCCGCAACCGGCACGGGTTCCGGCGCGGGCTGTATGAGCCTATTCACGGCGCGGCGCACGACATCACCGGCAAAGGTATTGCCAACCCGCTGGCAACCATTTTGAGCATGGCGATGATGCTGCGCTGGTCATTTGGGCTGAGCGCGGAAGCCGACGCGATTGAACGCGCGGTAGACACCTTGCTTGCAGATGGCTACCGGAGCGGCGACCTTAAATCTGCCGATACCCCATCCGACAAAGTGCTTGGCACCCGGGCGATGGGCGAAGCTGTGATTGAAAGACTGACATTCTGACAAGGATGACCTGGGTGACAGGGCTGACAAGGATGACGCATCATCCAAGTCATCCTCTTCATCCAAGTCACCCTCTTCATTTCTAAAAAATATGGCACAAAAAACACTCACCTGGACGCCCATTGGCGGGCTGGGAGAAGTCGGAAAAAATATGATGGCGTTTGAATACAACGACGCCATTTTGATTGTGGATACGGGCATCATGTTCCCGGAGTCGGATATGTTTGGGATTGACGCCGTCATCCCAGACTACACCTGGCTTAAAGAAAAGCGCGACAAAATCAAGGGCATTGTCATTACGCACGGGCACGAAGACCACACCGGCGCGGTGGCTTACGTGGTGAAGGAATTCCCCGGCCTGCCCATCTATGCCACCCCGCTCACGCGCGGGCTGCTGGAGGTAAAACTGCGCGAGGCCAAAGCGCTCGACCGCGCCACGCTCAACACCGTGCCGGTGGATGGCAGCGCGCAAATTGGCCCGTTTAAGATTGAATTCTTTCGCATGTGCCACAGCATCCCAGATAACGTGGGGCTGGGCATCACCACCCCGGTGGGATTGATTGTGCACTCTGGCGACTTTAAGTTTGACCACACGCCGGTGGATGGTCTGACCTCTGACTTTGCCAAGCTGGCCGAGTTCGCTGGGCGCGGGGTGCTGGCGCTGTTCTCGGACAGCACCAACGCCGAGAACCCCGGCATCACCCCCAGCGAGCGCGAGATTGAACCGGCGCTGGAGTTGGTTTTCCGCGATGCCGAAGGGCGCATCATCGTCGCCACGTTTGCCTCGCTCATCTCGCGCATTCAGCAAGTGGCGAACATTTGCCAAATTTACGGGCGCAAATTGGCTTTTGCCGGCACCAGCATGGTGGAAAACGTAAAGATGGCGCAGAAAATGGGCTATTTGCAATTGCCGGAGGGTTTGGTGGTCAAGCTGGAAGAGACCAACAAGATGGACCCGGCGACGGTGTGCATCATGGCCACTGGCAGCCAGGGCGAACCCAGCGCGGTGCTGGGGCGCATTGCGATGGGGCGGCATCAGGTGATTAACGCCCAGCCCGGAGATACGTATGTGCTGTCTGCGCATCCCATCCCTGGCAACGAGGAGGCCATTCACCGCATCATCAACCGGCTGTTCCAAAAAGGCGCAAATGTGATTTACCCGCAACTGGCGCGGGTGCATGTTTCTGGCCACGCCAGCCAGGAAGAACAAAAACTTTTGCTGAGCTTGCTGCGGCCCAAGTTCTTCATCCCCATTCACGGCGAGCTGCGCATGTTGAACGCGCACAAGCGGTTGGCGCAAAGTCTGGGGATTCCATCCAGCAATATTTTTGTGGGCGAGAACGGAACGCCCATCGAGTTCACATCCACCAGCGCAACCCAACTGGAGCGCATGCCCGGCGGCTATGTGTTTGTGGATGGGTCTGGGGTGGGTGATATTGGGCCGGTGGTGCTGAAAGACCGCGAGGCGCTGGCGCGAGACGGCTTCGTGCTGGTCATTGTCCGGCGCGATGAAAAGGGCGGGCTGCGCGAAAACCCAGAGATCATCACGCGCGGGTTTGTGTATATGAAAGAAGCCGAGGAGTTAATCAAGGCGATGTCTGAGGCGGCTGGGAAAGAGTTGAGCAATATCACCGCCTCGACCAGCACAGATGCGATTCGGTCTCGCGTGGGCGAGGCGGCGGGCAAGTTTATTGCCAATGAAACGCGCCGCCGGCCAATGCTAATTACAGTAGTTGCCTAAAAATTTGCATATTTGAGCAAAATAAGATATAAACAGAAAACTGCCTTGGAAAGTTGGTGTGGAAGGAGGCAGATAACGTAGAGGGGCAGGTTGTATATCTAGAAACCATGTCTACAACCGATATTCTTAAGTCTGTCAATTATGACATGCGGGTTCTGGCGAACAGTTTGAGCGGCGCTCTGGAGATGCTGCGAGATACTGCGCTGGATCGTAATCAACACGGCATGGTAGATCAGGCCAGCGAAGCCGCAACGGCGTTGCTGGATCTGGTTAATCTGACGATTGATTACGACACGCTAAAGAGCGGCCAATTCAAGCTTAGCAGCGCAGAGTTTGATTTGGCCAGCCTGGTGGAACAAACCGCCGAAAGCGTGTCAACCCTCACGCGGGCCAATCAGGCTTCGCTCATGACCTATATCTCGCCAGATATGCCGTTGCGATTGCGCGGCGATGAAGCGCGGCTGAAACAGGTTCTGAATTTTCTGATCGCCAAAGCCATCAACCGCACCCCGGCCAGCGAATTGATTTTGCGGGTGGCCCCAGACCACGCGTTGTCTTTCGTTGGCGTAAATCGGGTGGTTCTCCGCTTCAGTCTGGAGCAATCTGTCAGCAACAGCCCCGCGCCTTACAGGGGCGCCGCGCAAGAACGCGATCTTGCAGAAGAAGTTGTGATGGGAATTGTGCGGTATATGCACGGCGAGATACACACCGAGAGCGAGGACAACTCAACCAGTGTGGTGTGGTTTAACGGCGAATTCGAAACCGTATCGCACACATCCACAGAAGCAGAAACGAAGGCGGCCGGCGCTGGCGCAGATGACAGCTTTTTGCTGGATGCGCGCGCGTTGGTTGTGGATGACAGCAAGGCTAACCGCGATGTGCTGTATTACTATATGCGCTCGTGGGGCTTGCACATTTCTCAAAGCGATTGCGCGGCCAGCGGCGCCGAGGCTTTGGAGACATTGCAGCGGGCGCATCAGGATGGCAGGCCGTATGATGTGGCGATCCTCGATTTAGCCATGCCGGAGATGGATGGTTTGGAGCTTGCGCGCGCCATCCGCAAAAACCCCGCCATTGCGCGAATCTCTCTTGTGCTTCTCACCGCTTTTGATCAGGAAGTTCATCGGGAAGAAGCAGAATCCATAGGATTTTCTGCCTTTCTTACCAAACCGGTTCGTCAGTCGCAACTTTTAGACGCGATTGCAAGCGCGGCGTATGAGCAGCGCTTGCCAGAAAAAAATAAACAAACCGTGTCGGCCAATCTACCTCCTGTTTCCCCTGTCAATCCCAACAGCCATCACATTTTGATTGCTGAAGATAATTTGGCGAATCAAAAACTGGCCCTTGCCCAACTGGAACGCTTGGGTTACACGGCCAGCGCGGTCGGCAGCGGGTCAAAAGCCATTGAGGAATATCACAAAAACGGCCATTTGTATTCGTTGATTTTGATGGACTGCCAAATGCCCGATGTGGATGGATTCTCGGCCACGCGAGCCATCCGGCAGGATGAAACAATCAATGGCGGACATATCCCCATCATCGCCATGACCGCCACCGTGACGCGCGGCGCGCGAGAAATGTGCCTTGACGCGGGGATGGATGACTACTTGAGCAAGCCGGTCAGCCGCGACGCGCTGCACAACATGCTCATGCGCTGGATTGACGCGTAAGATTGACGCGTAAGATCAGCCAGCCAGCGTGGCGATAAAGCCAAGCGCGATGGCGACGCCAGCCATCGCCAGCCAGGCCCAGTTTTTGCGCATCATTTGGCGCAGCTCATTTTGCGGGGTTGGGCGCGGCAAATTCAACCCCTCAGTTTTTCCAAGAAGCGCATCGCTAAATTCTGCAATCGCGCCGGGGCGGTCATCTGGGTGCATGGCGATGGCGTTTAACACGGCCTGCTCAACACCGGGGGTGATGGCCGGATTGAGTTCGCGCAGCGGCTTGAGCGAATCTGGCCGCAAAAAGCGCTGTTTGGCCTCTGCTGGGGGTTGATTGGTGAGCAGGTGATACAAAGTCGCGCCCAACGAGTAAATATCCGAGCGCGCATCGGTATGGCTGTCATCCTCGCCATACTGCTCCAGCGGGGTGTAAGCAGCCGTGCCGCGCCCTTGTAAAACCGTGATGGTGCGAGACTCATCTTTGACCAGAATTTTTACCAGCCCAAAATCCACCAGCTTGATCAGCCCGCTGGGGGTTAGTTTGATGTTGCCCGGTTTGATGTCGCGGTGCAGCACGGGCGGGTCCTGGGTGTGCATGTAATTCAGCGCATCGCACAGTTGCCGCGCCCAATTCATCACTTCCACCTCCGAAAGAAACCGCCCGCTGCGCCGGGCTTCATCCATGATTTCTTTCAGGTCTTTGCCAGAAACGTAATCCATCACCAGATAATCCAGCGCATTTTCGGTGAAGTAATCCGAAACTTTTGGCAGGTTGGGGTGATCCAAACGCGCCAGCACGCTGGCCTCGCGCGAGAACTGGTGCTGCAATTCGCTCACCAGCGAGGCATCGGCGTTGGCGTCAATGCGGACGGCCTTCACCGCGCACCTGCGCCCCTCCAGCCGGCGGTCTTCTGCCAGATACACAGAACCCATCCCGCCCTGTCCAATGGGCTGGATGACTTTGTATCGGTTGCGAAGCAATGTGCCGGGCGCGAGCATGGCTTTATTGTAGCGGGTGGGTCTGCGCCCACGTTCTGGCGCTGATTTTTCTCTTTGCACTTTCCTCTTTGCATCTTTGGTAACATTTGGCCTTCGAAATAAACAGTCCCGCCAAGAAGCGCAGACTTCATATTGGGTGTTGGATAATTTCCCGGCGCAGCCAAAGCTTTTGCAAATAAGCGCAATCTTCGCTCTTACCCAATACCCAATATCCAAACTCATTAACCACGAGGTGCAACACATATGGAGAGTGATCAGTCTGGTCAGGTATTTGGCGGCGGGGCGTTTCCCAAAAACCTCCCGCTATACGATTCTCGCTTTGAGCACGATGCGTGCGGGATTGGCTTTTTGGCCGATCTGTCTGGCCGCGCCACGCACAAAATTCTGGATGACGGCCTGAAGTGTCTGGAGCGTCTGGCCCACCGCGGGGCGTTTGACGCCGATGGCAAAAGCGGCGATGGCGCGGGCATTCTGTGCACCATCCCCAACACAATGCTAAACCGCGAGCTGGAACGGGTGGGGCAACACGCCTACCGCCCCGGCGATATTGCGGTGGGCATGATTTTCCTCCCGCGCAAGGCCGAGGCCGACGCCAAAGCCCGCGAGATTATTGAGCAGGAGCTGGCGCGGCGCGGGCTGCCCGTGTTGATGTGGCGCACGGTGGTTCACGAGCCAAACGCGCTGGGCAAACGCGCCTTGGATATGCTCCCCGACATTCAGCAGGTCATCATTGAGCGCCCGGCCCACTTCCGCACCGATTTGGATTTTGACCAGCAGTTGTATTTGGTGCGCCGCACAATTGAAAACCGGTTTGCGCAAGAGATGGATGGCATGGGCGCGTATTTCGCCTCGCTGTCTTGCCGCACGATTGTGTATAAGGCGCTGGTGTCATCCACCCAGTTGCGCCGCTTTTATTTGGATCTGAACGACCCCGATTTCAAGGTCTCGTCCATCGTATTTCACCAGCGGTATAGCACCAACACTTTCCCCACGTGGGAGCGCGCCCAGCCGTTCCGCTTTATCGCGCACAACGGCGAGATCAACACGATTGACGGCAACTCCAACTGGATGAAAGCCCGCGAGGCCGATTTGCACTCGCCCGTTTGGGGCGATGAAACCGCCGGCCTCGCGCCCATCATTGACGAAAACAGCTCGGACAGCGGCAAATTTGACAACGCGCTGGAGCTGCTCACCCTGGGCGGGCGCGACCTGCGCCACGCCATGAAGATGATGACCCCGCAGGCGTGGGAGAAAGACCCAGACATGCCCAACGTCATCAAGGGCTTCTTTCGCTATCACTCCTCGTTGATGGAGCCGTGGGATGGCCCGGCGGCCCTCACGTTTAGCGATGGCACGCTGGTGGGGATGGCGCTGGATCGCAACGGCCTGCGCCCCGCCCGCTATTTGCGCACCACCGATGGCATTGTGTACGCGGGCAGCGAAATTGGCGCGTTGGATGTTGAGCCAGAGCGCGTGGCCGTGGTGGGCAAGGTGGGGCCGGGCATGATGATTTGCGCCGACCTGCACAACCGCAAACTCTGGACAAACGATGAAATTCTCAAACAGCTCAGCACGCACAAGCCCTACCACGAATGGGCGCGCCGCCAGCGGGTGCGGCTGGAGGATATTGCCGATGTGCGCATTGAGCAGCCGGTGATTAACAGCGAGGCGCTTTTGCAAAAACAAGCCGCGCTGGGCTGGACAAGCGAAGAACTCACGATGGTCATCAAAACCATGTATGAGGATGGCACCGAGCCGGTGGGGAGCATGGGCGATGACACGCCGCTGGCCGTGCTGAGCGCCAAACCGCGCCCGCTCTTCGCCTTCTTCAAACAACGTTTTGCCGAGGTGACCAACCCGCCCATTGACCACCTGCGCGAGGATCAAGTGATGAGCCTGCGCATTTTGCTGGGCGCGCGCGGCAACCTGCTGGCCGAGAACGAGAAGGCCGCGCACCTTATCCGCGTGCATTCGCCGGTGCTGCGCAACGAGCAGCTCAAAGCCATCATCAAGCTGGAGGATGAAAGATTCCGCAGCCCGGTGCTGGATGCCACCTTTGGCATGGGCGAAACCTTGCAAGACGCGGTGGCCCGCTTGTGTCAAAACGCGGTGGATGCGGTCACGGCGGGCGCGAGTATTTTGATTTTGAGCGACCGCGCAGTTGGCAAAGACCGCCTCGTCATCCCCGCGCTTTTGGCGGTTGGCGCGGTGCATCATCACCTCATCCGCGCGGGGCTGCGCATGAAGTGCAGCCTGATTTCCGAGACCGGTGAAGCCCGCGAGACGCATCACTTTGCGGTGCTGGTGGGCTTTGGCGCGAGCGCCATCAACCCGTATTTGGCGCTAGACACCGCCACAGAGGCGGTGCAGCGCGGTAAAGTGAAAGACCGCGCCGGCGCGGAGCCGGTGAGCGAGGTGCAAGTCGCCAAGAATTACATCAAAGCCGCAGAGAAAGGCCTGCTCAAAATCATGTCCAAGATGGGCATCGCCACGATGGACAGCTATCACGGGGCGCAGATTTTTGAGGCGGTGGGTCTCGCGCGCGGGCTGGTGGATGAGTGCTTCACCGGCGCGCCCTCGCGCATGGATGGCGTGGGCTACGCCGAGCTTGAGCGCGATGTGCGGGCGTGGCACGCGAACGCATTTGGGACGGATGACGGAGGACGAGAGACGACCCCACCCCCAACCCCTCCCGCTGGGAGGGGGGATACTTCCGTCTCCCGTCTTCCGTCTCCCGTCAAATTAGATCATCCCGGTCTTTACAAAGAACGCGCGGGTGGCGAGCCGCACGGCTACTCGCAAAAGGCGGTGCACGCGCTGCAAAAAGCCGTGCGCATTGAGAATCTCATTGAATACACCGGCGAGGAGCACACGCTGGAAAGCGGCATTGCCAAAACAAACGTAAAAGGCTGGCGGCTGGGCGCTGGTTTTGCGGATGGGTATAAGGCGTATGGCGATTTTGCCGCGTTGTATGGCGTGGGCGCTGCGCCGCTGGAGCCGCGCGATTTGTTGGAGATCAAGAGCGACCGAAACCCCATCCCGCTGGATGAGGTGGAGCCGCTGAGCGCGATTTTGCGGCGGTTTAGCACGGCAGCCATGTCGCTTGGCGCCCTCTCGCCAGAAGCGCACGAGACGCTGGCGATTGCGGCCACGCGGCTGGGCGGGTTGAGCAACTCTGGCGAGGGCGGCGAGGAATTGCGCCGGTTTGCCGAGGAAGGCAACAGCGGCATCAAGCAGGTGGCCAGCGGGCGGTTTGGCGTGACCCCGGCGTATTTGATGAGCGCCCAGGAGTTGCAAATCAAGATGGCGCAGGGCAGCAAGCCGGGCGAGGGCGGGCAGTTGCCGGGTCACAAGGTCTCGGAACTCATCGCCAAAGTGCGGCACACCATGCCGGGCGTGGCGCTCATTTCGCCGCCGCCGCACCACGATATTTACTCCATCGAGGATTTGAGCCAGTTGATTTACGACCTCAAACAAATCAACCCGGATGTGTTTGTGAGCGTCAAGCTGGTCTCTCAGGCGGGTGTGGGCACAATTGCGGCGGGCGTGGCCAAAGCCCAGGCCGATGTGGTTCAGATTAGCGGGCACAACGGCGGCACGGGCGCCAGCCCGCTCAGCTCCATCAAAAACGCGGGCATGTCTTGGGAGTTGGGCGTGGCCGAGACCCAGCAAACCCTGATGGCGAACAACCTGCGCGGGCGGGTGCGCATCCGCGCGGATGGCGCGTTGCGGCATGGCCGCGATGTGGTTGTGGCGGCGCTGCTGGGGGCGGATGAGTTCTCGTTTGGCACGGCCCCGCTCATCGCCGAGGGCTGCATCATGGCGCGGGTATGCCACCTCAACACCTGCCCCACTGGCGTGGCAAGCCAAAAGCCAGAGCTGCGCGCCAAGTTTGAGGGCAAACCGGAGCATGTGATGGCCTACCTGATGTTTGTGGCTCAGGATGTGCGCGAGTGGCTTGCCAAAATGGGCTACCGCAATTTGGATGAGGTGGTGGGACGGAGCGAGCTTTTGGCGCAGATGGCGGACGGCAGACGGAAGACGGATGAGTCTCTTGCCCCCAGCCCCCAGCCCCCAACCCCTGCCAGCCGCAATTACGCTTCCGCGCTCAATCTCTCTGGTTTGGTCAAGCAAACGCACGAGAGTGGCCTGCACCGGCATCACGTGGCGGGGTTGCGCAGCAGCGTTTTGCAGCAACGCAACGCGCTGAACGAGCAAATTGTGAAAGATGCGCACGTGGCCGTGGCCGAGGGCTGGCCGGTGAAACTGCACTACTCCATCCGCAACCAAGACCGCAGTATTGGCGTGCGTTTAAGCGGCGAGGTGACCAAAAGGCACAAGGATGGCGGCCTGCCACCCGGCACAATTGAAGTGGACTTCCGCGGCTACGCCGGCCAGAGTTTTGGCGCGTTCACCACCAACGGGATGCGGCTCAATCTCATCGGCGCGGCCAACGATTACGTGGGCAAGGGTATGCGCGGTGGTGAGATTTCCATCCGCCCGTTCCCAGAGGCGATTTACGACTGGAATGAGAACAGCATTCTGGGCAACACAGCCTTGTATGGCGCAACCGGCGGGGCGTTGTTCGCGGCTGGCCGCGCCGGCGAGCGGTTCGCCGTGCGCAATTCTGGCGGGTGCGGCGTGGTGGAAGGCGTGGGCGATAACGGCTGCGAATACATGACCGGCGGCGTGGCGGTGGTGCTGGGCATGACCGGGCGAAACTTCGCCGCGGGCATGACCGGCGGCATGGCTTTCGTGTGGGATCCAGATGGCACGTTTGTGAACCGGTGCAATTTGGAGCTGGTGGATGTGGATCGGTTGACCAACCCCGGCATGAAGCAGCTCATACGCACGCTTTTGCGGAGGCACTACGAGCTGACCAACAGCCATCGTGCCCGCAATCTCTTGCGCAATTGGGAAGAGGCCGCGTTGTCCTTCCGGCGCATTTTGCCCAAAGACCGCGTGGCCGAGATTGAGTCCATCAACGAGTTCAGCGATTTTCAGGTGACGTAAAGAATGCAGGTGTTTTAGCAGTCGGGCTGCCGCGAGCAGCCCGACTGCTTTTGTTTAGCCGTGCGATTGAAATCGCGCCTAACGGGCATATTGCCGAGTGTCGGCCTGCGCCGACACGAGTTGCGTCCGCGCAGGCGGACGCTCAGCCAAAGGCTCACCAGGCGCGATTTCAATCGCACAACCGGAGACCACAAAAATTCGGAGCTAAATCCCAGCAGATGGGCGTAGAGGCGCAGCATTTTGCGTCTCTGTCTTCGTCGCCCGTCGAATTCTGTTGAGAGCCGCCCTTCGACTGCTCGTTTTTTTACGCGCGTATCATAATTCCGCGCTCTTGCAGCAAGCCACGCACGGTATTGGCATGAGAAGACTCCACCAGGGCCAGCGCCCGGCCCGCCTGCTCCACCGGCAAAAGGTATTTACCAAGCTCGCTATCTTTGATGGCGCTGGCAAGCACCTCGGCGTTGGGCAATTCCAGCAAAATCATTTCGCGCAGGGTTGCCTCGCCATAAAACGCCGCCCACGCGCGGATGTTGGTCTGTAACCGAACGGGCGCGCCGCCATCGGCAAGCTGCCCCAGCGTGATCAAAACCCCATCCACATGCTGCCCATTTGCCAGCGCGGCCCGCACACTTTTGGCCGAGATGCGCAGCCCGGTTTCGCTTTGTTCTGCCAGCGGCAACAAACGGCCCAGCGCAAGCGCATCTGGCACGGCGTGGCGCAGCGTCACCGCGCCGTCCTCGCTCAACCGCATCAACGTGTCGGATGGGTCGCCCGCCGGGCGCGTGACCAGCGGCGACCAGCCGCCCGCCCGCAATAATTGCAACACCTGCTCGGCGCTCAACCCTTCATCCGCCACGTCAAATGTGTCGGTCAGGGCGCTCAGCGGGGCGTTGCCCAGCGCGTCCTTCGCGCTCTCGCGGGTGATGGCATCTGCGTATTGCACCAGCGTTGCGCCTTTCACAAATGTGATGCGCGAGTGCTGCTGCTGCCATTCCTCCAGCGAGCGTTTGATGTTGGACGGAATTGGCCCGCCCTGATGCGACTCTAGAAACGCGATGACCCGCGCGGCATCCCAGCCCGCCCGCTGACCGCGATACACAGATTGGCGCGAAATCAGATAATTCATGGCGCGGTCGCCGCTCTGATACTCCGCGAAATTTTCAATATCAGCCAAAACCGCCTCGCTCACCGGCTCCATCGCCAAAATGGTGAAGTTGGGCTGAACCAGCACCCGCCCGCCGCTCTCGGCAAACGCGGGCGGATCGCCCATGTTCAGCAGCCATGTGCCCGCGGGCGTCAGGCGCATTCGCGCGGGCGGGGCGTCGGCGCTGGCGGGCAGGCTGTCAAATTCCAGCAGCCCCATCCAATGCAATGGCCCGGCAAGAATATGCCCGATAAATTTGCGCTCCACCACATCCCACGTCTCGCTCTCTTGAAACGATTCTTGAAAACGCAATTCCAATGGGTCGCGGTAATTGGTATACCCTCCGCCAACGTAAAAATCATCAAGGGTTTTTGTTCTGCGCGGATACAGAAAATCGTAGTCATCGCTGCGGATTTTCTCGATGAACTTAGCTGTGCTCAGCCACGCGCCGGATGGTTTGCCCTGCGCGTCTTGCGAGGCAAACCCCAGCTCGCGCAAGACGCACAACCGGGCCAGAGACATGCGCGGGTGGGGCGCGTCATGCGGGTTGGTCTGGGCCATCGTCCAATTTGCGCCCGCTTGTTGCAGCGCCATCATCTCATTCCAGCTTTCGCCATTGGCCCACATTACAAACGCCGCAGACATCCGCTGCGCCATGTCCATGCTCAAAAAACCATCCGGTTCTTCTTTGTGGATGAGGCCGTTCTCGGTGAGGTCGAGCATCTCCAACGCCATCAAGGTTCTTCGCAAAAACCATAACCGGCTGGTCTTTGCTTCATCGCCCGCAGGTGGCAAGTTGAAGGCCGCCCGCACGTTCTTAAAATCGGCCTTAAAAATCCAGCCTTGCGCGGTGAGCCGCAGCCCGTTTTGAGTGCGCACATAGCGCCAGTATTTGCCCAGATCGCGCAAAAAATCGGCGGGGGTGATGGAAAACGCCTGTGTGGGCGGCTCCGCGGTCACCGAGTCATGCGCCTCGTCCAGCAACTTATAATCCCGCACCGCGCGGGCAACTTCATCCGCCACCAGAAACCGCGTGCCAATGCCTTCTTCCAGCCCTTCGTTGGTCTCGTTGGGCGGGTCCAGCGCCAAAACGACGCCAAACAGGGCGCACCGCGCCAGCGCATCCTCCAGAATGGGTGTGCCGATGAAATTTGGGGTGTGGAAATAACTTTTTCCGCCCGCATCCGGGTTGGGCGCGCGCAGGGTTATCCCGGCGCGGGTGAGCGTCTGGCGCAGGCGATCTATCCCCAGCGGGCCGCCATCCAGCAAAATTTTAAGCGCGGCGCGGCCAACCGGGCCAATTTGGCGCACGTTGCGCGCCACTTGATCCGGCTCGGACATCTTTTTGCTCAGCGCCTGCGCGGCGCGAATCCGGCCAGAGCCACGCAGCCCTCTATCGGCAATCTCAAACAGCCCTTGCTGGAGCGCGATCTGCTCCAGAGCGTGGTTGGAATAAAGCGCAAGCGCATCGGTTAGTTTCATGTTAGTCGCTGGTTGCAAGTGCCTTGTCAGCCCTTTACCGCTGGCGTATACCCTTTGGCTTCCATCTCGCGCAAAAGCTCTGGCAGGGCGGCCTCGTTCACAATTACGGCGCGCGGCGAAAGCTGGAACAGCACGTGGTTGCCCAGGCTGGTGGCAGCCATCAACTCGCGCAGAGAAAAATCATCGTTCAAGAGCAGCACGGTCTGGTCTTCATACACCCGAACTTTGCCAAACTTTGCCGCCATGCCATCCAGCAGCTTGCGCGATGGCGCGGGCAATGGCGCGTTCACGCCCTCAAACGCGCGAATAATTTCATCGGCGGTCAGCCCGGTTTTTAGCGCAGTCTCCAAACTGGCGCGGGTGATGGCATACGTGAACGGCGCGGCGTCTGGCTCGGCCACCAGGCGGGCAAATCGAATAAACTCCGCGCGGTCTGGGGCGGGCGGCAGGCGCAACCGGGCGCCATCCAGCCAGGCGATCTCTTCCACCTGGCGCGGGCGCGGTTTGGCGGCGGCGGGGAACTCTCTCTCGCCCAAGTCGCGCGTCAGCCACGCGCCAAGCTCGGTCACGCGCAAGGTGGTCAACTGGCCGTGTTTGTCGCGCTCAATTTCCACCGCGCCAAACAAAGCCATCGCCTCGCCAAATATTTTCTCTAAAATTGCGCCAACGGTTTTGTTCCAGTCCTCTTGTTTTGCGGGGTTCATCCGCGAGCGGTTCCCAAAATTTGCAAACCACCAGGTGTATGGGGTGTGCGTTTGCCAGGCGGCATCCGGGTAAAAAGCGAACAGTTTTTCGCGCAGCGCGGCCCAATCCACCACCGCGCCAACGGGCAGGCCGCGCAACACGCGCGTGGCGTAGCGGCGCAGGGCGCAAAACTCGGCAAAAAATTCCAGCGGAGAAAAATCTTGCGCCCCAATGCGCCGCAAAAGCAAAAACTGGGGGGTGCGAGCGGTGTTTTCCTGGGCGTGGGCGGCCTCTGGCGCAAAGGGCAGCGCGTTTTGCCACGCCTCCCACACCCGTCGCAACCGCGCGGAATCCGAGAGCGCCAGCCACTCCTCCACCGCGCTGGTTCTGGCGCGGGCGTGAACGGCATACTGGGGCAAAATGCTCACCGGCTGGCCGGCGCGGCCCCCGCTGGGGGCTTCAATCAGTTGGAGGGCCGCCGCCAGCGCAAAATAAAGCTCCAGCTCCGGCGCGGTTTGGCCGGTTTGGTTTTGCAGCACCACCAACCCATCGGCGGCCAGCGGCGAATCCAAAACCACCGAGATGCCGGTGTTTTGGTCGGGCGCCCAGCCCGTGCGCGAGGTCAAAATCGTCTCGGCTTCGCTGGCGTCGTGTTCCCATCCGCGCAGCCATGCTGTTTGCTGCGTGCGGACGTGAGCCTTGCGGGCCGGGCGTAACTCGACCCCGCCAGCCATCACCGCGTGAATAAACGCATCAAACTGATCTAGAAAAACGGGCGCGGGGCGGGGCGATGAAGCCGCCTCGCGCGTGACGCCCGGCCAGGTTAGCACGGGCGGGCGGGCGTTGGCCGGCTCCAGCGGCAGCCATTGGTAAAACGAATCGCGGATGCCGTAAAAAAATGGGCGGTGCGAAGGGAAGAGCAGCGCGTGACGGCGCAGCCCTTCGGTCAGCTCGGTAAGTTTGCGGTCGTGCAGCGGGTCGCGTGAATCGCGGCGACCCGTGACCGTTTGCAGCACGCTGCGCGGCACGGGCAATTGCCAGTCGCGGGCGGTGAGGATGCGCCGCGCAAAATCGCTTTGCTCGTCGGTCAGACCGCGCACAAGCGCATCGGGGTCAACCTGCATCTCGGCCAGCCGGGCGCTGATGCCGCTCAAGATGGATTCCAAAAAGCCGCTCTTGGCGTTGCCGTGCAGTTTCACATCCAGCCATTTGGCAAGCTCGCGCAGTTGGGGGGTGGTGAACTCGGCATCCAGCGTGGCGGCCAGGGTTTGCGGCGCGGCGGCGGGCAGGGTGGGCGTCTCCCAAAAAGCCGTGCCGTTGGTGATGTGTTTTTGGCCGGGCACGGCGACTTTCTCAACCTTGTCGCGCAAAAGCTGGCGGCCATGCAGGTTGGCCAAGTATTGCGGTATGTTTTTGGCGCCAACCGCATCGCCCAAAAGGCGCGCGAAATTGCGGTTTTGGATGAGCGCGTTGGCCTCTGGGCCGCCCATGCGCGGGAAGAATGAATCGCGGTCATCCAGCCACGCATACATGAGCGCGGCAACGACCTTGAGCATCTCTTGCTTGGAG
>Ga0073899_10001213_pt1 | contig 23743 bp, 17 predicted proteins | sample KloWWTmetaKNB5Ph_FD_88975 | JGI IMG/M metagenome (GOLD analysis project Ga0073899, IMG submission 88975) | Active sludge microbial communities from Klosterneuburg, Austria, studying microevolution and ecology of nitrifiers - Klosterneuburg... | ecosystem: Engineered > WWTP > Aerobic digester >... | reverse complement strand
GCATCGGCGTGGTCTACCAGAACCACCAGTTGCTGATGGACCGCAGCGTCGCCGAGAACGTCGCCCTGCCGCTGGTCCTGCGCGGCATGAAGCGCGCGGAAACGGGCAAGCGCGTGCGCTCGATCCTGGAACGCCTCGGCCTGGGCGCGCGCGACCGGGCATTGCCCTCGCAGCTGTCCGCCGGCGAGCAGCAGCGCGTCGGCATCGCCCGTGCGGTGGTCGCCGAACCGACCCTGCTGATCGCCGACGAGCCGACCGGCAACCTCGATCCCACGCTGTCCGCCGAGATCATGGCGCTGTTCGCCTCGCTGCCCGAGCGCGGCACCAGCGTGCTGGTGGCCAGCCACGACCTGGGCCTGGTCAAACGGATGAAGAAGCGCGTGCTGGTGCTCGACCACGGCCAGTTGCTGGACGACATCTCGCCGGAGGACCTGGCGGATGAATGACCAGGCATCGCCGAACGTGCAGGCCAGTCGCTTCGGTGCGTGGCTGGACCACCACGGCTTCAGCATCGTCGCCAGCCTGGGTCGCATGTTGCGCAAGCCGTGGGCGACCCTGCTCACGGTAGGCGTGATGGCCGTCGCGCTGGCGCTGCCGCTGGGCCTGTGGGTGGTCCTGCAGAACCTGCAGCGACTGGGTGGCGAAGTGCAGTCCTCGCGCGATGTCGCGGTGTTCCTCAAACCTGAGATCGACGCCACCCGGGCGCAGGCCATCGCCGACACCCTGCGCGCACGCGGCGACGTGGCGAAGGTCGACCTCATCGCCCCAGAGCAGGCGCTCCAGCAGTTGCGCGCACGCGACGACCTGGCCGCGGCGATCGATGCGCTGGGCGAAGACGCGGCGCGCGCCGCGTTGCCGAGCGTGCTGCGGGTCAGTCCGCGTGGCGACGAATTGCTGCTGGCGGAGTCGCTGAAGGCATTGCCCGACGCTGAGCGCGTGCAGCACGACGCGGTGTGGCGCGAGCGCCTGGATGCATGGCTGCGCTTCGGTGGACGCGCGGTGCTGGTGCTGGCGGCGCTGCTTGGCCTGGGTGCCTTGCTGGTCGTCGGCAACACCGTGCGCCTGGACATCCAGTCGCGGCGCGAGGAAATCGGCGTGCTGCAACTGCTGGGCGCCAGCGACGGATTCGTGCGCCGGCCGTTCCTGTATCTCGGCGCGTGGTACGGGCTGGGCGCGGGTGCGCTGGCGCTCGGCGTGCTCACGCTGGCCTGGCTCGCCCTGCGCGAACCCCTGGCCGACCTCGCCGCGCGTTACGGCAGCAATTTCGCCTTGCAGGGCTTGCCGCCGCTGCCGGCCCTCGCCGTGCTCGCGGCTGCGGGCGTGCTCGGCTGGCTGGGCGCCGGCCTGGTGACCGGCCACTATCTGCGGCAAACCCGCCCGGTGGAGCGCTGACATGGCCAACGATCTTCGTCACGTCGTCAGCGATGCCCCACGGGTCATGGTGGTCGATGGCAGCAAGCTGGTGCGCAAGCTCATCGGCGACACCTTGTTGCGCGAATTGCCCGGCACCGAGGTGATCGGTTGCGCCGGCATCGCCGAAGCGCGCGAGACCCTCGCCAAAGGCGCGGTCGACCTGGTGACCACCGCGCTGGTCCTGCCCGACGGCGATGGCCTCGCCCTTGCGCGCAGCGTGCGCGAGGCGCAGGGGCAGGCCTACGTGCCGGTGATCGTGGTCTCCGGCAACGCGCAGGAGATGCTGGAGTCGCGCGCGTTCACCGAAGACGTGACCGACTACTTCGACAAATCGCTGGGCCACGGTGCGCTGGCCGCGTTCATCCGCGGCTACGTGCAGCCGGCGCCGATCGAGGGCGCGCGCGTCCTGTATGTCGAGGACAGCCGGGTGGTGGCGGTGGCGACCAAGCGCATGCTGGAACGACAGAACATGCAGGTACTGCATGTCCTGAGCGTGGAGGATGCGCTGGAGCACCTGCACCGTTTCCGCGGTCGCACGGATGGCGACGTCGGCGCGGATCTCGTCCTCAGCGACGTCTACCTGAAAGGCATCCTCAATGGCCACGATCTGCTGGCGCAGATCCGCACCGCATTCGGTTACGGCAAGCGCCGGCTGCCGATGGTGATGATGACCGGCGACGACAACCGCGATAACCAGGCCTCCTTGCTGCGCGATGGCGCCAATGACCTGGTGCTGAAGCCGATCGAGGAGCGCCTGCTGGTGACCAAGGTGCTGTTCCAGCTGCGCCTGGCGAAATTGCCGGAGCCGGGCGCGCAGTGAGCCCGGCCGCCACGATGCATGGCTGACATCCGGATCGAACCGAGCTGGAAATCCCGCATCGGCGACTGGTTCGCCCGCGAGGACATGCAGCAACTGTCCGCCTTCCTGCGCCAGCGCAAGGCGGCCGGCGCGACGATCTATCCGGCCGGCGCCAGCATCTTCGCTGCGTTCGATGCGACCCCCTTCGATGCGGTGAAGGTGGTGATCCTCGGCCAGGATCCGTACCACGGGCCGGGGCAGGCGCACGGGCTGTGTTTCTCTGTGCTGCCCGGCGTCGACGTGCCGCCCTCGCTGCAGAACATCTACAAGGAACTTGCGAGCGATGTCGGCTTCGCGCGTCCCGACCATGGCTGCCTGCTGCCGTGGGCGCAGCGGGGCGTGCTGCTGCTCAACAGCGTGCTGACGGTCGAGGCCGGCCAGCCCGGCTCGCACCAGGGCAAGGGCTGGGAAGGCTTCACCGACCACGTGGTCGACGTGCTGAATCGCGAGCGCGACGGCCTGGTGTTCCTGCTCTGGGGCAGCTACGCGCAGGCCAAGGGCAAGGTCATCGACGCGCGCCGCCATCGCGTGCTGAAGGCGCCGCATCCCTCGCCGCTGTCGGCGCATCGCGGCTTCCTGGGCTGCGGGCATTTCTCAGCAGCCAACGAGTACCTCACCCGCAACGGACAGGCGCCGGTGGATTGGGCACTGCCATCGCGCGCCGCGCTGGCGTTGTCCGCGTCCCGTTGAACGCCCGTCTCCCGACCGCGCTGCATCGTGCGCGATGCCGTCCTGGTTGAATTGAGGCGTGGAGGCACGCATCTCGGTTTCATCGCATCGCTTCCACAGGCCCCTCATGGACAACCCGCTGCTCGACTTCTCCGGCCTGCCGCGTTTCGACGCGATCCGTGCCGAACACGTCACGCCTGCCATCGACAGCCTGTTGGCCGAGGCTGAAGCAGCGGTGCGACATGCGCAGACCGTGTCGCCGGTGACGTGGGCCAGCTTCGTGACGCCGCTGGAGGACGCCACCGAACGCCTGTGGCGGGCATGGGGGCAGGTCGCGCACCTGCAGGCAGTGGTCGACACGCCCGAACTGCGCGAGGCCTACAACGCCAACCTGCCGAAGTTGACCCGGTTCGGCGCCGCGCTGGGCCAGGACCTGGCGCTGTTCGCGCAATACCGGGCACTGGCGGCATCGCCGGACTACGCCCAATGCGACGCCACGCGACGCAAGGCCGTCGACAATGCGCTGCGCGATTTCCGCCTCGGCGGTGCCGAGCTGGACGATGCCGGCAAGGCGCGCTTTGCCGCGATCCAGGAAGAACTCTCCGCGTTGTCGGCGACGTTCTCGCAGAACGTGCTCGATGCGACGGACGCCTTCACCCTGCACGTCGACGACGAGGCGCGGCTGTCCGGCCTGCCTGCCGACGTGGTCGCCACCGCCCGCGTGACCGCCGAAAAAGCCGGCAAGCCTGGTTGGACGCTAACCCTGAAGATGCCCTGTTACCTGCCGGTGCAGACCTACGCCGACGACCGCGGCCTGCGTGAGGCGCTGTATCGCGCCAGCGGCGTACGTGCCTCGGAACACGGGCCGCCGACGCTCGACAACAGCGGCCACATCGACCGCATCCTCGCCTTGCGCACGGAGCTGGCCGCGCTGCTCGGCTTCGCCAGTTACGCCGACTATTCGCTGGCGACCAAGATGGCGCAGTCGCCGGCCGAGGTCCTGGGTTTCCTGCGCGACCTGGCCGCTCGCGCGCTGCCGTTCGCGCGCCGGGATCGCACCGAGCTGGAAGCCTTCGCCCGCGACGAACTCGGCATCGACGACCTGCAGCCCTGGGATCTCGCGTACGCCAGCGACAAGCTGAAGCAGGCGCGCTACGGCTATTCCGGGCAGGAGGTGAAGCGCTACTTCACCGAGCCAACGGTGCTTGCCGGCCTGTTCGACGTCATCCAGTCCTTGTATGGCGTTCGCGTGCGCCAGGACAGTGCGCCGACCTGGCATCCCGACGTGCGTTTCTTCCGGGTCGAAGATTCCGCTGGCACCTTGCTCGGCCAGTTCTACCTCGACCTGTACGCCCGCGACGGCAAGCGCGGCGGCGCGTGGATGGACGACGGCCGCAACCGCCGGAGTACTGCCGCCGGCACGCAGACGCCCCTCGTCCACCTGGTCTGCAATTTCGGCAAGGGCGTGGACGGCCAGCCGGCGACCTTCAGCCACGATGAAGTGACCACCCTGTTCCACGAGATGGGCCATGGCCTGCACCAGTTGCTGACCGCGGTCGACGTGTTGCCGGTGGCCGGCATCAACGGCGTGGAATGGGATGCGGTGGAGCTGCCCAGCCAGTTCATGGAGAACTTCTGTTGGGAATGGGCGCGGGTGCAGGCGATGACCGCGCATGTGGACACCGGCGAGCCGCTGCCGCGCGACCTGTTCGAGCGGATGCTGGCGGCCCGCAATTTCCAGAGCGGCATGGCCACGGTGCGCCAACTGGAATTCGCCCTGTTCGACATGGCCATCCATGGCGACTTCGACCCGGCGGATGACAGCGTCGCCGCGCTGCTGGAGCGCATCCGCGACGAGGTCGCGGTCAACCGGCCGCCGGCCTGGCACCGCTTCCCCCAGCAGTTCAGCCATGTCTTCGCTGGCGGCTACGCGGCCGGGTACTACAGCTACAAATGGGCCGAGGTCCTCAGCGCCGACGCCTACGCGGCCTTCGAGGAAGCCCCCGCACGGCTGGCGGAGACCGGCGCGCGGTTCCTGGCCGAGGTCCTGTCGCGCGGCGGCAGCCGCACTGCGCTGGAGAACTTCACTGCCTTCCGTGGCCGCGAACCCAGCATCGATGCCCTGCTCCGGCATGCCGGCATGGCCGCACCGGCGGCCTGAGCCGGCGCGACATCCCAGGGCTTGTGGCGGGGCCAAGCCATCCCCACGTGGGGTTGACGGGGCCTGTGCCCCAATGGGGATCGCGGGCGCGCCAGCGTTCCATGAATGCAACAGTAGTGAACTATCGGCACGGTTAGCAGTCACAGATGGTGACTGCTAATATCGCCCACATGAACGGAGCCACCATGTCCACTGCCCTCGTCGCCAACAACCTGCCGATCCCGAGCGCCATGGGTTCGCTGGAGGCCTATATCGGCGCCGTGCACCAGATCCCCGTCCTCTCCGTCGAGGACGAGCAGCGTCTCGCCCGTCGCCTTCGCGAAGACAACGACATCGCCGCGGCGCAGGAACTGATCCTGTCGCACCTGCGTTTCGTCATCCACGTGGCGCGCGGCTACAGCGGTTACGGCCTGCAGATCGGCGACCTGATCCAGGAAGGCAACATCGGCCTGATGAAGGCGGTGAAGCGTTTCGACCCGACCGTCGGCGTGCGCCTGGTCAGTTTCGCCGTGCACTGGATCCGCGCGGAGATGCACGAGTTCATCATCAAGAACTGGCGCATCGTGAAGGTCGCGACCACCAAGGCGCAGCGCAAGCTGTTCTTCAACCTGCGCAAGAGCAAGACCCGCCTGGGCTGGCTCAACGCGGACGAAGTGCGCGCGGTCGCCAAGGACCTCAACGTGTCCGAGCGCGAAGTGCTGGAAATGGAATCGCGCCTCTCGGGCCGCGACGTGGGCTTCGATGCCCCGGACGATGCCGACGACGACAACGCGCCGCCGGCGCCGGTCAACTACTTGGTCGCCAGCAATGACATCGATCCCGCGATGGCGTACGAGTCGGCCAACGACGAGGACAACCAGCTGGAACTGCTGCGCGAAGGCATGGCCCGGCTGGATGCACGCAGCCGCGACATCATCAAGCGTCGCTGGTTGGATGCCGACAGCAAGGTGACGTTGCAGGAACTGGCGGACGAATACGGTGTCTCCGCGGAACGCATCCGCCAGGTCGAGGCCAACGCGCTGAAGAAGATGAAGGCGCTGTTCGCGGCGTAAGCGCAGCGCAATCGATGCAAAGAAAACGGTCCGGAGCGATCCGGGCCGTTTCCATTTGCGCGATCAGGCCTGGTCGGCGTCGCGCGCCACCGGCAACCGCCACCCCCGCCGGATCGCCATGAAGCGCAGGCCGAAGCAAAGCAGTGCGCCGACCACCATCGCCGGCGCCTGCGGCCAGCCCAGCGCATGCGCGATCGCGACGATGCCACCGCCGGCCAGGGCCGCGACCGCATAGAGTTCGGTCTGCTGCAGCACGACCGGCGTGCGCACCACCAGCAGGTCGCGGGCGATGCCGCCGCCGATGCCGGTGATGATGCCGAGCAGCGTGGCCGCGAACGGCGACAGCCCGAAGGCCAGCGCCTTGCCGGTGCCGAGGACCGCGAACAGGGCGAGTCCGGCGGCATCGAACATCAGCACCGGGTTGCGCAGGCGCTCGATGATGCCGTGCCAGCAAAACGTGACAACGCCCGCCAGCATCGCGGTGGACAGCAGCGTCCAGTCGGCCAGCGCGGCGGGCGGCACCGCGCCGATCAGCACGTCGCGGACGATGCCGCCGGTGACCGCGGTGGCGCAGGCCAGCACCAGCACGCCGAACAGGTCGAGTCGGTGGCGCACCGCCAGCACGCCGCCGCTGAGCGCGAACACGAAGATGCCGACCAGGTCGAACAGCTGCAGGGCGAAGGCCACGTCGGTCCGTCCGGGCGGGGGTGGCGACAGGATGGCAGCCGTGTCCGCGCTTGTCATGCCACGCGCAAGAAACGGAGTTCGCACGGCGCGCCGGATCGCGATGCTGGCGTCCCCACGCAGGAGTACCCGCATGACATTCCGGATCCTTGCCTTGCCCGTCGCGCCATTCGCCGCCGATTTCGCGGCTGACGACAAAGCACTGCGCGCACGCGGCATCCGGCGGGTGGTCGCCGACGACAAACCGCACTATCCCTGCCGGGTCAGCCTGCAGGACGCGGTCGAGGGCGAACGCCTGTTGCTGGTGCCGTACCTGCACCATGGCGTGGACACGCCGTATCGCGCGTCCGGACCGATCTACGTGCGCGAGGCTGCCGTGCAGGCGCGGCCGACGGTGGGCGAAGTGCCGGCGCTGTTGCGCTCGCGCCTGCTGTCGCTGCGCGGCTACGACGCACGCGGGATGATGGCCTGGGCCGATGTCGTGCCGGGGAGCGACGTCGAATCAGGCATCGCCGCGCTGTTCGCGATCGAACGCGTGGCCTACCTGCACCTGCACTACGCCAAGCCGGGTTGTTACGCCTGTCGCGTCGTGCGCGCCTGATCCACGTCATCGGCGTCGCCGCCGAGGATGATCCGCGCGCCGCGCTGGTAGCTCCAGTACGCCCACCACCAGTTGAGCAGCACGACCAGGCGGTTGCGGAAGCCGATCAGGAAGAACACGTGCATGACCAGCCAGAACCACCACGCCAGCAGGCCGGAGAACTTCAGCTTGCCGAGGTCGACCACCGCCGCCATGCGGCCGATGGTGGCCAGGTTGCCGTAGTCCCTGTAGGCGAACAAGGTGGTCGGGTGGCCCGACAGCCGCGCGCGGATATTTCGCGCGACGAGGTTGCCCATCTGCTTGGCGGCGGGCGCGACGCCGGGCACCGGCTTGCCATTCGCCTGGCTCAGAGCGGCGAGGTCGCCGGCGACGAAGATGTCCGGATGACCGGGCACGCTGAGGTCCGGCTGCACCTGCACGCGGCCGGCGCGATCCAGCGGCGCGCCGAGCATCGCGCCCAGCGGTGACGCCGCCACGCCTGCCGCCCAGACCACGGTCTTCGCGGGCACGACGGTGTCGCCCAGCGTGTAACCGTCCGCGTTGATGTCCTTGACCGGCGTGCCCGTCGACACTTCGACGCCGAGCTTTTCGAGCTGGCGCTTCGCCTTCGCCGAGAGGTCTTCGGGGAACGCCGCGAGCACGCGCGGTCCGGCTTCGACCAGGCGCACCCGCGCCTGCGCGGGATCGATGTTGCGGAATTCATCCTTGAGCGTGTGCCTTGCGATCTCGGCCAGCGTGCCGGCGAGTTCGACGCCCGTGGGTCCGCCGCCGACGATGGCGAAATGCAGCCAGGCGTCACGCTCCGCGGGATCGCTGGTGGCTTCGGCGCGCTCGAAGGCGAGCAGCAGCTTGCGGCGCAGGTCCAGCGCATCGTCCAGCGTCTTCAGGCCGGGCGCGTGTCCGGCCCAATGGTCGTTGCCGAAGTACGCATGCGTGGCACCGCTGGCCAGCAACAGGCTGTCGAACCCGAGCGACGTGCCATCGTCCAGCGCGATGCATTTCGCGTCCGCATCGATGCCGGTGACGGTCGCCATCCGTACTTCGGCATTGCGCTGCCTGCGCAGGATATGGCGCAGCGGCGCGGCGATGTCGGGTGCCGACAATCCGGCGGTGGCGACCTGGTACAGCAGCGGCTGAAACAGGTGGTGGTTGCCGCGATCGACCAGGGTGATGCGCACCTTCGCCGATCCAAGCGCGCGCGTGGCCCAGAGACCGGCGAAGCCGCCACCGACGATGACGACGTGGGGACGGCGTTCGCGCATGCGTCGATGCCTCAGCCCAGCTTCGCGGCCAGCAGTGATTCCAGCTTGCGCTGGTCGACTGCGAACTTGCGGATGCCGTCGGCGAGTTTGTCGGTGGCCATCGCGTCCTCGTTGTGCTGCCAGCGGAACGCGGCTTCGTCGAGGCGTGCGGGCGGCGCGGCGCGGGTGCCGTCATCGACCAGTGCGGGTTCGACCGCGGCATCGGACTGCTCCAGCGCGGCCAGCAGGTCGGGGGAAATCGTCAGCCGGTCGCAGCCCGCCAAGGCCAGTACTTCGCCGGTGTTGCGGAAGCTCGCGCCCATCACCACGGTCTCGTAGCCGTGCTGCTTGTAGTAGCGCCAGATGCGCTGCACCGACTGCACGCCGGGGTCGTCCTGCGGCGTCGCCGGCGTGGCCATGCCGTTGGCCAGGTGCCAGTCGAGGATGCGGCCGACGAAGGGCGAGATCAGGAACACGCCGGCTTCCGCGCAGGCGACCGCCTGCGCGAACGAGAACAGCAGGGTGAGGTTGCACTGGATGCCGTCGCGCTCCAGCCGTTCGGCGGCGCGGATGCCTTCCCACGTGCTGGCGACCTTGATCAGCAGGCGTTCGGTGCCGATGCCGGCATCGGCGTACAGCTGCACCAGCTTGTGCGCCTTGGCGATGGTGGCTTCGGTGTCGAAGCTGAGCCGTGCATCGACTTCGGTGGACACCCGGCCCGGCACCAGCTTGAGGATCTCGCCGCCGATCGCCACCGCCAGGCGGTCGCCGGCGTCGCCGACCTTGTCGTCGCCGCGCGCCGCCGCGACCGCGGCCTCGATGTGCGAGGCATACGCGGGCAGGGCCGCCGCCTTCAGCAGCAGCGACGGGTTGGTGGTCGCGTCGATCGGCTTGAAGCGGGCGATGGCCTCGATGTCGCCGGTGTCGGCGACCACGACGGAATGCTGGCGGAGTTGTTCAAGCTGGCTGGTCATGGCGACGACTGCATGCGGGGTGCCCTGATTGTCGCCGATGCGGCGCGCCCGACCAATGCGAAGGCGTGGTCGCCGATGCGGAAAACGGCATGCCCGCGCCGCTCAGTAGAGTTCGACCGGGTCCACGTCCAGCGACCAGCGCACCTTGCGCGCGTCCGGCGCGGCATGCAGCACCGGCAGCATCGCCTCCAGCGCGACGTGCAGGTCACGGCGCTGCGTGGCGGAAAGGATCAGCTGCGCGCGCTGGTAGCCGGCGCGGCGCGGCATGGGGGCGGGCAGCGGGCCGGACGCGTCCACGGGCATGTCGCGAAGCACAGCCTTCGCCACGTGCAGGAACTGCATCGGCGGATCGGCGTGCTTCGCCTCGGCGCGCAGCAGGGCAAGGTGCGCGAACGGCGGGAAACCGGCAGCCTGGCGCAACCCCAGTTCGCCCTCGGCGAAGGCGTGGTAGCCGCCGTGGACCAGGACCTGCAGCAGCGGATGATCAGGGTGGTGGGTCTGCAGCAGCACCGTGCCGGGCTTGTCGGCACGGCCGGCGCGACCTGCGACCTGCACCAGCAACTGCGCGAGCTTCTCGCTGCTGCGGAAATCGGCGGAGAACAGGCCTTCGTCGATACCGACCACGACCACCAGGGTCAGGTTGGGCAGGTCGTGGCCTTTCGCCAGCATCTGCGTGCCGACCAGGATGCCGGGCTTCTCGCCGAGGTCGTCGAAGTGTTGCTGCAGGGCATCGCGATGACCGGTGCTGCCACGATCGATGCGCAGCACTGGCACATCGTCGAAGCGCGCCTGCAATTCGGCCTCGATGCGCTCGGTGCCGTTGCCCTGCGGCTGCAGGCCCAGGCTGGCGCAATCGGGGCAGGCCAGCGGCGATGGCTTGCGATAGCCGCAGTGGTGGCACTGCAGGCGCCTGCCATGCGCGTGCACCGTCATCGGGGTGGGCTTGTCCGGGGTGCTGCAACGCGGGCAGTGCGCGCTCCAGCCGCAGTCATGGCAAAGCAGCACCGGCGCGTAGCCGCGGCGGTTGCGGAACACCAGCACCTGGCCGCCGGCATCGAGTGCGCCACGGATCGCCAGCAGCGCGTCTTCGCCCAGGCCGGCGTGCAGCGGCCGCTTGCGCACGTCGAGCACGCGCACGTGCGGCGCCTTGGCGTTACCGGCGCGATGGCGCAGCCGAAGGTGCGCGTAGCGTCCCGACTGTGCGTTGTGCAGCGATTCCAGCGACGGTGTGGCGCTGCCCAGCACCGCCGGCACGCCCAGTGCGCGGGCGCGCACGATGGCGACGTCGCGGGCGTGGTAACGGATCCCGTCGAACTGCTTGTAGCTGCCGTCGTGCTCCTCGTCGACGATGACGATGCCGGCCTCCGGCAACGGCACGAACACCGCCGAACGCGTGCCCACGATCACCCGCGCCTGCCCGCGCGCGGCGGCCAGCCAGACCCGCGCGCGTTCGTTGTCGTTCAAGCCCGAATGCAGCGCGTGCACCGGTACGCCGAGGCGCTTGCGGAAACGCGCCAGCGCCTGCGGGGTCAGGCCGATCTCCGGGACCAGTACCAGCGCCTGCCTGCCGCGCGCCAGGCAGTCGGCGATGGCGTCCAGGTAGACCTCGGTCTTGCCGCTGCCGGTGACGCCATCGAGCAGGAACGCGGCGAAGCCGTCGGCGGCGCGGATGGCGTCGGCGGCGACGCGTTGTTCGTCGTTGAGGAAGAAAGTGGGGTCAGAGTCGCCTTTCCGTTGGAAAGGCGACTCTGACCCCACTTTCATTTCGCTGCGCTCCACCAATCCGCGCTCCCGCAGGCCACGCAGCGACGCACGCCAGCCGGGCATCTCGTCATCGAGCCAATCCTCGGCACGCACGTGGATCAGCAGCGTCGCAAGCGCCTTTGGCTTGCCGCTGCGCATCGCCGGCAGGGCGGTACGGCCAGCCTCGGTCAGCACCCAGCCGTATGCCGCCGTATCGGCCGCCGGTTCGCCACGTCGCAGTGCGGCCGGCAGGGCGGTGGCCAGCACCTCGCCCAGCGGCGCATGCAGGTAACCCGCCAGCCACTGCAACGAGGCCAGCAACTCCCCCTCCAGCAGCGGGTCCGGATCCGGCAGGGCGAGTGCCTGGCGCAGCTCCACGCCGGGTTCGGCATGGCCGTGGCCGATGACGATCCCGCAGACCTCGCGCGAGCCGAACGGCACCCGCAGCCGCTGCCCGACCGCGACCGTTCCGGCATCGCACCCCGTGGGCGGCAGGTAGTCGAAGAGCCGCGGCAGCGGCACCGGCAGGGCCACGCGCAGCACGGGGATCGGGGCCGGCATCGCATCAGTCTAGCGGGGCCGCGCCGGCACCCTGCCGAGTTGCAGCGCAAACCTGAGGCATTGCGCACCAAGGTGCGCCAAGTCCCTGTTCCTGCTGGGAAAGCGTGTTTATCCACATTGCGTGTGGATAAGTCTGTGAATCGACTCAGGATGACCCTGCGCGAGGGCCGTCGGATGGGCCTTGTCCGGCCGCTGGCGAAAAAACCGCCATTCGATGCATTCCTTGTAAAATCAATAACTTAGTCGTGAAACACGGTTGTCATGATTCGTTGAAACCGCGTGAAACCGGCCTGCGTGACGATTTCTTGACGGCTGTGCACAACTGGTTTGCCCACAGCCCGCGCCATTGCTTGCGGAGCCGTCCATGCGGGGCGTGTCAAGCGGTTTTTCGGACAGCCTGCGGCGGGTCGCCCGGCTAAGATGGGGCGTGCCCGTGACTTGCCCATGACCCCCGCCGCGCCCGCCCCTCCTTCGCCCGCGGCGGTGACCGCCTTCCTGCGCGGGTTCGACCGCCGCGCGCGCCTGTTCGCCGAGGTGCAGGCCGGCGACGAGGCCTCGGCCCGGCATGCCCTGGCGGTGGTGGCCCGGGTGTTCGCCAGCGAGGCCGGGCAATGGCCGCTCGCCGAATGGCCGCGCCAGTACTGGCGGCTGCTGCTGGCCGCGCCGTCGATGCGCAAGCCGCGGGCGGTCGCCATCGCCCCGCGCCTGCCGGGTATCGCCCGCTTGGCGGTGGACGCACGCGCAGCGGTGCTGCTGCACCTGGTCGCGGCGCTGGACGATGCGGATGCGGCCGGCGCGCTGGGCATCGACACCACGACCTACCAGGCGCGCATCCGCGATGCCCTGCCGCTGGATGCGCTGGGCCAGCCCGACGTGGACGTCTGGCGCGCCTGGCGCGCGGCAGCGGAACGCGAACTGGCGCAGCCGGTGGAACCCGAAGCACCGCCGGCGTCGGCCACGACGCCCGGCTCGCCGGCCACCGCGCACGTGGCTGCTTCGATCGATGCGGACATCCGCCATCGCCGTCGCCTGCGCTGGCTCTGGGTCGGCGTGGCGTTGTGCGTGCTGGCGCTGGTCGCCACGTTCTTCCTGCATCCGCGCGGACGCGAGGTGCTGGACCACTGGCGCGCGGAGATCAAGCGCGAACCGCTCGACCCGGCCGCACCGCCAACATCGCGTTTCGATGCCGGCGACCTGTCCCTGCATCCGGACCGCGAATTGCTGTCGATGCCGGCCGAACTCGGCGTCGCCCGCCAGTTGCCGCTGCTCGCCTGGCTGGAGGTCGCCGGTGCCGATCCGCGCGCGGCCGATGCGGTGCGCCTGCCGGTGATCGTCGCGGCCCCGGATGCCGCTGCGACCGCGCCTGCAGCAGGCGACGCGTCACTCGCGCGGCGCGCGCAGCGTTGGGATGCCTTGCCGGCGAAGGCGCGCGCGATCCAGCGCGGTGCCTGGCAGGCCTGGCGGGCGCTGGAGCCTGCCGAGCGCCTGCGCCTGCGCGCCACCGCCACGCGCTGGGGGTTGCTGGCCAGCGAAGAACAGGACGTGCTGCGCGCGCGCTTCGACGCCCTGCCCGCGGATGCGCGCCATGGCTGGTGGCTGGGCCCGAAGATGGGCCGCGACTGGCCCCGGGTGGCACCGCTGTTCGCGTTCGTGCCGGAGGACCAGCGCGCCGCGTTGCTGGCCCTGCTGCGAAGCGCCGATGCCGAAGACATCGATGCGCTGGAACGGTTGGCGCAGATCACTCCGCCGGAAGAACGCGATGCGTTGCGCCTGGATTTGCTGCGCGTGCCGGCGGCGGAGCGTCGGGCGTGGATGCTGACGAAAGTGCAGGGCTGAAGCGGCCTGCACTACATCGCCACCAGCCCGATCGCCATGCTCGCCACGATCGCGAAGCTCAGCAGCACCGTGTAGCAGGTGCCCAGCACGAAGTACTTCAACAGGGTCATCGGCCAGCCCTGCGCGTAGACGCGCTTCTGCATGATCAGCAGGTAGATCGGCATCCACAGGATCAGCAGGCCTTCGATCCAGCCGAACCCGCTGGCGAGTGCACTGTGGTTCGGCGCCTCGAAATTCTCGCTGCCATGCTTACTATCGTGGTTGAACGCAAATGGGACGAAGAAAGCTCTGATTACGACCAAGCAAGGTACTGATTGACTTCTATTTCAGAATGCTAGAAATAGATACCCCCACAGGCCCCCGCTTAACCTCAGAAAATCAAGGATAAAGAGATGATTGGGAAAGTCCGTAGTTTCATTCTGATTGCTATTGTCGCGTTAGTTTCGATGCCGAGTGCGGCAAGTCCCTTCTTCGGAACGAATGAGTCGGGTGCCAGTGCTAGAGCTGTGACCGTGTGCCTGCCTATCCTTCTACTTAATGGCCAGCAAGTTGGTGTTGTATGTTGTGCTTGGGTTGATGGTGACACGGCGTGCGCTGTCGGGACTTTCTAAAGGCAGCGATGTCTAGAAGGCCGTGGCAGCACGGCCTTTTTTACAGGATGTCTTCCCGTAAATTTGGATGAGAAGGCATGCGTCAGTGCGTAAGCCGCTCCGGTCTTTCGTCACCACATAAGCCATCCATGCCATCGAACTCATCAACGAGATGTATCGGAGGAGCGCGACGCACTGCGCCTCGACGTGCTGCGCGTGCCCGCTTCCGAACGGCGGGCGTGGACGCTGGCCAGAAGTGAGGGCTGAGCGCTACATCCACACCAGGCTGGCGATGGCCGCCGCGCTGATCGCGAAACCGAGCAGGGTCATGTAGCAAGTGCCCAGCACGAGATATTTCAGCAGCGTCATAGGCCAGCCCTGTCCGTACACGCGCTTCTGCATCAGCAGCAGGTAGATCGGCATCCACGCGATCAGCAGGCCTACGCACCAGTCGAGGATGCCGTCGATCACGCTGCCGCTTGCCACCAGCCGCTGCGAAGCCAGGCAGGCGAACACCAGCAGCAGGTCGAGGCTGAGGAAGGCGTGGCTGTGTAGCGACACCACCAGGTGCTCCATGTACAGCCTGCGCTTGAACACGAAGGCCAGTTTCAGCATCAGCGCGAACAGCGGCACCAGCACCAACAGCGCGGTCGGGATCGCGCCGACGAAGGCATCGATGTACTGGCCTGGCTCGGCCTTGATCCGGGTGATGTTGTGCTTGGCGCGGCCGATCTTCTGGTTGAACCAGCCATCGACGAACTTCGGAGCCCCGGGGAGGTGAACCGGGTTCTTCTTCTCGTCCCAGACGCCGTTGTTGCCGATGCTGAAGGTGTCTTCCATTGGCGGCGGCGGCGTGGCGCCGCTTGCGGCGGCCTCGCGGAGTTGCTTCAGGCGTATGTCGGCATTGCGACTGGCCTGGTCGATCTGGGCGTCGAAGCCGACCTCGGCGCCGGCCTTGCCGGGGGTTTCCGGAATCTTCGCCCGCGCCTCGGTGAGTCGCTTCACTGCGGCGTCGCGCCGGGTGATGACATCGGCCTCGGTGGTAGCCGCGCCTATTTCGCCGGCGACCGGATCGTTGAGGTTGACGTTGATCGGATTGGAGCCCTCGTCGATCGAAAGGCGGGCGAGGAAGAACGCCATGATGCAGAGGAAGAAGAAGAGCCGCACGGGGGTGACGTAACGCACCTGGCGGCCGGCGAAGTACTCGTTGGTGAGGAAGCCCGGCTTGGCGAACAGCGGCGGGATGGTGCGCAGGATGCGCGTGTCGACGTTGAACACGCTGTCCAGCAGGTCGCCGAACAGGTTGCCCAGTGGCCGCACCAGCCCTTTCACCGGTTGCCCGCAGGCATAGCAATGCGGGCCGTGCAGGGGCGCGCCGCAATTGCGGCAGGCGGCGGGCGTTGGGGGGGCGGATTCGGTGATCGGCGCGGCGGTGTCGTTCATGGGCATTCCCTGCTTCGCCGTTAAGATGGCAGCCCGCGCGTGCCAACGCCACCGCGCGTGATCGAATCCATGACACCCGAACCCCTCCAGCCGCCGCGCTTCCGCGAGGAAGTGGCCCGCACCGCGCGCCTGGCCGCCCCGTTGGCGGCCGGGCATCTGTCGCATGGGCTGGTTGGTTTCGTCGATGCGGTGGTGGCCGGCCACCACGGCACCGCCACGCTGGCCGCGGTGGCCGTGGGCACGGCGCTGTTCTGGTTGCCGATGATGCTGCCGATGGGCGTGCTGATGGCCTTGCCGCCGTCGGTCTCGCAACTCGATGGGGCGGGACGCCGCGGCGAGATCGGCCCGCTGTTCCGCCAGGCCTTGTGGCTGGCGGTCGCGCTGGGCGTGCTGCTGTTCGGCCTGATGACAGTGCTGCCGTTCGCACTGGCGCCGATGGGCATGGCCGCGGACATCATTCCCGGTGCCACCGACTTCATCCACGCGATCCGCTGGGGCATCCCGGCGTTCACCCTGTACCTGGCGATGCGTTACCTCAGCGATGGCCTGCACTGGTCGATGCCGACCATGGTGCTGGGGTTCGGCGGCCTGCTGTTGCTGGCGCCGCTGGGCTACGTCCTGGCCAACGGCCTGTTCGGTTTCCCGGAGCTCGGTGCGGTGGGCCTCGGCATCGCCTCGGCGCTGATGTTCTGGGTGCAGGCGATCGCGTTCGCGCTGTACCTGTGGTGGTCGCCCCGCTTCGCCGACCTGCAGTTGTTCTCGCACTGGCACGCGCCGCGCTGGAGCGTGCAGCGCGACCTGCTGCGCACCGGCCTGCCGATCGGGGTGATGGTGGCGATGGAGGGCAGCCTGTTCATCGTCACCGCGCTGCTGATCGGGCGGCTGGGTGAAGTGCCGGTGGCCGCCCACCAGATCGCGATCAACGTCGCCTCGATGTGCTTCATGATCCCGTTCGGCGTGGCCGAGGCGACCACGATCCGGGTGGGGCACGCGATGGGTCGCGGCGATCGCGGTGGGCTGCGCCGTGCGTATTTCGCCGGGCTGGTGCTGGTGCTGGCCATGCAGGCCACGTCCGCGCTGGTGCTGTTGTCCGGCAACCAGGCGATCGCCGCGCTGTACACCGGCGATACCGCGGTGGTCGCGCTGGCCTCGTCGCTGCTGCTGTACGCGGCGTTGTTCCAGTTCCCGGACGGCGTCCAGGTGCTGTCGGCCGGTGCCTTGCGCGGCCTCAAGGACACCCGCATCCCGATGCTGCTGGCGATGCTGGCGTACTGGGGCATCGGCATGCCGGTCGGTGCCGGGCTGGGCCTCGCGCTGGGCTGGGGGCCGCGCGGGATGTGGCTGGGGCTGACCGCCGGCCTGACCGTCGCCGCGTTCCTGATGGCCCGCCGCTTCTTGCGCAGCAGCCTGCGCGTCCCCATGGTGTCCGCCTCGCCATCGGTCACGGTGACCGACGGCGGATGAGCGCTTCACGCCTGCCCGCTAGCATGTCCACGTCCACGCGCCGCATCGGCGTTGCCTCCCCCGGAGTTCCTGCATGAACGAACCGCGCCGTCGCGGACCCATCGCCCGCCTCGCCATCGGCCTGTGGGACACGGTCAACTTCACCCGCCGGCTGGTGTTCAACCTGCTGTTCCTGGCACTGCTGGTCCTGGTGCTGGGGTTGATGTTCGGCGGCGGCAAGCTGGCGCCTATCGGCGAACGCTCGACCCTGGTGATCGAGCCGGAGGGCCGCCTGGTGGAGCAGTTCAGCTGCGATGCGCTGAGCCGCAACATCGCGCGTGCCACCAACAGCGACGACTGCCGCGAAGTGCGCCTGCGCGACCTGCTGCGCGCACTCGACGCGGCGCGCACCGACAAGCGCATCGAGCGCGTGGTCCTGCGCCTGGACGACCTGCAACCGAGCGGCTTCGCATCGCTGCGCGAGGTCGCCGCGGCCATCGCCCGGGTCAAGGCCGCGAAGAAGCAGGTGATCGCCCATGGCGACAACTACAGCCAGGGCCAGTACCTGCTGGCCGCGCAGGCGGACGAGGTCTACCTGGACCCGATGTCGCAGGGCGGGGTGATGCTGGAAGGCCTGGCCTCGTACCGGCAGTACTTCCGCGAGGGCCTGCAGGACAAGCTCGGCGTTGACATGCACCTGTTCAAGGTCGGCGAATACAAGTCCGCGGCGGAACCCTACATCCTGGATGCGGCATCGCCCGAATCGAAGGAAGCCGACCTGTTCTGGATGAACGACATCTGGCAGCGGATGCTGGCCGATGCCGGCAAGGCGCGTGGCATCGCCCCGGCCACGCTGGGCGCGCTGGCCGATGCCTTGCCGGAGGAAGTCGCCGCGGTGAAGGGCGACCTGGCGAAGCTGGCACTGGACAAGAAGCTGGTCGATGGCCTGAAGACGCGCGAACAGGTCGAGGACCTGCTGGTCGAGCGCGGCGTGGCCGATGACGGCGCGCTGGGTGGTTTCCGCCAGGTTGCGCTGGACACGTACCTGCAGCACCTCGACGGTGCGCTGCCGCAGGCCGACGCGCGCCCGCAGGTCGCAGTCGTGGTGGCCGAAGGCGCGATCGCCGGCGGCGAGCTGCCACCGGGCCAGGTCGGCGGCGAATCGACCTCGCTGCTGCTGCGCGACGCGCGCGACGACGACAACGTGAAGGCGGTAGTGCTGCGGGTGAACTCGCCGGGCGGCGAAGTGTTCGCCTCCGAGCAGATCCGCCGCGAAGTGGCCGCGCTGAAGCAGGCCGGCAAGCCTGTGGTGGTGTCGATGGGCGATGTCGCCGCGTCGGGCGGTTACTGGATCAGCATGAACGCGGATCGCATCTATGCCGATCCCTCCACGATCACCGGCTCGATCGGCATCTTCGGGCTGTTCCCGACCATCGACCGCACCCTGGGCAAGATCGGCGTGCGCACCGATGGCGTGTCCACCGCGAAATACGCCGGTGCCTTCGACATCACCCGCCCGCTGGACCCGGGCGTGGCCACCACCATCCAGTCGGTGATCGAGAAGGGCTACCGCGACTTCACCGGCAAGGTTGCGCAGGCGCGTGGCCGCAGCGTCGAGCAGGTCGATGCCGTCGCCCGCGGCCGCGTCTGGAGCGGCATGCAGGCGAAGGAACGCGGCCTGGTCGACGTGCTCGGCGGCCTGGATGCCGCGCTGGCCGATGCCGCCGCGCGGGCCAAGCTGGGCAAGCCCGCAACCTGGCAGGCGCGCTACATCGAGGACAGCGCCACGCCGCTCTCGCAGTGGTTCGGCGGCATGCTGCAGAGCCGTGCCGGCGTGTCGCTGTTACAGGCGTCCGGCGTCGGCGAACTGGTGCTGGCCAGGCAGTTGCAGGCGCAGGCGCCGTTGCGCTTCATCGACAACGCATTGCGCAACCGCGGCAACGTGCGGGTCACGCCGCTGGCCTACTGCTTCTGCACGCTGCAGTAAGTCGTCCGGTTTCGAGTCAAGCGACGCGCCGCACCTGCGGCGCGTCGTCGTTTGCGGCGGCGGAAATCCTCAGCGCCGGACGTCGAGGCGTTCGCCGTTGACCAGCGCCATCACCTCATCGACAGCGAGCGTGCAGGCATCGCCCGGCAGGTAATGCTTGAGCACGCCGCTGGCCAGGCCGAACGCCAGGCTGTCCGCATCGTCCATGCCCGACAGCAGGCCGTGCAGCACGCCGGCGGCGAACGCATCGCCGGCACCGATGCGGTCGACGATGCCGGCCAGTTCCATCGATGGGCAGGCATGCAATGCGCCGTCGCGGGTGGCCATCAGCGCGCCCAGGCGATGGTGGTCCACGCTCGACTGCGCGCGCGTGGTGCAGGCGATCCGTTGCAGGTGCGGGAACGCGGCGAAGGCAGCGCCCGCCGCATTGGCGAAGCGTGCGTGCGGATCGTCCGCCTCGAATGAGGTACCCAGCACCAGGCCGATGTCGCGATGGTCGGCGAAGGCGATATCGGCCTGCGCGAACAGGCCGCGCAGGACCGTCGGCGGATCGCTGTCCCATGCCGCCCACAGCTTGGCGCGGAAGTTGCCGTCGAAGCAGACCATCGCGCCCTGCGCGCGTGCCGCGCAGGCGCCGTCCAGCGCGGCCTGCGCGGTGCCGGGCCCGAGCGCGGGGGTGATCCCCGACAGGTGCAGCAGGCGTGCGCCCGCAAGCAGGGCTGGCCAGTCGTAGCCGGCCGGCGAGGCCTCGGCGAACGCGGAATGCGCGCGGTCGTACAGCACCTCGCTGGGCCGTTGCCCGGCACCGGTGGTATAGAAATACAGGCCCATGCGACCGGGGGCGAAGGCCAATGGCGTGGTGTCCACGCCGTTGCGCCGCAACTGGTCGCGCGCCGCGCGGCCCAGCGCGTTGTCCGCCAATGTCCCGGCCATCGCCACCCCATGGCCGAAGCTGGCCAGCGCCACCGCGACGTTCGCTTCGGCGCCGCCCACGTGCACGTCCAGGTGCGGCCGCTGCAGCAGCAATTCGTTGCCTGGCGCGGCCAGCCGCAGCAGGAGTTCGCCGAAACACACCACCCGACCTGCCATTGCCCGCTCCCTGTTGATGGATGCACCTTACCGGCCTTGGCGCACTGCAGCATGCCTTGTCGTCCGGCTTTTGCTACGGTTTTGACCAGCGGTGTCATTTTGCCGCTGGGAACCTAAGCAACTGCGCCTGCCACGTCAAGGCACGCATCAAACAATCGCTATGACCCGGGAGGGGATTCAGATGCGCCGCAAGACCCATACCAGAAAGACACCGGTTTCCATCCTCGCCGCATCGATCGCCATTGCGTTGCACATGGTGCCGGCCAGCGCGCTGGCGCAGGACGCCGCGCAGGATCCGCAGGCGAAGACGGACGACAAGGTCACCGAACTGGAGACCGTGCAGGTGGTCAGCACGTACCGCGCCAGCCTGGAGAAGGCGCTCGACATCAAGCGCAGCGAGAAGGGCGTGGTCGATGCGATCGTCGCCCAGGACATCGGCAAGTTCCCGGACCTCAACCTGGCCGAGTCGCTGCAGCGCATCCCCGGCGTGGTGATCGCGCGCGATGCCGGCGAAGGCCGCAGCATCACCGTGCGCGGCCTGGGCCCGCAGTTCACCCGCGTGCGCCTGAACGGCCTGGAAGCGATGAGCTCGGTCGGCAGCAGCGACGGCCAGGGCGGCGCCAACCGTGGCCGCGGCTTCGACTTCAACGTGTTCGCATCGGATCTCTTCTCGCAGCTGGTCGTGCGCAAGACCGCATCGGCCGACGTGGAGGAGGGCTCGCTCGGCGCGACCGTGGACCTGCGCACCGGCCGTCCGTTCGACTACGACGGCTTCACCGCCAGCGCCAACCTGCAGGGCAGCTTCAACGACGCCGCCGACACCACCACCCCCCGCTTCGCCGGCCTGGTCGCCAACAGCTGGGCCGACGGCAAGTTCGGCGCGCTGGTGTCGCTGGCGTATTCCGAACGCGAATCGGTGGACGAAGGCACCGGCACCGTGCGTTGGGCAGGCGGCACCACCAATGGCGGCTTCAACCCGGCATCGCCGTACAAGCCGGCGCTCGCCGCCGATGTCTATTCGCCGCGCTTCCCGCGCTACACGCTGCAGGAGCACGACCAGAAGCGCCTGGGCGTCACCGCCTCGCTGCAGTTCAAGCCGAGCGACAGCACCCTGTTCACCCTGGACGCGCTGTATTCCAAGATCGACGCGGTCCGCGACGAGAAGTACATCGAGGCAAACGGACTCAGTGCCAGCGGCACCACCGGCAAGCGCCAGATCCTGGTGCGCGACGGCGTGGTCGAGAACGGCGCGCTGGTGTATGCGCTGATGGACGACGTCGACATCCGTTCCGAGAGCCGCCACGACGAATGGGCGACCACGTTCAAGCAGGTCAGCCTGGACGGCGAGCATCGTTTCAGCGACACCTTCAAGCTGAGCGGCAAGATCGGCACCTCGAAGTCGGACCACAGCAATCCGGTCCAGGCCACGGTGATGATGGACAAGCTCAACGTCGACAATTACAGCTACGACTATCGCGGCAACCCGAATCTCCCGGTGTTCGACTATGGCTTCGACCCGACCAACCCGGCCGGGTGGAACCTGTCGGTGATCCGCCTGCGCGAGAACTACGTCACCAACAGCTATGACACCGGCCAGCTGGATTTCGAATGGGCCTTGAACCCGTCGATCACCCTGCGCGGCGGCATCCAGGCCAAGAATTTCGCGTTCGGGTCCAAGGAACGCCGGCGCACCGCGACCGAGACCATCGTGCCGACGTTCGCGGACGGCACCACCGCGGTGCCGGCCGACATGATCGAACTGGCGTCGCTGAGCGGCCTGACCGGGTCGCCCAACAGCTGGACCGTGCTGAACTTCGCCAAGATCGCCGACACCTTCGGCATCTTCAGCGACAGCGGCACCTTCGCCCTCGGCAATTTCGCCGCGAGCGACCAGGCCGTGGGCGAGCAGGACCGTGGCGCCTACCTGATGGGCGAGTTCTCGACCGACATCGGCGAGATCCCGTTCTCCGGCAACGTGGGCGTGCGTTACGTCCGCACCAACCAGACCGCGACCGGCATCGCCACCGCCAGCGGCACGCCGACACCGGCCACGGTCACCCGCGAATACAGCGACACCCTGCCATCGATGAACCTGGTGGCCGAGGTCACCCCGGATTTCCTGATCCGCTTCGGTGCCGCCAAGACGATGTCGCGGCCGGCGCTCGGCAGCATCGTCCCGGGCGTCACCGTCAGCGTCAGCGGTTCCGCGCGGACCGTCTCCGGCGGCAATCCGTTCCTCGACCCGGTGCGCGCGAAGACCGCCGACCTCGGCTTCGAGTGGTATTTCGAAGAGGGATTGATGCTGGGCCTTGGCCTGTTCTGGAAGGACATCGAAAGCTTCATCCAGACGACCCGCGAGACCCGCGTCTACGCCGACAGCGGCCTGCCCGCGAGCCTGCTCAACGGCACCACCGCGACGGTCAACGACGAATTCGTGTTCACCCTGCCGGTCAACACGCCGGGCGGCAAGCTGAGCGGCTTCGAGCTCAACTACACCCAGCAATTCAGCTTCCTGCCCGGGTTCCTCGGCAACTTCGGCACCCAGCTGAACTACACCTACGTCGACTCGAAGATCCAGTACCTGCTGTCGAGCGGTGCCGCCGCGCAGAAGGAAGACCTGACCGGCCTGTCGAAGACCTCGTGGAACGCGACCCTGTTCTACGAAGGCGATCGCTTCTCCGGGCGCGTGTCGGCGACCAACCGTGCCGACTACCTGATCCAGGTGCCGGGTACCGAGGTCGGCTTCAACAGCGCCTCCAGCGGGGTGCATGGGCAGAGCGGCACGACCATCCTGGATGCCTCGGTCCGCTACAAGATCAACGAGCATTTCGAGGTCAGCCTGGAAGGCAGCAACCTGACCAACGAAGCGCAGGAATCCTGGGTCGCCAACCCGGCCCTGCAGTTGCCGCTGGAATACAGCAAGACCGGACGCCAGTACCTGCTGGGCGTGCGCTACAAGTTCTGATCGGCCAACCCCTGCACCGCCGGACGCTCGCGTCCGGCGGTCTTTTTTTGCCTGCGGCCTGCACACCGCGCTGGCCGCGCGGCGGGACGATGGGTCAGAACGGCCCGCGCTGCACGAATGGCACGCGTTGATACAACGTGCGCTCGCCGCCACGCGGGTCGTCCTGCATGACCGGCGTCGCACCGAACACCATGGTGTCGCGCCGCGGCAACGAATACGGCGACCAGGCCGAGGTCGCACCCGTGCGCGGGTCGCCGTTGCGGGCGAAGGCGAGCAGGGCATCACGCATCGAAGCGGCCACGGCACGCGCTTCGTCGCTGGTGCCGGTGCGCGAGCCCGGCTGCGCGATGGTGTCGAACACCAGCGGGATGTCGAGCGTGTGGAAGGCGCGCGTGCGCCGGCCTTCCTCGGTGTCAGGATGCCAGTCGAGCT
>Ga0073899_10001212_pt1 | contig 23744 bp, 14 predicted proteins | sample KloWWTmetaKNB5Ph_FD_88975 | JGI IMG/M metagenome (GOLD analysis project Ga0073899, IMG submission 88975) | Active sludge microbial communities from Klosterneuburg, Austria, studying microevolution and ecology of nitrifiers - Klosterneuburg... | ecosystem: Engineered > WWTP > Aerobic digester >... | reverse complement strand
GCTTTCGTCATGAACCGCATCGGTGATGTCGGATTCACCATCGGACTCATGCTGATCTTCGTCAAGACCGGCTCGCTGGTCTTCAGCGACGTGTTCGAGAAGGTCGGCTCGCTGCCCGCCGCGACGATCACGATCATCGGCATCCTGCTCTTCATCGGCGCGACCGGCAAGTCCGCGCAGCTCCCGCTGTTCGTCTGGCTCCCAGACGCGATGGAGGGCCCGACTCCGGTCTCGGCCCTGATCCATGCCGCGACAATGGTCACGGCCGGCATCTACATGACCGCGCGCTCGTTTCCGATCTTCGTCGCGTCGGATGATGCCCGGCTGTTCGTCGCAGTGATCGGCGCGGTGACGGCGCTGATGGCCGGCACGATTGCCGTGACACAGTTTGATATCAAGCGGGTCATCGCCTACTCGACTGTTTCGCAGCTCGGGTATATGGCCTTCGCGCTCGGCGTTGGCGCATGGGTTCCGGCGATCTTCCACCTCGTCACCCATGCATTCTTCAAGGGACTGCTCTTCCTCGGCTCCGGCTCGGTCATTCACGGAATGCACGAAGAGCAGGACATGCGCCGGATGGGTGGCCTGAAGAAGTACATGCCAATCACCTACTGGACATTCCTGATCGCCGCCGCGGCGAATGCCGGCCTGATCCCGATGGCGGGGTTCTGGAGCAAGGACGAGATCATCGTCGGCGCATGGGCCAATCATTCCTACATCATCATGACGATCGGCCTGGTCGCGGCCTTCTTCACGTCGCTCTACATGTTCCGCGTCATCTTCATGACCTTCCACGGCAAGGAACGGTTCGACACGCAGGTTCTTCACCCGCATGAGTCGCCGCGGCTGATGACGATCCCGCTGATTTTGCTGGCGATCCCGGCAGCGCTGATCGGCTTCATCGGCTTCCCGCCGGAGAATGGCTGGCTGCACCGATTCCTGGAACCGGTCTTCACCGTTGGCGGCGCCCACGAATCGGCGATCGCATCGCTCAACGCTATCGAAGGCGCAACCGGACATCATGTCTCGCTAGCCACGACGCTGACGCTTGGCGGCATCTCAACGCTGATTGCGATAGCCGGCATCTGGATCGCCTACATGGCGTACATCAAGCGCGCGCCAGCGTTCGACCCCAACGCATGGGCAACGCGATTCGGCGGGCTGTACACGCTCGTCTCACGCAAGTGGATGGTCGACGAGCTATACGAGACAGTCATCATTCACCCGCTCTACATGATTTCGGTTTTCTTCTGGCGTATCGTCGATGCCGGGATCATCGATGGAGCGGTGAACGGCGTTGCCGGAATCGTCGGGTTCACATCCGGGCGGCTACGACGGGTCCAGACCGGATTCGTCGCGAACTACGCTCTGGCCATCGCGCTCGGCGCAGTAGTTATCGTCGGCGCGTACTTCGTCTTCGTCAGTAGTCTGTTCTCGTGACGAGAGCAGGTAGCGTGGGAACGGTCGATTCGGAATGGGAGATGACGGACATGACGCCGGCGACTGCGTTCCCGCAGACATCTCGGGTGGAGGGGGCGACAACCCGTGAGTAACTTCCCAATACTTAGCCTGATCACGTACTTCCCACTTGCGGGCGCGCTCGTGATCTTCTTCTGGGCGAACGCATCACCGAAAACAACGCGACAGATCGCGCTGTGGGCATCGATCGGGTCGTTTGTCGCGTCGCTCATCATGCTGGCCGGCTTTGACTCCAACAAGTCCGGCATGCAGTGGACCGAACACATGTCGTGGTTGCCCAGCGTCGGCATCCACTACGACATGGGGATTGATGGCATCTCGGTTCTGCTGGTCGTGCTGACGACGTTGCTCAGTATGCTGGCGATTATCTGGTCGTTCGGCCCGATTCAGACGCGGGTGCGCGAGTATTTCATCGCGATTCTGCTGCTTGAGATGGGCATGATCGGTGTCTTCGTCTCCCTCGACCTGTTCCTGTTCTACATCTTCTTCGAGCTCTCGCTGATCCCGATGGCGCTGTTGATCGGCGTCTGGGGTAGCGCCAACCGCGTCTACGCTGCAATCAAGTTCTTCCTGTACACGCTGGCCGGCTCGTTGCTGATGCTCGTCGGCATCGTCGCCACCTATCAGGCCTACTACGAAGAGACCGGCGTTCGCACGCTGAACATCCTCGAGCTTTCTCAGGGACACTATGGCCATACATTCCAGATGTGGACCTTCGCCGCCTTCTTCATTGCTTTCGCCATCAAGGTTCCGATGTGGCCGTTCCATACCTGGCTCCCCGACGCGCACACCGAGGCGCCGACGGCTGGATCGGTTCTACTCGCTGGCGTGTTGCTGAAGATCGGCGGATACGGGCTCATTCGCTTCAACCTGCCGCTCTTCGAGGATGCCGCCCGCACGTGGGCGCCGTGGATCATGGTCCTCTCGGTCATCGCGATCATCTACGGCGCGCTGGTTGCGCTGCCGCAGCCGGATATGAAGAAGCTCATCGCGTATTCATCAGTCAGCCATATGGGCTTCGTTACACTCGGAATCTTCTCGTTCACGATGACTGGCATGTATGGCGCGATGATCGTCATGCTCTCGCACGGGTTCGTCACCAGCGGGCTATTCATGTGCGTCGGTGTTCTCTACGATCGCGCTCACACGCGGATGATCAGTGCTTTCGGTGGGCTGGCCACACGGATGCCGATCTATGCCTCGCTGTTCGGCGTGCTGATGTTCGCCTCGATCGGCCTCCCGGGTCTGTCCGGGTTCGTCGGTGAGTATCTGGCGATGCAGGGCGCGTTCCGCGAGTATTACTGGGCCGGCGCAATCTCGATGTTCGTCGTCATCCTGGCCGCCTGGTACATGATGTGGCTATACCAGCGCGTCGTCTTCATGCGGCAGCCAGAGGACATGCCCGACCCACACGATAACGAGCTGACGCCGGAGGAAGTGCTCATGCTTCAGCGCGCGGGCGTTGGTCATGGTGACGCCCACGGGCTACCGGCTGTCTCGGGCGGCTCCGGTGATACGGCTCATGCTGCCGAGCACGGGCGGATCAGCTGGCACGACCTGGACACACGAGAGCTCGTGGCAATCGTGCCGCTGGTCATTCTGTCGATCGTCCTCGGTGTCTGGCCCGGGGTATTCATGAACGTGATGCAGCGGTCGTTGGAAGCTGCCCTTCAGGCTTTCGGAAGCATTGGGATCTAGCGGCGGGATGCGCAGCCGACCGGCGAGACTGCCGGCCGGCGACGGCGAGTAGATCCAACAGGGGGACACGTGGAGACGGTTACTCAGCTCTTCCCGCACATCAACCCGGATGTGACGCTGATCATCCCGCAGCTGATCGTGCTTGGCACGGCGCTACTGCTGCTGCTGGGCGACGTGCTGCTGGATCGCTCCCGGCACAGTGTCCTCACCTGGCTGACGCTCGTCGGTTTCGGCGCGGCGCTGGTTGCGAACTTCTTCTATATCGGCGTCAATCGGACGACGTTCAACGGGATGTTCCGGGCAGACGATATCAGCGTCTTCGTCAACCTCATCGCGCTGACCGGCGCGATCCTGTCGGTGATGATCTCGGCGAGCTACCTCGAGAAGAACGTCGAATCCGGCGGCATGCCGTTGCCGGAATACTACGTGCTGCTGGCGCTCTCCACGCTCGGCGCGATGGTTGTGGGCGCTTCCGGCGATCTGCTGATGGTGTTCATCGGCATCGAGATGGGATCTCTGGCGATCTACGCACTGACCGGCTTCGCCCGAAAGCGGATGACCTCACTGGAAGGCGCGCTGAAATACTTCCTGCTGGGCCTGTTCGCCTCAGCCATTCTGATCTATGGCATGGCCTGGGTCTACGGCGCCACTGGGACGACCAATCTTGACGGCGTCGCGCAGGCACTCTCCGGAGTCGTCACCAACGGTAAGGTCGAGCCGTCGCTGCTACTGGCGCTGCTGCTGCTGACGGTCGGGTTGGGCTTCAAGGTAGCCGCCGTGCCGTTCCACATGTGGACGCCGGACGCGTATCAAGGCGCGCCGACGCCGGTCTCGGCCTACATGTCGGTGATCCCGAAGATCGCCGGGTTTGCGGCAATGATCCGCATCTTCCCGCAGGCGTTGGGGCCAATGCGCGACGAGTGGGTGACGATCATCGCGATCCTCGCGATCATCACGATGGCATTCGGCAATATCGTTGCCGTCACCCAGCGTGATGTGAAGCGCATGCTCGCCTACTCGTCGATCGGGCATACCGGTTACGTGATGGCCGGGCTCGCGGCATTCGGAGCAGTCCAGGCAAGTGACGACCATTCGGTGTCATCGGTGCTCTATTATCTGTTCGCCTACGCATTCATGAATATCGGCGCGTTCGCTGTCGTCGCGTGGCTCCAGGAGCGTGGTGGCGGCACGACGATCGACGACTTCAACGGACTCGGCGCCCGTTCGCCCCTGGCTGCGCTGTCGATGACGATCTTCATGTTCTCGCTGATGGGCATCCCGCCGCTGGTCGGCTTCTATGCCAAGTACTATGTGATCGTCGCCACCATTGAGGCGAACATGATCTGGCTGGCCGTCTCTATCGTCCTCGCCTCGGCAGTGTCGGCGTTCTTCTATCTGCGGGTCGTCGCGGCGATGTACTTCGCGCCTGCGCCGGAGACGGAGATGCGCGAGAGCCGCATGCCACTGATGGCCACGGGCCTCGCGGTCATGGTCGTCGCGACGATCCTGGCTGGCATCTTCTCCAGCCAGATCCTCAACCTCGCTCAGAACTGGATCAACGCATTCAGCACAACCGTCGCAATACGGTAGCCGCCCGAATACGAACATCTCGAACGAGAGCCCGTGGCTGTTGGCCGCGGGCTCGTCGCGTCTGGTGGACAAGGGGTTGCTTACGCGAGGGTTCATCGCAGGTTCGATCGCCAGACGCTAGAAGGACTGGAGCGTTGTCGCTCCAGTCCTTCCAGCGGCCAAATGAGGGGAGGAGTGAGTGAGACTGACCGGCGGTGCGTCCTGTCACCCCGCCGATCACTTAGATTATCTTCACCCACCCACATTCAAGCATCGGACTATAGTCCTAACTTCGAACTAGGTCCCTGTATAGGCCCCCCTCGCGCGGAGCCGATGCTAGACTCGACATGCGTCGCAACCGGCATCGCGCAAGGCAACGGACGTTGGCACGACACAATTCGACCACGCAACCACAGCAGCGCCCGATCCTCGAAGAAGTCCGCGCTGCCTGGCACACATACGGATCACCGGTCGAGCAATCCGACGATGACCTGCTAGCCATCGTCTGGCATCGGGTTCGCCACAGCCATCCGCTGACGCTCTATCGAGCGATGGCGTTTATCGTCGCGCTCGGGATCATGGCGTCTCATCTCCACGCTGAAAGCAGCTTGCGCGACGAATACTGGGCACTCGTCATCGGCGCGCTACATCTTGGCGCGACGGCCGTTCTGGTCCATCGACTACCGCTTCGGGTCACCCCGATGTCGATTGCCGCCGTTGTGGCTGATGGCGCGATCTGCGTGCTGCTGGTTGCGATGACGTTCGGCTGGCAGGGGCCGTTCTGGCTCTACAGCCTGTCGGCCGTCTTCTGGCCGGCCTTCGCGTTCCCGTTCTGGTTGGCGATGCTGAGTGTCGCGGTCTATGACGCGACAGTTCTGCTGACGAACCTGGATCGGATTCGGGCAACCTTCGCCGACGGGTTTGGCGGTGACCTCGCCGCCAGGCTGTTGATGGTATTTCTGATCGCCGGCGCGATCTCGCTTACCGCAAAGGCGATGGCAGCCGCCCGGGTGCTCGCGACAGAGGCCGAGCGCAACCGGATCGCTCGCGATCTCCACGATGGAGTGGGCAAGACGCTCGGCGGCATCAGCCTGGAGGCACGCTCGTTAGCGCAATGGATTGACCGCGACCCCGTCGAAGCGCGACGGCGCGCACGCTATGTCACGCGAATCTCCGAGCGGGCGGCGATGGAAGTCCGGCATGTGATCCGCAGCCTGCGCCAGGGTGAGGCAACCGAGTACCTGCTGCCGGCCGTTTCGGAACGGCTGGCCGACTGGAGTGAGAAACGTCCAGAGACAGTGCACGTGCGGATCAACGGACCGGATAATCCGGTGCCGATTCTGATCCACGGCGAAGTGCTGCGCATGCTCGATGAGCTGCTCAACAACATCGAGCGACACGCTTCGGCGCAAAACGTCTGGGTGCGACTGACTCTCTCATCGGCAGCCGTGACGCTGGCAGTACGGGACGACGGGGTCGGGTTCGACCAGAATTGGCTCGATCCGTGGGCAGACGACGGGCATTTTGGCCTTCTCGGCGCGCGGGAACGCGCACTGATCCTCGGCGGCCACTTCAATCTGCAATCGACTCCCGGCGTGGGCACCGAGGTTACAATCGACATCTCGCTCACCTCGCGAGAGGAGACACTGGTCCATGTTCTTTGATGACTCTATGCCGGTCGCGTTACCCGACAACGCAGTGATCGGGAAAAACCGTCACGAATCCAGACCTGACGAGATCCGCGTGCTGATCATCGACGACAATTTCGTCGTTCGCCGAGGTCTGCAATCGAGCCTCGAATTCGACCCGGCGATCGAGGTCGTCGGCGAGGGGTCCTCCGGTGACGAGGCGATCGACCTCGCGCGGGACCTGGTGCCTGATGTGATCCTGATGGATATCCGCATGCCCGACCGCGACGGTATCTCGGCAACGGAAGTGATCAGCGACGAATCACCGACGTCGAAAGTGCTCATTCTCACGTGGTCGGAAGATCCCGAGCATCTGCGGAGCGCAGTGCTGGCGGGCGCCAAGGGCTACCTCGTCCATGGGCGCTTCTCGCCGGAGCGGCTCTCGGAGGCGGTTCATGTCATTCACGAGGGTGGCGCGCTGATCACGCCGATGTTGGCGCCAGCGCTCCTCGACTTCGTCCGGGCCGGCACGCAGGGGGGGCGAGGACGCTCAGGCTCCGGGTCGATGCTAACACCGCGGGAACTGCAAGTGTTGGAGTACATCGTCGTGGGCAAGTCGAATCGCGAGATCGCCGAGATCCTGTTCATCGAGGAGAAGACGGTCAAGAACCACATCAGCAACATCTACTCGAAGCTGCACCTGAAGAATCGCTACGAGGCGATTACCCGCGGCCGCGATCATCTCCGCTAACCGTCCGGCGGCGCATCATGGGGCGTGAGTCGCGACGACATCATCGCCCACGATGATGACGATCCCAGTGCCGCCCGTGCCGGGGACAACTGCCGAAGGATCGAGACCGAGGTGGTGGGCGATTGCCGCGGCAGTCGCGGGATCGGAGTCATAGTCGTAAATCGTCGTCGATGTGGCGATATTGACGCCCATTTCCTGCGCGACGGCGGTGAAGCCGGCATCCTGAAGAATACGCGCAGCAATTGCGCCGCCGGTATTCGTCGAGGTGTCGTCGCGGATCGTGATCGGCGTATCCAGCCTGGCGCCAGACGGCACAGTCGGGCTCGCGGTCGCAGCTGCCGTTGCCGTTGCGGTCGCTTCGACTATCGTCACTGCTGGCGAAGAAGCGGCCGCAGCCTTCATCGGGAAGTATCGGCTAAACAGATCGCCGACGATGTTCCAGTCGAGTGTCATATAGAACGCGTCACCGTCAAACTCAGGGTCGTGCTCGATCAACGCGCCCTCCTGCCAGAGGTTGACGCGAACGATGTCGGCCGGGTTCACATCACGGGCAAGGTTGGCCAGCGCGAGCAGCTGATTGAAGCTCAGGTCGGTGCGAAATGAATCTCCCATGCTGTCGATAATCGGCCGCGCGCCGAGAACCAGGTCGACGTTCAGCTTCGACCCCTTCTCTCGCATGGCCATCAGCACCTGCTGCTGGCGCTCGCTGCGGGCGATGTCGTTGTCATCGTGGCGGGTGCGCGCGTAGCGCAACGCGGCCTCGCCATCCATCGACTGCAGGCCCGTCGGGAAATAGACACGGGTCAGCCCGAAATCCTCGGTCGGATACTGATCGTCCTTGACCGGCGTGTTGACATCCACCGTAATCCCGCCGAGCGTGTCGATGATCTTGCGGAACCCAGAGAAGTCCACCGTCACGAAGTAGTTGATCTGAATCTTGAGGTTGTAGGAGACCGTCTCGGCCAGCAAGGCCGCCCCGCTGCCGGCTCGCGCATCTTCGCCAAATGCGAACGCAGCGTTGATCTTGTCTTCGCCGTGGCCGGGGATGGTGACGAGCAGATCGCGCGGCAGACTCATCATCGTCACGCCCTTAGTGGTCGGATCGATGCGCATGAGGATGATCGAGTCGGACCGCGCTGGCTCCTCGTCCCCGTTCCGGAAGTCAATGCCGATCAGCAGCAGGGTGACGGGATCTTTCTGATCCCAGTTTGGGAGAAACTGAGCCAGCTGATCGGTGGGCACCGCCACCGGAGTCCCCAACTCATTGACGGTATAGACCGTATATGGGGTCGGATCGACGTGCGCCTTGTCGTAGGCGTTGTTGATCGCCAGCGCGATATAGAGCACGTATCCGAGTGTGGCGACAACACCGAGCGCGAGGATAATGCCAAGCGCCAGCAGCCAGCGCTTCCATCGTCGACGGTGGGGCTGGTCTTGTGTCTCGGCAACGCCGCCTTCCGGCGGGATCGCCGCGCCATCGCCGGCCACGGCCGCTCGCTGGCGACGGACATCGTCGGGGGTCAGCACCGTGACTTCGCCGCTGGCAACAGCCGCAGCGGTGGCATCGACTGCCGCAACAACAGGTTCGGCCGTCACCTCGCCACGATCGCGCGCGGCGGCTTCCTCGACCGACCGAACCACGTCGGCATAATCTTCGTCAGCAGCTACGTGCTCTGGTTCCGCAGCAACATCGCCATCCGCCGCATCGGCAGCGGGTTCGTCTGGTTCCGCAGCGACATCGCCGTCCGTCACATCGGCAGCAGGCGCCTCTGGTTCCGCGGCGACATCGCCAGCCGGCACATCGGCAGCCGGCGCTTCCGGTTCCGCGGCGACATCGCCAGCCGCCACATCGGCAGCCGGCGCTTCCGGTTCCGCGGCGACATCGCCAGCCGCCACATCGGCAGTGACATCCGCCTCTCGCGCGGACGCGTCGGTGTCGAGCCTCAACTCTGTCGTGGCATCGGCCGGTATGTCATCCTCTCCGGGTGTGACGAGATCGAACGCCTCGGTGTCGGTTCGCGGCTGGATGTCGTCGAGCTGTGCTACTGGATCTGCCACAGGCAGGGCATCGTCATGATCGGCCGCATCATCTGCCCCAGCAGCAGGCCGCGCTCCCCGTCGGACCTGATAGGCCGGGACGGGACGCCGACGCGCTGGACGGGGCGACAGGATTACTCGGCGATGGGGCATCGAGATCTCCGGAGCATCAGCAGCATCTCGTCGTTCACGGCGACCACGCGCGGAAGCCCCGCAGCGCCAGCGAACTTGGAAGTGGGTAACAGGTCGATCATCTCAAGACGCATTCGCGAAGTATAACAATGGACTGCGATCCCTCGGAACGATGGCGACTTGACTCCTGGTCACTGGATCATCATACTGTACGTACACAACGGCCCAGGTGACGACGGCCGATGCAGGTGATAACAGCCTGCCACATATTCGGTCACGCCCGGGGTGTCACCAAGGATGGGAACAGGCTCGCCATGATTCTCTCAGACCGCGACATTCGCGCAGCGATCGCAGACGGCCGCATCAGGATCACGCCGCAGCCGGATCTTGAGGAGCACCTCGGCTCGGTGTCGATCGACTTCCAGCTCGGCAACACCTTCATGGTGTTCGAGCACTCGCGCTTCTCCTACATCGATCCACGCCAGCCACAGTCGATCGGGGAGGCCATGCGCACGATTGTCGTGCCAGACGGCGAGCCGTTCATCATGCAGGCGGGAGACTTCGCGCTCGCGTCGACGGTCGAATCACTCGAGCTGCCGGATGACCTGCTCGGCCGGTTGGAGGGGCGTTCGTCGATTGCCCGGCTGGGGATCACCGTCCACTCGACCGCGGCCGTGTTCGAGCCTGGCTGGGTCGGCACGGCGACGATGGAGCTATCCAACCTGGGAAGAATGGCGGTCGCGCTCTACCCCGGGATGCGGCTGTGCTCATTCACGTTCGAGACGGTCTCCTCACCAGTCGAGACACCATATCGGCTGAAAAAGGGCAACAAGTACGCCGGCCAGCACGAACCACGCGCGAGCATGCTCTCGGAGGAGCAGTCCCGATTGACAACCGAGCCGAATGGCGCCCGCGACTAAGTAGAGAAAGGGACACACCATGCGCTGGGTACCCGAGCGATTCACGACCTATCGGCGTCGCCCCACGTCCGAGGGACGACACACCCGTGGATCCCGTCTCAATCGCGCGCCGCTGACCGCGCCCAGACGCTCCCCACTCCGCCAGACGCCGGCCTGGTCCCACCGCTCGCGGGCCGAGGTTCGTCCCCTTCGCCGGGTTCGCCACTGCCCCGATCACCGCTAATCGCGCGCTCGCGCGTCTTCCTTGCTCCAATGCTCTCGATCGCCGATTCTTGCGGTCGAATCCATCGAGTATTGCCGGTTCTGCCGCAAATTACTGGTAGAATGAACGTATCGAGACATCGCCGCGCGGTGAGCCGCCGGCAGGAGGGAGACTAGGAGAAGTATGGTCACTGAGACGAAGCTCGACGACTACAAACTGCTGATCGGCGGAAAGATGGTCGACGCCGCGAGTGGCGAGACCTTCGATAGTTACAACCCGGCGACCGGCCAGGCGTTCGCCCGCGTCGCCAAGGCCGGCGCCGAGGATGTCGACCGCGCCGTCGCCGCCGCCCGCAAGGCGTTCGACGAGGGGCCGTGGCCGAACATGGCGCCGAGCGAGCGCGGGCGCGTCCTGCTGAAAATCGCCAATCGCATCCGCGAGCGAGCCACCGAAATCGGCACGATCGAGAGCCATGACGCTGGCAAGCCGCTGACGCGCGCGATCGGCGAGATCATGGGCAGCGCGGCTGTCTATGAGTACTATGCGGGCGCAGCCGACAAGTTCTACGGCGAGACACTGCCGCTGGGCGGCAATATCGTCAACACCACCTGGCGCGAGCCGGTTGGCGTCGTCGGACAGATCGTGCCCTGGAACTTCCCGTTCATGATGGCGACGTGGAAGGTCGCCCCGGCGCTGGCCGCCGGCTGCACGATCATCCTCAAGCCGGCCTCGAACACCCCGCTGACAGCGGTGCTGCTCGGCGAGATCTGCTACGAGGCGGGCCTGCCGGAAGGCGTCATCAACGTCCTCCCTGGCCCGGGCGCCGAGATCGGCGAGTACATGTCGGCGCACCCACAGATTGACAAGATCGCCTTCACTGGTGAGACAACAACGGGCGCGGCCATCCTGCGAGCCTCCTCCAGCACGATCAAGAAGGTCTCGCTGGAGCTCGGCGGCAAGAGCCCGAACATCATCTTCGCCGACGCCGACCTGGAGAAGGCCGCAGCGGCGGCTATCCCGGCAGCGTTCTACAACTCCGGCCAGGTCTGCACTGCGCGGACGCGCCTGTTCGTCGGCAGCAAGGCATACGACGATGTCATGCAGGTGCTGGTCGATCAGGCTGAGTCGTGGAAGGTTGGCAACCCAAGCGATCCGACCACGATGATGGGCCCGGTCGTCTCTGGCGGTCAGTGGGACCGCGTCACCTCCTACATCGACATCGGCAAGAACGAGGGAGCCGAACTGATCTACGGTGGCGCGAGGCCGTCGACGATGGCCGATGGCCACTTCATCCAGCCGACGATCTTCGGCCAGGTGACGAACGACATGCGGATCGCCCGCGAGGAGATCTTCGGCCCAGTCCTGTCGGTTATCCCGTTCATGGACGAGGAAGATCTCATCCGTGAGGCAAACGCCAACGAGTACGGGCTGGCGGGCTCGGTCTGGACGCGCGACATCGGCAAGGCGATGCGCGTGGCCCGGGCGCTACGGACCGGCCAGGTCGCGATCAACTCGAACGGCGGCCCGGGCGTTCTCGGCCCATTCGGCGGCTACAAGAAGTCTGGCATCGGCCGCGAGCTTGGCATGTATGGCATGGAGCTGTACACCGAGGTCAAGAACATCTACATGGACCTGAACCCGTAACACGCGGGGAAACTCAGCGTTCAGGCGAGGCCGGGGTCACTTCGACCCCGGCCTCGCCGCATTTTCGCGAGCAGCAACAACGACACAAAATCAGCTCGGAGATATTCACCTACATATCGCGCGCCGCATCTTATGCCTATGACAGAAACATCACTGCGCCAACAGGTATTGCATTCAGCCGGTTGTGTGCTATATTTGCTTCTATCGACGCAAGCCGAATCGATAGGAGACGTGGGGATGTCACGCAGGTGGCTGTCAGCTGTCGTTGGAAGTTTACTCGCGCTGCTGCTCGTGCCGATCGCGCAGGCGGCAGATACGAACCTGGGGGACCTATCGCTCTCCTCGTCCAACTGGGCAGAGGACAGCGGCAACTTCCCAGGGATTTGGGACCTGACGCAAGGTGATATGACGATCAGCTTCACGTACGATGGAAACGGGCTGGTGGATGCGTCCGGTGCTCATGCTTGGGCGGAGCTCGGCGTTCGATCTCTGCATAGCGGCGGATTCAACTTCAACCCGAACTCGCGCTACACGTACAACACGACCACGTTCGACTTGCGCGCCGAGGGAAGTTCAACTGATGTAGGCGATGTGACGGTCTCATCGGACGAGACAAACATCTACGTCAAATTCGTGGTCAATTCAGGATCAAACTGTACGATCGCGAGGACGCGTGTCCAGGCTGGATCATCGGTTAGTGGCTTCCCACGGACGTGGTGGGGCGACGCAGTGCCCAGCCGCTTCAATCACCAGACGATCCACTCACCTCAGGTCATCGAATACGTCTACACGATCTCCCGCTCCGAGGTTGGAGACGGTGACGTCTACGTTGCAGCGAACGCGCAGATTTACTGCGACACTCAGCGGAACCCCCGTTCCAGGATCGTCCGGACCTGTATCGACGCATGGGCCGGAGGAGTGCCGTTCTCGCGCATCGGCGACACACGCTACGCGATCTATGACTCAAGTGCCACACGGGTGGATGGGTCGGGTGTATGGTTCGCCAGTGACTACGATTGGACGGCGGGGACATTCGGTCCCGATCCGGCTGGATCACCAAGTCTCGATATCGACGACAAGTTCACAATTTCAAGATTCGGCGGGCACGCTGAGGGAGACTACAACCTTCCCCAGACACCACCGGATCCCTGGAACAACACCCACTTCTGGTTTGACCGCGACGACGTCGATCAGTGGCAGGCAGCGATGTGGGGCATGGCCCCCGGAGTGAGCTACAACACGAACGGGATCTATCATGTCGTCATTACCCTGCACGCCACGAGCGCGACAGCGGGCACGGCCTACATGACCGTCAACGGCGCCTCGCAGGGTTTCTACAGTAATGGATGGAAGGACGCCGAGCCAGAGATCTATCCAGCGGGCATGACATTCACGGGTGACATGCAGCAGCTACAAGTCTTCTACGGTCTCCTCGGCTATGGCGCGACGCATTCGGTCACGTTCTCGGACATTACCATCGGTCAGTAACTCGTTCGGGATACTGAATCACGCGGCGGCTCCACTCCGGAGCTGCCGCGTCCTTGTTCCGGCTACCAGTGCGGGCAGTGGGACCGCGTACGCATCTTCTCGATCTGCAACTGGGCGGTCGCCTCCACCAGGCTCTCACCGTCCTCCCCGTCCGCTATCCCTCCGCCCGTGGAATACTTGAGTTTGCCCTTGCCGGCGGGCGAACGGCGCAGCGGAGACGACCTGGAGGATGGATGTTTCGGACCTACGAGCAGCAGGCGATCACGCGGATCAACGACATCATCGGCGAGCTCGGGTTCCAACCGCGTCCGTTCGAGATGCGAGCGATCCCATTCTCCGGCCAGTGGGGCACGGCGTCGTCGGTCGCCTACGCGCTGGCCAACGAGGCTGCTGCCGACGAGCCGGTCGATGAATCGCTGTCCAAGAAGGAGCGCAAGCAGCTCCAGCAGGGGCTGATGCGCGAGAAAGCCCAGGACATTGCCGAGCAGGTAGCGACGAAGCTGCTCGAAGCCGGCGACTATGCGCGGGTAGAGGCAGTCAACGGGTATATCAACATCTACTTCGACACGAATCTGGTGGCCAACGAGGTCGTCGGCGCCGTCCGCGCGCTCGGCGCGGGATATGGCCGGGGCGAACACAAGGCCGACAAGGTCATGATCGAGTTCTCACAGCCGAACACCCACAAGGAGTTCCATGTCGGTCACCTGCGTAACGCGTCGCTGGGTGATGCCGTTTCGCGGATCACCGAATTCGCCGGCTACGACACGGTCCGCGCCAACTACATCGGCGATATCGGGATGCACGTCATCCGGTGCCTGTGGTGCTTCCTGGCGTTCCACGAGGACGAGAAGGAGCACATCGCGCCGGCCGAACGCGGCCGCTGGCTCGGCAGCCTCTATGCGGAGGCCGTCGCGCGGCTGGAGTACCGCGACCAGGTCGTCGGCCTCCTGAACGAGATGGCGAAGATGGACTCGCTCTTCAGCGGCGCGATCGACCGGCTGATGAAGGAGCTCTACAAAGCCAGCGGCCACGGCGAGGATGTCGCCTATCTGCTCGGCCAGGTTGCCAATCGCCGCGAGATCAAGCCAGACGCTATCTATAGCGACCGGACGATCGCCGCATTCTGGCCAGTGCTCGGCGCGCAACTGGATGCGGAGCTGGAGCAGCTCCGCGCCGACGGGCCGCACCAGGCGCCGCCGATCCCGTCGCACTCGGGTGGGCCACCGACGATCCCGCCGCTCGTGACGTTGGAGGACACCGAGGAGCGCCACGCTCGCTGGCAACGGCTCGGTGACCACCTCGACTGGTGGCCACACGTGCCGCGGTGGCAGCAGGAGGTCCGCGAGACGTTCCAGCACTGGGAGCAACGCGACGCCAGGTTTCTGGCGCTGTGGGACGAGACAAAGCGCTGGAGTATGGACGGCTTTCACCGCATCTACGACGAGTTGGGAATTCCGTTCGATGTCTGGTTCTTCGAGAGCGAGGTCGAGGACGAGGGTCGCGCAATCGTCCAGGAGCTGCTCGAACGCGGAATCGCTGAAGTCAGCGACGGGCTGCCGGTCGTCAAGATTGACGAGCAGCTCGGGCTGGAGAAAGAGACCTATCGGACGTTGCCGATCCTGCGCTCCGACGGGACGACGCTCTACTCGACCAAGGACCTGGCGCTGACCCGGCGCAAGTTCGAGGACTACGGGATCGATCGCTCCGTCTGGGTCATCGACGTTCGCCAGTCGCTGTACATGCAGCAGGTCTTCAAGATCATGAAGCTCTACGGCTTCGAGCAGGCCGACAACTGCTTCCACCTCGGGTACGAGACGGTCATGCTGCCGGAAGGCGCGATGAGCAGTCGCCGCGGAAACGTCGTGCTCTACGACGATCTGGCCAACGAGGCCAAGCGTCGCGCGCGGGAGATCATCGAGGAGAAGGTTCGACAGCTCGACCTTGCCGAGGAACAGCGTCAGAAGATCGCCCAGCAGGTAGCAATCGGCAGCTTGAAGTACATGATGCTGGCGCGCGACAACAATCGCGTCCTTGTCTTTGATATAGAAGAGGCGCTCTCCTTCGAGGGGCATGCCGCGCCATATATCCAGTATGCCCACGCGCGCGCCTGTCGGATCCTCGAGCGTGTTGGCGAGCTACCGCCGGCCGGCGACGTCGCATTCGTCGACCTCCAGCCGGAAGAGACGGACCTGATCCAGCAGATCGGCGTCTTTCCCAGCGAGGTGCAGCGGGCTGCCGACGAGTACAAGCCACTGGTGATCGCCAATTTTGTCTTCGAGCTGGCCCGTCACTTCAACGACTTCTACGCCGATATCGACAAGCGCCCGGTCCTGACGGCGTCCGAGCCACAGCGGTCGATGCGGATCGCGCTGGTCGACGCGACCCGCCAGGCGCTGGCCAATGGGCTCGGCTTGCTCGGTATCGCGGCTCCGGACGTGATGTGATGATGCGCCATGATTCTGGCAAGCCCAACCGGCTCTCCGACCCGGCCGTGCCTGTTGATGTGTTCCGGGTTCCGATGGCGCTCGGCGCGAACCGCGAGGGGGTAGACCAGGGCGCGACCACGCTCGATAACGCCCTGCGTCGCCGACTCGAAACACGAGGCTACACGCAGATCCTCGGTCGGCTGCAGCCATCGGTTGATATTCCAGTGACGCCTCTCGGCCCAGATCGGGGCGACGAGCCAAACGCCTGGTATGCGAATGAGATCGCAGCAGCCTGCGCGACGCTGGCCGGTGGTGTCGCGGAGACAGTCGGCGCCGGCAGGTTTGCCCTCCTCCTTGGCGGCGACCACGCGCTTGCTGTCGGATCGCTGGCGGGCGCCGGGGTCGCCGGCCGGCTTGGCGTCATCTGGGTCGACGCCCACGCCGATATCAACACACCAGAGACCAGCCCGAGCGGCAACGTCCACGGTATGCCGCTGGCTGCCGCGCTTGGCCAGGGGCCACGGCAGCTGGCCGCGGTTGGCAGCCAATCCGGCCTTCGGCTCGATGACCTCATCTACATCGCCGTCCGAGATCTCGACCCTGGCGAACGCGAGCTGCTGGCCGACGGTCCCGCCCTCGTCTGGACGGCTGACGATGTCGAGATCCGTGGGATTGCAGAGATCGTCACCGCCTCAGTGGACCGGCTACTGGCAAACGGCATCGATGCCCTCCACCTCTCCTTCGATCTCGACGCGCTCGACCCAACTGTCATGCCGGGGACCGGCACGCGCGTGCCGGGAGGGCTGACCTACCGCGAGGCAACCCGGCTGCTCGCGCTGCTGCGCAGGAGCGGGCTGCCGATCGTCTCAGCCGATGTCGTCGAGCTGAATCCGCTGCTCGACCCAAGCGGGGGATCGACCGCCGTCGCCGCGGCAATCGCCGGCGCGCTTCTGGGGGAGACGATCCTGTAGGACGCTGGCTTGTGGCGGTACAATCGCCCAGTTGCCGGCCAGCGGCCGGGCGCGAGGGATCGGAGATCCGCCACGGCTCACCCGGACGACACAGCCAAACCACCTGCAGATCCAGCTGCCGAGACGCAGCCGAAGCTCGGCGGATCGATCACCGTAGCTCTGCGTCTGTACTCCTCGTTCCGGATGATGTGGCTGGGGACGGTCGCGACGAACCTCGGCCAGTGGATGCAGAACATCGCGCTCGGCTGGTACATGCTGGTGCTGACCAACTCACCGCTGTGGGTCGGGCTGATTGGGTTCGCGGCCGGCGTTCCCTATCTGCTGATCACACTGCCGGCCGGCGCACTGATCGACCGCGCCGACGAGCGTCGCGTACTGATGGCCACCCAGTGGGCTGCGATGGGCACGGCGACGCTGCTCGCCGCATTGATCCTGAGCGGGTCCGCCGAGAGCTGGCACTTGCTGGTCGCGGCAGCGATAAACGGCGCGATTATGGCAGTCAACGGCACCGTTCGGCAGACGTTCGTGCCGTCGCTGGTCCCGCGCGAGCATCTGGCGAACGCAGTCTCGCTCAGCTCGGCTGGGGCGAACGCGATGCGGATTATCGGGCCGTCGATCGCCGGCGGGATCATCGGGTTGTTCGGCGTCGCTATCTGCTTCATCATCCAGGCGTTTGCGCTGGCCGGCGCGCTACTCGCAACGATGCGAATCGAGCCGGTTCCGAACGAGCGCGGCGGGATCGCGCCGGGCGGAATCCTCGACGGTTTCACCGAGGTGCGCCGCAAGCCTGCTATTGGCTCACTCATGCTGTTGACCGCGATCCCGGCAACGCTGGTGTTTCCCTACATCCAGCTGATGCCTGTCTTCGCGCGCGACGTGTTCGATATCGGGGCTGCCGGGCTTGGGATACTGATGGCAGCCAGCGGCGTCGGCGCGTTGACCGGGGCGCTCGTTGCGGCGACGATGGACCGGGTCGAGCGCAAAGGGCTCGCCGTCATGATACTGGCGACGGTCTACTGCGCGGCTGTCGCTGGCTTCGCCGCCAGCCCCGGGCCGATCCTGGCGATGGTGGGGCTGTTCATGGCCGGCATCACCGGCTCGATCTTCGGGTCGCTCAGCAACGCGCTCTTACTGCTGCTCAGCAACGCGCGAGTCCGCGGGCGCGTGATGGGTGTCTACATGCTGACGAGTGGCTTCACGCCGTTTGGCGCGCTCGCCCTCGGCGCGATTGCCGAGCGGGCAGGCACGCCGAAAGCTGTGACCGGGGCGGCGCTGTTGGCGATGGTGCTGGTTGGCCTCAGCACGACTCGTATGAAAGAGCTTCGCACGACGTAGCACAATGGCGCCGGCCGCAGGGAGGAGACGCGAGCAGCACGCGTCCTGGTCGCGCGATCGCACGGACCGTCACCTGGCGATTGTTCGTTCACGTGGAGATCGACGAGATCACCATGACACCGGCATGAGTGTGTCGGTGATGACCATCCATGGGGAGAGGTGCACACGATAATGGCGACAACACCATCGGCTGGCAAGGGGCTGGAGCGACGCGCCCCGGTGGAGCTGGGCCTTGACCCGGAACGGCTCGACGCTGCGATCGCGTTCATCAAGGAGCACGAAGCGAAGGGGGATCACCATACCCGTGTCGCGCTCGACCTGCCAGATAATGAGATCGTCGGACCGCTGAAGGACCGTGGCGGGCACAACGGCATGATCCTGCGCCGTGGCGCGGTTGCCGCCGAGTGGGGCGATATCGACCGGGTGGATATGACCTACAGCATCTCGAAGAGCTACCTGTCGACCGTTGCCGGCCTTGCGTTCGATCGCGGCATGATCCCCGATCTCGACGAGCGTGTCTCTGCCCTGGTCCCAACCGCACACTTCAGTGGCGAGCATAACGGACAGATCACCTGGCGCCATCTGCTCCAGCAAACGAGCGAGTGGACCGGCACGCTCTGGGGCAAGCGCGATATCGCGGACCGGCGCAAGGGGGTTGACCGAGCGATTCAGACGCCCGGCACGTTCTACGAATACAACGACGTGCGAGTGAACCTGCTCTCGTTCGCACTGATGCAGATCTGGCGCCGGCCGCTGCCGGAGGTTCTGGACGAGCACGTCATGGGGCCGATCGGCGCGTCGGATACGTGGGTATGGCACGGCTACAGCACATCCTGGGAGGACATCGACGGAAAGCGCATCCACGGCGTCTCTGGCGGCGGACATTTCGGCGGCGGCGTCTGGATCGCCACACCCGATCATGCTCGATTCGGCCAGCTCTTCCTTCAGCGCGGTCGCTGGGGTGGCCGGCAGATCCTCTCCGAGCGCTGGATCGACGAGGCAACGACACCCAGCACGGTCGAACCGGTCTACGGCTTCATGTGGTGGCTCAATCCCGACCACCTGCAGTTCCCGAGCTTGCCCACCAACAGTTACGCTGCCCGCGGCGCCGGGAGCAACATCATCTGGGTCTCCCCCGACCACGACCTCGTCGTCGTCCTTCGCTGGATCGACGGCGAATCGACCGACGCCTGCCTGGCAAAGGTGCTGGAGGCGGTGGAGTAGCGGCGGGGAGCGGGATAGACGGATGGGTGAATTCGAACGATTGGGTAGGGACAGGGCTCGCCCTGTCCTCGGCCCGCAGGCCGACATCTCCGCGCCGATGACATAGTAGTTCTCCTGCGAGTAGTCGAACCCTTCCAGGCGGGGCGATGAGCGTCGGGAGCGAGGTTCGGCCTGTTCCTGGCACACCCGAATCTCCTTGACCAGCACGCGTGTAGCGGCCTGTGGGCCGCAGACAGCGCGAGCGCTGTCCCTACGAAACGACCAGCAGCACATCCCTCTCGCCTCACGCGGGCGAGGCAGATCGCCGCGCCCGCGTCGTCGTGGGTCGTTATGCGTTATCGACCATTGCCTGGCCGGACTTGAGGACGAGAAGGATGTTGCGCAGAGCGCCGATGTCGTCCATGGCATTGCCGCGAACGGCGAGGATATCGGCGCGCTTGCCGGGCGCTAGTGAGCCGAAATCGTCAGAGCCGATCGCCTCGGCGGCCTGGCTGGTGCCGGTGCGGATCGCCTGCGCCGAGCTTGCGCCGACGTGCTCGACTAACAGCTCGAGGTCGAGCTGGAAGTCATCGAAGCGGGTCATCGTGACGCCTGCGTCGTTGCCGGAGACGAACTTCACACCCGTGTCCCAAAGCTTCCGGAGGCTATCCACTCGCTGGTTGCGGGTTGCGGCGAACGGGTTGTCAATGCCCTCTTGCTCCATCCACTGGCGGGCGCGCTCGCCGACGCCAAAGGTCGGGCAGACGTAGATGCCCTTCTCGGCGACCTCGTCGGCGACCGGCTGCTCGTAGTGGACGCCATCGGGGACCATAAATGAGCAGTGCTCGATCGTGCGGACCTGCGCGGCGACGGCGTTGCGGATGCCCGGCGTGCCGTGGCAGTGGGCGGCGACGTAGCGGCCGAGGCGGGCCGAGTCCTCGACGATCGCCTTCATCTGCGCCTCGTCGAACTGCGCCTCGCGCGGGTTGGTGTTCGGCGTCAGCCCGCCACCGGTCGCCATGACCTTAACGAAGTCCGCGCCGGCCTTGACCTGCTCGCGGACGGCGCGGCGCGCCTCCTCGACAGTATCGACCTCGTTGCCGAAGAAGTAGCAGTGGCCACCTGTCGAGGTCAACACATTGCCGCTGGCCCAGACGTGCGGCGCGGCGATCAGGCCGTCCGCCGACGCCTGGCGGACCGAGAAGACGATCGAGTCGAGTGTGCCGCAGTCGCGGATTGTCGTCACGCCGGACATAATCGCCTGGCGGGCGTGCTCGACGGCGCGCATCATCTTCTGCTCGTACGTGTCGTAGAGCGCGTCGTGCAGGCACTGGCGGCTACCCGACAGCGTCAGGTGCGTATGCATGTTCACCAGACCCGGCAGGATCGTCGCGTCGCCCAGGTCGCGCGCGCCACTGGCTGCCGAGCCGAGATCCTCGCGCCGGCCGATCGCCTTGATCTTGCCGTTCTCAATCTGGACGAACCCGTCGCGGATGAACTCGTCCCCAGTAGCGTCGAATACCGTCTTCGCCAGCAGAGTCGTAACTGCCATGATTTCTCCCCACTCTCCGCGTCGCGCGGCGCCGTTGCGCTAATGGGCGTATCTTCGCACGATCGGCCGGCGGCTGTCACCGGCGACGGTAGCCGAAACCTGCGCACTACCGATTGAGCCAACTTTGCGACATGGGCAATGTCCTGTTATGGTTCAGCGAACTGACACATAAGGAGCGCCGACGATGGCACAGACCCGGCTCCTGATCGTCCCTTCCGATTTCGTCGCCTGGCCAGGACTAATCGACCAGCTCAGAGCAGTCGAGACCGTCCGGGTCGTCGGAGTCACACGCTCGTGGTCGGAAGCGTTGAGGGTGGGTGAGATTAGCCGGCCCAATGTCGTCCTCGCCGCTGAGCCATGTGGTGATGAACCGGTCTTGCAGCCGCTCCGGCAGATGCGTCGGATCCTACCGAACGCGACGTTCGTGATCCTGACGACCTCCTTCGACCCCGACCATCTGTTAATGCTCGCGGAGGTAGGGGTGTCCGGTTACCTCCGATGGGACGGTCTGACGAGTTACGACACCTTGCCGCACCTGGCGATCGCGATGAACGGCAAGACGGTCGTGCTGCACAATGACATCGCCGAGGCCTACGTCAATGCGATGCGGACGCGCTTCTGCCTGATCGCCGAGCCGCCGACAATCTCGGAGCGAGAAGGCCGAATCCTGAGCATGATGGGGCGAGGGTACTCGGTTCCTGAGATCGCGGCGCAGATGGAGATGAGCCCACGGACCGTCGAGCGAGCCGTCGCAGGTCTCCGGGAGCGCTTTGGCGCTGGCTCTCGCGAGGAGCTCCTGATTCGCGCAACGCTGTGTGGTTATCTGCCGTGATGGCGTCTTGGCATCGATCCGCCATCATGTTGGCAGTACAGTGCCATGATTTTGGCGGAACTCCCGATGGGCGTCCATTGTCGGCTGTTCGATGATTGACATTATCAACGGTCGCACGTCGGAGGGATAGGAGCCTGAACGATAGCAGCCACCAAACCCCGCTAGTTAGTCGTGTTCGTGATCGTCATACTGTTACTCGTCGCATCCGTGTTCCCGCTCGTCGGCCAGGCGCGAGCAGATACACCAGGCATCTCGGCGGTCCGGACTATTCTCGGCCGTCTCAACGAGCTCCACGATCAAGGGGCCATCGATGCGGCGAGCGAATTCTTCGACTCGCTATCGATCGAAGAGCAAACAGCGGTTGTATCAGCGAACCAGACTGTTGAAATCGGCGCCGGACAACGCGATTCCGCGTCTCTGCTAGACAATTCATTACTGTTATCATCTGGCTGCTACGGGCCGTACACTGAATATATATACGGGAAGAATGCTCTTAGTATCGTAGTATGGAAGTTCTATCATCAAATCCAGTTGTGTGCGAATGGAAGTGCAGTCACTGACGCATGGTGTTCCTCTTGGGCAAGCAATGTCTCATGGGGATACACTTGGCAGGGTCACAACGTCTATTGTCAGGTTACATATGGCGGCCTTGGATACACTTCTATCAAGTATTTCTCGCGAGGCATCTTCAAGGGATGTGTCGAGTGGTGGTGCCAGACATATCAACCGTGGATTGCCCAGCAGGGTGACTATTACGGCAACTACTGGGTTTGGTGGGGGTAAGCGCGGTACCGGGACCCTCGCGAATCCTGATATCCGCGCAACCATCAGGCACCTGGAGAAAACATGCTTATTGTAGGACTCATCGGCGCGTGCCTGATCATGGCCGCTTCTGTCCTCGCTTGGCGAACTCGATCAGCGGGGCGAGCAGGGGGAATAGCAGTTCAGTTATTCATCTTCCTGGGCGGCATCGTAGGAATTCTCCTGGTCGTCGGGGCGCTGTGGTTCACAACTGATATCAAGTCTGAGAACCTCGGAGGTGAACCTGGCACGGGACCTACGCCAACTGTAGTTCGTGTGCCCTAGTACAGGGTGGTAAGTTGATTCGGCGACCGACCACGAGCACGGTAGTTGTCCTTGCCCTCTTGCTAGCTACGCTCGCTGGCTGCGGCGCCCCGGCCTGGAACAGCGACTGGCAGCGAATTGCCTTCGTTCGGATGTCCTCCGAAGGATGCTCCGACGTGATCACCACCGAGAGGACGAGCCGTGAGGTCCAGCGAGTGACGGCAAACCAGCCGGCCCAAGGGCACAACAGAGCGAGGAGCATGGTCGCATGAGACATTCCCGATCTCGCTGGTGGCTCTTCGCCGGGGTCATCGCGCTTGCCATGGTTGCGCTGCTGGTCATGCCAAGGCTGCTCTCGACTGGTCGTTCACAAGCGCCAACTACGCCGTCGCTCCCGATCGTGGCGACCTCGGCCGGTATGACTGTGAGCCTGACGAATGTCGAGCTTGCGGCGGACCGCACGGTTCTCACGTTCTCGATTGTTGACGCTGATACGGGCAGTGGGCCGGCACTCGCGCAGCTCGATGCTCCTGCGCCAACGGATCTGCGCCTTGATGGTCTACGCTGGCACAGCGCCTCACTTGGCAACCTGCGACCGATCTTCAGCAACGGGGCAGGAGCGCAGCAGATTACTGCCTGGGAGCTCAGCCTGGTGTTTGATCCGATTACCGAGCCAGCGCGAGAGGTCAGCGCGACGATAACAGCACTTCGCTTCCGCCCGGAATCACCGGAGGAACGAGGACAGATCCTCGAAGGAGACTGGTCGTTCCGCTTCACGCCCGCTGCGCTCGGGGCGCCGGCCTCGTCGCAGC
>Ga0073899_10001208_pt1 | contig 23783 bp, 25 predicted proteins | sample KloWWTmetaKNB5Ph_FD_88975 | JGI IMG/M metagenome (GOLD analysis project Ga0073899, IMG submission 88975) | Active sludge microbial communities from Klosterneuburg, Austria, studying microevolution and ecology of nitrifiers - Klosterneuburg... | ecosystem: Engineered > WWTP > Aerobic digester >... | reverse complement strand
GTAGGCTTGGTAGATCGCAATTTCTGCCGCGTTGGGCGGATAGCACGTGCGCAGGAAAATCACTCGGTCACGCACAACGAAACACACCTTCAACAGCCGATTGCGGTGATTCCGGGCGATGAACCACCGCGTCGGCGGATCGGTGCGATGCTCTTCCCGGTCGTCTTCCAGGAAGCTGCCGGTGCGGTTCTCGAAACACTCGCTCACATCCTTGGGCGACACATCGTGCTTCGCATGGAGCTTGGCTCGGATGGCGTCCGAGATCACGAGTCTCAGGTGCACCTCTCGCTGGTGATCGCAGCGTAAATACAATCATCTCAACCGTCAATTCAAAACAGCAGCTCACACGTATTTACGCGAACACACTGGCGGCGCCTGACAAGGTGCCCTCCGGCGCGCAGCCAGATCGTTGCTGATGAACGCGCGGCGGTCCGAAAGCGCATTCCGCGGGGTTCGCTGTCAATGCCAGCGCGCTAAGCTCACGCCCTTTCCGACTGGACCTTGCCGACGATGTTCGAAACCCTGCAAACCGCGCCCGACGATCCCATCCTCGGCCTGATGGCGCGCTTCCGCGCCGATGCGCGCGCTGAACGCATCGACCTCGGCGTCGGCGTGTTCCGTGATGCCGACGGCCACACGCCGATCCTCGCCTGCGTGCGCGCGGCCGAGCAGATGCGCCTCGCCGAGGAGACCACCAAGACCTACCAGGGCATGGCCGGCGATGCCGAGTTCAACGCCGCGGTCGAGTCGCTGGCGCTCGGCGACCACGCGGCGCTGCGCGACCGTCGCGTGTTCACCGCGCAGACCCCGGGCGGTACCGCCGCGCTGCGCGTCGCCGCCGACCTGCTCAAGCGCAGTCGTCCGGACGCGACGCTGTGGCTGCCGGACTCGACCTGGGCCAACCACGCTGCCGTGTTCCGCGCCGCCGGTCTGGCGATGCGCGAGTTCCCCTACTACGACGCCGCGAACCAGGCGCTGCGCAGCGACGCCATGCTCGCCGCGCTCGCCGAAGTGCCGGCCGGCGATGTCGTCGTGCTGCACGCCTGCTGCCACAACCCGAGCGGCGTCGACGTGCCCGCGGCGCTGTGGCCGGCGATCGCCGAGATCGCCTCGAAGCGCGGCTTCCTGCCCTTCATCGACATGGCCTACCAGGGCTTCGGCGAAGGTCTCGATGCCGATGCGCTCGGGCCGCGCCTGCTCGCGGAACGCCTGCCGGAACTGCTGCTCGCGACTTCCTGCTCGAAGAACTTCGGGCTGTATCGCGAGCGCACCGGCGCGATCAGCCTGCTCGCCGCCAACCCGGCGCAGGCCGCCGCCGCAGGGTCGGTGCTGCTGACCGGCGTGCGCAACATCTACTCGATGCCACCCGCGCACGGCGCCGCGCTGGTCGCGCGCATCCTGACGCGCCCGGCGCTGCACACGCAGTGGCTGCAGGAACTCGCCGCGATGCGCGAACGCATTGCCGCCATGCGCACCGGCGCCGTCAGCGCACTCGCCGCCGCCGGCGCCAACCGCGACTTCGGCTTCATCGCGCGGCAACACGGCATGTTCTCCTTCCTCGGCCTGACGCCGGCGCAGATCACCCGCCTGCGCGACGAGTTCGCGGTCTACATGCTCGACAGCAGCCGCATCAACATCGCCGGCCTCGCCCCCCGCAACCTCCCCCACTTCGCCCACGCCGTCGCCAGCGTCTTGCGCGGCTGAGAGCGGCTCGGGGAACTCCGCGGAGGCATCATCTCAATGACAGCACCACGGAGAGTCTGGCTGGGTCTTGCGGCGGCAGCGGCTCTCCTGGTGGTCGCATGCGTCTACATCTGGTCAGGAAGTGCGCAGAGTTCCATCGGCGTTGCGCCCGACACTGGATCGGTCGAACCAGTGGGCGGCAGCGAATGGGGGGTCGATCGCGCGGCGCTTGAGACTGCGAACAGCAACGCAACGAAGCGCCAGACGAGCACTGATCAGTCCATCCAGCATGCTGCCGATCTCGCTGCTCCATCTGCGGCGGTCTTGCCGCCGCGCGACACGCCGCTGGCGTTGATTCACGAGGACCTGAGGTCGCGTGCCATGCGTGGGGATACTCGGGCCAATTGCAGACTGTCCTACGAATTGGGCCGCTGTCGTCGCATGGAGGTTGCCCGCGCGATGGCGGAGGGCTTCGCAACGAATGCCGAAGGGTCCAAGCGCAATCCGACAGCGGAGGGTGACAACATCGACATGGCCTCCCGACTGATGGAGTTGTCGACGAGCGACGAACGGATTTGCGGAACCAAGGCGCCGCCGGACGCAAACGAAGCCTGGAAGTACCTGCTGCGCGCCGCCGACCAGGGGCATGTTCCTTCGATGTTGCGGTTCGTGATCCAACCTCCGCTGCGCGAAGACAAGTTCACCGAAGACCTGGAAGGCTGGAGGGCCTACACCGCCAACGCGGGCCGTCTCTTGCGCGCTGCGGGCGCGACTGGCGACCCGCGCGCTTTCCACTATCTGTGGTGGGCGCACGCGGGCTACCCGACACCCGGCGGCACCACGATTGTCGAGATCAATCCCAGCTTGGCTTTGGCGTATGCAATCGCTGCAGGCAAATACGCAGATGAGGCGTCCCGCAACATGCTGCTCCGAGGCGAGCAACGGTTGCGAGCCGAGCTTACTCACGAACAAATTCAGTTCGCCGAGCGCGAAGGCAATCGATTGGCAGCCACCGCGACCGCACGCTTGAAGCCGATGGATCTCCTGTCCAACGTGATTCCGGATTCCAGTGACGAGTGCGACGTGCTCTCGAATCAGCCCTGACCTGCCTCTCCAGACTGGCCCATCCGCTTCAACGTCCCGGCGCCGTCCGACGCGAATGGCGACCATTGGCCCATGACCGCGACTGAGGTGGCTTGTTGCATCCTTCGGGATAAGTCGCAAACCGCCACTCAGGAACAAGGACTCATCGTGAACAGCGCCAGGCCAAGCAGGCAGTGATGCGCACGCAATCCGTCCGCCGCGCTCCATGGTGTGCCAACCAAACGCTTCAACGAAGCAGTGAAGCAAAATCTCGCGAGGATTCCGGAAGACTTCATGTTCGTGCTCAGCGACAAAGAGTTGGGCGCTTCAAGGTCGCAATCTGCGACCTCAAACGCCCAGCGCGGCGGTCGAAGCTATGCGCCCCGCGTCTTCACGGTGCGTAGCACCGCTGCGGCACCTGGAGTTCAGGGTACACGTCCGGCCAATCCACCTTTCCGCAGCGGTCGGGCTGTGCGTACGGCGCAATCGGCGGCCAAGAGTGCGGTAGCAGTTCGCCGACACAACTGTTGAGTTTGATCGGCAGGCGTGTCATCCAGCACCGCCCACACCCTCGATCAATGCGCCGCGCGGGCGCGCAGGGCGCGGATGCCGTCGGAGAAGCGTTGCAGGGTCGGGGTGCAGTCGCCGGGGGCGATCATCATTTCGATCAGCTGGAAGCGGCCGCGTTCGGCGAAGGCGGCGGACAGGGCGGCGCGCAGTTCGGTGGGGGTGCGCACGCGGTGGCCGCGGCCGCCGAGCACGTCGGCGAGGTCGGCGTAGCGCCAGTCGCCGAGGTCGGCGCAGCGTGACTCGGGCTGAAACGCGCGGATCATCTCCCAGCTCTGGTTGTTCAGCACCACCACGATCGGGTCCCAGCCGTAGCGGCGGCAGTTGCCGAGTTCCCAGCCGCTCATCTGGAAGGCGCCATCGCCGACCAGGATCAGCGGACGTTCGCCGGTGGTCGCGGCGACGCCGAGCCCGGCCGGTACGCCGAAGCCCATCGACGCGTAGTAGCCGGGCGCGACCAGTGGCGTCGGCAACATCTCCATCGCCGCGAACAGGCAGTCGCCGATGTCGGACACCAGCGGGAAGGCGCCGCGCTCGCGGATCAGGTCATTCAGCGCCGGGCTCAGGTCGCCGGCGCGCAGCGGACGGTCCGCATCGACGAGGCCTTCTGGATAACTCGGCGGCGGCGGCAGGCTGCGCGCGGTCGCGGCCGGCGGCAGCAGGGCCAGCATCGCATCCACCAGCGCCGCCAGCGGGATGTCCTGATAGAGATGGTGGCTGACGCGCGCTTCGCGATGCTCGGCGATCAGCGCGCGGCGGAAGTCGAAGCGCTCGGCGGCGACACCGAAATTGCTGTCGGACATGATCGCGCCGAGCATCACCGGCAAGTCGGACTCGTCGAGCAGCGCCGTCGTTTCCGGCGCCCCGGCGACACCGAGATAGGTGCCGTGCACGTCCACGCCGTGATCGGCGAGCAGGCCGCGGCCCATGAACGTGGTCAGCACCGGCAGCGACAGGCGCTTGGCCAACTCCGCCACCTGCGCTTCGACACCGAAGCGGCGCACTTCGATGTCGACCACCAGCACCGGGCGCTTGGCGGCGTGGATGCACTCCAGCCACTCGACCGCGCATTCGGCGACCGCGGCCGGATCGAACGGACTCGGCGGCAGCATCGGCACCTGTGCCATCGGCCGCTCGGTCATGTCGCGCGGCACCTCGATCAGCACCGGCTGCGAGTACTCGCGGCAACTGCGCAGCACGCGCGCGATCTGCGCCGGCGCGGTCTCGGCATCGGTCAGGCGCACGCGGTCGCAGGTGATCTCGCCGAAGATGCGCCATTGCGAGTCGATGCTGCGCACCTGGTGGTGCAGCACCAGGCTGGAGTGGCGCTCGACTTCGCCCGGACAACCGGCGACGACGACCAGCGGCGAGCGTTCGGCGAAGGCACCGGCGACGGCATTGACCAGGTTCAGCGCGCCGGCACCGTAAGTCACGGCGACGACGCCGAGGCCGCAATTCATGCGCGCCGCGGCATCGGCGGCGAAGCCGAGCGAGGGTTCGTGGCTGAGCGTGTACAGCGGCAGGATGCCGCTCGCCTCGATCTGCTTGTACAGCGGCAGAATGAAATCGCCGGGAATGCCGAAGATCTCGCGCGCGCCGTGCGCCTTCAGTGCATGCAGCAAATTCAGGCCAAGGGACATGGAGGCGGATACCGGTGCGGGAGGGGCGCGCATTGTCGCCGCGAAGCCCCACGCGCGGCATGACGTGCATCAATGCGCGCGACCAGTCGCGTGCATCGGCGCGCAAAGCCGGCGAGAATGCGCACCGCGTATCCCCGCAAGGAATCTCCGGCATGTCCAAGGATCTGCGTGCAGCCGCGGTGCAAGTCGCCGCCCATGCCTACGCGCGCTACTCGAACTTTCACGTCGGCGCGGCGCTGCGCTCGGTCAGCGGCAAGGTGTACACCGGTTGCAACGTCGAGAACGCGGCCTACCCGCTGGCACTGTGCGCCGAACGCGGCGCGATCTCGGCGGCGGTCGCGGCCGAGGGTGCCGCATTCCGCCTGCAGGCGATTGCGGTGGTCGCGTTCGACGCGAACGGCGTTGCCCAAGCGGTCACGCCTTGCGGCGCCTGCCGCCAGGTGATGGTCGAGTTCGGCGCCGATGCCGAAGTCGGCTTCGACAGCGCCGACGGCTGGCGTACCCTGCCCGCCGCCGACCTGCTGCCGCACCGCTTCATCCTGCGCGAAGCGGCGCCCAACTGAAGCGACTCACTCGCCGAGCGGCATCCAGGCCGCGTCATCGAACAGGCGCGGATACTCGGCCAGCGCCGAGCGCAGGGATGCCACCGGAGTCGCATCCGCAGGCTTGCCCTTGAGCGCCTTGGCGCCTTCGAGCAGGGTGCCGATGATGCCGTGCAACGCGGCGTCGGCCTGCGCATCGAGCTTGCAGTTCGCGATCAGGAATTGCACCTGCGTGTCGATTTCACCGGCCTGCTCGAGCACCTGCTCATCGCTGAGGTGGCCCATTTCGTGGTGTTCCAGGTTCGCGACCGCGGCGCGGATCTTGCCCATGCCTTGCTGCAGCGGCGCGTCCACCGCGAAGCGTTCGCCACTCGCCGGAGCCGCCGCCACAGCGCCATCCGCGGGAGCCGTGGCGTGCTCGTGTTCGTGCTCGTGCATGGCAGTCGCTGCGGGCGCCGCGGCTTCCGCGCTGGGCGGCGTGGTCGCTGCTGCCGGCTCATCGTGACGCGCGCAGGCCGCGCCGGCACAGAGGGCGGCGATGCCGCAGAGGGAGAGGATCATCGGACGCATGGACATGGGGCATTCTCCGGGGAATTCGCTTGCGGGAAGCGGGCATGCTAGTCGGCGATGCTCGATCGTGGACTGACCTGGATCAACGACGCTCACGCGTATGGGCGCCACCATGCGCCCTCCCCAATCCGGACCCCGAACGCATGCAACTGGTCTGCCCGGCCGGCAACCTGCCGGCGCTGAAAGCCGCGATCGAACATGGCGCCGACGCCGTCTATGTCGGCTTCCGCGACCAGACCAACGCGCGTGCGTTCCCCGGTTTGAACTTCAGCGAGGCCGAACTGCGCGAGGGCGTCCAGCATGCCCACGCGCGTGGTCGCAAGGTATACGTCGCGCTCAACACCTATCCGGACAGCGCGCGTGTCGCGCACTGGTTCGCGGCCGTGGACCATGCCGCCGAACTCGGTGCCGACGCCATCATCGCCGCCGAAATGGCCGTGCTCGACTACGCCGCGCGCACGCATCCGCAACTGCCGCGGCATCTGTCGGTGCAGGGTTCGGCGACCACCGCCGCCGCGCTCACCTACATGCACGAGCGCTTCGGCATCAGCCGCGCGGTGCTGCCGCGCGTGCTCTCGATCCAGCAGGTCGAGCGCGTCTGCGCGGCGTCGCCGGTGCCGCTCGAAGTATTCGCATTCGGCAGCCTGTGCATCATGGTCGAAGGCCGCTGCCAGCTGTCGTCCTATGTCACCGGCGCCTCGCCGAATCGGCATGGCGTATGCTCGCCGGCGCGCTTCGTGCGCTGGGACGAAGCCGCCGACGGCAGCCGCACGGTGCGCCTGAACGGCGTGCTGATCGACCGTTTCCAGGAACACGAGCCGGCCGGCTATCCGACCGTGTGCAAGGGCCGCTTCGACGTCGGCGGAGAAATTTTCCACGCGCTCGAAGAACCGACCAGTCTGAACACTCTGGAGTTGCTGCCGCGACTCGCCCAGGCCGGCGTCACGGCGCTGAAGATCGAGGGTCGCCAGCGCGGTGCCGCCTACGTCGGCGCGGTCGCACGCACCTGGCGCAGTGCCATCGACCGCTACCGCGCCAACCCGGAACGCTGGCAGGTCGAGCCCGGGTGGCAGTCGGCCCTGGCGGCGCACGCCGAAGGCCACCAGACCACGCTCGGCCCCTATCACCGCGCCTGGCACTGACATGCAACTGAGCCTCGGACCGACGCAATATTTCTGGCCGCGCGAACGCACGCTCGCGTTCTACCGCGAGGCCGTGCTGTGGCCGCTGGATCGCATCCATCTCGGCGAGACCGTGTGCAGCAAGCGCCGCGAACTCGGCACGCGCGACTGGATCGCGCTGGCCGAAGAACTGGCCGCCAGCGGCAAGCAAATCGTGCTCTCGACGCTCGCCCTGATCGAAGCCGAATCCGAACTCGGCGCGCTGCGCCGCATCGTCGAAAACGGGCGCTTTCTGGTCGAGGCCAACGATCTGAGCGCGGTGCAGTACTGCCGCCAGCGCGGCATTCCGTTTGTGGCCGGGCCGACGCTGAACATCTACAACGCGCAGGCGCTGTCGCTGCTGATCGAGGACGGGCTGCGCCGCTGGGTGCCGGGCGTCGAGCAGGGTCAGGTGCTGCTCGCGGAATTGCGTACGGCGATGGCAGCACTCGGCCACGCCATGCCCGAGGTCGAAGTGATCGCCTGGGGCCGCCTGCCGCTGGCGTTCTCGGCGCGCTGCTTCACCGCGCGTGCGCTCGACATCGCCAAGGACGACTGCGGCTTCCGCTGCATCGAGCATCCCGACGGCCTGCCGCTGGCAACGCGCGAAGGCCAGCGCTTCCTGCGCATCAACGGCATCCAGGTGCAGGGCGACGAGATCACTGACCTCGCCCCGGAAATCGCCGAACTGCGCGAACTCGGTGTCGATGCTTTGCGGTTGTATCCGCAGCACGAAGGCATGGCCGAAGTGGTCGCGCGCTTTCGTGCTGCGCTCGATGCCGACACGCCGGTCGCGCGCGTCGGCGCGAGCAATGGCTACTGGCGCGCAGAACCCGGCAAGGCCGGACTGCCGCTGCAGCCCGCCTGATCAGCGCGCGCGCGCAAACACCAGGGTGGCGTTGGTGCCACCGAAGCCGAAGCTGTTCGACATCACCGTGTCGAGGCGGACATCGACGCGCTCGCGCAGGATCGGCATGCCCACGGCGCGCTCGTCGAGCGTGTCGATGTTCGCCGATGCGGCCATGAAACCGTCGCGCATCATCAACAGGCAATAGATCGCCTCGTGCACGCTGGCGGCGCCGAGCGAATGCCCGGACAGCGCCTTGGTCGAAGACAGCGGTGGCACGCGCTCGCCAAATGCCTGACGCACCGCTTCCAGTTCGACGATATCGCCGAGCGGCGTCGAGGTGCCGTGCGTGTTCAGGTAGTCGATCGGCGCCGACACGTCTTGCATCGCCATCTGCATGCAGCGCACCGCGCCTTCGCCGCTCGGCGCGACCATGTCGGCGCCATCGGAGGTGACGCCATACCCCACGAGTTCGGCATGGATGCGCGCGCCGCGCGCCACGGCATGATCCCACTCCTCCAGCACCAGCATGCCGCCGCCGCCGGCGATGACGAAGCCATCGCGGTCGGAATCATACGGACGCGAGGCATGCGTTGGATCGTCGTTGCGCTTGGTCGAGAGCGCGCCCATGGCGTCGAACTGAAGCGTCAGTCCCCAGTGCAACTCCTCGCCGCCACCGGCGAACATCAGGTCCTGGCGGCCGCTGCGGATCAAATCCGCGGCAGCACCGATGCAATGCGCCGAAGTCGCGCAGGCCGCCGCGATCGAGTAGCTGACGCCCTTGATCGCATAAGCGGTGGCGAGCGTGGCCGACACCGTCGAGGCCATCGAGCGCGGCACCATGTACGGGCCGACCTTGCGCACGCCGCGATTGCGCAGCAGGTCGGCGGCCTCGATCTGCCACTCGGCCGAGCCACCGCCGGAACCGGCGATCAGGCCGCTGCGGATGTGGCTGACGTGTTCCGCCGCCAGTCCGGCGTCGGCGATCGCGTCGCGCATGGCGACGTGCGCGTAGGCCGCGGCATCACCCATGAAACGCTTCTGCTTGCGGTCGATGGCGGCGTCGAGATCGATGTCGCAGGCGCCGCCAATCTGGCTGCGTAGGCCGCGCTCGGCGGATTCGGGCAAGGCGCGGATGCCGCTGCGGCCATCGCGCAGCGAACTCGACACCGCATCCAAAGTATTGCCAAGGCACGAGACGATGCCCATGCCGGTGATCGCGACGCGCCGCATCAGAAACCGTCGGTCGAGGTGAACAAGCCAACGCGCAGGTCGTTGGCAACGTAGATCTCGCGCCCATCGACGAGCATGCGGCCGTCGGCGATGATCATCGCCAGCTTCTGCTGCATCACTCGGCGCACGTCGATCTCGTAGGTGACGATCTGCGCATCCGGCAGCACCTGCCCGGTGAACTTGACGTTGCCGACACCGAGCGCGCGGCCGCGTCCGGGCAGACCCTGCCAGGACAGGAAGAAGCCGGTGAGCTGCCACAGCGCATCGAGCCCGAGGCAACCCGGCATCACCGGATCGTCCTTGAAGTGGCAGTTGAAGAACCACAGGTCCGGCTTGACGTCGAGCGCCGCGCGCACGATGCCCTTGCCGTAGCGCCCTGCACTCTGCGCGATCTCGGTGATGCGATCGAACATCAGCATCGGCGGCGCCGGCAGCTTGGCATTGCCAGGCCCGAAGAAATCACCACGCGCACACGCGATCAGCTGCTCGAACGAGAGCGAAGAAGGAAGTTGCATGAGACCGGCCCCGCGACGGAAAGACGCAGTGTACCCGCAGCAGACACCGCTTCGCTGACACGCATCAACTCCGTTCACCATACGCAGCCGTAGCGTGCGGGGGCGTATGGGCGAATGCGGCGTCTGGCGCTCAAGGAGCATGCCGATCAAACCGTAGGCTGTTGTCTTCGCGATCGAATGCGATCTGCTGGCTTCCCGCTGAGCGCCACGTGCATGGCTCGGCTTGACGCACTTCCGTACGCTCCGTACAGTCTGCTCATGAACATCCGATCGAAGCCAAGCCGCAAGGGCGCCGAAGCTGCGCGGCAGCAACTGCCCACAATCCTCGCCGCGGCCGGGGCGGGCCGCACGACCGTGATCACCCGGCATGGCCGCGACGTCGCCGCAGTGGTTCCGGTGGCCACGCTGAAGCAGCAGCGACAGGCCTCATTGCAGCCGCTCGCCGGCAGCGGGCGCGCGTTGTGGGGCCGCGACAGCGCGAAGTCCATCGACCAGTTGCGCGACGAATGGAAACGCTAGACGCGGACCGTCTCGCAACGAGCGCCCTGTTGCTGATCGACAGTGCGCCCATCATCTACATGCTGGAAGGCCACAAGCGTTTCGCACCGCACTTCGCGCGACTGTTCGAACGCCACGGCAATGGCGAAGTGGTGTTCGCGGTGACGCCCATCACCCTGGCCGAGGTACTGGCCGGACCACTCAAGAACGGCGCGGAGGCGCTGGCCCGGCGCTACCGGCAGACACTGGAAACCTGGCAAGTGGTCGCCTTCGACTTCGACATCGCCGAAAGCGCGGCACGCCTGCGCGGCCGCTATCGACTGAAGCTGCCGGATGCCATCCAGCTGGCCAGCGCGCTGGCGATCAATGCCGACGCATTGGTCACGCACGACCGCGACTTCGCTACCGTGTCGGGCATACGCATTCTCGGCTGATCGCGGCCTTGGGAATACGTCGCGATGCCGGGCACCACTGCGTTCAACCCGGCTACGACGCAGCAACTCCAGCGGACTGCGTCGTGCCGGTCGCGGCGTCGGTTTCCCAGTGGTGCGCGCCGAGGCTTTCGCTGCGCGCGGCGGCGGCTCCGAGCAGAGCAAGCGCGACCTTGCCCTGGGCGCTGCCGGCGAGGTTCGCGTCGGCGATCAGGAACTCGCGGGCGGCGTCGATGCGTTGTGGCGCGCGCAGCGGGCCGAGCGCGCCGCTGACGCAGTGTCGCAAGCGGGCCAGCGCTTCTGGTTCGAGTGCCGGGCCGGGGTCGGCGATCCACAGCGTGCGTCGACGCAGTGGATCGGTAGCGGCCTGCGCCGCGTGCGCGCCGACGCGACGACCATAGACCACACCTTCGAGCAGCGAATTGCTGGCCAGTCGGTTGGCGCCATGCAGGCCGTTGCAGGCGACTTCACCGACGGCATAGAGGCCCGGCACGCTGCTGCGCCCATCGAGATCGACGGCGATGCCGCCCATGTGGAAATGCGCCGCCGGCTGCACCGGCAGCGGCTGCGTGCGCGGATCGAAGCCGTGCGCGTGACATTGCGCGAGCACGGTCGGGAATGCGTGCTCCCAATTCAGCCCAAGGTGCTCGCAGTGCAGGAAGGCGCCGCGCCCGGACTGCAATGCCGCGAACACGCAACGCGCAACGATGTCGCGCGGCGCCAGGTCGGCGAGCGCGTGCACGCCCTGCATCAATGCGACTCCGGTGCCATCGCGCAACACCGCTCCGGCGCCGCGCAGGGCTTCGGTCAACAGCGGCAGGCGCACACCGCTCGGCACCGCCAGCGCAGTCGGATGGAACTGCACGAACTCGAGATCGCGCATCGGGGCATGCGCCGCCAGCGCCAGCGCCAGCCCGTGCCCCTGTGCCGATTCCGGATTGGTGGTCGCGGCGAACAAGCCGCCGATGCCGCCGGTCGCGAGCAGCACGGCGGACGCGGTGAGGAATTGCTCGCGGCCGCCACCAAGCACGCGCACGCCGGCGACGGCGTCGCCGCGCAGCAGCAGCGCATTCACTTCGACGCCACTGCGCCAGCGCACATGCCGCGCCGCCTGCACGCGTCGCGTCAGCGCCGCCAGCACGAGCGCGCCGCTGGCGTCGCCGCCAGCATGCACGATGCGCGCACAACCGTGTCCGCCCTCGCGACCCAGCGCCAGCGCACCGGACGCATCGCGGTCGAACTCGACACCCTGTTGCTGCAGCCATTCGATCGCGGCGGGACCTTGCGTGCACAAGTACTCGACCGCGGATCGCTCGTTGTGCCGCGCTCCGGCAGCGATGGTGTCGGCAACATGTGCATCGGCACTATCGCCCGCAGCCAGCGCAGCGGCGATGCCGCCCTGGGCCAGCGCGGTCGCTGCATCACTGCCGCCGTCGCGCACCGGAGCTGAGCGATTGAGCAGCAGCACCGGGCGCGGTGCAGCGGCCAAAGCGGCGCAGAGACCGGCGATGCCGGCACCAACGATGATCAGCGGTGCGTTCACACGCGCTCGCGCCGACCGACCTCAAGCATGCGTTGCAACGCGCGGCGCGCGCCTGCGGCCACGTCCTCGGGCACCGTCACTTCGTACTGCAGCTTGGCCAGGCAGGCGTGGATGTTCGGCAGGGTGATGCGCTTCATGTGCGGACACAGGTTGCACGGCGCGACGAAGTCGATGCGCGGGAACTGCGTGCGCAGGTTGTCGGCCATCGAACACTCGGTGATCAGCGCGACGCGCTCGGGCTTCTCCTGCGCCAGCCAGCGACCCATGGCCGAGGTGGAGCCAACGAAATCGGCTTCGGCCAGCACCTCCGGCGGGCATTCCGGATGCGCCACCAGCTTGGCGTGGAACTGCTCGCGCGCCTGCCGCGCCTGCTGCCCGGTGAAGCGTTCGTGCACCTCGCAGGCGCCGTCCCAGAGGATCAGCTCGACAGCGGTCTGCGTCGCCACATGCGCACCGAGGAAGCGGTCAGGCAGGAAGATCACGCGCTCGCTGCCCATCGCCTCGACCACCTGCACCGCGTTCGCCGACGTGCAGCAGGCATCGGAAAGCGCCTTCACCGCGGCGGTGGTGTTGACGTAGCTGACCACCGGCACGCCCGGATGCTGCGCGCGCAAGGCACGCACGTCCTCAGCGGTGATCGAACTGGCCAGCGAGCATCCGGCTTCGAGGTCGGGAATCAGGACTATGCGCTCAGGCGCCAGGATCTTCGCGGTCTCGGCCATGAAGTGCACACCGCACAGCACGATGATCGGCGCGTCGCAGTCGGCCGCGGCCTGCGCCAGTGCCAGGGAGTCGCCGGTGACGTCGGCGACGCCATGGAAGATCTCGGGCGACTGGTAGCTGTGCGCCATGATCGCGGCACCGCGCTCGGCCTTGAGCTTGCGGATCGCGTCGATCCACGGCAAGTGCAGCGGCCATTCCAGGCACGGCAGTCGATCGCCGAGCTTGGCGATGACGTCGGCGTATTCGTGTTCCATGCCTTCACGCCAGGCCGGTGCGCTCACCGCCAGTTCGCTGGTCATGCGGGTGGCTCCTCAGTTCTTCGGTTGCAAAGCAGCGACCGGATGTCGCTCACGGTAACTGCGCCGCGCCGACTGCGCGATGCGCGCGCCATGGTTCAACACCACGCGCAGGCCGAGCGGCACGTCGGCCCAGTCGAGGCGATCGAGCAGGTTGCGTGCGGTCAAACCGAGTTCGGTATCGCCGGTCAGCACCAGGCGCCGCTGGAAGAACAACGTGTCGGCGTCTTCGAGGCGACTGGCGAGCAGCAGCAGGTCGGTGGCGGTGCCGCGCACGGTGGCATCGGCAGCACCGTCCTCGGCGTGTACGCGGCCCTCGCGCAGCACGAACACCCAGCGCAGGCCGAGATCGGAGACCTCGAGACCGAGGCGACGGTCCTGCATGAAATCGAGCGAGCCACTCGCCACCGGGGCCGCGAGCACGCGCCCAACGACAGCGTCGAGCACACGTTGCTGCAGCGCTTGCGGCAGCAGCTTGAAAAGCGGAGCGACGCGTTTGGGCGGTGGCAGCCAGGCCCAGCGGCGGTCGAGATCGGATTGGCGCAATTCGTTCAAGGTCGGACTCATGGGTGCAATCATCGCATCGCCGGCGCCGTCCGCATACTGATCGGCGTCAGCCACCAGCCCCTGCGCGCGCTGGGCCGAAGCAACCACGCCGGCCATCAGCAGATCGACCGCGGGCGCATCGAGATCGAGCAACGCGCCGAGACGACGCGCGCGATCGCGTACCGCGAGCTCGCGGCCCGGATCGCGGCGCGGACGCCCGGCGGCATCCTTGGCCAGCATCGCCGCGCGCACCAGACGCTGGCGCAGCGCCAGCAGCAACACGAACGCATCATCGACGCGGTCGATGCCGCCGCGGATGTGCTTCAGGCTCCGATCCGGCTCAGCGGGCAACATCGATCGACATCCTCCACGCCATCGGGCGAACTTCGTTCTGGTAGAGGCGCTCGGCCTCGCCCGCATCGAAGTCGGCATGCCTGCGCTTCTTCACGCCATGTTCGGACAACAGCAGGTGCCGCGTCGGCTGCACGCCTTCACGTTGCAGGCAGGCCGCTGTGCAGGCAAGCACACAGCCATCGAGAGCGAGGATCGGCCGCCCTTCCCGCGCGGTCTTCAGCAGCGCGGCAACGCCACCACCTACCCCGGCAATGCACGACATCTCGGCCAACCCGTCGCGATCCAGCCGCAACGCCAGATGGTTGGCCATCTGCGCCGCGCTCGAACAGCCCGAGCAGGAGTAGACGAGCGGAGGTTTCGAGTTCTTGGTCATGCCTGTGCAGCGCGTTGCGACGATCCGGACCGACATTGCAGCGGCCGGGCAGCAAGCTTGCCATGACCCAGGTCATGCGTGGATTTGCGCACAGTCAGCCACCATCGGAACCGGTTGCAGGACACCCATGCGCAGCTTGTTCGTGGCGAGCCGACCGATCGCGCGTGCATAATCCCGAGCCGCCCCTGGCGGTGAGCGCTGACGTTACCAACCCTGGAGTCACGATGCGCCCCTGGATGAGGATTCTCTCGCTGCAAGTCGCCGTCTTGCACCTTCCCGTCTGTGCCGCGACGCTCTCGGACGTCAGCGGCACCTGGCACAACACCGCTGCGAACGCGCACGACGTGTCGATCGAGGTACTTGACGACACCCGCGCGATGGCTTCCTGGTACGTCCATGGTCCCGGTGGCCAGCCCGTGCACCTCTACCTCGATGGCCGCATCGACGGCACGACGATCAGCGGCATCGCCTATCGCGCCAGCGGGATGAGCGGCCAGACCGATCCTGCCGCCCTGGACCTGGATATCTGGGGGAAGGTCGCCCTCGACGTGTTCTCCTGCCAGAGTCTGCGCATGCGCTACCACGCCGATGGGCCGGCGGGTAGCGGTTACGGTGATGGCGAGTTTGAACTGCGGCGACTCAAACGACCGCGCGACCTGCGCTGCAACCCAATGCCACGGCCGACCGCCGCCTGCGCCTTGAGCCTTGCCCAGCATCCGCATGCCACCGTTGGCTTGCAGCTGTTCTACGCCGATCAAGCGGAATCCTGGGAATGGGCCGATGACCTGGGTGTCGAGTGGCTACGCATCGAGATCAGGTGGGACTGGATCGAGCCGTACCCGGGCCAGTACGACACGTCCTACGCGGATCGGGTCATGGCGTTGGCACACGCGCACCGACAGCGCATCATGGTGCTGTTCAACCACGTCCCGCAGTGGGCCGCAGAACAATCCGACCTTCTGCCCCGACGCGCTTCCGCTGCGCTGGCGTGGTTTGTCAGGCGCTATGGGGCGCGGATCAGTGCGTTCGAGATCTTCAATGAACCCAATTTGCCCGGATACGGCTGGCCTGCGCTGGGTGGGTCAACCGAGGAGTCTGCGACGATCTACGCGCACACGCTCTCCGCCGCCGCACGAGCCATCCGAAAAGTGGACAAGCAAGCGTTCATTGTCAGCGCGGGGTTGTCGCCGCAAGGCGACCCGGAGTCGTATTTCCGGGTGATCGCCCGCACCACGCCCTCGGATTGCTACGACAGCGTTGGCCTCCATCCTTACGGATCGCAAGGTCAGTTCGCGAATGTGCGGCGCAACCTGGCCATGCTGCTCGCGCAAGAGCAACTTCTGCCCAAACCCATCTGGTTCACCGAATACGGCACAGCGGATGATCCCCAGCGCGCGGCGCTGCTCAATGCCCTGGTCACCGACAAGGAGAGTGGCGCAATCACCTTCTTCTTCACGGAGCGCGATCTCGGAACATTCACCGAAACCTACGGCCTGCGTCGCAAAGACGGGGCGGCAAAGTCGGACTACGACCTGTTCCGGCAGCTATTTGCACCGTAGCGCCGTCGGGACCCAAGACGGCGCGGGCGCGGCCGTCAGTTCGGCAGGCGACGGATCTTGGCGCCGAGCATTCCGAGCTTTTCCTCGATGCACTCGTAGCCGCGATCGATGTGGTAGACGCGGTCGACGGTGGTGTCGCCTTTGGCGACCAGGCCGGCGAGCACCAGACACGCACTGGCGCGCAGGTCGGTGGCCATGATCGGTGCGCCGGTCATCTGCGGCACGCCGCGAATGATCGCGGTATTGCCTTCGACGCGGATGTCGGCGCCGAGACGCTGCAGTTCCTGCACGTGCATGAAGCGATTTTCGAACACGGTCTCGGTGACGATGCCGACGCCTTCGGCGACCGTGTTCAGCGCCACGAACTGCGCCTGCATGTCGGTCGGGAAGGCCGGGTACGGCGCGGTCGTCAGCGTCACCGCCTTCGGCCGATTGCCACGCATGTCGAGTTCGATCGTGTCTTCGCCGACGTTCAAGTGCGCGCCAGCCTGTTCGAGTTTCGAGAGCACCGCATCGAGCGTGTTCGGGCGCGTTCTCTTGAGCAGCACGCGGCCGCTGGTGATCGCGCCGGCCACAAGAAACGTGCCCGTCTCGATGCGGTCCGGCAGCACTTCGTAATGGGTTCCATGCAGGCGCTCGACACCGTCGATGACGATGGTGTTGCTGCCGGCACCTGAGACTTGGGCGCCCATCGCGTTGAGGCAATTCGCGAGATCGACGACCTCGGGTTCCTGCGCGGCGTTCTCGATGATCGTGGTGCCGCTCGCCAGCGCCGCCGCCATCATGATGTTCTCGGTGCCGGTGACGGTGACCAGATCCATCACTACGCGCGCACCCTTGAGCCGCTTCGCCTTGGCATGGATGTAACCGTTCTCGACCACGATCTCGGCGCCGAGCGCCTCCAGACCGCGGATGTGCTGGTCGACCGGACGCGAGCCGATGGCGCAGCCGCCGGGCAGCGAAACGTGTGCTTCGCCGTAGCGCGCGACCAGCGGCCCGAGTACCAGGATCGACGCACGCATGGTCTTGACCAGATCGTAAGGCGCGTGGAAGTTGCGCGTCTCGCGCGGATCGACGTGGATCTTCATGCCCTCGTCGATGATGAACTGCACGCCCATCTGGCCCAGCAGTTCCATCGTCGTGGTCACGTCGTGCAGGTGCGGCACGTTGCCGATGCTGATCGACTCGTCGCACAGCAGGGTCGAGGCGAGGATCGGCAACACCGCGTTCTTCGCACCGGAAATCCACACTTCACCATTGAGCGGCTCACCACCGCTGATGACGATCTTGGCCATCGTTGTTCCTTGAGAGAGATTGAACCGCGGCCACGCGCCTTACGCGCGCGCGGCTTCGTCCGGCGTCAGCGTGCGCAGCGACAGCGCGTGGATGGCGCCACCCATGAGCCCGCCGAGGGTGGCGTAGACCATGCGATGCCGCGCCAGCGGCAGCTTGCCGACAAAGCTCGCGCTGACCACGACCGCTTCGAAATGCACGCCGTCCTCGCCCTGCACGCTGACTTCAGCGCCGGGAAGGCCTTGTTCGATCAGAGCACGGATGTGGGCGGTGTCCATGGCGCGTCGCGGCAGTTTCCGGGGCGTCGGGCATCGTTCGGACGACACCCGCTGCTTGCGGCTAGAATGAGGGCCGCGAAGTCTAGCCGATTCCCCGCGAGGGAACGAGCACGACCGCCACCCCTGCGCCCGGGAAACAACGTGAACGCCCAACTCAAGCCGGTGCCACCGGCACTGATGCATCCGATGCTCGACCCCGAACGCCTGTCCGCCAGCGCCCGCCGCGTGTTCGACATCGAGGCCGATGCCATCCGCGGCCTGTCGGCGCGCGTCGACGCCAGCTTCTTCCGCGCCTGCGCGCTGATGCTGGATTGCACCGGGCGCATTGTCGTCTCCGGCATGGGCAAGTCCGGGCACATCGCCAACAAGATCGCGGCCACGCTGGCCAGCACCGGCACGCCGGCGTTCTTCGTGCATCCGGCCGAGGCCAGCCATGGCGATCTCGGCATGATCACCGACAAGGACGTGGTGCTCGCGCTCAGCAATTCCGGCGAGACCGACGAATTGCTGGCGGTGTTGCCGCTGATCAAGCGCCAGGGCATCCCGCTGATCGCGATGAGCGGCAACCCGAATTCCTCGCTGGCGCGCCTGGCCGACGTGCACCTCGATGTCAGCGTGCCGGTGGAAGCCTGCCCGCTGAATCTGGCGCCGACCTCCAGCACCACCGCGACCCTGGTGATGGGCGATGCGCTCGCGATCGCCCTGCTCGAAGCGCGCGGCTTCACCGCCGACGACTTCGCACGCTCGCATCCGGCCGGCTCGCTCGGGCGTCGCCTGCTGCTGCGCATCAGCGACATCATGCACACTGGCGATCAGGTGCCGAGCGTGACCAGCGGCTCCAGCGTGTCCGAAGCGCTGCTGGAAATGACGCGCAAGGGCCTCGGCCTGACCGCCGTGGTCGATGACGCGCAGCGCCTGCTCGGCGTGTTCACCGACGGCGATTTGCGCCGCACGCTCGACGACGCCGAGATCGAACTGCGCAGCACCGCAGTCGACGCAATCATGACCACGCGCGCCAAGACCATCAGCTCGGACAAGCTGGCGGTGGAAGCGGCGCGGCTGATGGAAGACTTCAAGATTCATGCGCTGCTGGTGGTGGACGGCGACGGCCTGCTGGTCGGCGCGCTCAACATCCACGACCTGCTGCGCGCGCGCGTGGTCTGAGGCATGACGCACGCGTCGCCGCTCGATGGCATCGAACCGGACATCGTCGCGCGCGCCGCACGCGTGCGCCTGGCCTGTTTCGACGTCGACGGCGTGATGACCGATGGCGGCCTCTACTACAGTGACGCCGGCCACGAAGCCAAGCGCTTCCACGTGCTCGACGGCCTCGGGCTGAAGCTGCTGCTCGCGTCCGGCATCGAAGTCGCGGTGATCACCGCACGCGACACCCCGGCGGTCAATAGGCGCATGCGCGATCTCGGCATCCGCCACGTCTTCGCCGGCGTGCCCGACAAGCGCGCCTGCATGCTGGCACTGGCGCAGCAACTCCGGCTCGACAGTGCGCAGGTCGCGCACGTCGGTGACGACCTGCCTGACCTCGGCCTGATGTCCGCGGTCGGATTCGCGGTCACCGTCGCGGGCGTGCATCCACGCATCGCGGCGGTCGCCCACTGGCAGACCGGCAAGCGCGGCGGCGATGGCGCAGTGCGGGAAGTCTGCGAGCTGATCCTGGCCGCGCACGGCCTGCTCGATGCCGCGATCGAGCGCTTTCGCACATGAGCCGTCTGCAACTCGCCGTCGTTCTGCTGCTCGCCGTCGTCGCCGCGATGACCGGCTGGCAACTGCTGATGCAGCCGGACGAGCGCAAGCCCGACCGCTTCGCCGGTCCGTCGCGGCCGAGCTACGAGCTGACCGACTTCGAGCTCGACGCCTTCGACGAACAGGGCCGCCTGTCGTTCAAGGCGAAGTCGCCGCGTCTGCTGCACGATGAGCGCCGCGACGGATTCCTGGTCACGACCCCGGTATTCGAACTGTTCGGCGTCGGCGGCGAGCGCTGGAGCGCAAGCGCCGAAGACGCCTGGATCGACACCCGCGACAAGCGCATCGACCTCGACCGCGAGGTGCGCGTCACGCGCGACAGCGACCGGACCGAGGACGCCTTCCAGCTCCGCACCGACCGACTGGTCGCACATACTGAAACGCGGCTGATCGAAACCGATCGCAGCGTCGAAGTCACGCGTCCCGGTTCTATACTGCGCGGCCGCGGCCTCAGTGCCGATCTTTCCGCCCAAACTTTCGAACTCAAGGCCGAAGTCGATGCCACGTTCACGCCGAAGCGCTGAAGCACTGCTGATCTCGCTGTTCCTCGCGGCACCCGTCGCGCTGGCACTGGAAACCGACCGCGAGCAGACGATGCAAATCGATGCCGACGACGCCAAAGGCAACGCCGCCGCTGGCACCACGCTGCTGACCGGAAATGTCCGCATCGACCAGGGCTCGCTCAGCATCCGCGCCGACCGCGCCGAGGTCGAGCAGCAGGACCAGGACATCCGCCGCGTGCTCCTGGACGGCGCACCGGTGCACCTGGAACAGGAAATCGAGAAGCAAGGCCGACTCAAGGCCGACGCCGAGCGCATCGAGTACCTGCTTGCCGAGCAGAAGGTGGTGCTCAGCGGCAATGTGCGCATCGAACGCCCGCGCGGCGTGATGACCGGCGCGCGCATCGTGTACAGCCTCGATACCGGCGAGATGAATGCCGGCGAACAGGGCAGCCGCGTGCGCATGACGATCGCGCCGAAGCCCAAGGTCGCCAAACCGGCCGAAGCACCGAAATCCTGATGCTGTCCGCGCGGCACCTGAAAAAGCGCTACAAGGACCGCGAGGTCGTCGTCGACTTCTCGCTCGACGTAGCACCCGGCGAGTGCGTCGGCCTGCTCGGCCCGAACGGCGCCGGCAAGACCACCTGCTTCTACATGATCGTCGGCCTGATCGGCGCCGACGCCGGCGCCATCCTGCTCGACGACACCGACCTCAGCACCCTGCCGATGCACGAACGGGCGCGCCGCGGCCTTGGCTACCTGCCGCAGGAACCCTCGGTGTTCCGCAGCCTCAGCGTCGAAGACAACCTGCTCGCGGTGCTCGAACTACGCCCGGGCCTGAACCGCAAGCAGCAGCGTGAGGAAATGGAAGGCCTGCTCGCCGACCTGCAGATCGCGCATGTGCGCAAGCAAAAGGGCCAGAGCCTCTCGGGTGGCGAACGGCGACGCGTCGAGATCGCGCGCGCGCTGGCGGCGAAGCCACGCTTCATGCTGCTCGACGAGCCCTTCGCCGGCGTCGACCCGATTTCGGTGAACGAGATCCAGCGCATCGTCGCGCACCTCAAGGATCGCGGCATCGGCGTGCTGATCACCGACCACAGCGTGCGCGAAACCCTCGGCATCTGCGACCGCGCCTACATCCTGCACGCTGGCAGCGTGCTCGCCGCGGGCTCGCCCGCCGAAATCCTCGACAACCAGCGTGTCCGCGACGTGTATCTGGGCGAGAAGTTCTCGATCTGAGGACGGAAGGCAACATTTCGCGGCGGGCGCTTGGCGAAACTCGCGGAGTGCGTAGAATCGACTGGAACGAATCTTGCTTCCAGGCCGACCGGAGGGCCGCCCCCGCGTGGTGAAAGCCGCTCTCCAACTCGGGTTGGGCCAAAGCCTGAAGCTGACGCCGCAGCTGACCCAGGCGATCCGGCTGCTGACCATGTCGACGCTGGAGCTGGAGCTCGAAGTCACCACCTTGCTCGAGTCCAATCCGTTGCTGGAGCGGGAGGAAGACCTGCCCCAGGACGACGCCGGAGATCGCACCGATGCCCCGGCCGACGAACGCGAAGCCGAACCCAAGGACGACATCGACGACCAGCTCGATCTCGAGGGTTTCGAGGAGTCGGCCGATTGGGCCGAGCCCGGCGCCGGTGGATTTGATGGCATGAACGGCGAACGCGAGTTGGCGACCGGCGCTCCCGACCTGCGCAGCGAACTGGCCTGGCAGATGGCAATGCGGCCACTGACCGAGCGCGACCGCGCCATCGCCACGGTGCTGATCGACGCCATCGGCGATGATGGCTATCTGCACGAGGACAGCGCCGGCATTGCCGCCGCGCTGCCGGAGCAGTGGCGTGTAGAAAGTGCCGAGATCGAGATCGTGCTGCGCCTGATCCAGCAGTGCGATCCACCCGGTGTCGGCGCCCGCAACCTGCGCGAATGCCTGCAACTGCAGCTGCAGCAGCAGCCACCTTGCGCCACACGCGACCTGGCCATGCGCATCGTCAGCGAGCACCTGGAAACGCTGCCGCGCACCGAACCGCAGCAACTTGCGCGTCGGCTCGGCGTCGACTGCAACGCGGTGGAAGCGGCACTACGCCAGATCCGCAGCCTCAACCCACGCCCCGGCGAACGCCCGGAAGACAGCGACGGCGACGCCGTGGTTCCTGACCTGATCGCGCGCAAACTCAATGGCCGCTGGCGCGTGCAGCTGAATCCGGCGACGGCGCCGGCGATCGGCATCAATCGCCAGTACGAACGCATGGCCGCCGAATCCAGGGGTGATACCGGCAGCTATCTGCGCGGCCGCCTGCAGGAAGCGCGTTGGCTGATGAAGAGTCTGGCGCAGCGCGGCGAGACCCTGACCAAGGTCGGCAACTGCATTGTGCGCGAGCAGGGCGCGTTCCTCGACTATGGTCCGGAGGCGCTGCGACCGCTGACGCTCCGCGTCATCGCCGACGAGGTCGGCCTGCACGAATCCACCATCTCGCGGGCAACCACGCGCAAGTACATGGCCACACCGCGCGGCGTATTCGAACTCAAGCGCTTCTTTTCCAGCGGGGTCGCCACCAATGAAGGCGGCGAAGCCTCGGCCACCGCCATCCAGGCCATGATCCGCAAGCTCATCGATGCCGAAAGCAAGGCCAAACCTTGGAGCGATCAGGCCTTGATGGAATCGCTCAAACTGTCGGGTGTCCAGGTTGCGCGGCGCACGGTCGCCAAGTACCGTGAGGCCATGAACATCCCCTCATCCAGCGACCGGCTGCGGAAGGTGTGAACCCGTCCATGACCCACCCTTCCGATCGCGATTGCCGGCCCCATACCCATCTTGCCGCCCGAGCGGGAGAACCCGCGGAGACGGAACATCCGGGCGCGCAGCGCGCCCATCATCGTTGGAGGTAGACCATGCAAATCGAGATCTCTGGCCAAGGCGTGGAGGTCACGCCGGCCCTGCGCGATTACGCGACCGAAAAGCTGCAACGGGTCGAACGCCATTTCGATCACGTCACCCGAATCCATGTCGTTCTCGGCCTCGAAAAGCTGACCCACAAGGTCGAGGCCACCATCAACTCGACCCAGAAGCAGATCCACGCCGACGCCGAAGCCAGCGACATGTACGCAGCCATCGACCTGCTCAGCGACAAGCTCGACAGCCAGATCCGCAAGCACAAGGAAAAGCTGACCGACCATCACCGCGCCGAAGCACAGACCCGCAAGACCGGCACCTGAGCCCGACCGCGCCGGCCGCAGCGCGCGGCCGGCGCGCCCCTGCAGCAATCCCTCCGCGAGTGTCCCGATGCGCACCAGCCCCCCGCTCCCGCATGCACGCATCGCGCCCGGCGCCGCAGCGCGCGGAGCCGCGGCATGATCCGCACCATCACCGCACGCGAACTGTTCGACCAGGTCACCGAGCGCATGAAGCTGCGCTGGGTCGCGGGGCTGCGCGGCGAACATCGCATCGTCGAACCAGGTGAGAACCTGCAGCGGCGACCATCGCTGGTCGGCTATCTGAACATCATCTACCCGAACAAGCTGCAGATCGTCGGCATCGACGAACTCAAGTACCTGGACGCGCTCGATTCCCGCCAGCGCTGGGACACGGTGCAGAAGATCATGAACTACAAGCCGACCGCGATCGTCGTCACCCGCGACCAGGCGGTGCCGGCCGACCTGCGCGAAGCGGCCGAGGAAACGCAGACGCCAATCTGGGTCAGTGCCCGCCGCGGCTATGAAGTGCTCACCTACATGCAGTATCACCTGTCGCGCGCATTGGCGCGCAACACTTCGCTGCACGGCGT
>Ga0073899_10001207_pt1 | contig 23800 bp, 18 predicted proteins | sample KloWWTmetaKNB5Ph_FD_88975 | JGI IMG/M metagenome (GOLD analysis project Ga0073899, IMG submission 88975) | Active sludge microbial communities from Klosterneuburg, Austria, studying microevolution and ecology of nitrifiers - Klosterneuburg... | ecosystem: Engineered > WWTP > Aerobic digester >... | reverse complement strand
TCGCCGGCCTGGTCATCGACGTGAAGGCCGAGATCCGGTTCTCCATCGACCCCAGCGGCCAGCTCAAGACCTCGATGACCACCAAGGAGTCCGAGGTCCGCAGCGCCAGCGATGAGCGCCCGAAGAAGCAGCCCCGCGCCCCCGAGAGCCCCCGCGCCCCCGAGAGCCCCCGCGCCCACGAGCCCCGCACCCACGAGCCCCGCGCCCACGAGCCCCGCGCCCACGAGCCGCACAAGCCCGGCGGCAAGCACGAGTGAGCCTGTCCTCTGGGACAGCTCAAATCATCGGATTCTCGAGCCGGCCGAGGTCCCAGCCGGCGAGCTCGACGAAGCTGCTGCACCCCGGCGTCAGCGCGCTGACCCCCTCGGGCGTGCCGGTGAAGATCAGGTCGCCGGGCAGCAGCGTCATGCAGGCGCTGATGTACGCCAGCAGGTAGGGCAGGTCGAAGACCATGTCCGCCAGCGCCGCGTCCTGCTTGCGCGCCCCGTCGACCCCGCCGCGGATGCGCAGCGCCGCGGCCGGCAGCGGCTCACCGGGCGCCGTCATCCGGATCCACGGACCGACCGGACCGAAGCCGTCGAAGCCCTTGGCCCGCGTCCACTGCTTGTCGCTCTTCTGCAGGTCGCGGTTGCTGATGTCGTTGCCGAGCGTGTAGCCGGCGACGTGCTGCCAGGCGTCCGCCGCCGCGATCGCCCGGGCTTTGCGACCGATCACCGCCACCAGCTCCGACTCCATGTCGATGCGCGCGTAGCCGCGAGGCAAGGCCACCGGCTCGCCGCTGGCGACGATGCAGCTCGGCGGCTTGAAGAACAGCAGCGGCTCGCTCGGCACCTCGTTGCCGAGCTCGGCCGCGTGCGCGCGAAAGTTACGGCCGACGCAGATCACCTTGCTCGGTCGCACCGGCGCCAGCACCCGCGCCGCGCTCACCGGACCGAGCGGCTCGCCGCCCAGCCGCAGCGCCCGCGCATACGGCTCGCCCTCCTCGTCCGCGAAGGGATCGTCGATCGCCTCGAGCGCGCTGTCCGGCCCCGGCGCCGCGCCCGAGGTGAAGCTCCTGGCCCAGCGCGGACCCGCAGGCGTGCCCACCCGGCCGATCCACAGCACCGCACTCGCCTCTGCTTCGCTCGCCATGCTCCCCAGCGTGCCGCCAGCCCTGCGTCCTGACAAGCGGCCGCCGGCCGGCAAATGCCTCCGCGCACCCCGCCGCGCGCCGCGCCCCGCCGCCCGGCGTTTCTCGTCGCCGCGGCCCCGCGAGTGGGTATGCTCCCCGCCCGCATGAGCCGCTTCGTCCAGCGCGCCCTGATCGGCGTCGTCCTCGGCGTGCTCCTGTACGTCGGCGCCGTGCTCTACGTCGACCTCGGCCGCATCACCGCCGCCCTCGACGGCTACGCCTGGTCGGCCGTGCTGTTCGCGCTCGCCCTCTCTAGCGTCAATTACCTGCTGCGCTTTATCAAGTGGGAGCTGTGCCTCGGCTGGCTCGGCGTGCGCGGCGAGGGCCCGGGCGACGCCCCCGGCCTCACCCGCGGCCGTTCGCTGCTGATCTACCTCGCCGGCCTCAGCATGTCGGTCACCCCCGGCAAGATCGGCGAGGTCCTGCGCAGCTATCTGCTGCACCTCACCGATGGCGTGCCCTTCGCGCGCACCGCCCCGATCGTCGTCGCCGACCGCCTCACCGACCTCGTCGCCCTGGTCGTGCTCAGCCTGGTCGGCGTCAGCCAGTTTCGCGAGTACCTCCCGATCGTCCTGGTCACCCTCGCGCTCGTGGTCGCCGGCGTCGTCGTGCTCGGCACGCCGCGGCTGTGTCGCGGCCTGCTGCGCCTGCTCGGTCGTCTGCCGGGCCTCGCGTCGCTCTCCGCCCGCGCCGAGGCCATGGTCGACAGCAGCGCCGCCCTGCTGCGCCTGCGGCCGCTGCTGGTGCTCAGCCTGATCAGCGTGCTCGGCTGGGGCCTCGAGTGCGTCGGCTACTGGCTGATCGTGCGCGGCCTGGTCGGCGCCGAGGCCAGCCTCTCGCTTTGCACCTTCTTGTGGTCGACCACCACCCTGATCGGCGCGCTCAGCTTCTTGCCGGGCGGCCTCGGGGCCACGGAGGGTTCGCTCGCGGTGCTCGTCACCCGCCTCGCCGCCGGCGTCTCGCAGCCCGCGGCCCTCGCCACCACCCTGCTGATCCGCGCCTGCACCCTGTGGTACGGCGAGCTGGTCGGCGGCATCGCCCTCGCGGCGCTCATCCGCCGCGCCCGCCCGAGCGCCCCGGACCCCGCGACCCGCGACCTCTGATACCCTCGCCCCGATGCACTACACGATCACCGACGACTTCGACACCAGCCTCGAGCATTACTGGGAGGTCTTCTTCGACGACGCCTACAACGCCGGGCTCTACCAGCGGCTGCGGATCGGTCGCGAGGTGCTGGAGCTGAAGCGCGAGGGCGAGGGCGACGGCCTCGTCATTCGCCGCAAGATCAAGCTGAGCCCGCAGCGCGAGGTCCCGGCGCTGGTCGCCAAGTTCGTCAAGGGCGCGATCACCTACACCGAGCAAAACGTCTACACCGCCCGCGCCAGCACGATCGAGGTCGTCACGATCCCCGGCTTCATGGCGGACTCGCTGACCACCCGCGGCGTCTACAAGGTCGCGGCGCTCGGCCCCAACAAGGTCCGCCGCACCTGGGACGGCGACGTCATCTGCAAGATCCCGCTGCTCGGCGGCAAGATCGAGAAGGGCATCGTCGACGAGGTCACGCAGAGCTACCGCGACACCACCGACTTCACCCGCAAGTGGCTCGCCGAGCACCCCTGAGGCCGCCGCGGGCCTCCACGGGCCCCCCCGTGGCCCCATCAGCCCCCTCGCGCAGCCCCGCCTGCGCGGCCGCGCGCGACAGGTCTGCGAACAGGCGTACTCACCCCGCGCACGGCCTCCGACGCAAGCACCCCGCTGTCTATTGGGCGCGCGCGTTGTCTCCGATGGATCAAGCAGCTTCGCTACATAGGCTGCATGCACATCGCCCTCGACACCTACAACCTCACCGCAGCCGAGCGCCTCCTCTGCGAGACCGCCCTCACCTCCGCGGGCAGCATCGTCGAAGCCGCCAAGCTGCTCGGCATCACCCGTCACGCGCTCAAGCGGCGCATCATCAAGCACGGGATCCGCTGGAGCCGCGAGGGCGGGCGGATCGCGGGCAGCGTCGGCGACAGCACCGGCCGCGTGGCCGCCGCGACCGCGACCGCCGCGATCTCGGCCTGAGCCGCTGCCGTCCGCCTACCGCCTCTCCGCCTGTCATCCTCGGCGTGGGTCCGGGGGTGACGCGTTTAAGTCGCCCGATCAGCATACTTACTACTGACAACTAACCAGCTCGCATGGCCGCCTCGACGATGGTTCGTGGCGGCCGTTCGCATGTCTGAAAGATCATGTCCTTACGGACATGTCTATCGATTCACCGCTTGATGTCCGTCGCGGTGAGCGCGCCCGGGACCACCGTCTTCGTGACGGGCTCGGCCGGCTTGCCGACCAGGCGGCGGCCGAACATTCGGCCCATCTCGGTCTCCAGCTCGATGATCTCCGAGGCGCCGACGGCCTGGAGGATGCGGGCCTCGCGGGCCGAGCGGGCGCGGGCGATGATGTTCTTGACCCCGACCTCGCGCAGCGCCGCCATCGTCAGGACCGTCGCCTCGAAGTTCTCGCCGATCGCCACGATCACCGCCGTGCACTGCAGCGGGTCGACCGACTGCAGCGCGACCGGGTCGGTCGCGTCGAGCTCGAGCGCGAAGGCCACCTTGCGCTTGACCGCCTCGACCTCGCTCATGCGGTTGTCGATGGCGATGACCTCGGCCCCCTGCTCGCTGAGCGACTCGGCGAGCGCGGCGCCGAAGCGACCCAGGCCGATGATGAGGTAGCGCTGGCTGGACATGCCATATCTTCGCAAGCGGGGGCCCGCTTGTCACCCTGTCATCCCACCGGCAGATCCTCGCGGGCGAGGCGGTAGCGCTGCGCGCCGCCCTCGCGGGCGACCGCCAGGGCGATGGTGAAGGGCCCGACGCGGCCGATGAACATCGCCGCCGTGATGATCAGCTTGCCCGCGACCGTCAGCGAGCCGGTGATCCCCGTCGACAGGCCGACGGTGGCGAACGCGGAGACCGCCTCGAAGGCGAGGCGGATGAACGGCTGCTCCTCGGTCAGGGTCAGCAGCAAGATGAACGTCAGGAGCAGGCCGAAGGACATGGCGGTGACCGCGACCGCCTTGCGCAGCGCCTCCGGGGCGATCGCTCGCCCGCCCAGCTCCGGCTCGCGACCGCGCAGCTCCCCGCGCAGGGTCGCGTACAGCACCGCCGCCGTGGTCGTCTTGATGCCGCCCGCCGTCGACGCCGGCGAGCCGCCGATGAACATCAGCGCGCACAGCAGCAGCAGCGTGGCGTCCTTCAGGACCGCGTGGTCGACGGTGTTGAAGCCCGCGGTGCGGGCGTTGACCGAGGCGAACAGCGCCGCCAGGACTCGCCCGCCGGGGCCGACCTCGCCCGCCGGGGCCAGCGCCCCCGTGAACTCGAGGACCAGCACGGCGCCGGTGCCGAGCGCGATCAGCAGCAGCGAGGTGCTGAAGACCACCCGCGTCGTCAGGCTCAGGCGCGGCGGCATCGGCCGGCTCTTGCTCACCATCCGGATCAGCCGGCGCCAGCCGGTGCGCACCAGCTCCATCATCACCGGGAAGCCGAGCCCGCCGAGGGTGATCAGCAGCATGATCACCGTCTGCACGCCCGGGTCGCCGATGAAGCCCGTCAGCCCGCCCGGGAACAGCGAGAAGCCGGCGTTGCAGAACGCCGAGATCGCGTGGAAGACCGCCATCCACAGCGCCGAGGCCTCGCCGAGGCGCGGGTCGCCGGTGAACATCAGCCACAGCGCGAGCGCCCCGACGGCCTCGATGATGAAGGTCCCGGCGATGATGCCGACCACGATCCGCCGCAGGTCGGCGAGCGTGCGCGCGTCGAGCATCGCCGCGTAGCGCAGCTGACTCTGCAGCGAGGTGTTGCGGCTGAAGGTCAGGGCCAGCGCCGCGATCGTCATGATGCCGATGCCGCCGAGCTGGATCCCCGCGAGGATCACCCCCTGCCCGAACAGCGTGTAGGTGCTCGGCACGTCGTTGACCGCCAGGCCCGTCACGCACACCGCGCTCGCCATCGTGAACAGCGAGTCGACATACGAGATATGCGCGAATCGGGTCACCGACAGCGGCAGCGTCAGCAGCAGGCTGCCGACCGCGATCATCACCGCGAAGCTCCCCGCCAGCAGCACCGCCGGCCGCTGCGCCATGTGCAGCAGGACCCGGCCGCTGCGCTCCGGCGCGATCACCAGCCCCCCCGCCAGCGCCGCCAGCACCGTGAACACCAGGTCGTAGGTGTGCGCCGCACCGGCCCGGCTCGCCACGTCGCCGGCGGTCGGCGAGAACATCTGCAACACCACAAAGAAGCGGGCCACCGCGAAGCCCAACAGCGCCACCAGCAGGCTGCCCTCGAACCACAGCACCCCCGACAGCCAGCCCGCGGGCTGACCCGCCACCGCCGCCGTCCGCGGCTGCACCACCAGCTGCCGCACCCGCTTCGCCACCGCGAGCACGACCAGCAACATCAGCACCAGCACCGGCGGCCCCGTCCACGGCGAGCGCAACGCGAGGTCGAGGCCGACGATCGCCAGCGCGACCAGGAGGACCAGCCAGTTTCCGACGGGCACCCGCGCAGTGTATCGCGCGCGCTCCTCCGCCCGTGCTGCCCTCGCGAGGGGCCCGCGCCCCCCAACCATCGCTCGCCCGTCGCTCGGACGCAGCGACAGCGCGCCCGCATACGCACCAGCCGCCGCGCGCTAGACTCGCGCCCTCGCATGCCCACGCGCCTCCTCCTGCTCCTCGGCCTCCTCTCCGCCCTCGCCTGCGCCACCGGCTGCGCCACGGCCGCGTGTACTCGCGTCCGCGACGACCACCGCGACTTCCTGCGGCGCCGCGGCAGCGGCGACGCGGCGCAGCTGGTGGTCGCGGTCCCGCTGGCGACCCTCAGCCAGAGCCTGAGCTGGCCGCTCGCCAAGTTGCAGCCGATATCGGTGCCGCTGCAAGTGCCGGGCCTCGACCTCGGCCTCGGCTCGCTCGAGATCGGCCTGCACAGCGTCCAGGTCTTGCCGGCCGCGGAGGGCCAGCTGGCGCTGCGCGTCCGCTTCGCGCTCGCCAGCCGCGGCCGGGCGATCACAGCGATCGACCTCGACGCCACCATCACCCCGCAGATCGTCCCGCAGACCAACACAGTGCGCCTGTCGCTGCGCCCGCAGGACCTCGTCCGCGTGCGACCCAGCCTGCCCGCGGCCGAGCGCGCCAAGTTCTCGGCCTTCCTGCGCAGCCAGCTGCCCGCGGCCGCCGAGGCCCTGCTCGGCCGCGGCCGCATCGACGACGCCGCGGAGAAGGTCCTCGCCGACCTCGTCGAGCGCGCATTTCCGGCCGTGCGCGACAACCTGCTCGCTCGCGTCGGCACCCTCGTCGACGTCGAGATCGAGCTGCCGCCGGTGCCGCTCCAGAAGGTGGTGCTGCGCTCGCCCGGCCAGGACCTCGAGCTGTGGCTGCACACCACGCTGCCCGCGGCCCCGCTCGCGCCCGGCCCGGCCCGCGTCGCCGGCAGCGACCCGCGGCTGGTCCAGGTCCGCATGTCCGGCTCCGCCGCGGCCGAGCTCGCCAACCAGGGCATCGCCCGCGGCCAGATCCCCGCCCGCTACGACGAGAGCGGCGAAGCGAGCCCGACCGGTGAGTTCACGGCCGGCGTCGGCTGGCAGTCCGGGCCGCGTCCGCTTCGCATCCACGCCTGGAAGGAGCAGCCCGTGTGCGCCCGCGTCGAGTTCGCCGGCACACCCACGCTCGGAGCCGAGCGCGGAGCGCTGGTCATCGCCGTCCCCGACGCGAAGATCGAGCAGGTCACCGGCGCCGCGAAGGCCCGCGTGGCCTTCTGGTTTAGCGGCCTCGGCCGTCAGACCTTCGCCTTCAGCCAGGCGGTCGCCGGCGCCACCCAGCTCGACCTCCTCGGCGTCGACTACGACGCCACCCCCCTGCGCGCCGCCGCCGTCGGCGACGACATCTTCATCGACCTGTCCCTGGCACCGACGCCGACGCGAAGGCCCTGAGCGCGCGTATACAACCTGTCCTTTCGGACATTCCGTGCATCAGCTCGGTGACGCCGCGGCGTCGCGACCACGAAGCCACTCCCGGGATCGCCTCGTGAGCGCGAACACAGGGGTCGAGGACGCGCCATCATCGATTGCACACTTTGTTTAGTGGCTTACAAAAATAACAGTCGGATGCTCGCTTGAGCCAGCATCGCGCCACCGACCTCGGCACTTATCCACAGATCCGGAACCGTGAAATCCGCCCCACAGCGGGCTCAGGCGCGACATCTCGCGGTCGCCATCCCCGCACTCCAGGGGCTCGCTTTTGCGGCGTCGGCGTCGCTTGCGTGCGTGACCCGGCAACTCGAGTTCGCTGTTTCCCCCCGCGTAGCGGCTGCATAAACTCCGGGGCATCGACGTGCTCGCGGAAACGACCGGAGGCGCGCGAATGTTGGGGGCACGAGGGATGACCCCCCCCCCCTCGACCCCGAAGAAGACCCGTCGCGTGCAGCCGAAGATCATCGGCCACACATCTCCAACCCCCCGCGTCAGCGGTACAAATGCGCGCAGCTCGTTGCGCATCGTCTCCGGCCCCCCCGCCGGCACGATCGCCGCATCGAACACCCGCCCGGCCGTCCGTCCCCCCGTCGGCGCGCCAGGCATGCATGGCTTCCCACGCGCGCGCATCGGCGCCCGCGATCCACAGGGCGGCCGCGCCGTCTCTGTCACACGGGCCCTCCGTGACCAGGCCGAGGCCGCTGCTGCCGAGGCGGCCTCGTCAGCGGCCCCCCAGCCCGTCCTGATCGACGCCACCAAGTCCAAACCCCGACGCACGCGCGCCACCGACCCGAACCGCCCGGCCGACCCCGCTCGCCCGAGCGTCCGCGGTCGACCGACCACCCCCGACGAGCAGCCGCTGAGCCACGCCCCGGCCGCCGAGCGACCGACCGAGCCGCCGCTACGGACCACCCTCGCCCGCCCGCACATCGACGCGACCCAGGCGGTGCCTCGCCCGGTCCGCCGTCGCACCGAGGTCTGGGCCCGCGACCCCTCGCGTCCCCGACCCTCGCGCCTGCTGGCCGAGTTGAACGCCGCCCTCGCCGACGAGCTCGCTGCCGCCGAGTGAGCGCCGCCTGCGGCGGTGCTACCGCTCGGCGCGCAGCCGCAGCGAGACCCCGCCGAGCACCAGCAGGCCCGCGACCATGACGCGGGCCCCGAGCGCCTCTCCGTGCCACAGCATGCCGGAGGCGACCGCCACGACGAACTGCAGGTTGATGAACAGGCCGACCAGGGAGGTCGGCAGGCGCGTGAGCGCATAGAGATTGAGCATATAGGCGCCGACGGTCGGGCCGATGACGACGAAGGCGATCAGCAGCCATACGCTGGCTGGCAGACCCGGGAGGTCGGCGGCCGCGAGCGCGGGCCCGCCGATCAGGCACGCGAGCGCGGCCCCCGGCAGGTACACGCCCGCGGAGAGCACCAGCGGATCCATCGCCCGGGTGCTGGCCTTACCGAGCGCCAGAAACAGCGCATAGCAGGCCGAGTTGGCGAAGATCAGCAGGTCCCCGGCCAGCATCGAATCGGCGAAGCGCGCCGCTGGCAGACCGTCGCGGGTCCGTAACCAATCGCCGCTGGTGCCGGACAGCGCCAGCGCGTCGACTCGCATCAACAGCGCCACCCCGCACAGCCCGAGCAGCACGCTCAGCAGCTTGCGCGCCGTCAGCCGCTCCTGGCCCATCAGCACCCCGAGCGCCAGCGTCTGCGCCGGCACCGTCGCCATCAGCAGCACCCCGTGGATCGCCGTCGAGCGGGCGATGCCGGCGTTGAACATCAGCTGGTTCAGCGCCACCCCGAGCACCCCGAGCAGCGTCAGCCGGCACCACACGACCCGCCCTCGCGGCCAACGGCGGCCCAGCAGCACCATCAGCCCCGCGAGCGTCACCAGCCCCAGCAGCGCGCGCAGGGCCGTCCACGCGACCGGGTCGAGCTGCGCGGTGATCTCGCGAGCGACGCTGTAGTGCACGCCGAACAGCAGCTGGGTGGCGACCAGAGCCAGGACCGCGGCGCCGCGTGTGGAGGGAGGAGCAGCGGCCGCGAGCACGGGCAGTCCCCTAACACGGCGCCGCGCGCCTGCGGGTCGCAAGAGCCAGTGTCCGCTTGAGCGGACACACTCCCCGCCTGACGGGAGATCCCCACGAAGGCCACGCTGCGACGACCCGCACGCGAGCGAACTCGTCGGCGCGATGGCTCTCCGCGGACGCGAAACTGCGCGAGGCTCCGACCTATACGCGGGACAACCAGCAGCGCTGGCAATGATCACGAAGATTGCCCGGCGACCTCGCAGACGATCGCGCCGCTCGGTCGCGGCCGCGAGCATCGCCGCGCCCGGCCCGTCGCCGCGAGCGCCGGGATAGATCGCTTATAGTGAGTGCCGCGCGGGGTGATGACGGGCCTTTCGCCGGGCCCCATGGGGGAGGTCCAGGTGCGGTCATACGAGGAACTCACGGGTGGCTTCGGCCACGCAGTCGCTTTTCGGCCCCGGCGCCAGCTCGCCCGCGAGCTGCTGCGCGAGCAGGTCGCCGCCATCGCCATCGCCGGCGTCGACTTCCAGCTCTACGACATCGCCATGAGCGGCGTGTCCTTCCTGGCCCCCGCCGACGCGCCGCAGTGGCACGTCGACGACATCCTCGAGGTCGACATCCGCGTCCACGGCACCAGCGCCTACCGCGGTCGCGCCCGCGTCGCCCGCGAGGAGCGGGTCTACGGCCAGCGCCGCGTCGGCCTGCAGCTGCTGTCCGGCTTCCTCGACCTGCACGAGATGCAGCGCCTGGACGAGGAGGAGGCGCTGAGCCGCGACCTGCGCGACGGACCCGAGCGCATCCACGCCCGGCTGCCACTCGCCTATCGCGAGGCCTTGTTCGCGGCGCAGCACTTCGTCGCCTTCTATCGCCGCACCCTCGCCTACCACGAGGCCCGGCTCGCCGACGGCGACACACGCGCCGATCACGACGCGTTGGCGCTGCGGGCGATCGGCCTGATAAGGCCGCGGTGGCAGGCCCTGCGGCTCGCCGCCGCGGAGGCCGCGCTCGCCGTTCGCGGCGATCGGGGCGCCATCGCCGCCGCCAAGATGGCCACCGAAACGCTGTTGACGCCGATCTTGATCGCCGCGCCCGTCCTCGCGCGCTCCTACCACAAGCCACTCGGGTACCCTGGAGACTTCCAGGTCATGCAGTACCTCTACAAGGACAGCTTCGAGGGGGACAGCGTCTTCGCCCGCGTCTTTCACAAGCTCGCCTGCGAGGACCCGCTCGGCCTCGGCGTCCGCACCCGCAAGCAGCTGGTCAAGCAGCTGATGCGGCGCGAGCACGCCCGCCGCGAGACCGAGGGCGCGCCGCTGCGGGCCCTCAGCCTCGGCTGTGGACCCGCGCGCGAGGTCGTCGAGTACCTGGCCGAGTCACCGGAGCCGCCGCGAGGCGTGCGCTGGACCCTGATCGACCAGGAGGAGAGGGCGCTGAGCGTCGCCTACCACGACGTCGTGCGAGGCATCGCCGCGCGCCAGGCGGATTGTACCGCTCATTGTCTGTACCTCTCCTTCGAGCAGCTGATCAAGGACCCGCAGGCGGTCCACGGCGAGCCGCAGGACTTCATCTATTGCGTCGGCCTCTTCGACTACCTGAACCTGCGCCGCGGCCAGGCGCTGCTCAAGGCGCTCTACGAGCGGCTCGCGCCCGGCGGTCTGCTCGCCGTCGGCAACGCGCTCGGGCCCAACAAGCACTTCTGGATGCTCGAGTTCGTCCTCGACTGGACGCTGATCTACCGCGACCGCGACGAGCTGCGCCAGCTCGCCGAGCCGGTCGCGGGCCTCGCCGCCACCCTGGAGATCGAGCGCGAGGCCGCCGAGGCCTACGACTTCGTGCTCGTGCGCAAGCCGTCATTATCGCAGTGACCGAATGACCGCATGACCGCAGCCACCCGCAGCCAATTCGAGGCCAGCCTCGTGCCGCGCAACGTGGCCGCCCTGCGCCTCGAGCTGTGGCTCGGGACCTTCCTCGTGCCCGTGTTCTGGCCGCTCGACTGGTTCATGGTCCCGGAGCAGGTGTGGCTGACGCTGATGATCCGCCTGTGTTGCACCGCCTGCGGGCTCGGCATCCTGCTGCGCGAGCGCCTGGTCCCCGGCTGGATCGCGCGCCACGTCGGCGCGCTGGCGTTCTCCTTCTCGCTGCTGGTCGGCTGGTCGATCGCGCTGATGTGCTTCCTGCACGACGGCTACGAGTCGCCGTACTACGCCGGCGTCAACCTGCTGTTCATGGCGGTCGGCCTGCTGTTCTCGTGGTCCCGGCTGATGGCGATCGGCTTCAACGCGGCGGTCTATGCCTCCTACATGGCCCCGCTGGCGCTCGGGGTGACGCCTGTCAACGACCTGCCGACCACGCTGTCCAACCAGTTCTTCCTGATCAGCACCGCGATCATCACGGTCGCCTCGCAGATCCACCGCCGCGCGCTCGAGCGCCGCGAGTACGACGCCCAGCTCGCCCAGGAGCACCTGCTCGCCGAGGTCCAGGCGATGGCGACGATCGACTGGCTGACCAACCTCTACAATCGCCGCCACTTCTTCCGCCTCGGCGAGGACGAGATCGTCCGCGCCCGTCGCTACCGCCATCCCATCTCCGTCCTGATGATCGACATCGACCACTTCAAGGCGGTCAACGACACCCACGGCCACACCGTCGGCGACGAGGTCCTCGCCGCGATCGCCAGCCGCCTGCTCGGCGGCCTGCGCCAGAGCGACATCGCCGGCCGCTACGGCGGCGAGGAGTTCGCCGTCGTCCTCCCCGAGACCGACGTCACCAGCGCCACCCAGATCGTCGCCGAGCGCCTGCGTGACGCCATCGCCGCCCGCACCATCGACACCGCCAGAGGTCCGCTGCAGCTCACGATCAGCGTCGGCGTCGCCGGCGTCGACCTCGAGCACGAGCACCTCCTCGACGCGCTCGGCCGCGCCGACGTCGCCCTCTACGCCGCCAAGCACGGCGGCCGCAACCGCGTGGTCCCGTGGAGCCCCACCCTCGACCCGCTCGGCCCGCTCGGCCCGCTCGTCGACGACTAGCCGCGCGCGATCTCAGGGCTCGGCGGCGACCACCGGCCGCAGCTCGCCGGCGCCGTGCAGCTCGACGTAGCCGCGGCGGACGCCGTGGCAGCGCGAGGCGAGGCGGCACCGCGAGCAGGCCTCCGGCTTGACGAACTCGCCGGCGTCGAGGCCCGGCGGCAGCTCCGGGAGCGCCGCGAAGCCCGCGAGCGAGCGCGGGACCAGGCACAGCGGGATCCCGCACATCGACTCGAAGCCGCCGATCTGGAGGCCGCGCTCGCCGGCCAGCGCCAGCGCCTCCGCGAGGCGCGGCAGCACCTCCGTGTAGCGGGGCACCAGCGCGTGCTCGCGCGGGACCACGTCCGTCGAGGGGGCCACGAAGGAGATGTTGGCGAAGGCCCGCGGCCAGCGAGCGGCCAGCAGCGCGACCCAGTCCGGGAGCTCGTGCAGGTTCGCCTGACAGATCACGAAGTTGATCTGCACGACGATGCCCGCGGCGTGCAGGTGATCGAGGCCGATCACCGTCCGCGCGAAGGTGCCGGGCGCGTGGGTCACCGCGTCCGCGACCGCCGCGCTGGCCCCGTGCAGCGACACGAAGGCCTCGTCGAGGCCGGCCGCGACCAGCGCGGCCATCAGCGCGGCGTCGTCGAGGCGGATCGCGTTGGTCTGGAGCTGCACCGGCAGCGACGACACCGACTTCGCCAGCCGCACGAGCTCCGGCAGGCGCGGGTGCAAGGTCGGCTCGCCGCCGGACAGGATGATCTTGCGGCCCGCACCGCCCGCCGCGCGGATCGCCGCCTCGACCGCCGCGTCGGACGCCGCCGGCAGGTGGGTCGAGACGAAGCAGAAGCGGCAGGCCTGGTTGCACTGGAACACCACGCGGATGATGTCCTCCTCGACCTCGCCGCGGACCGGGTGGCGATCCCGATTGGCCTGCACCAGCTCGCGCTCGACCTGGGCCTCGACCGTGGAGATCAGCGACAGACGTCGGCGCCCGCGGTCGCTGGTCACCGGCGTCATCGTCGGGGCTCCGAAGCGCCGCAGCGACTCGCTCGAGATCCCCGGGCAGCGGTCGCGCACGACGCACGCGCCGCACGCCTCGAGGTGCACGTGATCGCTGCGGGCGCCGCCGCCGGCCGTCAACGCGTAGAGGTGCGCCACCCGGGGCTCGCGGCCGTGCACGCAGGGCGGCGGCCCGCTCCCCGGCGCGAGCTTCAGCGGCAGACCGACCAGCCGCGCGCTGGCCTCGACCTCGCGGACCACCGCCCCCGCGACGTCGAGGTCGAGCAGCTCGTCGGCGTCGGGCGAGCGCTCCGGGACCACCAGGAACAGCGTGCCCACCCCGCCCGCGAAGCGGCCGCGGAGGAAGCCCGGCAGCGCCGCCAGACGAGCCGCGGTCGAGCGCACGATCACCGCCTCGACATCGACCGTCACCCCCGCGCCGATCAGCGCCTCGATGCCCCGCAACGTCGCCGCATGGCCCCCAGGGTCGCGCGTCAGCGCGTCGAGCCAGGGGCCGTCGCCCGCGAGGTTGACCACCGCGCGAGCGAGCCCCGCCCGCGCGAGCGCCCGCGCCCGCTCGAGATCGAGCAAGGTCGCGTTCGTCGCCAGCGCCACCGTCTCGGCCCCCAGACCGCGCGCGCGGGCGATCAGCGCGGCGAGGTCGCGGCGCAGGGTCGGCTCGCCGCCGCTCAGCACCACCTCTCTCGCCCCGCCGGCCACGGCCGCGGCCACCCGCCCCTCGACCGCGCTCGCGCGCAGCCACGCCAGGTCGTCCGTCGCCCGGCGAGCGACGCACACCCGACAATTCTGGTTGCAGCGGAGGTTGGTCTGGACCTGTTCGCTGCGCACGTCGGGCGCAGTCTATCGCGCCCGCGCCGGGCTGTCCTCCGCGGGTCCGCCGAGCGCCGCGTCGACCGCCGCGAGCAGCTCCTGCGGGGTCCAGGGCTTGGCCAGGAAGCCGACGCGACCGCCGAGATCGGCGACGAGCGCCGGGTCGCTGAAGCCCGAGCTCAGGACCACGCGGACATCCGGGCGGATGCGTCGCAGCGCGTGATAGACCTCGTCGCCGCGCAGATGCGGCATCGTCATGTCCAGCAGCACCGCGTCGATCTCCCCAGGCATCGCCGAGAACGTAGAGATCGCCTCGCGCCCGTCGACCGCGACGCGGACCCGCAGCCCACCGCGCTCGAGCACGCGACGCGCCGCCGAGCGCACCCCCGCCTCGTCGTCGACCACCAGCACCAGCGCGTCACGACGCGGGGCCGGGACCACCCGCGGCCGCGGCTGCTCCGGCTGCGGGCTCGCGCACGGCAACAGCACGCGAAAGCAGGTGCCCACGCCCGGGCTGCTCTCGACCAGGACGGCGCCGCGGTGGCCGCGAAGGATGCCGAGCACCGCGGCGAGGCCGAGGCCGCGGCCGGCGAACTTGGTGGTGAAGAACGGGTCGAAGATGCGGGTCTGGGCCACGGCCTCGAAGCCGCAGCCGGTGTCACGGACCGTGAGGCACACGTGGCGACCGGGGCTCAGGTTCTCGCCGAGATAGGCGCGCGCGAGCAGGGCGCGGTCGGCCATGAGCACCGAGGTCTGCACGGTGATGAGCCCGGGCTCCTCGCCGAGCGCGTCGCTGGCGTTGGTGATCAGGTTCATCACCACCTGACGGATCTGCGGCGCGTCGCCCTCGATGTCCGGCAGGTCGGCCGCGAAGTCGGTCTCCAGCCGGGCCTTCTTCGAGATCACCGCGCGCAGCAGCTGTGACTGCTCGTCGATCACCCGGCTCAGGCTCAGCCGCTGGACCACGAAGCGGCCCTTGCCCGCGTACGCCAGCATCTGCGCCGTCAGCTCCGCCGCCCGCGACGCCGCCTCCTCCGCGTCCTGCAGCAGCGCCTGCACCGGCGCGTCCGCCGGCAGCTCCGCGCGCGCCACCCCGACGTTGCCCAGCACCCCCGCCAGCAGGTTGTTGAAGTCGTGCGCCACCCCGCCCGCCAGCACGCTCAGGCTCTCGAGCTTCTGCCCGTGCAGCACGCGGGTCGCGAGCTGGCGCAGCTCGGTGACGTCGCGGACCATCGCCAGCGCCCCGACGAAGCTGCCCTCGTCGTCGAGCAGCGGGCTCGTCGACGCCTGGACCACCACGCGCGAGCCGTCCTTGCGGGTGAACTGGTGCTCATAGCGGTCGTGCACGCCGCCGCGTCGCTCCGCGAATTTACTGGCGAGCAGCGCCCGCTCCTCGGGCGCGACGAAGTCGAGCAGCGGGCGCCCGAGCAGCTCCGCGGGCGAGTAGCCGACGATCTCCGCCATGCGTTGATTGACGAAGGTCGTGCGCTGCGCGGCGTCGACGGTCCACACGCCCTCCTGGGTGGTCGTCACGATCCGGCGATAGCGCTGCTCGCTGCGGCGCAGCGCCTCGAACATCCGACCGGCGACGACGACCTCGACGAGCAGACCGGCGACCGCCTCGAGCCAGGCGAGGTCCTCACGGCGCCACCGCCAGTCGCCGCCGAATTGCAGCCCGGACAGGATGCCGATCAGCCGCCCCTCGTGGCGGATCGGGGTGACCACGCAGTCGGTCACGCCGAGCCGCCGGGCGTCGTCGTCGAGCGGACGTCGTTCGGAATCCCCGCGCCCGAACACCACGATCTCGCCGCGCTGCAGCCGCTCATCGAGCGCACCCAGCGGGCGCATCACCCACCGATCGATCCACGCCTGCGGCAGCCCGACCTGGGCCCGTCGCACCAGCAGGCCGTCGCGCTCGTCGAAGAGTCCCACGGCCACCGCGGAGATCCCGAGCACCGTCCGGACCTCGGCGCACATCTCCTGGAAGGCCGCGTCCGGGTGAGCGTGAGCGGTGTGCAGCCGGGTGGCGATGCGGGTCAAGGCCGTGGCCCGCGCCAGCCCCTGACGCAGGCTCTGCTCGAGGCGCTCGCGCTCCATGTTCCAGCCGGCCCGCGCCGCGAAGGCCGTCAAGATCGCCTCGAAGTGCCGCAGGTGCGGGCGCGGCGACCGGTCACAGACCGAGATCAGGCCGATCACCTCCCCGCTCTGCGTCCGCAGCGGGATGCCCGCGTAGCTCTCGATGCCGAGCTCGATGAACACGCGGTCCTCGGGATATAGCGCGCGCACGCCCGCCGGGAACTGACAGACCACGCCGGTCGAGACGTCGGCGCAGGGCGTGCCCTGCAGCGCGTAGGGCTCGAGCGTGCCCGGCTTCCCGCCGAACCAGAACGCCAGCGGCCGCACCAGGGCCGGCTCGACTGGATCGATCTCGGCGACCTCCGCGATCTCCATGTCGAAGACCCGCGCCAGGCCGCCCGCCAGGGCCATGTAGAAGTCGCGACCGGAGACCCCGGCGGTGGTCTCGTGCAAGATCCGCATGGCTCGCGCCAGCGCCTCGTCCTCGTCCACATCCACGCGGACAACATACCAGGCCTGGACCCGGCCGCGTCACCGACCGTCAGCGCAGACTTCGCCGGCGACGCACACTAAAGGTTCTCCTCCTCATTCGCGACATCGACGACGTCGTCGTCGTCGGCTCCGCTCTCGTCCGCGTCACCGATCGCGCGACGACGATCCGGTACCGCCCCCCGGCCCTTACGGATCCTCACCGCGGTGCCGATCTCGTCCTCGTGCTCGTAGCCGAAGGTCCATCCGCCGGGCAGCTCCGGGGTCGTCAGACCGAACACATACGCCGCGTCACGCGGTGACAGGTTGACACAGCCGTGACTGCGTCGGCGGCCGAACTTGTTGTGCCAAAACGCGGTGTGGAGCGCGAAGCGGCGGTGGAAGTACTGCACCCACGGGACATCCTCGACCGTGTAGCTGTCGGCGTCGCCGGGCAGGCTGCGCATGTCGCCCACGGCCTGCTTGTGCCAGATCCGAAAGATGCCGCGGGGGGTCGGGTTCTTGCCCGCGCCGCTCGAGATCAGGGTCACCAGGATCGGGCGTTCGCCGCGATAGACGGTCAGGGTCTGCTCCTCGAGTTCGATGTCGAGCCAGACCTCCTCCGCCCCGACGCCCGCCAGCGGCTCATCAGGGATCCAACGCCGCACATCCACATCCGAGACCCACCCCTCCGGCGTCGCCTCACCCCGCAGCGCGTACCAGTCGACCCCGCCCTGGCGCACCGGGGTCGGCGCCAGCGCCAGCTCCCGGTGATAGTCGATCCGCCCCACCACCGCCCCCTCCAGCCCCGGAGTCGCCCGCACCAGCGTCGGCGCCTCCGCCGACCAGGCCGCGACATCGTCCGCCAGCACCGGCCGGCTCGCCAGCTCGCGGCCGCCAAACTCGCTCGGCCGCTCGAGCTGCAGCGCCTCCGCTCGCACCGCCCGACGGCTGCGGTCCAGCAGCACGACGCCGCCCTCCACCCGCCTCGACTCGATGAAGGCGTACTGATGATGCGCCTCGAGGTGGTCGAGCGGCGCGTCGCCTCGCAGCAGCGCGTCGACGCTGCGGTAGCGGGGCACCGGCGCGAGCAGGTCGCCGGCCCGGTCGGCGCGCGGCTTGCCATAGATGAATGGTACGACCCGACCCTGGGCGAGCACCGGCAGGTCCTTGCCGCGGCGCCGGCTCGCCTCCGTGTCGCGGAGACAGACGAAGCCCTGCTGGTCGACGCGCGCCCAGCCCTCGCCGGTGCAGCCCTTGCCCGGGGCGAGCTCGTAGATCGCGAAGGGATTACCCATGTCGATGCGCCCGCGCAGCGCGGCGCCCCAGCGCGGCTCGGCGAGCACGACCGTGGTCCGCCCAGCGACCCGATGGCCGATCGGCGGCTCCGCGTCGGCGGCCTCGGGCGCGGGCGTCGGCGCGGCCGGGGGCGCGGGGCTCACGAGCCGCTCCGCCGCGACCGGCTCCTCGACGCCAGGGCCGCTCGAGCTCGAGCCGGTCCCGCTCGAGCCGCCCACCAGACCGCCCTCGGGCTCGCCGACCATACACGCCGCGAACGCGGCGCTGATGCAACCAATATAGATGCTTCGTGACCACGACATGGGACGCCTCACCGACGCGGCCATCGCCGCCGATCGCTATGTCCCAGGTCACAGCGCGCCCGACAAATTCGCCGCGAAAAGCCGTGAACCGACGCGGCCGCGTCGACCGGCGTGCAACGGCTTGCCTGGCTGCCTGGCTCCTGCTGACTCTTGGGTCAGCCTCAGCGGCCGGCGTCGGGTCGCGGCTCGCGGACCAGCAAGAACGTGACCAGGCAGACCGCGAGCGCGAGGACCGAGGCGGTGGCCATCGGCGCCCCCGGGGCGACGAGCTCGAACATGGCGCCCGCCAGCATCGGCCCCAGGATCCGCCCCAGCGCGCCCGCCGACTGGGTCAGGCCGATGTTGACGCCCAGGTCCTCCGACGTGCCGGTCCGCGAGATCAGGGCGTTGAGGCTCGGCATGATCAAGCCGTTGCCGCCCGCGATGCAGACCCCCGCCAGCGGCAGCATCCACCCCATCGGCGCCGCCGAGGCGCACGCGAAGCCCAGCGACAGCGAGCACAGCCCGAACATCAAGGTCCGCCGCTCCCCGAACGCCGACACCGCCTTGCCGACCAGCAGCCCCTGCACCACCACGATCACCACGCCGATCAACGAGAAGAACTGCCCGGTCTCCTTCGCCGTCCAGGCGAACGCCGCCTCGGTGTAGAGCGCGAAGGTCGACTCCATCGCCGCGAACGCGACGAAGAAGCCGAAGGACACCAGCACCAGCACCCCGAGCTGCGCGCGCCAGAATTCGCGCCGCGTCAGCGCCTTCAGCAGCGAGGCCCGCGGCGGCGGCGGGCCGGGCGTGCGCGTCGGTCGGTGGCTCTCGGGCAGCCACAGGAACGCCATCAACCAGTTGATCGCGCTCAGCCCGGCGCCGACCAGGAACGGCAGCTCCGGCCAGTCCGGGCGCGACAGCAGGCCGCCGATCGACGGCCCGAAGATGAAGCCGAGGCCGACCGCCGTGCCCATCATGCCCATGTAGCGCGCGCGCTGCGAGGGCGCGACGCGGTCCGCGACGTAGGCGTGCGCCGTCGACACGTTCGCGTTGCAGACCCCGCTGATGATGCGGGCGAGGAAGACCATCCACAGCGCCTGCGCGAAGCCGAGGGTCAACATCGCCGCGACGCTGCCGGCGATCGAGATCAGCATCACCGGGCGCCGACCGTGGCGGTCGCTCAGGCGCCCGAGCACCGGCGCCATCACGAACTGCGCCGCCGAGTAGCCGGTCGACAGCAGCGTCACGACCCACGCCGCCGCCCCGAAGTGCGTCGCATAGAACGGCAGCACCGGGATCACGATCCCGAACGACACCAGGTCGAGGAACAGCGTGAACCACACCGTCGCCAGCGCGCGCACGTGTCCCGGCGAGGGCGGGGTGGCTGCCGGGGCGGCGTGGACTTCGTCGGCAGGGTCGGTCACGAGGGATGTGAGCGTATCGCCCCGCCCGTCGCTTGTCGCTTTGCCGAGGCCGCTAGCCGAGCGCCGCGCGCAGGGCCGCGAAGGCGCGCAGCGGGCCGCGAGTGCCGAGCTCGTCGAACAGCGCGCCGGCGTCGGCCCGCGGCCCCTGCCAGCAGGTCTGCCCCAGCAGCCCGCCGGGCCCCTGGGGCACCGCGGCCCGCCCCGGCGCGGCGCTCCCGACAGCGATCGGCACCGCATCGCACAGTCGCACCAGATCTCGCGCGAGGAACGCCTCCGCACGGCCGGCCTCGAGCTTCTTCGCCAGCCCCTTCGCGCCCCGCAGCGTCAGCGCCTCGACCCGCCCCAGGTCGGCGTAGATCCCCTCCAGATCGCCGAAGGCGTCGATCAGGGCGATCGCCGCCAGCGGGCCCACGCCGCGCACCCCGGGGATGTTGTCCGAGCTGTCCCCCATCAGCGCCATCACGTCCACGATCCGAGCCGGCGCGACGCCCATGCGCTGGCGCACGCCCGCCTCGTCCTGAATGTCGCCCGTCTTCGGGTCCTCGAGCGCGACCGCGGGCCCCTCGTCGCGCACCAGCTGGCACACGTCCTTGTCGACGCTGACCAGCCGCGCGCCGACACCGGCCGCGCCCGCATGCCGGGCCAGCGTCGCCATCAGGTCGTCCGCCTCGAAGTCGGGCACCGAGTACGCCGCGAAGCCGAGCGCCTGCCCGAGCCGCAGCGCCAGCTCGAACTGCGGGACCAGGTCCGGCGGGGGCTCGCCGCGCTGGGCCTTGTAGCGGGGGTCGAGGCGGTTACGAAAGGTCTCCCGTCCGGCGTCGTAGACCAGCGCCACCCGTCGGGCCCGGCTGCGCCGGACGATCTGCAGCAGCAGTTGCGAGAGCCCGAACACCGCGCCGACCGGCACACCCGTCGGCGAGCGGAGCGACGGCATCCCGTAGTACGCGCGAAACAGCAGCGCCGTCGCGTCGATCACCCACAGCTCGCCCGGAACGAGCGCAGGCACGACCTCCGCCGCCGCCGGCATCCGCTCGAACAGGTCCAGGGTGCTCACGCCGGCCCGGTGTACCGGGCACGGCGATCCGAGGCAAGCCGCGCTGGACCCGCTCAGGGGTCCGGGACCAGGTCCGGGTCGTTGGTAATGAGGATGCGCCCCATCGCCGCGGCCTCGCGGTACTCGAACTCGATCTCGTGGACACCCGCGGCCCACGTCGGCGCCCACGGGTCCTCGACGTAGTCGCAGCTGTTCGCGCCCATCTCACGCCAGTTGAGCGCGGTCCACTTGTAGCCGTTGCCCTGCCCGGTGCAGTCCCCCTCGAAGATCGCCGACGGCATCGGCTGGCCGTCGAGCGTGGCCAGGTACGAGTCGTTGCTGCCCTGGTCGAGGACCCGGGCCCAGATGTACCAGGTGTCGTCGCAGGGGATCTCCGGCTGATACAAGATCGACCCTTCGTTGGCATTCATCGGGCTCATGAGGTTGGCGATCTCCCCCTCGCCGAGCATGCTCATCGTCAGCATCCAATCACCCGACAGCGTCGCCTCCGAGGGGAGGAGCTCCAAGGTCACGGTGTCCATGCACTCGCCGCCCACGCCCGTGCTCGTGCCGGGCTCACCCGTCGTATCCGTCGTCGTCGTGTCCGCTGACGTCGTCCCGTCCGTCGTCGTCGTCCCGTCCGTCGTCGTCGCCGTCACGTTCGTCGTCGGCTCCGCCGTCGTCGGCTCCGCCGTCGTCGGCTCGTCCGTCGTCGCTCCCGCGCACTCGCACGCGTCGTAGCCGCTGCCGTCCACCTTGCAGACCTGCGCCCCCATGCCACCGCTCGGACACGCGCAGCCGAGGCTCATCCCCGGCACACATACGCCCCCCGGGTCCGTGGCGCTGCTCGGGCCGGTCGCATCCGAGCCCGAGCTGCCGCTGCTCGAGTCGGTGTCGGTGTCGCTGCCCGTGCCCTCGGCGGGGCTAGAGCCACAAGCGGGGAGGCCCGCGACCAGAAGGATGGAGAAGGAAGTCCAAAATCGTCCATGCATTGCGCGGACTGTACCAGACCGCGGCGGCCCGGGCGCCGGTCGAAGCGACGAAGCAACGCCGAGACCCCCTGCCGCGACCCGGGTCCGGGCGCCGCAGGGGGCCATGCATGCGAGGACTCCGCTCAGAACACCGGCTGGGTCATCACGTTGCTGACGGCGCCGCCGACCGAGTCGCCGAGGGAGGCCTTCTCGTCGCAGATGACGATGTTGGGGTAGGCCCCGACGACATCGGCGATGTCGACCATGCGGGGCGCGAAGACGCAGAGCCAGCCCTTCTCCAGGGAGATCAGGCCCTCGAGCTTGAAGGCAGCGTCGTACTGCTTGTTGATCATGCGGTCATCGGTGACGGTGAGCTTCTCGCCCGGCGCGGTGAACGACTGGCCGTCGTTGTTATAGTCGGCGCGGATCATGCGGATCACGTTCTCGTAGGCCAGCCGCCCGACGTCGTGCATCACGTAGTTCCAGCCGATCGGCGCCTTGCCGGCCGCGCCAGAGTGACAGGCGACGAACATGCTGTGCGGGACCTCCTCGACGAGGCCCTTGGTCGTGGCCGAGGTGTCGATGTGGGTGTTCGCGAGCAGGACCGAGCCCAGGCTGCCCGTGTCCGGGTCGACCTCGCACATCGGCGTGGGGGCCTCCTCCTGCTTGATGTACTTGGTGACCAGGCCGGTCGCCGTCATCGAGTCGTAGGCCCAGTAGTAGTTCCAGAACGGGACCGGGGTCGCGGCCAGCGTCTTGCTCGGCTTCGCGCTGATGAGCACGAGCTGGATCGTCGAGTCGATGGCGCCGTCGCGGTTGTGGTCGAGCTCGACGTACCAGCGCGAGTTGTTGAAGTCCTTGCCCTTGTAGATCGTGTCGCCCTTCTTGCCGAAGAGCTGCGAATCCGTGACCCACAGCTCGTTCGGCGGCATGCCCTTGGCCGCCGGGCCAGGGGTGATGCAGAGCTGGTTGCCGACCGACAGGCAGACCTTGTCCAGCCGAACGGACTTGTGAAACGCCCCCATCAGGTCCAGCTCATCGTACTCGTGGCCGCCCATGAACGAGGTATTCAGGCTGAAGCCTCCGAACGGGCCGCGAAACTCGGTCGCCCCGTCGCCGAAGTCGTCGTCGCAAGCCCCGAGTGTGAGGGCCATGGAGGTGAGGAAGATCTTGGTGAGGTTGTTCATGGCCGCTCGCTTCTGTCGAAACCAGGTTGCTCGGGAGTCGCGCGGGCGTCCCCCGCGCTGGTCACCGCATCATCTATCTGAAAAGTGAAGTTCGCCTCGCGAACAATTGCGGCGCATCCAAATTTATTTTCGGACCCCGATCCGTGCGGTTCTGCGCCGATCCACGGCCGGCAATTGATCTCCACACGGCAGTCACTCCCCTGGGTGAGCGCCCCGGGGGACGCCCCCATCTCCGCGACAGTGGACCCGGCGCTGGCCTTCGGCGATCCTGGGGTGAAAGCTCGCGTCCCTCCCTCGCAAGACCGATCGCCGATCATGGACCACAAGCCTGACATCCCGCGCGACCCCGTCCTGGAGACCGCCAGGACCCTCCTCGTCTCGGAGCCCGAGCCGGCGCCAGGCGCCAAAGACATCAGCCTGATCCGCACCCACGCCGCCCCCGACGCCCGAGACATCAGCCTGGTCCGCACCCACGCCGCCCCAGACGCCCCAGACGCCCCAGACGCCAGAGACATCAGCCTGATCCGCACCCACGCCGCGGTGCTCGAGGCTGCTCGCGCGGCCGCCCGCTCGCTCGACCCCTCCGACGCAATCTCGCTGGCGCGGACCCTCGACTCGAACGACGGCGAGCTCTCACGCGAGCAGCTCGGGATGGTGCGGACGCTCCTGGGCGACAGCAAGGACCAGGGCATCACCGACGACCCCGAGCTCGCGCGGCGCGTGCTCGAGCCGGCCGCCGACGACCGCCGGCTCAAGGACCTGATCCGCGCCCGCCTCTTCCGCTCGAAGGCCGCCCCGGTCAAGATCGGCCGCTACACGATCCTCGACCGCCTCGGCGAGGGCGGAATGGGCGTGGTCTACACCGCCTACGACGACAAGCTCGACCGCAAGATCGCCATCAAGGTCATGCGCTCGGAGTCCGAGCGCGAGGACAGCGTCGGCAAGGCCCGCCTCCTGCGCGAGGCCCAGGCCATGGCTCGCCTCGCCCACCCCAACATCGTCACCGTCACGAGGTCGGTGAG
>Ga0073899_10001205_pt1 | contig 23816 bp, 27 predicted proteins | sample KloWWTmetaKNB5Ph_FD_88975 | JGI IMG/M metagenome (GOLD analysis project Ga0073899, IMG submission 88975) | Active sludge microbial communities from Klosterneuburg, Austria, studying microevolution and ecology of nitrifiers - Klosterneuburg... | ecosystem: Engineered > WWTP > Aerobic digester >... | reverse complement strand
TTCATCGACGGCGGTATGCCGGCAGTGACGAACAGGTCCGAGCCCTTCTTGTGGACCATCAGTTTCAGGAAGGAGGTGAAGTCCACGCTACTCATGTTTGCTCTCCGGGCCGGGCCAGTGATCGACGGAAGATTCCGGCATCACTCGAACAGCTTCTTGTCCTTGGCGTAACTCGATGCCTGGGTGCGGGTGATCAGGCCACGCTTGACCAGGTCTTGCAGGCACTGGTCGAGCGTCTGCATGCCAACCGCGGCACCAGTCTGGATCGACGAATACATCTGCGCGACCTTGTCCTCGCGGATCAGATTGCGGATGGCCGGGATGCCGACCATGATCTCGTGCGCGGCAACGCGGCCACCGCCGACCTTCTTCAGCAGCGACTGCGAGATCACCGCACGCAGCGACTCCGACAGCATCGAGCGCACCATCGGCTTCTCGCCGGCCGGGAACACGTCGATGATGCGGTCCACCGTTTTTGCGGCCGATGATGTATGCAGGGTGCCGAACACCAGGTGTCCGGTTTCCGCTGCGGTCAGTGCCAGGCGGATGGTTTCCATGTCGCGCATTTCGCCGACCAGGATGTAGTCGGGGTCTTCGCGCAGGGCCGAGCGCAGGGCCTCGTTGAACCCGTGCGTGTCGCGATGCACTTCGCGCTGGTTGATCAGGCACTTCTGCGACTGGTGCACGAACTCGATCGGATCTTCGATGGTCAGGATGTGGCCGTATTCGTTCTTGTTGATGTGGTCGACCATGCCGGCGAGCGTCGTCGACTTGCCGGAACCGGTGGGTCCGGTGACCAGCACCAGGCCTTGCGGCACATCGATCAGTTCCTTGAAGATCTTGGGTGCGTTCAAGTCCTCCAGCGTCAGGATCTGGCTCGGAATGGTACGGAACACGGCGCCGGCGCCGCGGTTCTGGTTGAATGCGTTGACGCGGAAGCGGGCGAGACCTGGAATCTCGAACGAGAAGTCGGTTTCCAGAAATTCTTCGAAGTCGCGGCGCTGCTTGTCCGACATGATGTCGTAGACCAGCGAGTGCACCGCCTTGTGGTCGAGCGCCGGGATATTCACGCGACGCACGTCGCCGTCGACGCGAATCATCGGCGGCAGGCCCGCCGAGAGATGCAGGTCGGAGGCCTTGTTCTTGACTGAAAACGCAAGCAGCTCAGCGATATCCATGCGGCACTCCGGGGCGGGTCGTAAACTCGCCTCGACTATAGCCCTTTTTTCAGGCCCGCAAAACGCGAGCGCTTCCGAACCATGACCTCCCTCGACCAACGTTTTTCCCGCATCCGCGCCGCGCTGGCCACCGCCGCCTGCCAGCGCCCGGTGCAACTGCTCGCGGTCAGCAAGACCCAGCCCGCAGCCGCAGTGCGTGCACTGGCCGCGCTCGGCCAGCGCGCATTCGGAGAGAACTACGTGCAAGAGGCACAGGCCAAGCAGCGCGAACTCGCCGACCTCGACCTGGAGTGGCACCTGATCGGCCCGCTGCAGTCGAACAAGTGCCGGGAAGCCGCAACCCGCTTCGACTGGGTGCAAACGATCGACCGTGAAAAACTGATTCCGCTGCTGGCGAAGTTCCGCCCCACCGACAAGTCAGTGCTGAACCTGCTGGTGCAGGTGAACATCGACGACGAGGCCAGCAAGTCCGGCTGCGCCCCAGCGGAGATCGACGCGCTTGCCGACGCCATCGCGGCGCAGCCGCGGCTGCGTCTGCGCGGACTGATGGCAATCCCGCGGCCGACCTCGGACCCGGCGCGGCGGCGCGATGCATTCCGGCGCATGCGCGAGTTGTTCGAGCGCACCCGCGCGCGCCATTGGCAGGTGGACACCCTGTCGATGGGCATGTCCGACGATTTCGTCGACGCCATCGCCGAGGGCGCCAACCTGGTTCGGATAGGATCGGCGCTCTTTGGACCCAGGAACACGACTTGATGAACAGCATCGCATTCATCGGCGGCGGCAACATGGCGCGCGCCCTCATCGGCGGGCTGCTGGCCCGTGGCACCGACCCGCGCCGTATCCATGTCGCCGAGCCGGTGGAAAATGCGCGCTACGGCCTCGCTGCCGAATTCGGCGTGCAGGTGCATGCCGAGAACCGCGATGCGCTGGCCGCCGCCGATGTGGTCGTGCTGGCGGTGAAACCGCAGGTCATGGCTGCGGTCTGCACCGGCATCGCCGATCTGGTCGCGAGTCGCAAGCCGCTGTTGATCTCGATCGCAGCCGGCATCCGCCTCTCGAACTTCCGCAATTGGCTGGGGGCGTCGGCGCGCCTGGTGCGCTGCATGCCCAACACCCCGGCGCTGATCGGGGCGGGCGTGACCGCGTTGCATGCCGATGGCAACGTCGACAACGAATCACGTTCGCGCGCCGAGGGCATCCTGGCCGCGACCGGAGCCACGGTCTGGATCGACGACGAAGACCTGATGGATGCCGTCACCGCGGTCTCCGGCAGCGGCCCGGCCTACTTCTTCCTGCTGATGGAGACGATGATCGCCGCGGCCATGCGCCAGGGCCTGAGCGCCGATGCCGCGCGCATCCTGGTGTCGAACACCGCGCTCGGTGCGGCGCGCATGGTCTGCGAGGGCAGCGACGATCCGAGCACGCTACGCGAGCGCGTCACCTCGCCCGGCGGAACCACCCAGGCCGCGCTCGATCGTTTCGAGTCCGGCGGCTTCCGCGCACTGGTGGATGCCGCGATCACGCGTGCGACCGAACGCGGCCGCGAACTCTCTGGCCTGTTCGGAGGCTGAGATGGGCCACCTCGCCAATGCCGGCGCGCTGATCGTGCAGGTTCTTTTCGGGCTCGCCATCGGGCTGTTCTTTTTTCGCTTCCTGATGCAGGGACTGCGCGTCGATTTCCGCAATCCGCTGTCGCAGTTCGTCTACCGCGCGACCAACCCGGTACTGATCCCGGTCCAGCGAGCGCTGCCGGTGATCCAGGGCTGGAACCTGGCGGCGCTACTCGTCACCTTCCTGCTGATGCTCGCCGAAACATGGCTGCTCTACTGGCTGGCCGGACGCGCCTTGCCGGCGCTTGCGCTTGGAGTAATCGCGCTGGCGCTGCTGATCGAGTTCGCCGCCAATGCGCTGCTGTGGACGGTGGTATTGCGCGCGATCCTGAGCTTCGTTTCGCCCGACCCACGCAGCCCCTTCGTGCAGATCCTGAATCGCATCAGCGACCCGATCCTGAAGCCGTTCCAGCGTCTGCTGCCGCCGCTCGGCGGCCTCGACCTGTCGCCGCTGTTTGCGCTGCTGGTGCTGCAACTGGTGCGGATGCTGGTCGCCGCGCCGCTGATCGAGTTCGGCATCGCGCTGACCGTTGCCGGAAACTGACATGACCGAGATCCTCGCCATCCGCCACGCCCAGGCATCGTTCGACGCCGACGACTACGACCAATTGTCGGCGCTCGGCGAAGACCAGGCGCAGCGACTCGGGCGCTGGCTCGCGGCCGACCATGAGATCGGCTTCGACGCCATCGTCGTCGGCGCGATGCGCCGCCACCAGCAGACCGTGAGCGCGATCGAGCAGGCGTTCGCGGCGAGCGGGCGCAGCCTGCCCGAAGTCGAGATTGATGCCGGCTTCAACGAGTTCGACCACGGCGCCGTGTTTGCCGCTTTCCTTGCCGAGCACCCCGAGCACCGCCCGGCGAATCGTGACGCCATGCCCGGCCCGCGTGACCGCATGGCGCTGGCGCGTTACCTGATGGCGGCGCTGCGGCAATGGGCCAGCGGCGCGCTCGATGCGCGTCTCGACGAAGGTTGGTTCGCGTTCCGCGCCCGCATCGCCGCGGCGATGGCGCGACTGACCGAGCGCCACCACGGACGTGAGCGCGTTCTGCTGGTGACCTCGGGCGGCGTCATCGCGCAACTGGCGCAACGCGCGCTGGAAGTGCCGGACCTGCGCTCGGTCGACCTGAACATCGCCATCCGCAACTCGGCGATCAGCGAATTCGTGATCTACGAAGGCGGCGTGCGCCTGCTCGGCTTCAACCAACTGCCGCACCTGGCGGCGCCCGGCGAACGCCGGCTGTGGACCCACTTCTGAGGGATTGAATGGCGCTGTCATCGCTGTTTCCGTTTTCCGATCGCGCGCACGCGCTGCACGCCGAACTCGAGCGCTTCATCGCCGAGCGCGTGTTGCCGGCCGAGGCTGCTTACGATGCCCATCTGGACCAGCCCGGACAGCGCTGGACGATTCCGCCGGTAATGGAGGCGCTGAAGATCGAGGCGCGGCAGCGCGGGCTGTGGAACCTGTTCCTGCCCGACCCGGTGCACGGCGCGGGGTTGTCGGTGCTCGACTACGCGCCGCTGGCCGAACTCAGCGGTCGCTCCCTGATCGCACCCGAAGCGATCAACTGCAATGCTCCCGACACCGGCAACATGGAGGTGCTGCACCACTATGGCTCGGAGCCGCAGCAACAGCGCTGGCTGCTGCCGTTGCTCGCCGGGCGCACGCGCTCGGCGTTCGCGATGACCGAGCCTGACGTGGCCTCGAGCGACGCGACCAACATCGCGACACGCATCGAGCGCGACGGCGAGCACTACCTCGTCAGCGGCCGCAAGTGGTGGGCTAGCGGCGCCATGGACCCGCGCCTCGACTTCTTCATCGTGATGGGCGTGACCAACCCCGACGCCGAAGCGCATCGACGCCACAGCCAGATCATCGTGCCGAAGGCGACGCCGGGCGTGACGGTGGTACGGCCGCTGCACCTGTTCGGCTTCGACGATGCGCCGGGCGGCCACGCCGAGGTGCGCTTCGATGGCGCGCGCGTGCCGCTCGATCACCTGATCGCCGGCGAGGGTCGCGGCTTCGAGATCGCGCAGGGCCGGCTCGGCCCGGGTCGCATCCACCACTGCATGCGCCTGATCGGCCTGGCGCAGCGCGCGCTCGATGCAATGGTGCTGCGCGCACGCACGCGCATCGCCTTCCATCGACCGCTCGCCGACCAGGGCATGGTGCGCGAGGCGATCGCGCTCAGTCGCTGCGACATCGAGCAGGCACGCCTGCTCACGCTCGCCGCCGCGCAAAAGCTCGACCAGGGCGGCGCGCGTGGCGCGAAGGACGAGATCGGCATGATCAAGATCGTCGCCCCGCGCATGGCCCAACGCGTGCTCGACCGCGCCATCCAGATCCACGGCGCGCTCGGTGTGTCGGAAGACTCGTTCCTGTCGAAAGCCTACGCCGGCGCCCGCGCCCTCAGCCTCGCCGACGGTCCCGACGAAGTGCACATCACCGCGCTGGCGAAGTCGATGGCAGGTGCACACTGAGCGTGTTGGACGCCCTCTTGGTGTGAGTTGACAACCACCACACATCGATCCCAGAATCCGTATATCTGTTGCATACACAGGACTCGCCATGCGTGATGCCGCCATCAACCTGCGTGCGCTGCCGGGACAGCGCGACCTGATTGACCAAGCCGCGAGCGTGCTTGGCAAGAATCGTTCGGACTTCATGCTTGAGGCGGCCTGCGAGCGAGCGCAGGCGGTGTTGCTCGATCAGGTGTTCTTCAAACTCAACACCGACAAATTCAAACGCTTCAGCGCCTTGCTGAACGCACCGGTCCGCCCCAATCCCGGTCTCGACCGGCTTTTCGCGGTGAAGGCTCCGTGGAATGCCGGCTCTACATGAGTTTGCAACTCGACGCACCGCAGCCACTTGCTGTCGATCATCTGTTGGAAGGTTTTTCCTGCGGCGAGACAGCGCTAGACGAGTGGCTCCGACGCCGCGCTCTGGTCAACCAGCACAGTGGCGCTTCTCGCACCTTCGTCGCGGCTGATCCTGAGCGTCGCGTCTTCGGCTACTACTCGATCGCCGCGGGCGCGGTGTCGCATGCTACGGCCACGACCAACGTCAGACGGAACATGCCCGATCCGATACCAGTGATCGTCTTGGCGCGCCTTGCGGTTGACCAGCGTGCGCAAGGCATCAAGCTCGGCGCCGCACTACTGCAGGACGCGGTCCATCGCGCAGCGGCCGTTGCACAGTATGCCAGTGTTCGCGCGTTGCTGGTCCACGCACTGCACGAGCATGCCAAGCGCTTCTACGAGCACTACGGCTTTCAGACTTCGCCACAGCATCCGCTGATACTGATGCTGCGACTGCCCGGTTGACGGCGAGGGTCGGCTGCTCCAGATTGAATCCGGAACCTGCCCTGCCCGTCTCCCGCCGCGGGAGCGGGAACCGCAATCGCGAGCACATGCCATGAGCGACCTTCCACTCGATGCATTGACGGCCTGGTGCGAGACGCATGTCCGTGACTTTCGTGGTCCGCTGACGGCGACGAAGTTCAAGGGCGGGCAGTCGAATCCGACTTATCGGCTCGATGCCGGGTCCGGTTCTTATGTGTTGCGGCGCAAGCCGTTCGGGCCGTTGCTGCCGGGCGCGCATGCGGTGGAGCGTGAGTTCCGCGTGCTCACCGCCCTGCACGGCCACGGAGTGCCGGTCGCGCAGCCGCTGGGCCTGTGCCTGGACGAGTCGGTGCTCGGCGCGGTGTTCTACGTGATGGCCTTCATCGAGGGTCGCATCTTCTGGGACCCGTCGCTGCCCGAGGTTCCCGTCGCCGAGCGCGGTGCATACTACGAGGAGATGCTGCGCGTGCTGGCCGCCTTGCACGGCGAGGACGTGATCGCACTCGGGCTCGGCGACTTCGGCAAGCCCGGCAATTACTTCGAGCGCCAGATCGCGACCTGGAGCAGGCAGTACCGCGCCAGCGAAACCACGCGCATCGAGGCAATGGAGACGCTGATCGCAGCGCTACCGGAGCGCTGCCCGCACGACGACGGTCGCGTCGCGCTGGTGCATGGCGATTTCCGCATCGATAACCTGATCTGGCACCCGACCGAGGCACGCATCGTCGCGATCGTCGACTGGGAACTGGCGACGCTCGGCCACCCACTCGCCGACCTCGGCTACCTGTGCATGGCACTGCGCCTGCCGCGCAACCCGGCGCTGCCCGGACTCGCCGACAGCGATCGCGCCGCACTCGGCATTCCCGATGAGGCCGGCATGATCGAGCGCTACAACGCGCTCAGTCACCGCCGCGGCGTCGGCGACTGGGCATTCGTGCTGGCGTTTTCGTTCTTCCGCCTCGCCGCGATCGCGCAGGGCGTGGCCAAGCGCGCGCAGCAGGGCAATGCCTCGAACGAGCGTGCGGCCGAGGCCGGCGCGATGGCGGCGATGCTCGCGATACTGGGCGCAGCGCAATTGCAGTCGCGACCGCAGACACCGCGATGAGCATCGGCGTCGAACGCTGGACCGAGACCCTGCGGCTGCTCGGCATCGCGCCGAACGCGACCCAGCTCGCGCTCGGCGAAGACTTGCTACGGCGCTGGCGCGAGCCGCATCGCCACTATCACTCGCTTGCACATCTGGACGACTGCCTGCGCCAGGCGGCGAACCTGCGGCCGCAGTTCCTTCATGCCGGCGAAGTCGAATACGCGCTCTGGTTCCATGACGCGATCTACGACACGCGCAAGACCGACAACGAGCAGCGCTGCGCCGACTGGGCGCGACAGTCGGCGATCACGGCTGGCCTCGACACCGCCGTCGCGCAACGCATCCACGAATTGATTCTGGTCACCCGCCATGCCGCGCTCCCGTCGACTGCGGACGCGGCGTTGCTGGTCGATATCGACCTGTCCATCCTCGGCGCCGATGCCACGCGCTTCGACGCCTACGAACACCAGATCCGCAGCGAATACCACTGGGTGCCGAGCTTCCTGTTCAACCTCAAGCGCAAGCAGCTGCTGCGCGAATTCCTCGCCCGCCCGAAAATCTATTCCAGCGCGGCCTATCAAACGCGACTGGAAGTGCCGGCACGCGCCAACCTCGCACGCTCGATCGCGCGCTAATCGTCGGATCCCTCGCTGCGCTCGTTGATCCGACCTACATTCGTACGGCGCCTGGAGGCCTCGTCGGTGGCGGATCAGCCGCCGCGTTCCACCGCCAGCACAAACTGGCTCTTGCCGCTGCGCTTGGCGCGGTAGCAGGCGGCGTCGGCGCTGCGCAGGGCGGCTTCGAGGTTGCTGCCGCTGGCGCGGGCGACACCGATGCTGGCGCCGATGCGCGGCGATGCCGGGCCGCCGGTGACCATGGCCGCAACGCTCTGCACGATGCGCTCGGCAATCTGCCGCGCGCGAAACTCGTTGCCGTGCAGCAGCAGGCAGAACTCGTCGCCACCGAGGCGTGCCGCCACGTCGACGCCGCTGCTGCGCAGGATCGCGGCGACATCGATCAACACGCGATCGCCGGCTTCGTGGCCGAGGTTGTCGTTGACCGCCTTGAAGCCGTCGAGATCGACATACAGCAGCCAGTGTTCGGCGCCGGCCTCGCAATTGGCGAGCGCTTCGAGAAAGGCGCGGCGGTTGAGCAGGCCGGTGAGCGGATCGACCGCAGCCATTTCCGCCAGCATGCGGTTCAGGCGTTCGCTCTCGCTGCGTGCCTCGCGTTCGCTGCGGTGCAGTTCGAGCAGATGGCGCTGGATGCGCTCGATCATTTGCTTGAACCAGACCGCGAGAAAGATCGACAGCACCACCATCACCAGCGGGACACGCTGATAGGCGGTAACGTCCCAGCCTTGGATGACGGTGAACAAGGTCGGCACCGGCCGCTGTGCGAGCCAGTAGGCAGCCAGAATCTGCGCCAGAATCAGCAAGCTCCACGCGATCGCACTGCGCCGGTCAAGCAACAGTGCCGCGACCATCACCAGCGTCGGCAGCACCATGTTCACGCCTTGCAGGCGCCCACCACCGCCGAGATTGGCCAGTGCCGTGATCGCGAACAGCAGGCCGATGAACAGATTGCCCCACAGCAACAGGCGCGCACTGCGCCGGAAGCCGAACACGCACATCACGCAGCCGAGCGCCGCGATTGCGTAGATGATGCCGAGGGCGACCATGCCGTGGCTCGCATCCGCCATCGCGAAGTAGCTGCAGGCGAGCGCACAGGCCAGACCGAAGCCCATCAACAGCATGCTCGACGCGAGTTGCGGCACGTTGTCGCGCGGAAAGCGTGCCGGCGGCAGCAGCCACTCGGCGATGCGCGTGGCGAGCGTGCCGAGCGTGGCCGGTGCTGCGCTCATGGATACAGCAGTCGGTAATGCCAGGCGCCTTCGCGCCATTCGTGGCGATGGCGCTCGTGCAGGCGGAACGGCACGCCGTACCAGAACTCGACCAGGTCCGGCACCAGGCGCAGCCCGGACCAGTGCGGCGGTCGCGGCACCGGGCCATTGGCGTAGCGTTGTTCGGCGTCGGCGAAGCGCTGCTCGAAGGTGGCGCGATCCGGCAGTGTCTGCGACTGCAGCGACGCCCAGGCGCCGAGTTGGCTTTCGCGCGGCCGCGTGGCGAAATAGGCGTCGGCCTCGGCGTCGTCGACCGCTTCGACGTGGCCCTCGATCCGCACCTGCACGCCATCGCGCAGATGCTTCCAGTGGAAGCACATCGCCGCGAGCGGCTGCGCATGCAATTGCCGGCCCTTGTCGCTGTCGAGATTGGTGTAGAAGGTGAAACCTCGCACATCGGCGGTCTTGAGCAGCAACATGCGCGAGGACACGCGTCCGCCGGCTTCCGCTGACGCCAGGCTCATGGCGTTGGCATCGGGCTCACCGGCGGCCTGAGCTTCGGCCATCAGGCGGTGGAACGTACTCAGGATTTCTTCGGACAGCATCGCTTGCACTCCAGGAGCCGGAGTGCAGCAGCGATCCGGCCGATCAACGGGATGAGTTCACTTCGCCGGTTCGAGACGATAACCATGCTGGTACACGGCGCTCAACACCCAACTGCTCTCGCCGGTCAGCATCATCTTCTTGCGCAGGCGGCTGACGTGGGTATCGACGGTGCGGGTGTTGACGTCACCACCGAGGTTCCACACGTTTTCCAGCAGCGCCGCGCGGCTGACGATGCGGCCATGGCGACGGAACAGGTAGGAGGCGAGGTCGAACTCGCGGTCGGTGAGTTCGATCAGGGTGCCGTTCAGGGTCACCGAACGCTTGTCCAGGTCGAACTTGTACGGCAGCACTTCCTCGACCCAGGACCCGCCGCCACCGCTCGCGGTATTGGCAACGCCGCTTCGGCGCAGCACCGTCTGGATGCGCGCGATCAGTTCCGAGGACTTGGCCGGCTTGACCACGTAGTCGTCGGCGCCGGCCTTGAGCCCGGAAACGATGTCTTCCTCGGCAGTACGCGCGGTCAGGAAGATCACCGGCAGGCGCGCGTGCGCCGACTGCCGCAACCAGTCGAGCAGGTCGAGACCAGAGCCTTCACCCAGGTTCCAGTCGAGCAGCAAGAGGTCGATCGACTCGGCGCCGAGACGACGCCGGAAGTCCTTGACCTCGGCGTAGGCCCGCACCATGAATCCAGCCTGCTCCAGCCAAACGCGATACAGCTCGGCCTGGTCGCGATCGTCCTCGAGCAGACCCACTACTACGGCTTCGTTTGCCATTCCTGTTCCTCGACCGCCCCCGGGCGGTGTGCGCACCGCAAACAACTGTTGCGGTCAAGGCGCAACAATAAGCCACGCGCGCTGGAATGAAAAGCCGCCCGAGCGGGCGGCAGCGCGAAATCGGCATTTCACGTCACGGCCGTGACGGCTCATTCGACCTGGAAGCTGATCTTCAGGTTGACGCGCCATTCGCTGACCTTGCCGTCGTCGGCGGTCACGACCTTGATGTCGTTGACCCAGGCGCCCTTGATGCCCTTCACCGTCTTGGCCACTTTCTTGAGCCCGGACTGCACCGCGTCCTCGATGCCCTTCGGCGAAGAACTGGTGATCTCGATGACCTTCACGATGCTGGCTGCCATGACTTTCCTCCTGGATGGGTTGTGCGGATGCACGCCGGAAGTCTACTCCCGGGTGGCAGCCAACATGGCGCCATAGCCCGCGCGGTAGTCGGGAAAGCACAGCCGGAAACCGGCTGCGCGCAGGCGCGCATTCGACACGCGCTTGTTGTCCACGGCCACGCCCGCCACGGTTCGCGACAGGCGCGGCAATTGCATCGCGTCGGCCAGCCAGTCCAGCACCTCGGGCTGGCCGGCGGGATCGTCGTCGACCAGATTGAAGGTCCCGTGATCGCCGCGCAACAGCAGGTGCGCCACCGCCGCCGCGGCATCCTCGATTTGGATGCGATTGCCGTACTGGGGCGGGTCGGAGACGGCAAGCGGCTCGCCAGAGCGCAGTCGCCTGAACAGCAGATCGCGCCCAGGCCCGTAGATGCCGCCGAGGCGCAGGACCAGTGCCTCGCGACCGCCACGACGGGCCAGCGCTTCGCCTTCGAGCAGCACCCGGCCATTAAAGCGCTGCGGCCGGCATGGGCTGTCTTCATCGACCACGCCTCCGTCATGGTCGCCGTACACCGCCGTGCTCGAAACGAAGGCGACGCCATGCAGCCCTGGCAACGCGTCCAGCAGGTGCTGCAAGGCATCGATGTAGACGGCGCGATAGCCAGCCTCGTCGCGCACAGCGGGCGCCAGGCAATGCACCAGCAGGTCGAAGCGATCGGCGATGCGATCGCCAATCGCCTGCGTCAGATCCAACGCCAGCACACCGGCATCGGCGGGACGAGGCCGGCGCGCAATCGCGACGACCTCGCAGCCGCGTGTGCGCAAGTTGGCCGCGATCCGCGTTCCCAGATCACCGGCACCGGCAATCAGGACGCGGCGTGGCGCGGGCATCTCAGGCTGCGGCCGGCGTCAACGGCGCCGCGGGCGGTGGGCCGCGCCGCGGCGGCCTCGGTAGATAACGCAGCCAGACCAGCCAGACCACGAGTGCGTCGAGGATGATCAGCGCCTGCCACAAATACAGATGGAACCACTCGAACCAGACTCGATGGCACTCCTCGCCCGGCACGCACTTCGCGGTTTCCCACTCGCCGAGATAGAACAGGCTGATGATGCGCACCAGGTTCAGCGCCTGGATCGCGAAGAAGCCAGCGAGGAAGCCGAGCAGGCGATGCCGCCACGGCGCCGGGAAAGCGAAGATCGCCGCGAACAGGATGATCACCGCCTCGACGCCGTTGCAGCCGCGCTCGATGGTGACGCCCCAGGCGACGCGCGTGCTGTGGATGGCGTTGCCGGAGGTGCTGACGGAAGCGTCGAAGAAACCGATCAGCCAGGTCGAAAACGTCGCCAGGCCTTCGGTGAACGGATAGATGACATGCGTCTCGACCGGCCCGAGCACCTCGACCGTGAACAACACGAACAACAGCACCAGGAACAGGATCGAGAAACGCAGCATGCCCGCAACACAGCAGAACGGAAGGGGTGCGATGCTAGCATCCCGGCATGAATCCTTCGCCGAATCTGTTCCTGGTCGGACCGATGGGCGCCGGCAAGAGCACGATTGGCCGGCGTCTCGCCGCCCACCTCGCCCTGCCCTTCATCGACCTCGACGAGGAGATCGAGCGACGCAACGGCGTCAGCGTCACACTGATCTTCGAACTCGAAGGCGAGGCCGGCTTCCGCCAGCGCGAAACGCGTCTGATCGAGGAACTGAGCCAGCGCGATGGCATCGTGCTGGCCACCGGCGGCGGTGCGGTGCTGGACCCGGCGAACCGACGTCTGCTGCACGCCCGCGGCTTCGTGCTCTACCTCGCGACCAGCGTTGCGCATCAACTGAACCGGCTCGCGCGCGACGGCAAGCGCCCGCTGCTGCAGGCGCCCGACCGGCGCGAGCGGCTGGAGGCGATGGCACAACTGCGCAACCCCCTGTACGAGGAAATCGCCGACATGATCATCCACGGCTCGAACATCGCCGTCGCCCAGGCTGCTCGCCAGATCGCAGCGCAGCTGGAAACCCGGTGGCAACGAAGCGGGGTGGCGGCATGAAACGCGTGGTCGACGTCGCACTTGGCACGCGCAGCTACCCGATCACCATCGCCGCCGGCCTGCTCGACGACGCCGACGTCATCCGCTCCTGCGTCGGCGGACACCACGTGTTGATCGTCAGCAACGAAGTGGTCGCGCCGCTGGCGCTGGAACGGGTGCGAACGGCGCTCGCGGGGCGGGCGGTTTCCTGCTTGGTGCTGCCCGATGGCGAGGTGCACAAGTCACTGGCCAGCGCCGATCGTCTATTCACCGCACTGGCGAAATCCGGCGCCAGCCGCGACGCCACCGTGATCGCGCTCGGCGGCGGTGTCGTCGGCGACCTCGCCGGTTTCGCGGCGGCCCTGTGGATGCGTGGGGTGTCGCTGGTGCAGATCCCGACCACGCTGCTGGCGATGGTGGACTCCTCGGTCGGCGGCAAGACCGCGGTCAACCTCAGCCAGGGCAAGAACCTAGTCGGCGCATTCCACCAGCCGCGTGCAGTGCTGATCGATCCGCTGCTTCTGGCGACACTGCCGAAGCGCGAGTTGCGCGCCGGGCTCGCGGAAGTGGTGAAGTACGGAGCGATCGGCGATGGTGCGTTCTTCAGCTGGCTGGAGCACCATGCCGAAGCCTTGCTGACGCTGCGCCCCGACTCCACCGCCGAGGCGATCGAGCGCAGTGTTCGGCACAAGGCCGGCGTGGTCGCCCGCGATGAACGCGAGGATGGCGAACGCGCCCTGCTCAATTTCGGCCACACCTTCGGCCATGCCATCGAGGCGCTGGGCGCATACCGCGGTCTCAACCACGGCGAAGCGGTGGCGGTCGGGATGATCCTCGCTGCCGAACTGTCCGCCCGCATCGGCATGGCCGCCAGCGCGGACTACAACCGCTTGAACGACCTGCTGGCGAGACTCGGACTGCCAACGCGCATTCCGCCGGGGCAAGCCGCCAGCCAGTTGCTGGACGCAATGCGGCTCGACAAGAAAGCGCTGAGTGGCGAACTGCGCCTGGTGCTGTGGCGCGGCATCGGCCAGGCCGAACTGGTGGCCGCAGTTCCGGAGGCAAAGATCCTGGAAACCCTCAGGGCCGGTGGCGCCAGCTGATAACCGGCACCAACTCGCACCGGCTCGCACCAGCGGTCAGCGCCAGGCATCGCAGCTGTGTCAAAATCGCCGCCCTTGCGCCCACTCAGTGGCGCAGCCTGGCGGGACGGACGATGGCGAAGACGATGCGTATCGCGGCGATGAGTGTGGCCGCACCGGAGCTCGAACAAATCAAGGCGATCATGGCCTCGTTGCGCGGCGACGCCGGGGCCCACTGGGAATGGAGCGGGGACGCCGCCGGCGCCGATGTGCTGATCATCGACGCCGACTCGCTGTACGGACACATGGACTGGCTGCGCGCGCAATCCAGCGGACGAAATGTCATCTGCCTCACCGCGTCGAACGGGCACGAACAGGACAATGTGCTGCATCGTCCGGTCGGCGTGGGCGGGATCAAGGCCAGCCTGCTGCGTGCGGCGGGCGCAGGGCCGGAAGCCGCCGAGGCACCCGAGCCGGTTGCTCCAGTCACCGAGGAGGCTCCCGCCACCACCCCGGCGGCGGCGGTGGCAGCCGTGTTCAAGCGCATCACCGGACAACAAAAAGCGGTAACCGATGCGATGCCCGCGCCGGCACCCGCACCCGCGGCAATCGCCGGCGCCGGCGCCGCCGCCAAGCCCGCACCCGCTGCCAATCCGATGGCTGCCCCCAACCTGCTGCCGCGGCGCGTCACCGGCCAGCAGCCGGCAGTCGCGGCAGCGCCCGCACCCGCACCGCCGCCACCGGCGCCGGCGGTGCCGCGCGAGTGGACCTTGGCCGACTACTTCCTGCCCGAGAACCTTGCCGAAGCGCGACGCCTGGAGCGCAGCGGACAGCCGCCGCTGATCGTTGATGCAGCCGCCGACCGCTACTACGGTGGCCTGACGCTCAAGCCACTGTTGCCCTACTGCCTCGGCCACATCAAGCCGGTCGAATGGCAGGCGGTAGCCGCCGCCGAGATCGAGAAGCTGCGCGCGATGAACGCCGGTCTGCCGTTGTCGCGGCTGCTCTGGCTGTACGTGATCGGGACCTCGAACGGCACCACCCTGCTGCCCGGCTTCGATCTCAACGGCAAGTTCAAGCTGGTCAAGTGGCCGCAGATCGAACGCGAATTCCCGAAGCACTTCCGCATCGGCACCGCGATGATGAAGGGCCCCTCGACGCTGCAGGAAATCGCCGACGGTTCCGGCGCCACGGTCGGCGAGGTGATCGACTTCGTCAACGCTTACGCCGCCATCGGCTTCGCGATCCAGGACGGCGGCACGCCGATCAGTGACCGCCGCGCGCTGGTGGAGCGCCTGCGCGCCCGCACCGCCTGATTCCCCCTCGATTCGTTCCCAAGGAGATTTCGATGTTCCGTACCATCCTGTTGACCCTCGCTCTCGGCACCAGCGCGCTGGCCGTCACCGCGCAGAATGCCGCTGCTCCGGCCGCCGTCGACAAGCCGGCAGCCACGGTCGCCACTACCGCGAGCAAGGTGAGGTTGAACACCAACATGGGCCCGATCGTGATCGAGCTGAATGCGGCCAAGGCGCCGCAGACGGTCGAGAACTTCTTGCAGTACGTGAAGGACAAGCACTACGACGGCACCGTGTTCCACCGCGTCATCAACGGCTTCATGATCCAGGGCGGCGGCTTCACCCCGGAACTGGTGCAGAAACCCGCGCGCGCACCGATCGCCAACGAAGCCAACAACGGTCTCGGCAACCTGCGCGGCAGCGTCGCGATGGCGCGCACCATGGACCCGAACTCGGCGACCGCGCAGTTCTTCATCAACGTCGCCGACAACAAGAACCTCGACCACGTCAGCAAGGACAGCGGTTACACCTGGGGCTACGCCGTATTCGGCAAGGTGATCTCGGGCATGGAAGTGGTCGATGCCATCAAGGGCGTGACCACCGGACCCAAGGGACCGCTGCCGGGCGACGTACCGACCTCGGCGGTGGTGATCAACAGCGCCGAAATCGTCCAGTAGTTTCCCTCCGGACGCGGGCTGCACGGCACGTGCTGCCCCGGTTCCCTGCGCCAGCGCGACCGCTCGGGTCATGTCCACGATCTTCATCTCCGACCTGCATCTCGACGAGAGCCGTCCGCAAGTCACGCGGCTGTTCCTCGACTGGCTGCACCGTGAGGCGACGCGCGCCGAGGCGCTGTATGTCCTCGGCGACCTGTTCGAGGCCTACATCGGTGACGATGACGATGCCGAATTGATCGGTATGGTCGCCGCGGCGCTGCGTGAGGTGTCCGAGCGCGGAGTCCACGTCGGCTTCGTGCATGGCAACCGCGATTTCCTGCTCGGCGATGTCTTTGCGAAACGGGCCGGCCTGCGCCTGCTGGCGGAAACCGAAGTCATCGACCTGTACGGCGTGTGCACGCTGCTGCTGCACGGCGACACCCTGTGCCGCGGCGACCTCGCCTACCAGCGGGTGCGTGCGCAGCTACGCGACCCGGCCTGGCAGCGGCAATTCCTGGCGCAACCGCTGGCCGCGCGCCGCGCCTTCGCCGCCGCCGCGCGTGCCGAGAGCGCGCGGCACACCAGCGAGGCGAGCGAGATGATCATGGACGTGGACGCGTCCGCCGTCGCTGCGGCACTCGCGCAGCATGGAACCACGCGCATGATCCACGGCCACACGCACCGCCCCGCTATCCATGAGCTTGGCGCCGGGCGTCAGCGCATCGAGCTCGGCGACTGGTACGAACAGGGCTCGTTGCTGCAGGTCGATCGCAACAGCCTGGCGCTGCAACAGTTGCCATTGGTGTAGCCGGGACACGCTGCGATTCCGAAATATCGCAGGCGCTTTCCCGACGAATACCGGCGCCTGCGCAACGCGACCGCGGCAAGCTGGGTGTCACGGAGAACCCACCATGACCCCACGTCGCAACGCAGGCTTCACCCTGATCGAACTGATGATCGCCATCACCATCGCCGGCGTGCTGCTCGGCATCGCCTTGCCGGCTTACTCTGCCGCCAAGGCGGCTGCGCAAACCCAGACTCTGCGCGACGCTCTGCTCGGCGCCTTGCTCGAGTCGCGCAATGCCGCGGTGCTGTACGAGAACGACACCATCCTGTGCCCGAGCAGCGATGGTCTCTACTGCGCCGAGTCGTTCGAGTGGCAACACGGCTTCATCGCCGCGATCGACTTGAACAACAACGAGCGCGTAGACGATGCCGACCGCCGCCTGCTGTATCGGCGCGAAACCAAGGACGTGCGCCTGCTCACCAGCAGCGGCCGCAAGCGCATCCAGTTCCAGCCGAACGGCAGCAATGCTGGCAGCAATGCCACCTTTACCTTCTGCGATGGCCGTGGACCGACCCGTGCCATTTCGCTGGTCATGAACAATCGCGGTGATCTGCGCGAGGCCCGCCCGAGCGCAAGCGCCGTCGCCGCCGCCTGCGCGATCTGATCAGCCGCCGCTGGGAAACGCAGCGCGGTGGGCGACCACGTAGTCGTAGAGCAGTTCGGTCAGATCGTCCGGGTATTCGCGGAAGGCTTCGCTCAGTGCTTCCCAGTATTCGTGCACCGGCCGGTCCAGGTGGGCGATCTGGGTATGCCGCGCCGGCCGCTCGACCTCGGGCGCCTCGGCGCCGAATAGGACCACCGCTTCGGCGGTGATCGCGGCCAGGCGCGTGGCGCCAACTTCACGCAAGGCCTCGCCAGCGAACCAGGCATGGTCGCCGCCGGAGTTGGCGAAGTACTGCTCGAAGCCACCGCCATTGACATCGGCCTCCAGCTCCCAGACGCAACGGAACACCTGCTCGGGTCGCGTCAGCGACTCAAAGGGCTCGCGCCAGAAGCGGGCATCGGGATGCTCCGCCAACTCGCCCAGATATCGGTTCTTGTCCATGCCACCCCGGATCGCTCGCGCGCAGCGTACCCGAAGCGCAATGCCGCGTGCATCGCTGCAAACCAGCCTTGCCGCGGCCGCTGCTTGTCCGGGCGCCGATCCGGGCGCATGGTGCGGGCAAGGAGAATCCTGCCCATGAAACAGCCCATCCGCGAGATCACCCACCGCTTCCCGGGACGCCCCGCCGAGGATGGTGCCGGCGTCCGCCTGACGCGTCTGCTCGATCCGAGCCAGGCGCGGCTCGCCGACCCGTTCCTGATGCTCGACGAGTTCCGCTCCGATGCCGCCCAGGACTACATCGCCGGGTTTCCGATGCATCCACACCGCGGCTTCGAAACCGTAACCTGCATGATCGAGGGACGCATGCGCCATCGCGACAACCAGGGCAACACCGGCGACCTCGGTCCTCGCAGCGTGCAGTGGATGCGCGCCGCGCGCGGCATCGTGCACGAAGAGATGCCGCAGCAGGAAAACGGCATGCTCTGGGGCTACCAGTTGTGGCTGAACCTGCCGGCGCGCGACAAGATGACCGCGCCCGGCTACCAGGACATCGACGCGGCGAAGATTCCGCAGTCGCCCCTCGATGGTGGCGGCCACGTGCGCATCATTGCCGGGAGCTACGCCGGCATCCACGGTGCCGCTGCAGAGCGCGCCACCGCCGCACATCTGTTCGACCTGTACCTGCCCGCGGGGCAACGCTTCCGCTGGTCCGCTCCGGCCGGGCACACTGTCCTTCTGCAGGGCGTCGTCGGCGCGCTGCGGGTGGGATCGCTGCAGGCATCACTGCATGAGCGCGAACTGGTGTTACTCGGTGCCGGAAGCGCTCTCGAACTGGTCGCCGATACGAACGCGCGCCTGCTCATTCTCACCGGTCGTCCGATCGGAGAACCCATCGCCGCCTACGGCCCGTTCGTGATGAACAGCGCCGCAGAAGTGCGCCAGGCCTTCGACGACTTCCGCGCCGGGCGTTTCTGATTCCACACCGCCTTGCGCCTCGTCTTTGGAGCGGCCCCGGCCGCGACCGGCGACGCGATGCCTGCGTTGTTCGCGATTCGGCGCGTTCGCGATGACCGCCCGTGGCAGCGTCGCCGGTCGCGGCCGGGGCCGCTCCTACTTCGCCTGATTCAACGGAGTAAGGCATTGAAGCGCGTCGCTTTGCCCAGGCGGAGGCCGTGACCCTGCACCCACAGAAAAGGGCCGCCCCTTGCGGAGCGGCCCTGATTTTCTACTTCAGCGATTCAGCTGATCAGATCATCTGGCGACGGGCGCCGAGTCCGAGCAGGCCGAGGCCGATGACCAGCGCGGCGGGCAGGACCTTGCCGAAGTCAGTGACCGCCGGAACCGGCACGCTGGCCAAGCCGAGGCAGCTGACGGTGTAGTCGAGCACGTCGTCCGGAGCGGCATCTTGCGTGAGGCACTGGATGGTGCCGACACCGGACAGGCCGGCGGCGCCGGTCAGGCAGGTGTAGGGCACGGCTGCTGCGCCGCCGGCCGGAACACTGGCCGGGACCGCGCCAAGGGTCACGGCGCCGGTCGCGGTGCAGGACAAGGTGCTGGCCGAACCGGTGTTGGTCAGGTTGATGCTGCCGGCGACGTTGGAGTTCGGCGGACCCACCAGGGCGATGGCGCCTTCGGCCGGATTTGCGGTGATGTTGACCGCGGCCATCGGGCAGTCCAGATTCCAGGTGCGGGCCGTCGGGCCCAGCGGGACCGCATCGATGCTCGGGGTTTCCGTGCAGGTCAGCGTACCGAGCTGCTGCGCGGCGGCAGCGGCGCACGACACCGTGACGGTACCGTCGACACCCACGGCAGCCGGCGAGTTCGCGCTGTACGGACCCGCGCCGCTGAGGCTGTATCCGGCGCTGACGGTCGTGCAGCTGACCGACATCGATTCCGGATTGGCATCGCCACCGTCCACGCCGCCGTTGATGTCAACGGTAACGTTCTGGGTGGTGATGGCGCCGAGCGAAGCGCCCTGCGCGAAGGTCAGCGTGGAAGCAGCCGCCGGAGCGTAAGTGACGCCCGGAGCCGATTCCGGCGTACCCGCCTGGCAAAGGACATCCCACAGACGCGTGACACCCGCGCTGTCGAAGTCGGTCTCCGTGCAGGACACGGTGCCCGAGAACGGTGCGGCCGCGGCGGTGCAGGAGAACGCCAGGTTCTGCGAACCGTTGGCATTGAACGTGAGCGAGGCCGGAGCAACGCTGATTCCACCCAGGCCGGCGCAAGCCGACATCGTGGCCGAACCGGCACCGGACTGGCCGGCCGCAGTGATCACCACGTTGCTGCTCGCTGTCATGCCGATGCCCACGGGGGGCAACGTCACTTCCGGCGTCGCATCCGAGGTCGCATCCGCGTCGAAGTTCGGCGCTGCGGTCAGGGTCGGAGCCTGGTTACCTGCCGGGCAGGTGATGTTCCAGGTACGGACGTTGACCACATCCGGGTTCGGCGTGTCCTGACGGGTCTCCGTGCACTGAGCGGTGCCGTTCTGCACGGCCGCGGTCAGCGTACACTGCAGGGTCAGGTCGCCGTCCACGCACGCACCGCCGGCGGTGCAGGTATCCGCGCTGTCCGTGAAGACGACGCCACCAATCGACGAAGAGCAGGTGCCAAGAGTGGTCGTACCACTGTTGGAACCACCCGCCATCGCCAGCGTGATCGGCGCACTCACCGCAGCACCCACCGCGCCCGTCGGGAACGTCACCGTTCCGCCCGGAACCGGCGTGTACGTGATCGTCGGACCCACAGCCGGGCCAGTGGTGACCGTCACGTTGTCGTTGGTGCCCGAGATGGCGACCGGGTTGGCTGAGTCGTCTTCAGCGTTCAACCCTGTAAACGTGTAGGGGGAAACGATAGCCGCTGCACCGACGTGATCGATCACGAAAGTGCAGACGTCGGAGGTTCCCGCGGGAATGGCGGTCGCACTGGCTTGCGTGTAAGCGATCGTGACCAGCCCGGCTCCATCCTCACCGCCCAGCGTGCAAAGCGCACCCGCGCCCACGGTTGTCAGCGTCAAGATGTTGAAGTCCGGATCACTGAAGTTCAACGCTCCCGAGTGGCTGGCCGCGACTCCGTCAGCGACGAACCGCAGGGTAACCGTCGCGCTGTTGTTGCCGATTCCAGAAATGGTGGGATTGACCGGCGACAGTATTACGCTCACTGCAGCTGAAGCCGAAGCAGATGCGAGCGCCAGAAGCGCGCCGCCTACGGCGATTGAAATTTTCTTGTTAAGCATCTCGTCACTCCAATTTGTTTATTCAATCCAACTGCTGAACTTTCGCCGAACCCATCGGGGCTACCTCACCATTCCGGTCGGAGGCCTCAAATGTGTCGATGACAGGCACGGACTTGCTGTTGGAAACGTAGGAAAGCTTGCCGACTCGGTTCAACCCGGCAGGAAACACGCCGCCCTCCGAATTCACAACGGTGACGGCCACAGCCCTTCCTTCAGCCTTGCAAACCCCGATGAAACCCTTGGGCAGTTCCGAAAGGCAGGCCGACGTATCGATTCGCTTCGCGCCTTCCGGGAATACGACCCGGAAAGTGAAAGAAGCAGCATCGCCGGAACTCTGGAAGTCCAACGACATGATCTTGGACCCGCCCTTGGCTTCAACTTCCATACCGAGCGGAGCGTTCTCGATCTTCGCGCTCACGCCAACTGCGGCAATTAAAAGCGCCGCACCGACCGCATACTTGATGTTCATGGATAACTCCTCAGTCAAATGGCTGTGCGGTAATGATTACGGGCTCGGCATACCGCAGACACGGGTACCACCGGAAAGGGTGTCGGCATTGACGACGTTCAGGAGGCAGGTGACATCACCAGACGTCACGGTGCCGTTCTCAGAGCAATCCGTCTGACCGAGCTTGAGTCCCGGCTCGCTGTTGAGAGTGATCGCGTTAACTTCCTGCATCAACTGGGTCACGTCACCGGAGGTGCAGGTTCCGTTGTTGCTTGCATCACCACGCTTGAGCGAGCCGATCGCCGTGCTGCGACGGGATTCGAAGGCATCGACCTGAACCGACGTGCCTGCACCACCGCCAACCCAGCCCAACTGCACATAGTCGACGCCGTCACCGGCATCGGCGAGTGTCATGTTGCCAGCGGTCAACGTGGCGGTGCTCGGCGTCGTTCCGGTGTACTGGGCGAGGCCTCGGTTACCCAGCACAGTAATGCCCAGCGTGCCGCCGGTCGTGCCGGAATTGCGCTTGTAATCGGTTTCGATCATGTACCAGCGGCCGGCCACGATGGCCGCACCATTCACCGTGGTGATCGATACTGGGGTGCCGAAACCGCCGGCGCCATTGCCGCCATAGAACTTGAACGCAAGCGCCGTGGCGTCGAAGCTGATCTTGAAGATCGGGTAGTCGACAGTCTCGTCGGCCATCGCCTGGAAGACCACCGATTCACCGGTATTGCTGGGTCGGACATAGAACCGCGAAAGATAGGATGCCTCGGCCAGCGGCGAACCGTCTTGAACATAGCTACCGGCAGCAGTGGAAGCCAGACCGCACTTGCCGGAGTAGCGCGGAGTGAGCGCGGCGTTGGCGTCGCTGGTCACCGGACCATCGGCGATCGGCGTGCCGACCACGGCGGTTACACCGCCCGCGCCCCATTGGGTCGTGTTGCAGGCCGCCATGGCGGCGTTCATGCCGACGAGCGCGGCGACTGCGAGGAACAACTGAGACTTGCGGATCATGGATTTCCTCCTGATTCCCAACGATTGACGCACTCGCGGCCGAAGCCTGAGCGCGAACTGAACCCCAAACACCCGGAACGGTAACAGCAAACCTTTGCAATTTGAAGCCGGTCCGGGCGCGGACCTTCGGCCATGCCGCCGGACACCCTGCGGGCGGCGGCTGAATGACCTTCGAAGACTAGTAACGCAGTCCGGGAACAAAACCGGACAGCCTCGGTCTTGGCCGGCCATCGGGACGGCACCGAGCGCTCCGGCGAGCCTCGACGACGATGGGCTGCACCACCGTGCGATGCGCGCAACTTGCTGAATTCACTGCTGTTCATGGGCGCAACCCGGCCCGCCGGCGCAGCCTGGGTGGTGAGCATCAGGGTCGGTGACGGTTGCTGCCACTCCGAGCGTAGGGGGTCGACTCGCGGCCGGCGGCCCACAGACCTCCCGCACAGCGTCCAGGGGGCCCACGGCGCGCGAGCGCAGAGATCAGCTGCGCCGCTTCGCCTTCTCGGAGTCTGCTCGTTGCGCGGCGATCGTGGCGAGGTAGCCATCCGGCAAGCCGGTCACATATTCGCCGGAGAAGCAGGACGTGTCGAAGTGGGTCAGGGTCTCGTTGCCCTCGGACACCGCGGCGACCAGGTCATCGAGATCCTGGTAGATCAGCCAGTCGCAGCCCAGATACTGCTCGACCTCGGCCTCGCTGCGGCCGTGCGCCACCAGCTCCTCGGCCGCCGGCATGTCGATGCCATAGACGTTCGGATGCCGCACCGGCGGCGCCGCGCTCGCCAGATAGACCTTGCGCGCACCGGCCTCGCGCGCCATCTGGATGATCTGCTTCGAGGTGGTGCCGCGCACGATCGAGTCGTCGACCAGCAGCACCACCTTGTTGCGGAACTCGAGCTCGATGGCGTTGAGCTTGCGCCGCACCGACTTCACCCGCTCGCCCTGCCCCGGCATGATGAAGGTGCGTCCGACATAGCGATTCTTGACGAAGCCCTCGCGGTACTTCAGATCAAGGACCTGGGCCAGAGCCAGGGCCGCGGTGCGCGAAGTATCCGGGATCGGAATCACCGCCTCGATATCGTGCTGCGGCCGCAGGCGCTGGATCTTCGCCGCCAGCCGCTCGCCCATGCGCAGCCGCGCCTTGTACACGGACACGTCCTCGATCATCGAGTCCGGGCGAGCGAAATAGACGTATTCGAAAATGCACGGGGCGTGCTGCTTCGGCTCGGCGCAGGCGTGCGCGTGCAATTCGCCGTCGGCGCTGATCACGATGCCTTCGCCCGGACGCACGTCGCGCTCGCGCTTGAAGCCGAGCAGGTCGAGCGCGACCGACTCCGACGCCACCGCCCATTCCGGCCCCTCCGCGGTCTCGCGCTTGCCAAGTACCAGCGGGCGGA
>Ga0073899_10001203_pt1 | contig 23841 bp, 22 predicted proteins | sample KloWWTmetaKNB5Ph_FD_88975 | JGI IMG/M metagenome (GOLD analysis project Ga0073899, IMG submission 88975) | Active sludge microbial communities from Klosterneuburg, Austria, studying microevolution and ecology of nitrifiers - Klosterneuburg... | ecosystem: Engineered > WWTP > Aerobic digester >... | reverse complement strand
TCGGGCAGCGCCGCAACCTTGCCAAGATCGATACGGCTCTCGCCAGGCCCGTGGAAATCCGAGCCGCACGAGGCGAGAAACCCGAACTCTTTCGCAAGCCGGGTGAGTTCGCGACTCTCCTCGTCGTTCTGCCCGCCCGACAACACCTCAATGCCATCGCCACCGAGATCGCGGAAATCACCGAATAAGCGACGCAGCGTCTGGCGGCTGATCTTGTAACGCAGCGGATGGGCAATCATCGACACACCGCCGGCCTCGCGAATCCAGGTGACAGCCTGTTCGAGCGACGCCCAGACATGTGGAACATAACCGGGCTTATCCTTGCCCAGCCAGTAATCAAAAACCGATTTGACATCCTTCGCCCGACCGATCTCGACGATGTAACGGGCAAAATGCGCGCGGCTCACCAGCGACGGATTGCTGACATAACGCAGCGCACCCTCGTAGGCACCGTGAATGCCCACCTTGTCGAGTTCGTCGGACATCTTCTGCGCGCGCAAGTCACGGCCGCTGCGCAGATGCGCCAGCGCCGCGCACAACCCGGCATGCGTTGGATCGACACCGAGCCCGACGACATGCACGGAAGCATCGTCGTCCCAGGTCACGGAAACCTCCACGCCATCGATGAAACGCAAACCCAGCGCGTCGGCCGTAGTACGCGCCTCGGCCAGACCGGAGATCTCATCGTGATCGGTCAGCGCCAGCAGTTCCGCACCGTTGGCATGCGCACGCCGCACCAGTTCGGCCGGTGTCAGCATGCCGTCGGAAATACTGGAATGACAGTGAAGATCGGCGTTCATGCGAAGAACTCCTCGATCAATTGCGCCAGTTGCTCAGGCTGGTCGTGGTGCATGTTGTGGCCAGCCTCTTCCAGCATCACCGGGCGGATATTGCGGAAACAGGCGATGCGCGCCTGATAGTCGGCCTGCCCGGCTTCGTCCTGAAACGTCTTCACAAAAATCGAATCACGCGCCGCCACCCACAGCACCGGAGCCGTCACCCTGCGCCAGCAAGCCTTGGCATCTTCAAGACGGTAGAGAATCGGCGTGCTTAACTTGTGATGCGGATCAGCGGCCAGAGTAATGGCATTGTCGGCAGTTGCCTGCCCAAGATGCTCGGCGAGAAAATCCGCCCGCACCGGCGTCAGGCGCGGGTTCATCTGTCGAAAACGGGCCGCCAGGGCCGCACGGTCGGCGTAGCGCTTGAAAGCCGGACCGGCGTGTAGCTGATCGAGCCACTTGGCGTAATAATCGGGGGCATCGGCAGGATCGCTCTTGCGCAGACCGAAACCCTCCAGCGCCACGAGGCCGGCGATACGTGCAGGACGGATGCCGGCAAACAAGCAGGCCGCATTGCCACCAAGGCTGTGACCAACAATACGCGCCGGTGCGTCAGGCGAATAATGCATCAGCAAAGCTTCGAGATCAGCCACATAATCGGCGAACCAGTAGCTGTCATTTTTCCATTGCGAAAGACCGAAACCCCGCCAGTCCGGCGCGATCACCCGCCAGTCGCGAGCAAGCGCATCAACAATGAACTGGAAGCTGGCAGAAGCATCCATCCAGCCATGCAACATGAACAACTGCGGCGCATCGGCCGGGCCCCAGGTGCGGACATGGATGCGCAAACTGCGCAGCTCGACAAATTCGGAAGTGCTTGGTTTCATCGAGTGATTTTAACATCGCAAAGCTATAGCCCAATAACTGACAAGCTCACAATGCCATCTGGCATTTCCAACAAATGCCCTACCCTTCTGATCACTCAATTAGAATGCCAATTTGACAATGACATTTTGACGTGAGATGCGCAATGGATTTGCATTGGGGCAAACTTTCAGATGATCTCCTGTCCAGCCTACCGCTGACAGATCACTGTATCGATGTCGCCAGCGTCTTCAGGGCATTATGCGATCTACCAACAATCCAGCGCAACCTTGGCCTTAAAGAAGACCCCGTCATCCTGGATCGCCTGGCGGTGCTTGCACTCCTCCACGATCTGGGTAAATGTAACGCTGGATTTCAGGCGAAGCGTGACCCGGATGCGCGAAACATTGCCGGACACGTCAAGGAAACTGCTGCATTAATCTATGACGATGGGCTTGGAGCGAAGGCATATCTGGCACTTGGTCTCGAAGAAATCGTTTCATGGTTCGTGAGTCCGGAGGCAGCCTCGCGAATGCTGCTCGCATCAATTTTTCATCATGGCAAGCCAGCGTTTGATGAAAACATTAAAGACAGCATTCAAATCAGCCAATTAAAAACACATTGGTTGCCACGCAATGGCCTCGATCCCTTCGATGGACTCAAAAAACTCGGTACAACGGCTCGCCGCGCTTATCCCAACGCCTTTGAAGGGAATGCCGCGCCGATCGAAGTTGACTTCAAACTGGAACACCGTTTCGCCGGTTTGGTGATGCTCGCCGACTGGCTTGGCTCGCACCGGGAATCCTTCTTTCCGTTTCAACACAAAGGTGATCGCATCGAGTGGTCGCGTGGACAGGCCAGCAAGGCGTTGGCGGCTGTCGGTCTCGACGTAACCAGCGCACGGAAAAGAATTGAAGAACGCGGACAACCGACCTTCGGCCAAGCATTTGGGCTTCCCGGTGAACCACGCCCCTTGCAGACGGCGCTGGCCAGTGCCAACCTCCCTGCCCTGCTGATCGCCGAATCCGACACTGGTTCTGGCAAGACCGAGGCGGCACTCATGCACTTTCTTGCGCTGTTCGCTGCCAGCAAGGTAGATGGACTCTACTTTGCTCTGCCCACGCGAGTCGCCGCCCGTGAATTGTATGGCCGTGTCACCGCCGCCATGAATCGCGTCTTCGGCGACGACTGCCCTCCGGTACTGCTCGCCGTGCCTGGATATACCCAAGTCGACGGCAAGCGGCCAGACATCCTTCCCAGCGACGCCCACCTGTTTCACGAAGACGATCAAAAGAGACGGGACCGAACTTGGGCAGCAGAACGCCCCAAGCGATTTCTCGCCGCGCCCATAGCCGTTGGCACTATCGACCAAGCATTATTCTCCACAATCCAGGTGCCACACGCCCACCTGCGCGCCGCCTGTCTCGACCGTTCCCTCCTGGTCATCGACGAGGTGCATAGCTCAGACGTGTATATGCGCTATCTCACCCGGCGACTCCTCAAGCGCCACATCGACGCCGGCGGGCGAGCACTGCTGCTGTCTGCCACGCTCGGCGCCGCCGCACGAGAGGAGTATCTGTATCCCGACAGGCCCAGACCCGAAGCAGAACCGTTCGAGAAGGCTGTCGCGTTGCCCTACCCCGCCTTAAGCGTGCCGGATCAGCCCATGCAGCACCTACCCGATCCATCCTACCGCAGCAAGACAGTGCAACTTGAACAGCTCCCTCTGCTCAACTCACCGGAACTCCTGCTGCCACGCCTGCGCGAAGCCATGCATGCCGGCCGGCGGGTGCTGGTTATCCTGAATACCGTCGGTCGCGCCATCGAACTAACCCGACTGGCCGATGCCGATCCGAAACTGGCTCCGGCCCTGTTCGCCGTGAATGGCATGCGCTGCCCCCACCATGGCCGGTTTGCCCGCGCCGACCGCGAAAGGATGGACCAAACAGTCAGTGCACGGATGGGCAAAGGTTCGCCGCCAGCAGCATTGCTGCTTATCGGTACACAAACGCTGGAGCAGAGCCTGGATATCGATGCCGACTGGCTCATCACTGACCTGTGTCCCATCGACGTGCTGCTGCAACGTATCGGACGCCTGCACCGGCACGACCGCGGGCCGCGCCCGATGCCGACCTGCACCGTGCTACTGCCGGAAGAGACGGAATTTTCAGTCTTCCTCAACCGAAACGGCATAGTCCAGCGCGGCAACCTCGCCGGTTTCGGTAAGGTATATGAGGACTTGCGCATCCTGCAACTGACGCGTAATTTGGTCGCTGTCGCACCGGTCATAGAAATTCCCCGTGACAACCGGCGCCTCGTCGAAACCGCGACACACCCGGACCAACTCACTCTGCTGCAAGGCGAGGCATGGACGCGCCATGCCTTGCACATCGAAGGCAGCGGCGGTGCCCAACAATCTGCCGCGCACGCTGCCGCCATGCCAAATGCACACTTCGGCGAATTCATGTTCCCCAACGCCGTTGAGGAACATCTGGCCACACGTCTTGGCCTGAATGACCGCACACTGTCACTGGGCGCCAGTTATTCGACGCCCTTCGGCCAGACCATCGACGAAATCAACATTCCCGGCCATCTCGCACCAACACAAGAATTGGAACAGGCTCACCTAGTGAGCCTTGAGGGCGATAACCTGTTCATACAGGCCGACCCCGCCGGCCAATTCATTTATCGGTATTCCCGTTTCGGATTGGAGAAAACCACACCATGAACCTGCTTACCGATCCAGTTTTCCGTGTTCGCACGCCGGACGGGCCTGGCATTGTCAGCCTGCCGGGGTTGCTGGCCCTCCTCGGCGAGGACAGGATTGAAAGCCTGCCCGGCCTGCAACGCCACCAAGAAGATGCCTTCCACATTTTCTGCTGTTATCTCGCCGGTGCAGTGCTGGTGCGGGCGGGCGAGAGCAGCCCGAAGCAGACTGCGGAATTCTGGCGCGAGGGCATTCGCCAACTCACTCACGCCGAAGGCTGTGAAGACGACAGCGCATGGACGTTGGTTGTCGATGATCCGACCAAACCCGCGTTCATGCAGCCACCGGCATCGAGCAGGGCTGTATTCGAGCGAGACTATAAGCCCAAGGCACCAACACCCGATGCACTGGACATTTTCCGCACGGCGAAGAACCACGACGTCAAATCGGCTCGAAATGATGTCGCCAAGCCGGAAGACTGGGCCTACGCACTGATCAGCCTACAGACCATGACTGGTGGCCTCGGAAATGGCAACTACGGAATTGCCCGAATGAACGGTTTTTACGGTAGCCGCGTCTGTATTGGATGGCGAGAAAATTCGCGCATGGGGCCAAGGTTTTCCCTCGATGCTGCCCGCCTGCTCGAATTGCGGAACAGCTTGATTGACGAACCCCCTTTCTTCAAGCCCGATGGCACCGCCCTCATCTGGATCAAACAATGGGATGGCGACACGCCCTTTTCTCTCAAGTCCATTGATCCATTTTTCATAGAGGTCGCAAGGCGTGTCCGCCTTGGAACTGATACCGAAAAGCTAATTGCTTTCGGCGCCTCGTCAAAGTCGATGCGAATCGCAGCCAAGGACGCACATGGCGTTCTCGGCGACCCTTGGACGCCCATCTTGCTCGGCAAAGAAATCAAATCTCTGACGGTTGTCGATCCGGGCTTTACGACGAAGCTGCTTCGCGATCTGCTATTCAATGCTGCAGATTTCAAAATTGCGCCAATGCAGATCGCGCCTGATGGTATTCATGGGGGATGGCTCACAGCATCGGCGTTCATCGGGGGCGAAGGAACCAGCGATGGCTTCCACTTCATATCCATTCGCGTGCCGGAACGCGCAAAAACTTTCTTGTTCAGTCGTGGCACTAACAGCCACGACCGGCTTGCCACGTTGTCCAAGCGTGGAATTGAACTCGCTGACGAGATTCGGAAGCCTCTTAGAGTAGCGCTTATAACTTTGATGGAAGGTGGGCCAGACGATCTGAATGAAATGAACAAACAGGTCGAAGGATGGACCACGGATGCCATCAGGCCGTTCACACAAAAATGGAATCCGCTTTTCTTCGACTGGCTCTGGTCGACAGTCGACATACCAGACGATACAGAGGCTCTTCGTCCTTGGTTCAACGAACTGCGTCAACTGGCGCACGACACGCTTGATAGTGCTTTCGGCCGTGTGCCACAGCGCCACGGCCGCTCATACCGTGCCAAGACCAAGGCCCAGGGTATTTTCCTCGGCAGCCTGAAAAAGAACTTTTCGCAATTCATGGAGGTGACGCATGACAACCCCTGAAACACGCACACCCGCCGCTCATGTTCCTGCGCTGGCGGCTCTGTTGGCCAGCGCGGGCATATCCAACGGAGAACGTGCGGCGCTCAAGCGCATGGCGCTGGACGGGCCCGCACCGCTCGCACTGCATCGCCTGTTGCTGGCGCAGGTCGATGAAACCTGGCAGGCCGAGCGATGGCTTGCCGATTGGCGCACTCTCATCTGCGCGCTGGCGATTCAACGGGATGGGGGATACAACCCGGCCACGCCCTTCGGCGCGGCGCTCGCCGAGGCGCGTTTTGCCGAAAGCCGGCTGGAACGCCTGCTTGCTGCCAGCGACGACACCTTGCGGGCGCTCGCGCTGCGTGCCGCGCGACAGGTTGCCGCCAAGGGCATCGCCTGCGACTGGCGCCAGTTCGCCGACCTGCTCTTCGCCGGCGCACCTGATTTCCGCGAACGCATCAATACCCGCATCGCCCGCGACTATTACCGCACCCTGCAAAAAAATCAGCAATCCACCAACCGGGAGGAATGACCATCATGTTTCTGCAAATCCACACACTCACGTCTTACGCCGCTGCCCTGCTCAACCGCGACGATGCCGGTCTTGCCAAGCGTATTCCCTTCGGCAACGCCGAGCGCATGCGCGTCTCGTCCCAATGTATGAAACGACACTGGACAGAGAACTTACGCTCAGTCATCGAGCAACAACATGATGGTTGGAAGAAGTTCAATACTGGTTGGCGAACCCGCAATTTTTTTGATCGTGCTGTCTTGCCTGCAGTCATCGACGAATTACAGAAGCACTTTCTAGATCCGGACGAATGCAGAGCAATCGCAGTCGCGGCTACTTGGGAGTTGGCGTGTGGTTGCTTTACGAAATCGAAGAAGAAAAAAGACATTGAAAAACTGTTAGAGGCCGCAAAGCTCGATACCCCGCTTGAAATACCCGAAGCGATGAAGATCGATCCCGACAGAGGGGAAACGATTCCGAGACCTAAACAACCCGCACTTTTTGGAAAGCCTGAAGCTCAGTTTTTTGTTCGTGAGATCGAGGAAATTGCCAAGAAAGTCAATGAAACAGTCAAGGATGAAATGGCCAAAGAAACCAAGAGTGATACTAAGGATGCCCGTCGACAGAAGCTTATTCGTGGGGTCCGCAAAGGTATCCGTGAGCGTGTGCTCCTTAATTGGCGTGAGCGTGACAAGGATGGCAATACCATGGTCGATGCGCTCATTCGGTCCGAGGATACACAACCGCTTTATGCAGGTATCGAAGGGGCTTTATTCGGCCGGTTCGTCACCTCTGACATCCTGACCCGCTCGGATGCCGCAGTACACGTAGCGCACTCCTTTACGGTACACCCCCTGACCACCGAAGTAGACTACTTCACAGTGGTTGACGACCTGAACCGAGATGAGGAAACCGGCGCTGCCCACGCCGGTGACACGGAACTCGGCGCGGGCCTGTTTTATGGCTACGTAGTGGTCGATGTGCCGCTGCTCGTCTCCAATCTGTGCGGCTGTGACGCCAAGGATTGGGCCACTCAGCCAAAGGAAATGCTGACCGATGCACGTAACGTACTTACGGGACTGATCAACGCCATCGCTACCGTCAGCCCTGGCGCCAAACTTGGCTCGACGGCGCCTTACGCTCGCGCTGCCTGCGTGTTGCTGGAATCCGGCAGGAATCAGCCGCGCACACTGGCCAACGCCTACCTCAAGGCGATGAAGCTCACCAGCGACCCGATGCAGCAGTCTGTAGACGCCCTCGGCGATCACCTGACGGGGATCGACGCGATGTATGGATGCAACGAAAAGCGCTTTGTGGCCTCGACGCAGAACATGACGAAGCTGGCGAGCGTCACCGCCGCGCCGCTCATCGACACAGTCGCCGCCGCACTGGACAGCGTTTTCGGTGCAGGTTGATGGACGCGCTCATTCTGCGACTCGACGCACCGTTGATGAGCTTTGGCGGGGTCATTGTCGATCACCACAATGTCACCGAACGCTTCCCCGGACTGTCGCTGTTTGCCGGGCTGTTGGCAAATGCACTGGGCTGGACGCATGGCGATAACGAGAAGACCGGCGCGTTGCAGGAACGGTTGATCGTGGCTTCGCGCTGGGACATCGAGCCGGAAGCCATCGTCGATTACCACACGGTAGACCTCGGGCAGCCCAAGATGGCTGAGCCGGGTTGGACAACACGCGGCACGCCTGAACACCGAGCCGGAGGCGAAGCAAAAAAAGGAACACATATCCGCTACCGCCACTATTGGGCAAACGGTGTGCTGACCGCCGCTCTCACTCTGACCGATGACACAGTGCCTGATCTCGCCATTTTGGAAGCGGCGCTGAAACAACCGGCACGACCGTTATTTTTAGGTCGCAAGACCTGTCTGCCGAACTCACCCATTCTTATTGGGCAAGCTTCCGGCGACGATGTCCTGTCCATCCTGAAAATCATTCCCCGCATTCAGTGTCCGACACGCCCGACCAAGAACCCGCGAATGTCAGCCCGCTGGCCGGCTGAGTTGGGTGACAACCGGGAAGAGCAGACCAAAGCGATTTACGATCAGCGTGACTGGAAAAACCAATGGCATTCCGGTCGACGCATCGTGGTGGAAGGTTTCATTGAGGAGATGCCAGCATGTTCATGATCGACCTGCCACTCGATGCCGCACGACTGATGCGTTTTACCCACCGGCAAGGGCACCGGCTGACGGCAGGCGAGGATTTTGGCTATGCCGCACACGCCTGGCTTGCCGCGACGTTGGGCGAACAAGCGCCGAAGCCATTTCGGCTTCTGGAGAACCGGCAGGGCTTGCGCATGCTCGGATACGCAAATCAATCCATCGAAGCCCTGACCGATCATGCTCACGTCTTCGCCGAACCGGATGCCTTGAGCGTCTGCACATGGTCCGATGCTGCCGGAAAATCGATGCCGGATAGTTGGCAACAAGGGCGCCGGCTTGGTTTTGAAGTGCGCGCCTGCCCGGTAAGCCGCGCCGATCGGGAGCGCGATGTCTATCTCGTTGCCGTGAGCAGAGCCGAAGCAGCCGCTACGGAGCCACCGACACGACCGCAGGTATATGCGGAATGGATAGGCCGTCAGTTGAACAAGGAGGATGCGGCACAGATAGTTCCGAACGTAATCGACCTGATAGGCTTTCAGCGAGTGCGCAGCCAGCGGCACACTCACGCGACCGGAGGCAATAAGCATCGATCCATCGAACGGCCGGACGCGCTGTTCGCGGGCGAGTTGATGATCGAAAACCCTGATGCCTTCGCTCGCCTGTTGGCAAGGGGTATCGGTCGGCATCGCGCCTTTGGCTTCGGCATGCTGTTGTTGCGGCCACCACGCCAGGCAGACTGACTGCCCATCATTGTGGCCAGCTCGCTATTTTCCGGCAGGCTTGGGCTTGCGGAATCGCGCATTCCCCATGCCGACAGGCACGGCCTGATTTGGCTGTCGCGCGGACGACTGTTCGTCGAAGATGGAACCCTGCGCTTCGTCTGCACACAATCGGACGACCTCGCAGCCGGCGACTATGCCATTCCCTATCAGAACGTCTCGCTCATTCTACTTGGCCCCGGTTCCACCGTCAGCCACGATGCGCTACGAATCCTTGCACGCCACGGCACGCTGCTTGCCGCCGTGGGCGAAGGCGGCACCAAGTTCTACACCGCACCGCCGATGGGCCAAGGGCACAGCGACATAGCTCGGGCACAGGCGCGGCTTTGGACAGATGAAGGCGAACGATTGTCGATAGCACGCCGTATGTACGCCTTCCGTTTTGGCAAAATCTTGCCACATCGCGACATCGCGGTACTGCGCGGCATCGAAGGTGCGCGTATGAAGGAAACATACAAGCTTGTCGCTGACAGATTTCGCGTTCCCTGGCAGGGGCGTCGATACGACCGAAGCAACCCAAACGCAACGGACATTCCAAACCAGGCAATCAACCACGCTGCCACCTTTGTGGAATGTGCGGCCGACGTGGCCGTTGCCGCTGTGGGCGCACTACCGCCACTCGGTTTTATCCACGAAGATTCGAGCAATGCTTTTACGCTCGACATAGCCGATCTTTACCGCGCCGAAGTCACGATACCGCTGGCCTTCAAAGTCGCACGCAAGGCGCTTGACGATCCTGCCCTGATTATCGAGCGAACCTTGCGCAGGGAAGCCGCAATGGAATTTCGTCGCACGAAACTCATTTCGCACATGATCGAACGCATCAAGGAATTGTTCAATGTCAATGACGGTGGTAGTGACACGCAACGTGAGTGACCGAGTACGTGGATTCCTCGCCTCGTCAATGTTGGAACTCGCGCCGGGTGTTTATAGCGCCCCACGCATCACGCCCGCAGTGCGAGAGCGAATCTGGCATGTGTTGAGCGACTGGTTTCCGAATGAGAAAGAGGCCTCCATCGTCATGCTCTGGGCGGATACGAGCATGCCCGGAGGCCAAGCGGCAGCGACTTTGGGGCTGCCGCCTGTTCAGTTGATTGAAATTGACGGCATGCTTGCGACACGCCGTTAACACGCTCTTTTATAATTTGGTGATAATTCATACTGTTGAGTTGTAGAGTCTCCCCCGCGTACGCGGGGATCGACCCTCGGCGCTTCGAATCGTCCCGCTTCGCTTGCGGTCTCCCCCGCGTACGCGGGGATCGACCCTCATGGCTTATAGTCCGCTTGCACTCGCCGGAGTCTCCCCCGCGTACGCGGGGATCGACCTTGATCGAGCCCGACCAGGTTGCCATGCTGGCCGTCTCCCCCGCGTACGCGGGGATCGACCCTTGATTCGTCCAGGGGGAATAGCGGATTCAGCGTCTCCCCCGCGTACGCGGGGATCGACCTGATGCAGCACCCATCCCCACCAGCGCCGGATCGTCTCCCCCGCGTACGCGGGGATCGACCTCCAGTACAGCCAGCGCACCGGCATGCTGATGAGTCTCCCCCGCGTACGCGGGGATCGACCTGTGACCGGTGGAGGATCGGGAATGGCCACGGTGTCTCCCCCGCGTACGCGGGGATCGACCTGCCTGCCTTGTGGGCGGCCATACCGGACTTTCGTCTCCCCCGCGTACGCGGGGATCGACCCGAGTCAAAGAGCCGCAGTCCTATCCGACAGCCGTCTCCCCCGCGTACGCGGGGATCGACCGGCTGTCTTCGGAGCGTAGCGCGGCGCTCATGCGTCTCCCCCGCGTACGCGGGGATCGACCCTTGTCGACCAATTCCGCGCCGTTGGGGGTATGGTCTCCCCCGCGTACGCGGGGATCGACCCGGCACGGGATTTCCGGCGTCATCTTCAACCTCGTCTCCCCCGCGTACGCGGGGATCGACCCAGGGGACGACCGGCGCTTTTGCATCATCTACTGTCTCCCCCGCGTACGCGGGGATCGACCCCATGCAGGGTGGAGTGGCTCAATTCAACGCTGGTCTCCCCCGCGTACGCGGGGATCGACCTATGTGGCAAACCAGCGCGCATTCATAAGGCGCGTCTCCCCCGCGTACGCGGGGATCGACCCTGTCGATCTCCGCATCGGCATCCGCCAGCGCAGTCTCCCCCGCGTACGCGGGGATCGACCTAGTTCACTCTCGTACTTTTGGGGGGTTGGAGAGTCTCCCCCGCGTACGCGGGGATCGACCTCAACCACGGAAAGGAAGTTATCATGATCCAGAGTCTCCCCCGCGTACGCGGGGATCGACCCGCTTCGTTGCACTGGGCCGAGCCGATAGCCGTGTCTCCCCCGCGTACGCGGGGATCGACCCCATCTTGTCGACGGCGCTGTCGGTGGGCTTGAGTCTCCCCCGCGTACGCGGGGATCGACCCGTGTGGCGACAGCACAGGCAAGGCCGGGGGGAGTCTCCCCCGCGTACGCGGGGATCGACCGTTTGCCGAGGCTGGCCTGCGTCACCGGATCCGGTCTCCCCCGCGTACGCGGGGATCGACCCCATGCAAACACTGCCCCCCCATGCAAGCCCAAGTCTCCCCCGCGTACGCGGGGATCGACCGCAGGACAATCGGAGCTTCAGGCTCTGGATGGTGTCTCCCCCGCGTACGCGGGGATCGACCCTACTCACATCTCTGCGTCTTCCGGCGGTGCGGGTCTCCCCCGCGTACGCGGGGATCGACCCGGAGTCGCAAGCTTATCACTCCATTTGCCATAGTCTCCCCCGCGTACGCGGGGATCGACCCGCTGCTGATCAAGTGCGCTGGCGAACTTGTCCGTCTCCCCCGCGTACGCGGGGATCGACCCGCCTTGATCTGGCGAATGTCGCCGTCATCATTGTCTCCCCCGCGTACGCGGGGATCGACCCTGGCCGTGCCGCTGCCGGACGCCGTCAATCGCGTCTCCCCCGCGTACGCGGGGATCGACCTCTGGCCCGCGCTTCACCTCGACCTGAATCAGAGTCTCCCCCGCGTACGCGGGGATCGACCCCTAGCGCCCCCCCGCGCCTCTTAGTACCCGCTGTCTCCCCCGCGTACGCGGGGATCGACCCTGAGCGAATTTTCGCCGCGATGCTGGCTATGAGTCTCCCCCGCGTACGCGGGGATCGACCCGGCCCGGGACATGCTTGGAAAGTGGGAGCGCCGTCTCCCCCGCGTACGCGGGGATCGACCCTGGTTTCTGAGGCGATGCGCCGTGGCCCTGCGGTCTCCCCCGCGTACGCGGGGATCGACCTGGACACTGACAAGCAAGTGTTTTTCTACGAACGTCTCCCCCGCGTACGCGGGGATCGACCCCGCCGATCTATGACCCCGGCACAATCGGTGACGTCTCCCCCGCGTACGCGGGGATCGACCCCGGGGATATTCCCGGCCATCCAGTTGGTGCCGATGGTGACCGAGGTCGCGTCGGCGTGGGCGGAGAAGCTGCCCGCCAGGGCGATGCGCGCGACCATATCGTTGCCGATGTCCTGAAGCGGCGGCGTGAGATCGCCGAGATGCCGCATGAGGCCATCCAGCACGGCGTTGAGTTGCGCGTCGTCGACCTCGATGTTGGTGATCATGGGCGCTCCAGGCGTTGGCGAAACTCTCGGGCGATGCTATGATGGAATGGTAGCCGGGAGCGAAACCGGTCGGCACAGGAGCCGATGACTGGCGTTAGCGGGGCCGAGCCATCCTGGGCGGCGGAGTCCGAGAACCGGCTACTTGTCATAGATTAATGTGCCGACGCGGCGCCCGTTCATCTGCTTGTCGTCGGCCTGCATGACATTCCAGACCACTGAACCGTCAAGATTGACGCGTACCGACACCAGGAAGTCACGTTCCCCCTGAAATAGACCGATGTAGCGGTTCCTTACCTGGCCGCCGACATACTCGACCGCCCAGACCTCGAAGGGCGATTCCAGCGTGGGCACGATGAAGTTGGCGTAGCGTTCGCGTTTGCTTGCCGGCCGTGCTGAAATAATCCGGACACGAACATGGCCCGGCGTCGCCGCAAAGCCCGCGCCACGGCGCTTTTGGGGCAGGGATTGGCAACAGAATCCCGCCTCGCCTCCCTCATTCAACAGCCGCTACGCGGACCACAACCTCAACGCGCCGACACAAGGGTGGAGCGCGGCGCGCCAAATCAAGTTTGGGTCGCTGACATTACCTACATTCCCACCGACGAGGGCTGGCTCTTTCTGGCGGCTATCAGTCTTGCCTCATCGCCGCCGAGGCGGCATAATTCGCTCAATCGCAGGGAGAGAGTGAACTTTATTTCACCGCCGAAGGCGCAATTCCCGTAACCGCTCAGGCACATGAACCGGCGACGCAGGACAAATCTGGAGAGTGGTGAACTTGATTCACCCACCGAAGGGGCACGCGGCAGGCAGTTTGATTAACCGGCCGCAATCTCTCAGGTATCAAGGACAGATGGGGCAAAGCGGCTGACATTGCGACATGTCGGCCTTTTTTCATGCAGCGTATTTTTAAATATGTTGCGATTGCGCCAGAAAATCTGTCAGGACATCGAATCATGACCGCCCCTTCACTCCGCACACCCCTATACGATTGCCATCTGCGCTGCGGCGCGAAAATGGTCGACTTCGCCGGCTGGGACATGCCGATCCACTACGGTTCACAGATCGAGGAACACCATGCGGTGCGCCGCGACGCTGGTATGTTCGACGTTTCGCACATGCTCGGTATCGATCTTGATGGCCCCGATGCCACTGCCTGGCTGCGTCACCTGCTGGCCAACGATGTCGCCCGACTGACGCTGCCGGGCAAGGCGTTGTATTCCTGCCTGCTGCGCGAGGACGGGGGGGTTATCGACGACCTGATTGTGTATTTTTTTAATGCGCAACGCTTCCGTATCGTCGTTAATGCCGGCACCGCCGAAAAGGATATGGCGTGGATGCGTGCACAGACAGGTGGTTTCGACATTCGCCTGACGCCGCGCCGTGACCTGACGATGATCGCCATCCAGGGGCCGAATGCACGCGAAAAATTCTGGCAGGCCTGTCCCGGCAGCCGTCCCACCAGCGAGAATCTGGTGCCTTTCCAGGCGGCCTTCGACGGCGACTGGCTGATCGCACGTACCGGTTATACCGGCGAAGATGGCTTTGAAATCGCCATCCCCGCCGAGCAGGCCGGCCATGTGTGGGACAGCCTCCAGGCCGCCGGCATCGCACCATGCGGCCTTGGCAGCCGCGACACGCTGCGTCTTGAAGCCGGCATGAATCTCTACGGTCAGGACATGAACGAAACCGTCACGCCGCTCGAATCCGGCCTCACCTGGACGCTGGCGATGAAGGATGCGCGCGACTTTATCGGCAAGGCCGCCCTGCTTGCCCAGAAACCCGTGCACCAGCTCACCGGGCTGCTGCTGCTCGAACGCGGTGTGCTGCGCGCCCATCAGACGGTGCGCACAGCCCACGGTGCCGGCGAAATTACCAGCGGAACTTTCTCGCCGACGCTGCAACAGGGCATCGCTCTGGCCCGTCTGCCAGCGGCCGTTGCAGTCGGCGATATTGTCGAGGTCGATATTCGCGGCAAGTATTTCAAGGCGAAGGTGGTCAAGCCGCCGTTCGTGCGTAACGGTAAAACTTTGGTCGGTTAAAGTTAAAGTTATTCTATTGAGATCTCTGTTCGATACCGGCCAATGGCACTTTATCCAAACTTCCCTGCCGCTCACTACGCTGAGCGCCTGCCAGATCAGCACCGGTTTCTTGGTGCCGAGAAACTGAGAAGAACAGCCTACGAAGAACTGTTGCCACCGCTGGTTCGAGCAACACGCCCTGACCACCATCGTCGCACTCGCAACCCTATTCATGGACGACCAGCAGCCCTGGCCGAGTTTTACGGAAAGAGACAAAGGGGAAGTACAATGCTAGCGTTTACACCCCGCATCAAGGAGTCCACCCAATGAGCGCCCTCGTCATCAAAAATCTACCTGACCACCTGCATGCGCAGCTCAAACTGCAGGCGCAGCGTAACCATCGCTCGCTGACCAAGGAAGCGATCCAGTTGCTTGAAGCTGGCCTCGCGGGTAATGCGCCAATCCAGGCACCATTGCCGCCTGCGATCAAATTGCGCGGCGGCCATATCGCCACCATCGAGGAAATCGAAGCCTACATCGCTGACGGGCAAAAATAGACATGCTGCTCGTCGATACCAATATCATCTTTGCCCTGCTGGTGCGCAGCACACCCTTGTACGCGGCAACCTGTCAGTTGTACGAACGCGATAGCGACTGGCGGACAGAGTCATATGCCTTGGTGGAACTAAGCAATGTACTGAGCCGCTATGCACGCGCCAAGCTTCTCAAGCCTGCGGAGGCGCTGGCGGTTCTGGCTCTGGCCGAGTCGCGTTTCGGTCCGCGTAACATTTCGGTCGCCAATAGCGACGCGCTTGGCACTGCGTTGATTCGGCAAGTCTCCGCCTACGACGCCCGCTTTCTGAGTGCTGCACAATTGCTCGGCGTGCCGCTGGTCACCGAGGACATCAAATTGCGCAAGGCAGCGCCCGATCTCTGCCTCTCACTCGCCGAAGCGCTCGCGGCCTAACCCAAACACAGCCATGACCAAGAACGACGCCGACAATCTAACAGACGCCGATTTTTCTGTAGTTCCGGTACCAACGCCGCCGTGGCGGTGAAATGGCGGTGAAGGTCATCGATATTTCAGGCAACAGCACCATAGCGCTGATTCCAGTCAGCGTCAGTTGATTCAATTATTTTTCTCAGGAGCTCACCATGAATGTCCCCGCAAATCTGAAATACGCCAAGTCCCACGAATGGGCACGCCTCGAAGCTGATGGCATTGTCACAATCGGGATTACCGACCACGCCCAGGAAGCGCTCGGCGACATCGTCTTCCTTGAACTGCCCGAAGTTGGCCGCACACTGAAAGCCGGCGAGGAATGTGCGGTAGTCGAGTCGGTCAAGGCTGCCTCGGATATTTACGCACCAATTTCCGGCGAGGTGGTTGAAGTCAACCAGGCCGCCGTCGACACACCGGAATCCGTCAATCAGGATGCCTACACGGCGTGGCTGTTCAAGGTGAAACCGGCCGATTCAGCGGAACTCAATACGCTGCTGGATGCGGCAGCGTATGCGAAGGTTGCCGAGGAAGGTTAAGCATTGTCATCCTCATTAAATTTAAACCGTCATTCCCGCGCAGGCGGGAATGACGGGAGTCTGATTAACGATGGGCTAGCAACAACAAACTCTTCCCATGGCAAAAAGTCCAACGGTTTATCTGCTTGCCAGCAAAAAGAACGGGACGCTGTATGTTGGAGTCACCTCCGATCTGGTGAAACGGGTTTGGGAGCACAAGCAGGATTTGGTCGATGGATTTACAAAGAAATACGAAGTCCATACCTTGGTATATTTCGAGCAACATGAAGACATGATCCAAGCCATGACAAGAGAAAAGCAAATCAAGAAATGGAAGCGCACCTGAAAGATAAGTTTGATTGAAGAAAACAACCCGGACTGGCGCGATTTGTGGGATGAAACTGTTGGATGAGGATTAGCGGATACAAATACTCACGCATCCCCAGCGCTTTATCGTCATTCCCGCGAAAGCGGGAATCCAGAACGGCGTCCTATCTGCTAGGGGAAACCCATGGATTCCCGCTTTCACGGGAATGACGGTGGTCAGTAAAATTGTCGCTGGATCGATGGGCTAATCGCGTTAATTGAACCCGTAACTGAAACACATTGAATCACGAACGACACATATGACAAGCACACCTTTCCTTACTGCCTCTCTCTCTGTCCTTGAGCAACGCGACGAGTTCGTCTCCCGCCACATCGGCCCGAATCCAGATGAAATCGCGGCCATGCTCGCCGTCATCGGCGCTGCCAGCCTTGATCAGTTGATCGATCAGACCGTGCCGGCGGCAATTCGTCTTTCTGCACCGCCGGATCTGCCGGAGGCGCTGCCCGAACACGCAGCGTTGGCGTTGCTGAAAAGTATCGCGGCGAAGAACGTGCTGAAAAAATCGCTGATCGGCATGGGCTACCACGACACGCTGATGCCGACGGTGATCCAGCGCAACGTGCTGGAAAACCCCGGCTGGTACACCGCCTACACGCCCTACCAGGCCGAAATCGCTCAGGGCCGACTGGAGGCGCTGCTGAATTTCCAGCAGATGGTTATCGATCTGACCGGACTGGAACTTGCCAATGCTTCGCTGCTCGACGAAGCTACCGCTGCCGCCGAAGCCATGACGATGGCACGGAGAGTTTCAAAATCGGCATCGAATACATTCTTCGTTGATGCCGCGTGTTTTCCGCAGACGATCGATGTGCTCAAAACGCGTGCCGGCTACTTTGGCTTTGAACTGATTTTTGGTACACCGCAGGAAGCGGTTGGCAAGGCGGTTTTCGGCGCGCTGTTCCAGACACCAAACGATCACGGCGAGATCGTCGACCTGACAACGCAGATCGCCGCCGTCAAGGCAGCCGGCGGTGTGACCGCAGTAGCCACCGATCTGCTGGCGCTGGTGCTGCTCAAATCGCCGGGGGCGATGGATGCCGACATCGCCTTCGGTTCGGCGCAGCGCTTCGGCGTACCGCTTGGCTTCGGCGGCCCGCATGCCGCTTTTTTCGCCACACGCGATGAGCACAAGCGCTCGGTGGCGGGCCGCATCATCGGTGTTTCCATCGATGCGCGCGGCAACAAGGCGCTGCGCATGGCCTTGCAGACGCGCGAGCAGCATATCCGCCGTGAGAAGGCGAATTCAAACATCTGCACCTCGCAGGTACTGCTCGCCAATCTGGCGGGCATGTACGCCGTGTATCACGGGCCAACCGGCCTCAGAACGATTGCGGCGCGCGTGCATCGCCTGACCGGCATTCTTGCCGAGGGTCTGCGTCAGGGCGGAGTCAAGGTTCTCACCGCACGCTATTTCGATACCCTCCATGTCGAGACCGACACAGACGTGCCCGGCTTCAATCTGCGCCGCGTCTCGGCAACCGTGCGCGGCATCTCGCTCAACGAAAAAACCACGCGTGCCGATGTGGCTTGCCTGATTGAAGCGCTGACCGGCAAGGCCGTGAGCACCGTTGCGTTTGATATGCTTGATGCCCAGGCGGCAAAGTCCAGCCCGCTGACCGATCTACTGCGCAGCGATGCCATCCTCACGCATCCGGTTTTCAATACGCATCACACCGAACACGCGATGCTGCGCTATCTGAAGAAACTACAGAACAAGGATCTGGCGCTCGATCATTCGATGATCTCGCTCGGCTCGTGCACCATGAAGCTCAATGCCACCAGCGAGATGATTCCAATCACCTGGCCGGAATTCAGCGATATCCATCCTTTCGTACCACTCGATCAGGCAGCTGGCTATCTGGAAATGATTCACAGCCTCGAAGGCTGGCTCAGGGCGATCACCGGCTTCGACGCCATTTGCATGCAACCAAATGCCGGCAGTCAGGGTGAATACGCCGGTCTGGTGGCCATCCGTCGCTACCACGCGAGTCGTGGCGAAGCGCATCGCAGCATCTGCCTGATTCCGAAATCGGCACACGGTACCAACCCCGCCACGGCACAGATGTGCGGTCTGAGCGTGATTGTTGTCGACTGCGATGACAACGGCAATGTCGACATCCATGATCTGCAAGCCAAAGCCACGCAGCACGCCGCGAATCTGGCCTGCCTGATGATTACCTATCCATCGACGCACGGCGTGTTTGAGGAAGGTATCCGCGACATCTGCGCCATCGTCCATGAACACGGCGGTCAGGTCTATATGGATGGTGCCAACATGAATGCACAGGTCGGCCTGACCAGCCCGGCCAGCATCGGTGCCGATGTCTCACACATGAACCTGCACAAGACCTTCGCCATCCCGCACGGCGGTGGCGGACCGGGCATGGGACCGATCGGGCTCAAGGCGCATCTGGCGCCATTCATGGCCAACCATGCGGTGCAACCGATCCCCGGCCTGCATCGCAGCGAAGGTGCGCAAGGTGCCATCAGCGCCGCACCGTGGGGCTCCGCCTCAATTCTGCCGATCTCCTGGATGTATATCGCCATGCTTGGCGGCGCCGGACTGAAGCGCGCCACCGAGATCGCCATCCTCAATGCCAATTACATCGCCGCACAGCTCAAGCCGCACTACCCGGTGCTGTATGTCGGCAGGAATGGCCGCGTTGCCCACGAATGCATCCTCGATGTGCGCGCCATCAAGGCAAATACCGGCATCGCTGAAACCGACATTGCCAAACGTCTGATGGATTACGGCTTCCACGCACCCACGGTGAGTTTTCCGGTGGCCGGCACACTGATGGTGGAACCCACCGAGTCGGAAGCGAAACCCGAACTCGACCGTTTCATCGCCGCGATGATTTCCATCCGCGAGGAAATCCGCATGATCGAAAACGGTCATTGGCCGGCTGACAACAACCCGCTCAAGCGTGCTCCGCACACTCAGGCTGACATCGCCTGCAATGACATCGACTGGAATCGCCCCTACACGCGCCAGCAGGCCGCCTTTCCGCTGCCCTGGGTGGCCGGAAACAAATTCTGGCCAACGGTGAATCGCATCGACGACGTGTATGGCGATCGTAATCTGTTCTGCGCCTGCATTCCGCTGGAAGACATCGGCAATGACAAGTAATCTGGTGTTTCTCGTACTTACTCTCATCGGTGTCGCTCCAGAGCAGAGCGCTACTGATCAAGCAATTCCCACGAAGCTTGCCCGCGCATACATGAGGCGAAGAGCAGGACCCAGGAAATACCTGGGGAAATGGATTTCCGCTTTCGCGGGAATAACGAAATTTGAACTTATTACTCAGGGGGCTCCAGATATGGCGACAAAATATGGCTCAGAACCCGCATGAAATCTATGTGCGCTATCGACAGATCAAGCGTCTCCTGAGTAGCGCTGTGTGTCTCATGCCTGATCGCCAGAAAGGTTCGTCTCCCATCATCACGATTGTGTCGCTCTTAGCATTGGCCATGGTGATTCTTGGTAGTTGGTGGGGACTTGTCATGGTACCGAAGAATCAGGCGGCTAAAGACCACGAGACACATATCCGGATCGAATCGCTGGTTGCCAGCAAATCCTTTCTTTTCAGCCCTTCCTCAAAATTGAGCTGCGACGCCGTGGGGGGAACCTGGCAGCTCGGACAAAACGCACTTTCAACCGGGTCGATTGTGACCCGGCAGCCCGGTAAAAACACCCCGACGACCAAGGCATGGAACCAGTGGATTCGCACACCGGATTATTGTTCGCTGCCTGCTGCAGATGCTGGCAAGGCGTGCATGTCGAGTTCCGAATGCGAATCGTTTTGTGTGGGCAGGATGATGCTGGGTGAGTTGTTCTCGGCACAGTGCCACCCTTATCGCAACACCAGCCCGAATAGTTTTGGTAGCCTGCTTGTGGTTGAGAATGGCCGACCGTTTTTCAACCTTTCAATCCGGCCTGAAACCCGGCGTACCCCCGGCACCTATGAAGTTGTGGGGGCAAAGATTGAAGTTCAGGCGGTTGACGGCAGTAAGTTGAAGGTCGGGGAAAAGGTGCGGGCAACGCAGGCGCTGCGCGATAAACCGTGGTTTCCCACGTTCGGGATTATTCCGGGAACCTGAATTGCCCGGTCACACTGCATACTTCATCGAACAGGCACAATCCGGGAGCAACCTGAGCGCAGCCTTGGTAATTACCGAAAAATTCAACATCACCGGCGACGATGTCCAGTACGTTCCCTTGCACAAAATCTTCACGCTCCGCTGATTACCGAAGACCACAAATTGAGGGACGCCGTACCAAGCATCGCCTATTCGATTCAACAGTTTCTGGAACAGTAACATGACTACGCAATCACTCCGGGTGCCAGAGTTACTCGCCCCAGCCGGATCGCTGACCATGCTGCGCACCGCGCTGAATTTCGGCGCCACTGCAATCTACGCCGGTCAGCCGCGCTACAGCCTGCGCGTGCGCAACAACAGCTTCGGTGACATGGAGCAACTGCGCGAAGGCATCGATACCGTGCATGCCCACGGCAGCAAGTTCTATGTGGTCAGCAATATCTATCCGCAAAACGCCAAGATCAAAACCTATCTTGCCGACATGGCAAAGGTTGTCGCCCTCAAGCCGGATGCACTGATCATGGCCGACCCCGGCTTGATCGACCTGGTCCGCGAATCCTGGCCGGAGATGCCGATCCATCTGTCGGTGCAGGCCAATACCGGCAACTACGCAGCCGTGCGCTTCTGGCGCAAGCTCGGCATCGAACGCGTTATCCTCTCGCGTGAGTTGTCGCTCGACGAGGTGGCTGAAATACGCCAGCAATGCCCGGATACGGAACTCGAAGTGTTCGTGCATGGCGCACTGTGCGTCGCCTACTCCGGGCGCTGCCTGCTCTCCGGCTACTTCAACCATCGCGATCCAAACCAGGGCGCCTGCACCAATTCATGTCGTTGGGATTACAAGGTCAAGCCGACCACAACCGATCCGAGCGGCGATGTCTTTCTGCTCGAAGAAGGCACACGCCCCGGCAACCTGATGCCGGTCGAGGAAGACGAGCACGGCACCTATGTCATGAACTCCAAGGATCTGCGCGCTATCGAACACGTGCAGCGGCTGGTCGACATCGGTGTCGATTCGCTGAAGATCGAAGGCCGCACCAAGTCGCCTTACTATGTTGCGCGCACCTGCCAGGCCTATCGCCGGGCCATCGACGATGCCTGCGCCGGCAAACCGCTCAATCCGCGCCTGCTGGCCGAGCTCGATGGCCTTGCCAATCGTGGCTACACCGATGGTTTCTACCAGCGCCACCACGATGCCGAATACCAGAACTACCTGCATGGCTCGTCGAAATCAGGACGCAGTCTGTATGTCGGGGACGTGCGCGGTTACGACAACAGCGGCCTTGCCGAAATCGAGGTGAAGAACCGCTTCGCCGTCGGTGACCGGATCGAGGTGATCCATCCCTCGGGCAATCTTGCCATCACGGTTGAATCCATGCGCAACCGCGCTGGCCAGCCGATCGATGTCGCACCGGGAGACGGCCACATCGTGTGGATTCCCCTGCCGCCGGGTTACGCAAACGCCTTCATCGCCAGATTTGTCGACGCATAGCAGCAGTCAACCGGACCTACGCGAAAATGGGCTCATCTCTATTTTCGCCTTCTGAGACGCCTCTTCTATCTAGCAGCACATCTGCATGCTTGCAGATGGTGCCGTTTGACATTTGTGGTGCACGGCGTTGGTGCGGAAATGTCGTCATACCTGCGCATGCAATGCAATCCTGGCGCTGGCACGGGCTTTGCTGAAGGAATGTTGTCCGATCCCCGGATAACAATTCGACGCAACACAACGCCAGGAGACACTCATGTACGCCGACACCATCGATAAATTTGCAAAAATTGCAGAAAGCAAGCTTGACTTCCTGCGTCGCTCCCCCGGCGCTTTCTTCGTCGCGAGCATGCTCGCCGGCGCATACGTCGGGCTCGGCATCATTCTCATATTTACTTTGGGCGCCGAAGTTCCACCCGATCTACGCAAACTTGTGATGGGAACAACGTTTGGTATCGCACTCACGCTGGTTCTGATCGCCGGCGCGGAACTGTTCACCGGCCACACCATGTTCATGGCGCTAAGGCGCTATCGCGGCACGGGAACACTGAGCGACATCGGCTCGAGTTGGGTGATGACCTGGGTGGGTAACCTTGCCGGCGCGCTGGTACTGGTTGCACTATTCGACATGGCCGGTGGCGGCGGACTGCTCGGTTCGCCCGACGGACTGGTGATGAAGACTGCCGCAGCAAAGATGAACGCCACAGCCACGACCCTGTTTGCGCGCGCCGTGTTGTGCAACTGGCTAGTATGCCTGTCGATCTGGATGGCGGCGCGCGTCGATTCCGACATTGCCAAGTGCGCGGTCATCTTCTGGTGCCTGCTCGCCTTCATCGCCAGCGGCTTCGAGCATAGCGTAGCCAACATGACGCTGCTCGGCATGGCTCTCGCCGGCAACCACCCAGAGACGGTATCAATCTCGGGTGCAGTGTGGAACCTGACCTGGGTCACGCTTGGGAACATTGTCGGCGGCGCGGTTTTTGTCGGCGGCGCATACTACGTGGCATCGCACGGTTTTCCTGCACCGGCGTACGCCAAGCTTGAAGCTGAGAAAGCGAATGCAACTTCCAATTCGGCGAAAAGTTGAAATGCAGTGACGATGGCTCCCTGTAGCTGAATCAGCCGAACTGAACTGTGATGGGGAGGGTCGGCTGACCGTCGCTACGTTTCGAAAGACAATAAATTTCAGAAGCAACGGGGGCGGTGGTCACACGCTGGATCGGGGTTGTATTCATGCGCCAAAAACATGATTGGCAACCTGGGGCCACCATGTTCATCGCTATCGAATGAAAGGGACTTCCCCGTCCCGAGGTATCGGCGGAAGCCGAAAGCAACTGAAGCTGCCATGATTGAGTTTCAACACTTGATCATCACCAACGAAAGGGGAAATCCATGGGCATTATGAC
>Ga0073899_10001202_pt1 | contig 23845 bp, 17 predicted proteins | sample KloWWTmetaKNB5Ph_FD_88975 | JGI IMG/M metagenome (GOLD analysis project Ga0073899, IMG submission 88975) | Active sludge microbial communities from Klosterneuburg, Austria, studying microevolution and ecology of nitrifiers - Klosterneuburg... | ecosystem: Engineered > WWTP > Aerobic digester >... | reverse complement strand
CCCAAGAGAGCTCGCATGGCGCGAGCATACCTCACGGGCAGGCTTTGGGGCAGCCGCTGCAGGCCGCCGAGCACGTGACGTTGGGGCCCTTGAATCCGTTGCAGGCCACGGTGCACGCCTGGGTGCCGCACTTCAGCTGGGTGTTCTCGCCGCACGCATGGTCGTGCCCCTCGCACGACACCGAGCATGGGCCCGTACCGCAGTTGATCTTCACGTTCTTGCAGGCGTGGTCGTCCTTGCACTGCACCTTGCACTCGGTCGCGCCCCCGCACTCGATGGTGGCACCCTCGCAGGCGTCCTTGGCGCATTCCACCTTGCAGATCTGGCCGGTGGGGCAGGTGATCGTCGCCAGCTTGCAGGCCGCCTGGGTGGTGCACATCGTGATGCACTCGAAGCCCTGGCACACCGAGACGCAGCCGGAATTCGCCGCGCAAGTGGTGCCGCACCCCGTGATCGGCGCCACGCCACAGGTCGTCGGCTGAGCCGGCACCGGGCACCCGCCGGCGTCTTTGCCGCCGGTGCCGCCGCCCGGGGCGCCGCCGGTGCCGCCGCTCGGGGCGCCGCCGGTGCCGCCGCTCGGGGCGCCGCCGGTGCCACCGCTCGGCCCGCCGCCGGTTCCGCCGCTCGGGGCGCCGCTCGAGCCGCCGCTCGGGGTGCCGCCGGCACCGCCGGCCGCGCCGCCCGTCCCGGGAAAACCGCCCGACGTGGGCAGCCCACCGGCGCCGCTGCCGGCCGAACCCCCGGTCGTGCCCGTTGCCTCACCGCCCTCTTCCACGCCACAGGCGAGCACCACGAGACCGATGCACGACAGAGTCCAGAGCCGTGACACGACACGTGAGCATAGCACGAGCACCAGAGTATAGGATGGCGCGGTGCCTCGACCGTTTCGCGCCTGGGAAGCCGCGCTCGACCGCCTGGTGGACGACGAGACCAGCGATCGAATCGATCGCCTGGCACCGAGCGTCAACGAATACGGCTACGACCGCTGGGGGGCATCCCCGGCCGCCACCAAGCGGGTGTTCTCTGCCGTGCGCACCCTGTATCGGCACTACTTCCGGGTCGAAGTGCACGGCATCGAGCAGGTGCCCGCAGGCCGCGTGCTCTTGATTGGCAATCACAGCGGCCAGCTCGCGTACGACGGCATGCTGGTGGCGGCCGCCATGATCCTGGACGCCGAGCCGCCGCGCTTCGTCCGGGCGATGATCGAGCGCTTCTTCGCGGTGCCACCCTTCGTGAACGTGATGATGGCGCGCATGGGGCAGCTGATCGGCGTGCCCCAGAACGCCGAGCGCTTGCTGACGCAGGAAGAAGCGGCGGTGCTGGTCTTCCCCGAGGGTGAGCGCGGCGGGGGCCGGGTGTGGAAGGACCGCTACAAGATCATGGGTTTCGGACAAGGGTTCGTGCGGCTGGCGATGAAGACCCAGACCCCGATCGTGCCCTTCGGCTTCGTGGGCGGCGAAGAGATGTGCCCCAGCTTCTCGCGCATGAAGCCGCTGGCACGCCTGCTCGGCGTGCCCTACGCGCCGCTCACTCCGACCCTGGTCCCGCTGCCGCTGCCGGCCAAGGTTCACATCACCTTCGGCGCCCCGATCCACTTCCAGGGTCATGGCGACGAGGACGACGATTGGGTCGCCCCCAAGGTGGCCGAGGTCGAAGCGCGCGTGAAAGAGGCCATCGACAGCGGCCTTTCGCGCCGGAAGGGTGTGTTCTTCGGATGACCGACAAGAGCGTGATCGTGACCGGCGCCGCCGGGTCCATCGGCAAGCTGGCGGTCGACCACCTGGCGCGGCGCGGTTTTGCGGTCCATGCGGTCGACAAGCGGCCGCAGTCGCGCGTGCCCCCGGGCGTGGTCGCTCACGTCGCAGACATCAAGAAGCGCGGCTTCGACGACGTGCTGCGCAAGGTCCGCCCCCGCGCTCTGCTGCATCTGGCCCGCGAGCGACGCTTCACGGTCTCGGCCGCCGAGCGGTACCGCGTGAACTTCGAGGGCACCACGCGGGTCTTCGAGCTGGCGCTGGCGGCCGGCGTGAAGAAGATCGTGTTCCCGAGCCGCCACACGGTCTACGGCGCGCTGCCCGACAACCCCGCGTTCATGCTGGAAGAGCACCCGCCCACGGCCGGCCGCACCTTCCCCGAGATCCAGGATCTGGTCGCCGCCGATCTGTTCGCGTCGGCCATGCTCTGGCGAAACCCCGAGACCGAGGTGGTGGTGCTGCGCCCGGTGAACGTGCTCGGCCCCACGGTGAACACGTTGTTCTCTCGCTACCTCTCACCCAAGCGCGTGTTCACCATCGCGGGCTACGATCCGGTGCACCAGGTGCTGCACGAAGACGACCTGGCGGTGGCCCTCGAGTACTCGCTCGAGCCCGGGCTGAAGGGGGTGTTCAACGTCACCGGACCGGGCGAGGTCCCGCTCCACGTGATCGTGGAAGAGAGCGGCGCGCAGCGTGTCCCGCTGCCCGAGGCGGTCATCAAGCTGGTGCGCGGGCGCCTGGGCTTCGCCAGCATTCCGCAGGGCGCCCTCGACTTCCTCAAGTTCCAGTGCACCGTGGACGGAACCCGCTTCTCGAAAGCCACGGGCTTTTCCGCGCGTCACAACCTGCGGGAGACCATCCGTTCGATGCGCGGGCGACGCGTCGGGCCATGAATTGAATCCCGGGCGCCGGGCGCGCGTCGATCTCACCGAGCCCGTGAAACGCCCCAAGCTGTTCGTCGGCGTCTGGAACGACCGCAACGCCTACTTCCCGCACCTGGACGGGGCGAGCGTGATGACCTTCGAGGCGCGGGATCTGGGCGCCATTCGTTTCGGCCGGACCGCCGAGAGCGCGCTGGCCTGGACGCTGTTCCTGTCTCGGCACACCGAGATCCGCGGGACCTTCGAGCGCGCGCGGAACTGACGGACCCTGAGGCGCGGTCTCTGGTTCTCTTTCCGACGCGCGCCGGGGCGCGTTGCGCAGCGCGGCGCCCGCCACTACGCTCCGCGCCATGGCATCTCGAATCGGGCGTCGCGACTTCTTGGCTGGTCTCGTGGTCACCGTGGCGGTTTCTCCCCTCGGCTGCTCGTCGGACGACGACGGCGGTGGCCAGAAGCCGATCACCTACAGCACCGACCCCGCCGACCAGGCGGCGGTGTACCCCCAGGGCATCGCCTCGGGGGACCCGAAGCCCGACAGCGTGATCCTCTGGACGCGCGCGCTGCCGAAGGCGGGCTCGGGCAGCGTGAACGTGATCTACGAGATCGCCAGCGACGAGGCGTTCGAGACCGTGATTGCCACCGGCAGCGTCGACGTCGACGAGACCACCGACTGGACGGTGCGGATCAAGCCGACCGGCCTGTCCCCGTACACGGCCTACCACTACCGCTTCAAGGCAGAGCAGACCCAGTCGGTCAACGGCCGCACCAAGACGGCGCCGGCCGCGGATCAAGACGTGCCCGTGCGCTTCGCCTTCGCTTCGTGCCAGGACTTCGTCGGCCGCTACTACCACAGCTGGAAGGCGTTCCTCTCCGAAGCCCCGGTCGACTTCGTGGTCTGGCTGGGCGACTACATCTACGAGACTGACGGTGATCCGGACTTTCAGACCACCGCGCCCGATCGGAAGATCACCATCCCCGACGGCATCGAGATCGCCCCCAAGGTCAAGGCGGCCAAGTCGCTGGAAGACTATCGCGGCCTCTACCGCCAGTACCGCTCGGACGAGCACCTGCAGAAGGTGCATGCGTCGTACCCGTTCATCATCATCTGGGACGACCACGAGTTCGCCAACGACTCGTGGGCGGACCACGCCACCGACTTCAACGACAAGAAGGGCGACGAGAAGAGCACCGCGCGCCGTGAGAATGCCAACCAGGCGTGGTTCGAGTACCAGCCGGCCGACGTCACCTTCGACGCCAACCAGGCCTTCCCCGACGACCTGGTCATCTATCGCACGCTGCGCTACGGCAAGCACGTCGAGCTGTTCATGACGGATCAGCGCAGCTATCGCGACGACCACTGCATTCCCGAGGGCGGCAAGACCAGCGACAAGCCCGCCGGCGCCCCGGCCGGAATGCCCACCTACGACGAGGCGGGGAAGCTGTCGGCGAACAGCTCGCTCGGCTCGCGCAACTTCTGCAAGAAAGAGGCGTTCGACAAGATCGAGGCGTTCGTGAAGCCGAAGGTGCTGGGCGACAAGCAGAAGCAGTGGTTCGTCGACGGCATGAAGGCCTCGACCGCCAGCTGGAAGTTCTGGGGCAACGAGACCCAGCTCTTGCAGATGACGGTGGACCTCACGCTGCCCGCCGTGCCGATCATCTTCCAGGGGATCTGGTACCTGACGGTGGATCAATGGGACGGCTTCCGCACCGAGCGGAAAGAGCTGTTGCAGGCCCTCTCGGGGGTCGAGAACCTGGTGGTGCTCACCGGCGACATCCACGCCTTCTACGCCGGGGAGCTCCACGTCGACTTCGATGCGCCGGGCGCGAAGCCGATCGGCGTCGAGTACGTGTGCGCCGGGATCAGCTCGTCACCGTTCCAGGAGATCGTGGCCAACCAGGTCCTGGCCCTGGACGCCGACGGGAAGTTCGGTCTGAAAGAGCTGGCCCAAGACGTGACCAAGTTCGACGCGGCGCTGACCACGGCAAACCCGCACTACAAGCACATCGACAGCTTCGCGCACGGCATCGCCATCGTCGACGTGAACGCGGACAAGGACATCCAGGTCACGTTCATGAAGGTGGCCGACGTGAAGAGCAAGGCCTTCGACGGCAAGGTGACGAAGACCGTCTACAAGACCACCGCCGGCAGCAACAAGGTCGAGAAGGCCTGAGCCCCCTCGACCCTGCCGGCGATCGTCAGTTACACACGACCTTGGTGACGGTCACGTCGTCCACGTTCCACGACGACACCGTGAACACCCCGGAGCTGTTGACCATGTGGCCGAAGCGCACGCGGAGGTTGGCGTTGGCATGCGCCGAGATGTCGTACGAGAGCTGCGTCCACGCCGCATCTTGCACGCCGGGCGAGTTCCCGCTCTGCCAGACCACGACCCACGTGGTGCCGTTGTAGACCTCGACGCTGTTCTGCATGAACGGCAGGTAGTCGCTGTTGAGCCAGCGCCAGAAGCCCAGGTAGAGCTTGGTGGCGCCGGCCGCGTTGATGATCGGGCTCGTCATGTAATAGTAGCCGTGCAGCGTGGTCGAGGCGTTGCCCCCGATGACCACGCCTGCCACGCCGTTGTCGGCGCCGCTGGTGTGATCGGTGGCGGGGTCAGCGTTGCCGTACACGTGGCCCGTCGAGGTCTTGGCCGCCGCGATCTGCCACTCGGTGCCCAGCGTCCAGCCCTGGCTGTTGTCCCCGAAGCCCTCGGAGAAGAGCGTGGTCGGCACGGGGTTGGAGCAGCCCGCGGCGGTGCACGCGCTGTTGGTGCAGGTCTGGCCCGTGGTGCAGACCTTGCCGCAAGTCCCGCAGTTGTTCGGGTCGACCTTCACGTCCACGCACAGCCCGTTGCAGTTGGTGGTGCCGCCCGAGCACAAGAGCTGGCAGGCGCCGGCGGTGCAGATCTGCCCGGTGGCGCAGACCTTGCCGCACGACCCGCAGTTCTGTGCGTCGATCTTCACGTCCACGCACTTGCCCGCGCAGTCGGTGGTGCCGCCGGTGCAGACGATGCCGCAGGTGCCGTTGGTGCAGCTCTCTCCGGCCGCGCAGGCCTTGCCGCAGGTTCCGCAGTTCGTCGGGTCGACCTTGGTGTCGACGCACTTGCCCGTACACAGGGTGGCGCCGCCGCTGCACACCAGGCCGCACTTGCCGGCCGAGCACAGCTGCCCCGTCGGGCACTTGGTGCCGCAGGCGCCGCAGTTGTTCGGATCGAGCTGGGTGTCCACGCAGGTATTCGAGCAGAGCGTGGTGCCGCCCACGCAGACCGTCTTGCAGGCGCCGGCCACGCAGGCTTCGCCGGTGGCGCACGCGGTGCCGCAGGTGCCGCAGTTGTTGGCGTCGAGCTGCGTATCCACGCACTTGCCGCCGCAGAGCGTGGTGCCGCCCACACACTTGGTGCCGCAGGTGCCGGCCGCGCAGACCTCGCCGGTGGCGCACGCCGTCGAGCACGCACCGCAGTTTGCCGGGTCGACGCCGGTGTCGACGCACTTGCCGGTGCACAGCGTGGTGCCGCCCACACACTGGGTGCCGCATTGGCCCGCCGAGCAGACCTCGCCGCTCTTGCAGGTGGTGCCGCACGCGCCGCAGTTGGTGGGGTCGACGCTGGTGTCGACGCATTTGCCGGTGCACTGCGTGGTGCCGCCCGCGCAGGTCACCCCGCAGGCGCCGTTCGAGCAGACCTCGCCGACGTTGCAGATCTTGCCGCACTCTCCGCAGTTGGCGACGTCGTTCTGCACGTTGACGCAGGTCCCGTTGCATTGCGTGGTGCCACCGCTGCAACTCGACCCGCACTTGCCGCTCGAGCAGAACTCGCCCGCGCCGCACTTGGTGTTGCACGCGCCACAGTGATTGGGGTTGTACTGCCCGTCGATGCACTGGCCAGCGCACGACAAGAGGCCGCTGGGGCAGCCCGTGCCCCCGCCGCTTCCGCCCGCGCCGCCCGCTGCGCCGGCGCCGCCCATGCCGCTCGAGCCGCCGACCCCGTCATCCGTGCTGGCGCTGCAGGCCGCGCTCAGACCGCCCGAGGCGAAGGCCAGCGCTGCGGCGACGGTCAGTGTCCAAGAATGGCGCATGGTGCAAAGCTCCTCTCGAAGCCGAAACTGGCTCCGACGTACACCAGGGTAGCTGCATTCGCCGCCGGGGTCGCTGTGGGTTTTTTGCCGTCGATCTCCCACTGGCTGCCCGGCGGTTTCCGCGGCGCCGGGCTTTGAGCTAGCCTACCGGCGCCGGCTCGGCAGGGGAGCAAACGCCATGAACTTCAAGTCCTTCAAGTTGCTGGTTGGTTTCGGTCTGTGTGCGGTCGCGGCTTCGAGCATGCCTGCCTGCGGGGGCGACGACGATGACGGCGGCGGCAGCGGTGGCAGCACTGGCGGCAAGGACGCCGGCAACGACGCCACCTCGGGCGGCGGCACGGCCGGCAGCGGCGGCAGCGGCGGCAGCGGCGGCTCCACCGGTGGGACCGGTGGCGGCGGCGGCACCGGCGGCACGACCATGACCTGCGGCAGCGCCAGCTGCAAAGGCTACTCGATCCTGGGCGTCGTGAGCCTTCCGCCGTGTTGTTCCGGCACCGCCAAGGACAAATGCGGCGTCGACGTCGACAGCACGGTGGCGGGCCAGCTCCAGATAAAGCCCGGCTGCTACGAGCTCGAACAGAAGGGCAACGTCGACACCAGCTGCCCGGCGATGACCCTCGCCACCTTCACTTTTTCGGGCTGCTGCAACACGACCGCGAAGCAGTGCAGCTACCTGCTCGATGCGACCGGCCTCCAGGGGCCGAACATGGGCTGCGTGGATCCCGCGCAGATCCCCACCGAGGCTGGCGCCACCCCCAAGGCGTGCACGCCCGGCAGCAGCGACGGCGGGTCGGATGCGGCCACCGACGGCAGCAGCGACGCTGCCGGCGACGCGCCGGCGGACACCGGCGCGGGCTGAACCCCGGCGCTGATGCGGGGTCGACGCTTCAGCGGGCGGTCGACCCCGCGCCGAGCACGCTGGGCAGAGCCCGCTTGAGCCCCTCGAACCACAGCAGGCACAGCGCCCCGGCGGCCAGCGCCAGCGCGGTGTCGCTGGGCTCGGGGGTGGCGAAGTGGAACAGGCTGCGGATGGGGGGCGCGTAGAGCGCGAGCCCCAGGACGCTCAGGGCTCCCACCAGGATCAGCCGCGCCGGGACGTTCGGCGAGCTCAGGTTGCCCAGCACCGAGTGGGTCCACGAGCGGTTGGTCGCGATCAGCGCCAGGTTGCCCGCCACCAGGGTGGTGAAGGTCAGCGCGCGCGCGGCCGGCTCCGGGGTGCCCTTGCTCAGCGCATGACCGAAGATCAGCAGCGCCGCCAAGAGAAGGCTGGCGCCCTGCAGCACGGCCAGGGCCACCAGCCGCGGCTCGAACAGCCGCGCGCCGGCGGGTCGAGGCGGGCGCTGCATGACGTCGGTGTCCTCGCGCTCGGCCTCGAAGGCGATGGAGCACGCCGGATCGATCACCAGCTCGAGGAACACGATGTGCACCGGGAAGAGCGCCAGGGGCCAACCCAGCAGCACCGGCAAGAGCGACATGCCCGCGATCGGCACGTGAATGGCGATGATGTACGCCATGGCCTTGCGCAAGTTGGCGAAGATGCGCCGGCCCAGGCGAACCGCAGCCACAATCGACGAGAAGTCGTCGTCCGTCAGGACCAGCGACGCGGCTTCTCGCGCCACGTCGGTGCCCCGCCCGCCCATCGCGACCCCGATGTGCGCTGCCTTCAGTGACGGCGCGTCGTTCACGCCGTCGCCGGTCATGGCCACGATCTCGCCGCTCGCCTTCAAGGCCTGCACCAGGCGAAGCTTCTGTTCGGGAACCGCCCGGGCGAAGACTCGCGTGGTTCGCACGCGCTGGCGCAGCTCCCCTTCGGACAGCGTGTCGAGCTCGGGGCCGGTGATCAGATCGTAGGGCTCGGGCAGGCGCGCCTCGGTCGCCACCACGCGGGCGGTCTCGGCATAGTCCCCGGTGATCATCACCACCGAGATGCCGGCGGCTCGGCACTCGTCCACGGCGGCGGGCACGGTCTCGCGCAGCGGGTCGCGCAGGCCCACCAGGCCCACCAGCTCGAAGTCGTAGTCGTGCTGCTCGTCGGGGAGATCGTCGCCGTCGAAGTACGCGCGCGCCACCGCCAGCACCCGCAGCCCGCGACCCGCCAGCGCCACGACCTCGGTCCCGATCGCGTCGGCCTCGGCGGGCGCCAGGTGGCACAGGTCGACGATGGCCTCGGGCGCCCCCTTGGCGGCGATCACCCGCCGCCGTCCGGTCTTGGCGCGCCACACGTGCGCCACGCTGAGCAGCTCGGGCGAGAGCGGGTACTCGCGGACCAGCTCCCAGCTCTCGTGCAGGTGCTCGGTGCCCTGCAGGTGCTCGCGCCCGATCTGGTGAAAGGCGACCTCCATCGGGTCGAAGGGATCGCGCTGACTGGCCAGGATGCCGAACTCGACCACCTGATGCACGGCCTCGGGCAGCTCGCCGGGCGACACCTCGTGCGCGCCCAGGGGAGACCACAGTGCGCCCACCGTCATGCGGTTGTGCGTCAGGGTCCCGGTCTTGTCGGTGCACAGCACGGTGGCGGCGCCCAAGAGCTCCAGGGCGGGCACGCGTCGGGTGAGCACATGGTGCTTCGAGAGGCGCCAGGCGCCGATCGCCATGAACACCGTGAGCACCACCGGGAACTCTTCGGGCAACACGGCCATGGCCAGCGCGAGCCCGGCCAGCAGCCCGCGCAACCAGTCGCCGCGGGTCAGGCCGAAGACCACCAACAGCAGCACGCACAGCCCCAGACCACCCAGCGCCACGCGGCTGACCACCCGGGTCACCTCGCGCTCCAGCGGGGTGCGCTCGGTCTCGAGATCGGCCAGGGTGGCGCCGATCTTGCCCAGCTCGCTTCGCTGCCCGGTGGCCGTCACCCGCGCCACGCCCTGCCCGCGCACCACCAGGGTGCCGCTGAAGACGAACGGCAGGTCGTCGCCGCCGGGGCGTGGGGCCTCTTCGGGGGCATGGGGCGCGGCCGATTTGCGCACGGGGACGGATTCGCCCGTGAGCAGCGACTCGTCCACGCTCAGGTTCGAGGCGTCGAGCAGCAGGGCGTCGGCTGGCACCCGGTCGCCCTCGGCCAGCACCATCACGTCGCCCTGCACCACGTCGCGCCCGGCGATGCGCTTCTTCGCGCCATCGCGGATCACCGAGGCGCGTGGGCTGGACAGGTCGCGCAGCGCTGCCAGCGCGCGCTCGATCTTGCGCTCTTGGTAGAGCGTGATGGCGATGATGACGCCCACGAAGGTGAGCAAGATCAGCGCCTCGCGCACGTCCCCCAGCACCAGGTAGAGCGCCCCGGTGCCGAGCAAGAGCAGCAGCATTGGCTCTTTGAGGACCGCCAGCAGCGTGCCCACGATGCTCTGCTCGGCGTCGGAAGGCAGCTCGTTCGGCCCGTCACGGGCCAGGCGCGCGGCGGCCTCGGCCTCGGACAGACCGCGCTCGCTGCGAAGGTCGAAGCCGGCCATCTGGAGCTTCAATCCCCTTCGCAGGGCGGGCGGTCAAGCGGCGTGCGCGCGGCGGCGTGCGCCGCCCCGGCGGCGACGCGACCCCTGACGGCGGCGTTCTTCGGTGGGGCGGCGGCACGACACACCGCGCCAAATCGGCCCGCAAATGACCGGATCCTCGTCGCCGAAATGACGGATGTCACCCCCGCGGGGTGGCACTGACGCCAGTGTCAGTGAACGCAGCTAGGCTGCCCCGGTCATGGCAGAGCGCAGACTCCGGGGCGCGCGCTTCGTCGGTATCGACGTGGGCGCCGAAACGATCAAAGTGGTGGAGCTGGCCCGAGAGGGCGAGGGCCTGATCTGGACTCGGCGGATCGTCGTCGAGCACCAGAAAGAGCCGGGACCTGCGGTCCGCGCCGCTCTGGCCGACTTCGGCTGGGACGACCTCTCGGGCGCCGCGGTGGTGGGCCGCGCCGCCCGCGTGCTCGCGCTCGGCAGCGTCCCGACCAAGCAGGCCCAGGCCGCGGGGGCGCGGTTCTTGGTCGGCGACCGGGACGCCACGATCGTCAGCATTGGCGCGCACGGGTTCTCGGTGCTCGAGCTCCGGCCAAGCGGCGTCGAGGTGTTTCGCGAGAACTCGCGCTGCTCGCAGGGCACCGGCAACTTCTTGCGGCAGCTGGTCGAACGCTTCGGGCTCGACATCGAGACGGCCAGCGCCATGGCCGACGGTGTCAGCGCCCCGGCGGTGCTCTCGGGCCGCTGCCCGGTGATCTTGAAGACCGACATGACTCACCTGGCCAACAAGGGTGAGCCGCGCGAGCGCATCGTCGCCGGGTTGTTCGACGCGGTGTGCGAGAACGTGCAGGTCTTGATCAAACCCAGCGTCTCGCCCGAGCACGTGCTGTTGATCGGCGGCGTGGCCCGGGCTCGGCGCGTGCACGATCACTTCCGCAAGTTCGTCGAGCGCCACGGCATGCGGCTGCTCGAGACCAGCGCCGACGATCATCTTTACGTCGACGCGCTGGGGGCCGCGCTGGTGGCGGCGGACCGCCCGGGGCGGGTGCCGACCCTCGACCGCCTGCTGGCGCCGGCGCACCACGCGCACCTCGATCGCCAGTCGGCGCTCGCCAGCCACCTGGGCCGCGTGCAGCGCATGACGCGGCCGCCGCTGCCCACCGAGATTCCGGGGCGTCGCGAGCTGCTGGTCGGGTTCGACATCGGGTCCACCGGCTCCAAGGCGGTGGCCGTGGATCGCGAGAGCCGCCAGGTGGTGTGGGAGGGCTACATCAACACCAACGGCGACCCGGTGGGTGCCGCCCAGAAGCTGATGGCCATGCTGGCCGATGCGCCCGCGGGCAAGCAGGACCTGGTGGCCTTCGGCGCCACCGGCAGCGGGCGCGAGATCGTCGGCTCGCTGCTCTCGAACTGCTACGGCGTCGAGCGGGTCTACGTGCTGAACGAGATCGCGGCGCACGCCGAGGGGGCGCTGTTCTACGACCAGAGCGTCGACACCATCTTCGAGATCGGCGGGCAAGACGCCAAGTACATCCGCCTGTCCGAGGGGCGCGTGGTGGACGCGGCCATGAACGAAGCGTGCAGCGCCGGAACCGGCTCGTTCATCGAAGAACAGGGCAAGAAGATCGGCGGCATCGACAACGTGATTCAGCTGGGCGAGGCCGCGCTGGCGGCCGAGGGCGGCGTGTCACTGGGCCAGCACTGCTCGGTGTTCATGGCCGAGATCATCGACGAGGCCGTGGCCGCCGGCGTGAACACCGGCTCGGTGGTCGCCGGGATCTACGGTTCGGTGATCCAGAACTATCTGAACCGGGTCAAGGGCGCGCGCAGCGTAGGGCAGGTGGTGTTCTGCCAGGGCATGCCCTTCGCTTCGGACGCGCTCGCCGCGGCGGTGGCCCGCGAGACCGGCAGTCGGGTGATCGTGCCGCCGAACCCGGGCACGGTGGGGGCGCTGGGCATCGCGCTTCTGACCCGAAAGGCCGTGGGCGACGCCATCACCGGCGGCGTGGACCCGGCGCGGTTGCTCTCGGCCAAGGTGGTGCGCCGCGACACCTTCGTGTGTCAGAGCAAGAAGGGCTGCGGCGAGCCGGGCAACAAGTGCCGCATCGACCGCGTCGGCACCCTGGTCGAGGAAAAGAACGGGCGCTTCACCTGGGGCGGCAGCTGCTCGCTCTGGGACCGCGGCACCGGCAAGAAGAAGCTGCCCGATCTGGCGCCCGACCCGTTCCGCGAGCGCGAGGCGCTGATCGCCGCCCTGGTGGACCGGGTGAGCGTGGACCGCGGCCGGGACAAGATCGCCGTCACCGACGAGTTCCAGCTCAAGGGGCTGTTCCCCTTCTTCGCCACCTTCTTGTTCGAGCTCGGCTACGACGTGGTCTACGAGAAGGGCGCCGGCGCCAAGACCCTGAAGCGCGGCATCGAAGAGGCGAACGTCCCGTGGTGCGCGCCGATGCAGCTCTATCACGGTCTGGTGGCCAGCATGGCGGACCGCGATGCGCGCTTCATCTTCGCGCCCATGTTGCGCGAGATGCCCCGGGTTGCCGGCGAGAAGACCGCCGTGGCGTGCCCGGTGGTGCAGGCGTCACCCGACGTCTTGCGCCTGGACCTGGGCGCCGAGCGCGGCGCGCGACTGCTCTCGCCGGTGATCGACTTCGGAGCCGAAGGCTTCGACTCGAAGGAGTTTTTGCGGAGCTGCCAGCGCCTGGCCGAATCGCTGGGTGTGAGCGGCCTGGCCTGGCTGGGTGCCTATCAGAAGGCCAAGCGCGAGCAGGCACAGTTCGATAGCCAGTGTCTGACCATCGGCGCTCGTGCGCTGGACTTCTGCCGCGAGCACGACGTCATTCCCGTGGTGGTGCTCGGCCGGCCGTACACCTTGTACAACTCGGTGCTCAACTCGAACGTGCCGCCGCTCTTGCGCGAGCAGGGCGCCATCGCCATCCCCGTGGACTGCTACCAGGTCGCGGACGACGTCCCGACCTTCGAGGGTGTGTACTGGGGGCACGGCCAGAAGAACCTGCGCGCAGCCCACCAGATCCGTCGCACGCCGGGGCTGTACTCGATCTGGTGCAGCAACTACTCGTGCGGGCCCGACAGCTTCAACCTGCACTTCTTCGCGTATGCCATGGCGGGCCGCCCCTTTGCGGTGATCGAGACCGATGGTCACTCGGGCGACGCCGGCACCAAGACGCGCATCGAGGCGTTCTTGCACTGCGTGCGCGAAGATCTGGCACGCGTGAGTGACGACCGGGTGGAGAGCAACCTGACCGCGGTGGATCGCCAGAGCGGGCTCTTGGCCGAGATCCGCCACCGCTCCGAGAAGCTCTTGGTGCCGCGGATGGGCGAGGGGGCCGAGGCCATGGCCGCCTGCCTGCGCGGCGTCGGCATTCCGGCCGAGGTGCTGCCGATCCCCGATCGCGACGCGCTTCGCACCGGCCGGCGTCACACCTCAAGCAAAGAGTGCGTGCCCATGACCATCACGCTGGGCAGCCTGCTTCAGCGGGTCGAGAAAGAGACGGACCCGAACCAGCGCTTCGCGTTCTTCATGCCCACCGCCGACGGCCCGTGCCGGTTCGGCGTGTACAACATGCTGCACCGCATCGTGCTCGAGCGCCTGGGCCAGGGCGAGCGGGTCCGCATCTGGTCGCCGCGCGACAAGGACTATTTCGACGGCATCCCCGCCGGGTTCTCGGCGCTGGTGATGACGGGTTTCGCCGCCCACGACATGCTCGAGGCGGCGCTCTACGACGCGCGCCCGGTGGAGTCCGAGCCGGGGCTTTCCAACGCCATCTTCCGGCGCTACCAGCGCGAGCTGCTCGATCAGCTCGAGCGCGCGGGAAGGGCCGACCTGAGCGTGCCCGCGGCCCTGTGGCAGGTCGCCTCGGGCAAGCTCTTCGGCTGCGCCGACATCCTGGCGCGCGCCGCCGCCGAGCTGCGCCGGATCAAGACCGATCGGAAGCTGCCCACGGTGCTGGTGGTCGGCGAGATCTACGTGCGCTGCGATCCGTTCGCGAACGACTTCTTGATCGAGAAGCTGGAGCAACGGGGCATCCGGGCGCGCTTCGCGCCGTTCTCGGAGTGGCTCGAATACACCGACTACGTGCACACCCTGAACGGGCAGAAGGGCGGGCTGTCCGCGAAGCTGTCGTCGTGGGTGCAAGATCGCATCATCGACACCACCTACGGCCTGGTCGCCCGAATCCTCGACTGGCCGGACCGGACCCGGGTGCGCGAGACCATCGCGGCCGCTCGGCCCTACATCCGCGAGGACCTCAACGGCGAGGCGGTGCTGACCGTGGGTGGCCCCGTGCACGAGTGGCACCACGGGCTGATCGACGGCGTGGTCAGCGTCGGGCCCCTCGAGTGCATGCCCAACAAGGTGGCCGAGGCCCAGTTCTTCCATGTCACCGAGCGCGAAGGGCTGCCGTCGATGACCCTTCCGGTCAACGGCGATCCCGTGGACCCCGCGGTGCTCGACAGCTTCGCGTTCGAGGTCCAAGAGAGCGCGCGCCGCCGCCGGGACGGCCTGCCCCCGGAACACAAGCCCCAGAAGCTGCGGCTGCGCGTGATCCGCGGGGGCGAGGGCCGCGCCTCGGCGGGCGTCACCCCTTGCTCGATGCCCGCAGAGTGAAGTCTGGGCGCCCGGCTCAGGCTGCTTGCGGGAGCTGCCGCGTGGGACTCAGCCCGATGGGGCGTGGGCGCTTCCGCTTGGGGCGGCGCTCTTCGCCCACCGGTAGCGATTGCGACACGGCAAGCACCGGTAGCATCAACACCGGCCAGAGCACCATGAAGGTGAGCAGGACGGGAGCGAGCGCCACCAGCAGGATGGGCGCCAGCAAGACCCCGGCTACCGACAGCATCACGATGTCGAGCCACCGACCGCGTTTGACCTCCCTCTCTTCCATGGGACGACTCCTGCATCTCGACGATGCAAGCGTCGAGCCGCCGCGATCTCGCGGGGGATCCGCCGCTGGGCGCCGCGGATTCTGCGACGCTGTCGCAACCTGCTACCGCGCACGGGCCAGCAAGGTGGCCTTGCGCGAGTCCGGGTCGTGGTCGGCCCAGTAGACGCATTTGTCGTCCAGCGCGACCGCGTCCACGCTGTGGTTCCGAGGGACGGTTGCAAGGGGCGTCGGGGACGAGCCGTCGTTGCCCATGATGAGCAGCGTCTCGGTGCCGTCGCTGCCGGTGGCCGCTGCCCAGGTCACGATGCTCTTCGCGTCGGCGGCAATGCGGGCGCTGGGGGCCAGCCCAGAGGCGATCTTGGTCGCGCCGCCGCCCGACTTGGCGACCTTCATCACGTGCCCCTTCTGGGCCAACGTGAAGTAGACGTTGGCCTCGTCCAGCGCCAGGTCGAAGGCCTTTTCTTGCCCGGTGGCGATGGGCTTCGGCTTGCCGCGGTCCAGGGGGAAGCGCAGCACGCGGTTCGCGCTCGAGTCGGTCACGTAGATCCCCTGGCCGTCCACCGCGATGGCCGAGAACCCGAAGGGCCCCTGCTTGCCCTCGGGGCGCTCCGACACGTCGAGCTCTTTGGTGGTGCCGGTGGCCTTCTCGGCGCGAATCAAGCGATCGTATGGGCCGTAGTCCCCGGGGACGCCATACACGAAGCTGCCATCCCCCGCGACGGCCTGTGACGAGAACGTCTCGGCCAGCGTCTTCGCCTCGCCGCCCTCTTTGCCGACGCGCATCAAGCGGATCCCGCTGGTGAAGAACACCGCCTGCTCGTCCACCACCAGGCCACGAGGCTCGAGCGAAAGCGAGCTCAGGTTCTGGCTGCCGCCGCCGTCTTTGCGGGCCCGGCCCAGATCGCCGCGCCCGCCCATCAGCTGCCAGCTCGAGTAGTACAGGTGCGTCGCGTCGAAGCCGAAGCCGTGAACGTGACCGCTCACGGTGCCGAGCTTCACCGGGGTGCTGCCGGTGGCCCCGCACCCGCCCGGCGCGCTGTCAGGCGCCGCCGCGCTGGCGCTGGGCACCGCGGCGGCCGAGCCCTCGGGCTTGGCTGCCGGTTTGGTCTTGCTCTCACAGGCCATGCCCCCCACCACGAGCGCGAGGGCGAGCGCGCTTCGATTCATCATGCGCTCGGAGGGTAACAGCTTGCGGTGGGGCGTCTGCCCCCCGGCGCGGGCGGGCGGAAATGACGCGCGACGCCACGAGTCTCGGCGCACCGGGCAGTCAAGCGATTGACGCCCGCGCCCTCGAGCGGACGCGCGGCTCAGGGCTAGCTCAAGCCTTGAACGCCGGCTGCCGTAGGTCAAACTAGGTTAGGGACAGCCTTGCCCACGAGTCGTCACAACCTGCTGGTCCTCTCGGACGTCCACCTGGGCAGTGATCTGGTCCAGCACTGTCGTCCGGGAGCCCCGCTCAGGAGCGCCGCGAGCTCGCGACGCGATCGCGATCTTGCGGCGCTCCTCGACTGGTACCGCGAGCGACCGGTGGAGGGGCGCCCCTGGCGGCTGGTGATCGCCGGCGACCTGGTGGACTTCGTGGGCATGAGCGTGAGCGGCGACAGCGGCGAGATCGTCACCGAGCCGAACGAGGACGAGCAGTCTCATGGGCTGGGGGGCGCGGTCGACCACACGCTGGCCAAGCTGCGCCGGGTCGCCGAGCACCACCGCGACGTGTTCGCCGCGCTGGGCCGCTTCGTGACGGCGGGCAACACGCTGGTGGTGGTGCGCGGCAATCACGACGTCGACTTCCACTGGGAGCCGGTCCAGCAGGCGTTCCGCGAGATCTTGCGAGCCCACGGCGCGACCGACACCGAGGGTGTCGAGTTCGCGGACTGGTTCTACTACGAAGAAGGCGTCGTCTACGTCGAGCACGGGCATCAGTACGACGACTACTGCTCCCACGAGCACGTGCTGCATCCCGTGGTGCCCACCGATCCGAAGCGGTCGGCGCGCTCGCTGTCGGACGTGCTCTTGCGTTACGTGGTGCGCCCGACGGCCGGCATGCGCGAGTCCGGTCACGACAAGGCCGACGCCTTCGACTATCTGCGATTCGGTCTGCGCCTCGGGGCGCGGGGCATCCTGGCGCTGGGCCGCAGGTTCTTGGCAGCGATCGCCGCCGCGCTCGGCATCTGGCGTGGTCACATGAGCGGCGCCGCGGCGTGGGTGCGGGCCGAGCACGAGCGAAAGATGGCCCTTCTGGCCGAAGCCAGGCACATCAGCCTGGTGAAGCTGCAGGCGCTGGCTGCGTTGCAACGGCCGCCCATCACCAAGAGCGCTCTCAGGATCTTGGCGGGCGTCATGCTCGACCGGGTCGCGGTGGCCGTCGCCGGCGTTGCGCTCGGGGTCTGGCTCTTGGCCGCGCGCTGGACGCCGACCCTCGGTATCGGGGTGGCGCTGGCCGCGGTGGCGGTGATGGCGCTGGGCGCGCTCTGGCGGCGCACGCGCGGTGAGATCGACCCGAGCGCGCTGCTGCGCGAGCGCGCGGCTCGCGTCGGCAGCGTCTTTCCCGCGGCCTTCATCGTGATGGGGCACACCCATTTGCCCGAGCAGAGCGCGGCGCACGCGGACTCGGCCTATGTCAACGTCGGCGCCTGGGCAGAAGACGAGCTGGCCGAGGGCGAGGCCGCGACCCTGCCCGCCACCCGCACCCACCTGGTCGTGCAGCTGGTCGACGGGCGCCCGACGGCGGCGCTCATGAAGTGGGACGCCGAGACCGGGCCGCGGCGCTTCTGAGCGTCACTCGGAACAGCACGGGTTGCCCAGACAGGGGGGCACGGCCGCGCACACGCCCTTGCCGGCGCAACACGTCCCCGCCGGCGACTTGCACTCGCTGGGGCAACCCGCGGCGCCGCCGGTGGCCACGGCCCCGCCGCTGCCGCCGCCGCCGCCGCTGCCGCCCGCCCCGCCGCCGCCCCCCGACGGGCTGACGCACTTGCCGCTCTCGCACACCCGATCGCCCTTGCAGTCCGAGTCGCTGGAACAACCCTCGTCTTCGGACGACGAACAGCCGAGAAAGCACAACGCGAGGGCGAAAGTCGTCTTGTGGATCATGGGGCACCGAGTCAGCAACAGCACCCACCGCCGCACGCAATGGGCACGCCGCCGGAAGGGATCGCCGTGGCGGCGGAGCAGCCGCTGGCGCTGCACGCCTGGACCTGAAGCACCCCGACGCCGTTGGCGCACTCGCTGGACGCACACATGCCCACGGTCGAGCTGCACAGGTCGGCCTGGACCACGTTGCCCACGTTGATCACGTGCTGCGGGAAGATGGAGCACTTCCAGATCACGTTGTAGTGGGTGGCGCCCGCCGACGCCGTCCACTTGATGAGCCACGGATCGCAACAGCCACACGTGGTGCAGCCCGACGGTGCGCCGGGGGGTGGCGGTGCGCCGGACGCGCCCCCCGTGCCGCCGGCCCCTCCCGTGGACCCACCCGTGCCGCCGCCGCCAGTGGTGGAGCCGCCAGTGCCGCCCGTGGCGCCCCCGCCGCCGCCCCCGGTCGCGCTGCCGCCGGTGCCCCCGGTTGCGCCGCCTGCGCCACCCGTGGAACCGCCGGTGCCGCCGCCGCCACTGGTCGCGCCGCCTGCGCCACCCGTGGAGCCGCCGGTGCCGCCGCCGCCACTGCTGGAGCCGCCGGATGCGCCGCCAGCCCCGCCGCCGGTGCCGCCGCCCGCGGCTGCGCCCCCATCCGGGGCGACGCACTGGTTGCCGACGCAGACCAGGGCCGCGTTGCACGTTCCGTTCGGGTAGCACGGGTCGCCCGCGCCGCCCTCTGACGGCTCGAGGCTCTCGGCCGACGCGCACGCCGCGAGCAGGCCGAATGCGAGCAAGGCTGCGGCTGGACGCCTCATCTATCCCTGACAATGTGCCCGAGACGGCGGGGATCGTCCAGCGCGCGGCCGCTTCGGCTATGGTCCGCGCCGGAGGGCCCCGTGCTCAGCGAAGAAATCAAGAAGCGCATGCTCCAGGCGATGAAGGCCGGCCGGACGCTCGAGAAAGAGATCTTGCGCGTCGCGCTCGGCGAGATCCAGACCCAAGAGGCCCGCGCGAACCAGGCCCTGAGCGACGACGAAGTCGCTGCCGTGGTGCGCAAGCTGGTGAAGAACAATCAAGAGACGCTGGGCGTGTCCGAGAGCGCCGAGCAGAAGGCACAGCTCGCCGAAGAGATCACGGTGCTCGAGTCGCTCTTGCCCAAGGCCCTGGGCGTGGACGAGATCGTGGCAGCGCTTGCCGCCGTCGCCGACGCGGTGCGCGCAGCAGGCAACGATGGGCAGGCCACCGGGGTCGCGATGAAGCACCTGAAGTCGACCGGCGCCGTCGTCACCGGCAAAGAGGTCACCGCGGCGGTGAAGCAGATCCGCGGGAGCGCCTAGCTTCCGCAGACCTGCGTCTTGTCGCCGCAGCAGTCGCTGTTCTGCGTGCAGTAGCCGTCGCAGTAGCACTGGGGGTTCGAGCCTGGGACCGGGCTCGAGCTGCCGCAGTGGCCCTGGCAGCTCCCGGTGCCGGTGCCTGCCGAGCCGCCGGTGCCCCCGCCGCTGGACCCGCTGGTGCCGCCCGCGCCGGCCGCGCCGGCCGCGCCACCGGTGCCGCCGGTGCCGCCGGTGCCGCCGGTGCCGCCGGTGCCGCCGGTGCCGGTTGCCTCGCAGTACGGAATCCACTTGTGCTCGCTCTCGGTGTCGGCGTCGACGTTCTTCCCGGCGCAGGGCTCGTCCTCGGTCCACGCCTTCCACTTCGCCTCGCGCCCGGTGGCCTTGGCGTAGTCCGCAAACGCCTGATACTTGCCGCCCGCCGACGACTTGAAGACCACCGGAGCGGTGCAGGCGCTTTCCTGCAGGCTCTTCTCGTAGTCCATGATGATCGCGTACATGTCGCTGGTCGTGCTGTTCCAGCAGCAGGTCTTGCTCTTGTCGTAGACCAGCTCGGCGAACACATAGTCCTCGAGCTTGCGGTATTTCGCGTCGGTCTGTGAGGGGGTCATCCCGAACTTGTCTTCGTTCAGCTGATACAGCGAGCGGAAGGCGTTCTCGCGCTTCTCGCGCGCCGAGCACGACGCGGGATAGTTCGAGAGGTGGGTGCGGGCGTCGTTGATGATCGCCAGGTAAGCATCACGCATCTGCTCGGGCGGAACCTCGCCCAGCAGGGTCTCGAACTGCGCGGGCCGGGCCTTCAGCTTGGCGGTGTCGGTGTCGTTGATCCACGAGGCCTCGTCGGCCTTCATCCACGAGTTGGTCCACTTGCCGTTCCAGTTCTTGGCCACGCGCCAGCGCTTCAAGCCGCCGCCAAACTGCACGTAACCCTCGCCGCCGGTGTACTCGTTGGTGAAGTATTGCTTCGACGCGATGGCGCCCTCCCATTTCGGCTGCCGGCGGGGCATCGACCCCGAGGCCAGCTGGGCGTCTTTCTTGCCGCCGTCCAGCTCGGTCACCTGCTTGACCAGCAGCGTGTGACCGATGCCGTTCGCCTGCCACCGCTCGACCAGCACGTCGCCGGTGCGGAGCGCCTCGGCCTTCACGTTGTACGTGTTGCGCGAGTTCGCCAGGTTCGCCGAGCCGAAGTAGTCGAGCAAGAGCAGGCCCCAGTGGGCCACGCGCTTGTTCAAGAAGATCTCGTCGAAGTACAGCCCGCTGGTGCCGCCCGGCACGAGCACGTCCGAGGTGTCGCCGCCGCCGTGGAGGATCTTCGCGCGCAGCTTCTCGTCCTTCGGCCAGTTCGCGCCGTATTCGGCGGGCGACAGGTTCGAGTGGTCCTTGTACTGCGTCTTGTAGAGCGGCGTGTTCTTGTAGCGGCCGGTGGCGGTGCGCGCGCCGAAGTGTCCGAAGTAGACCCGCGTGCCCTCGCCGTCGGTCGAGGTCATGTAGAACGGCAAGCCGTACCAGGACGCGAAGGTGAACCGGGTGAAGATCGCGACCTCGGCGCACTCCAGGCTGGGCGCGGGCAGCACCTTGCCCCACGGCGTGGTCAGCTCGAAGCTGTCACCGTAGGTCTTCGCCGGGATCTTCTTCATCGACTTGACCCAGGCCACGTACTTCTCGTCCCAGTTCAGGCCGCTGTTCTCGCCCCACGCGATGCCAGCCTTCTTGGCGCTCGGCGTGCTCCGGTCTTCCCACTGGTTGGTCACCGCCCAGACCTGCGTCTCGGAGCTGTCGAACTGGGTGCCGATGCTCGGGATGCCCGCGTTATCGGCCTTGCCGGTCGGGCCTTCGAGCTCGAACGGGCCCGGGATGCCGTAGTCGTCCCAGGCGCTGCTCGACTCGGACGACGACGAGTCGCTGCACCCCGAAAGCGCAACGAGCGCGGCGATCAGCCCGAGCAAGAGCGGCCTGAGCGCGTTCGACCAGCGAGAAGTTCCAGAAGACATGGTTCGACGATCCTTGCAAAGCGTGGGCTGGGCGTCCAGCACGCGGATGTGGGTGCAGGTGCGCGCGCCTACTGGCAGACCGCGTTCTTTGCGACGCACTGCTTGTTGCTGATCACGCCGCTGCCCTGGGCCGCCACGCTGCGACATTGGTAGCCGCTCGGGCAACCCGAGTCGTCGGTGCAGGCGGCGGCGCAGACGCGCGCCGTGCCCCCGAGCTTCACGCACAGGTTGTCGACGCCGGGGCACTGGCTGTTCGCGGTGCACGGCTGGCACAGCGTGCTCGGGTCGGCATAGGGCGAGAGGCGGGGGTTGTCGCTCAGGCCGTGCACGCCATAGATCACGTCCCAGCTGCGCCCCGCGTTGAGCGCCGCCAAGATGCGGTCATAGCTCATCGGCGCGTGGGTGTTTTGCGAGCGCCGCGTCACGTGCCCCACCAGATCGCTGGTGACGCGCGTCATCTCGGAGAGCCACGAGAAGTTCACGGTGGTGATCACCTCGAGGTTCTTGCTGCTCTTCGCCGGGTTCGCGTACATCGCATCGGCGTAAGAGGTGTACGTCTTGCAGCCGTTGAAGAAGAACAGCTGGTGCTTGGCGGGCAGCTCGAGGCCGGCGAAGTCGTCCGCCTTCAGTGCCACGCGCGGGTTGTAGTGCACCACGATGCCGGAATAGCTGGTGTCGTAGCCCGCGTGCCCGTCGTAGATCACGATGTCGCGGGCCTTGGCGCTGGCCTTGTACTGCGTGATCAGGCCCTCGTAGCCGACGCCCTCTTCCTTGGCCATGTCGGGGTGATAGAGAAAGACCTGGATCTCGACCGGCTTGCCGTTGGCGTCCAGCGTGGCCTTGAAGGGCCCGCTGGTGCTCTTCAGCTCTTCGAAGGTGGCCACCGGCGCCGTGAGCTTCAGCTCCGACCCGAGCCGCGCGAACACGTCTTTCGCGGTCTGCAGGTCGTAACGCTGCTCGTTGTAGTCGCCGCCGATGTGGATGGCGATGTCGAGCACGCCGTCCTCGAACCACTTCGAGTATTCCGGGTAGGCGTCCGGCTCGATGGGCTTCTTGGCGATGTCCACCGCCAAGGTCTGGAGCGACTCGGCGGGTTGCTTCGCGGGGTCGAAGCCCTTGTAGGTCGTCGAGTAGCTCTGCGACTCGAGCTCGGCCGTGGTCAGCTTCGGCAGCTTCAGGTCGAAGGTCTTGCCACCGGTCAGCGGCAAGACCGCCAGCAGGTTCTTCGGCCCACCCACCTCGGCCTCGAACACGTAGTCGAAGGTGCCGGGCTGATCGGTGCGCTCGACCACGGTCTGCTTCTCGAAGGTCTTCTGGCGAACGGTGGTGCGGAAGCCGCCATAGCCATAGTTCGGATCTTCGTGCTCCTTGTCGGCCAGGTAGGCGAACACGAAGAACGACAGCGCCTTGAAGCGCAGACCGATCAGCTCTTCGGCCCGGCGCAGGCGCTCGTCGCCCGTCAGCGCCAGATCCGCATCGGCCAGCGTGACCGAGTCCTTCGCGCTCAGCGAGTACTCGAGGCCGGTGGTGCTGCGGTAGTCGTCCGCCTTCCCATCGGGCACGTACTCGAAGACCTCGTCGTCGCTGCCCGGGGCCGCCGGGTCGGAGTCGGCGGCGCAGCCAGCTGCCGCGGCGAGCGCCAGGGAGCAGGAAACCAGGCCCAGCTTGATGAGGTCCGACATGGGAGTACAGTGTGTACAGATGTAGGTGCGCACTGGCAAGGGATACCGCTGGGGACGGATCTTTGCGCCGGCGGCCTCACAGCGGCTGCACTTCGACGATCAGCGAGCTCAGGTAGAGGCCCTCGGGAAACGCCGCGGGGACCGGGTGATCGGCGCCCTGGAACCAGCGCTCGAGCACCGTGGGGCGGAGCCCCACGTCGCGGGCCCCCAGCGCCGCGGCGCGGGTCAGCTCGTCCAGGCCGATGGCGGCCGAGCACGAGCAGAGCACCAAGAGGCCTCCGGGGCGGGTGGCCCGGGCGCCGGCGGCGGCCAGCCGTCGCATGGACGAGAGCGCGCGCTTCTTCGCGGCGCGCGTCGGGGCCAGCTTGGGCGGGTCGCAGATCACCAGGTCGTAGCCGCCCTTCCGCCCGGCCGTGGAAAGAACATCGTGCGCGTCGGCGCACTCGAGCTCGATGCGCCCGGCAAGATCGTTGGCGCGGGCACACTCGGCCGCCACCTCCAGGGCCAGCGCGCTGGCGTCGACAGCGTGCACGCTGGCAGCGCCGCCGCGCGCGGCGGCCATGGCGATGGCCCCCACGTAGGTGAACGTGTCGAGCACGCGCTTGCCTCGCGCGAGCGCCTCGATCCGTTCGCGCAGCGGGCGTTGATCGACGTAGAAGCCGGTCTTCTGTCCGAGCTCGAAGGGGATGATGAAGCGCAGGCCCCGTTCGACGAAT
>Ga0073899_10001200_pt1 | contig 23859 bp, 21 predicted proteins | sample KloWWTmetaKNB5Ph_FD_88975 | JGI IMG/M metagenome (GOLD analysis project Ga0073899, IMG submission 88975) | Active sludge microbial communities from Klosterneuburg, Austria, studying microevolution and ecology of nitrifiers - Klosterneuburg... | ecosystem: Engineered > WWTP > Aerobic digester >... | reverse complement strand
TCGACGCGCGCGTCGACGCCGTGGCTGTGGGTGTCGGAGTCGCAGGCGGCGAGGCCGGTCAGGCCGGCCAGGGCCGCGGTGAGGAGGCCGAGCGAGGGGAAGGCGTGCGAGTCGTCGGTCATGCGATGGGCTCCAGGGCGATCGAGGGAGAGTGACGCGAAATCATCCCGGCGCGGCGCCGGTCCAGAGGCCGAGCTCGACGGTGCGCGCCAGCGCGGCGTGCACGGCCGCGGCCAGCGCGGCGGGGGCATCGGCGGGGTGCGCGCGCTCGACCTCGGCCAGCGCCGCCGCCACCGGCAGCGCGGTCAGGCGATCGACGAGCGCCGCCTCGAGGGGGCTCAGCGGCGACACGCGCTGGCCGTCGGCGACCGCGGCGATCACCCACGCCTGCGGGCCGGCGGGGTGCGGCGGCGGCAACCCTACGGCGGCCTCGGGCGCGTGGCGCTGCCCGTGCCGCAGCGCCACCAGCGGCCAGCGCTCGACGACCACGACCGCGGCCGGTGACCGCACCAGGCGCGCGCGCGCCAGCCCGGCGCGCGACAGCCGCGGCGGCGGCGGCGGCGGTTGGGCGAAGACCGCGCGGAACGCCTGATCGATCGTGGCCGCCTCGAGCAGCGCCGCGCGCGGCCGGGCGTCGCCGGCCGGCAACGCGACGCCGTCGATCGGCAGCGTCGCCTTCAGCCAGGCGTCGAAGCCGTCGGCGACCCGCGCCAGATCGTGGCCGCGCGGCGGCGTCGCGGCCAGGAACCCCTCGGCGAGCTGGTTGAACGTCCACGCGCCAACCAGCGCGCAGGTGAGCGGGAACTCGTGCTGCAGCGCCTCGAACAGCCGGCACCAGTACTGCACGTGGTACGCCGCGAGCCCGCGGCGATCACCGCCGAGCGCGGTCACGATCGCGGCCGGGTAGGCGTCGCGCGGCGGCGTCAGCGTCCCGGCGCGGCGCGCCAGCGGCGCGCGCAGCACCGCGCCGAACGCCCGTTGCCAGGTCGCCAGCTCGTCGGTCACGGCGCCGCCTCGGCCACGGCCCCCTGGACGGTGCGGGCGCGGGCCGCCTCGGCCATCACCACCGCCAGCGGTGGGATCCGCGCGTCCCACTCGATCAGCGTCGGGAACGGCCCGCCCCGGCGCCACGCCGCCGCGTACAGCGCCCACACATCGTCGCAGATCGGCTGATCGTGGGTGTCGATGATCAGGCCGTCGGGCTGGCGGGTGTGGCCGGCGAGGTGGACCTGCACCACGCGCCCGAGGTCGAGCGCGGCCAGGTACCCGTGGGGATCGAACCCGTGGTTCTGGCTCGACACGTAGACGTTGTTGACGTCGAGCATGAAGCCGCAGCCCGCGGCGTCGACCACCCGACGGTAGAACGTCGCCTCGTCCATGGTCGAGGCCGCGAAGGTGACGTAGCTCGACAGGTTCTCGAGCGCGAACCGCCGCCCCAGCCGGCGCTGCACGTAGGCCGCCCGGGTCGCGGCGAAGTCGACCAGCGCCTCGGTGTGGGGCGTCGGCAGCAGGTCGTGGTGGCTGACGCCGTGCGCGCCGGTCCAGCACAGGTGATCGGAGACGAACGCGGCGTCGACGTCGTCCGCGAGCCGGGCCACCTGATCGAGGTACGCCTCGTCGAGGGGCTCGTGGCCGAGCAGGTTCAGCGACACCCCGTGCAGCACGATCGGGTAGCGCGCGGCGAGGCGGGCCAGGTGCCGCCGCGGCGCTGGCGCCGGTCCCAGGAAGTTCTCGGTGATGATCTCGAGGTAGTCGGGGCCGACCTCGATCTCGGCCAGCTCGCGGTAGTGGGCCGGCCGCAGCCCGACGCCGACGCCGTCCTGGCGCGGCGCGCGCGCGGGGCTGGCGGGAGGCGCGGGGGTGGCGAACACGCGCCATGACCTACCGCGGCTCGCCCCCCGCCGCGGAGCCCGCGAGGTGCGTGGAATTTTCGCACCCGGCGGCTCGGCGCTCGCGGCGGCCGCGCTCCCCGTACGATGCGGCGGTGCGCTGCGCCCTCCTGGCCCTGGCCCTCGCGGGCGTCGTCGCGTGCGACGACCACGCCGCCCCTCCGGCGCTCGACGCCGCCGTCGACGCCGCCGTCGACGCCCCGCCCGACGCCCCGATCGACGCGGCCGTCGACGCGCCCAGCGTCTGCGATCGCGAGACCCGCGCCGACACCTACCAGCCCGGCATGACCCGCACCGGCGCCGCCGGCTTCACCGCCGCGCTGCTGGCGTCGGTGCCGGGGCCGCCGCCGCGCGGCAACAGCGCCTGGGACCTGCGCCTCACCGACGCCGCGGCGGTCGCGCGCGACGATCTGGCCCTGCGGATCACGCCGTTCATGCCCGACCACGGGCACGGCACCGCCGTCGTCGCCCACGTGACCGCGGCCGGCGCCGACGGCCGCTACCACGTCGCGCCGGTCAACCTGTGGATGCCCGGGCTGTGGTCGATCCGCGTCGCGGTCGCCGACGCGGCGGCGCCGACCGTCGAGCTCGACGCGATCACGTTCTGGTTCTGCGTCCCGTGACCGGTCAGCGGCGGACCGGGAACTTGGCCAGCTTGTACTGCAGCGTGCGCCGGTGCATCCCCAGCACCCGCGCCGCCTTCGACACGTTGCCGTTGCACTCGCGCAGCACCCGCTCGATGTGCTCGAACTCGAGGCGGGCCAGGGACGGCACCTCGTAGGGCAGCTCGGCGTCGGGCACCGGCTCGGGCTCGACCTCGAACGCGGCGAGGATCTGGTCGGCGTTGCACGGCTTGGTGAGGTAGTCGCGCACGCCGAGACGCATCGCCTCGACCGCGGTCGCGATGCTGCCGTAGCCGGTCACCACCACCACCGCGATGGCCGGCTGCGCCGCGAGCAGGTCGCGCACCACCGCCAGGCCGTTGGGCCCGGGCATCCGCAGATCGACCACCGCGCGATCGAGCGGCGTGGCCTGCGCGGTCGCGACCGCGGTCGCGTGATCGGCGGCCAGGTGCACCGCGAGGCCGCGATCGGCGAACGCGCGGCCGAGACGCTCGCGCAGGCGATCGTCGTCGTCGACCACCAGGATCGCCAGCGGCGCGGTCACGCCGCCCCCAGCGCCACCGGCAAGGTCGCGATCGCCTCGGTGCCGGCACCGGGCGCCGACCGGAGCTGCAGGGTCCCGCCCTGGCTCTCGAAGAACGCCCGCGCCAGGAACACGCCGAGGCCGAGCCCGCGGCCGGGCTGCTTGGTGGTGAAGAACGGCTCGCCGATCCGGGCCAGGGTCTCAGGGCCGATGCCCGGCCCGCGATCGACCACCGCGATCTCGGCCCGATCGCCGCGCGTCGACATCCGCACCTCGACCGGCGCGCCGGCATCGCTGGCCTCGAGGGCGTTGCGCACCAGCGCCGCGATCGACTGCGCCAGCTGCTCGATCGGCGCGCGCACCGCGAACGCGGGCGGGGGCGGCGCGATCGCCACGCCGGCCGCGCGGTCCGACGGCAGGTGTTCGCGCAGCTTTTCGGCCAGCGCCGCGCCGCTGATCGCGACGCCGTCCTCGAGCCCGCGGCTGACCCGCGCCGCCATCTTGTCGAGGATCGCCTGACAGCGCTCGACCTCGGCCAGGATCAGCGCCAGATCGGCGCCGACCTCGGCGGTGCCGGCCGCCAGCCGCGCCTCGTGCGCCGCCACCGCGATCGTCGCCAGCGGGCTGCCCAGCTCGTGCGCCGCGCCCGCCGCGAGCGTGGTCAGCGCCGCGAGCCGGGCGTTGCGGGCGGCGGTCTCGCGCAGCGACGCGATCTGCTCGCGCTGGCGGGCGATCGCCTGGCCCAGGCGCCGGACGAAGAACCCGGTCAACACCGCGCCCAGCCCGAACGCGATCCACATGCCCTGCAGGTGGGTCCCGAACTGGCCCTCGCCCATCATCGCGTGGTGGTGGTGCGAAGGCGCCGCGTCGGCCGGGCCCTGCGGCAGGACGAACAGCGCGCCGTACCCCACCACCGCCAGCACCGTGAGCACGGTGGTCCAGCGCGCGCTGAGCACCACCGCCGACAGCGTGATGTAGACCAGGTAGAAGATCGTGAACGGGTTCATCGCGCCGCCGGACGCAGCCATCAGCGCGGTCAGCAGGCCGACGTCGAGCGCCAGCACCCCGCCGAGCCTCCCCGCCGACGGCTGCGGCGCGCGCACCAGCCAGACGTTGCTGGCGGCGCCCACGACGATCGCCGCGACGAACACCCACGCCGCCACGTGGACGCCGCGGGCCTCGGCGATCGCCAGCGCCGCGGCCTGGCCGACCAGCAGCACCCAGCGCAGGCGCACCAGCCAGCGGACGGTCTCATCGGGCTCGAAGGCGCGGGCCACGGGTCGCGCAGCTTCGCCGCCCGCCGTCCGCGCGGTCAACCGGCCGGCCGGGGTGCGCAATGATACCGCACCCCCGGCGCGTCGCGGCTAGCCGGTCGCCGCGGCCAGCGCGTCGACGTGCTCGGCGAACGCGCGCGGGGCCTCGGCGTGGAGCATGTGGCCGGCGCCGGCGATGATCGCCAGCGTCGCGCGCGGCAGCGCGGCGGCCAGCGCCTCGAGGGTCGGCCGGAAGTACGCCGCCGAGCGGTCGCCGCCGAGCAGGCGGATCGGCACCGCCACCTCGCCGAGCGTCGCGTACCGCACCTGGTAGGCGTCGAGGGCGTAGCAGTCGCCGCGGATCTGCGGCCACTCGCGGGCCGCGCGGGCGCGGAACAGCTTGGGCAGGCGATCCCACGCCGCCTGGCCGAGCACGGTGATCAAGAACCGCTCGGCGGCGGCCTCGGGCCCGACCTCGACCGCGAGCCGGTCGAGCTCGGCGAGGAACCCGGCCGGCACCGCCGGCGCGTCGTCGCTGGCGGCCAGCGGCGGCTCGATCAAGATCGCGCCGCGCACCGCGGCCGGGTAGCGGCGGCAGGCCTCCAGCACCACCGCGGCGCCGCAGCTCGAGCCGGCCACCAGCGCCGGCGCGCCGGCCTCGGCGATCAGCGCGGCCAGCTCGGCGGCGTGCTCCTCGATGGTGTGCCACGCGACGCCGGGCGCGCGCGGCGAGCGCCCCGCGCCGCGGCGATCGTAGGCGACGACGCGGTAGCGGCTGGTCAGGGGCGACGCGAGCTGGATCGTCCAGGTCGAGGCGTCGGTGGCGCTGCCGTGGACCAGGATCAGCGGCGGCCCGGCGGTCCCGGCGCGGACGACGTGGAGTGGCGAGGACATCGGCGGTACATTGCTAGCAGATGAGCGCCGGCGATCCGCCGCCCAGCGATCTAGAAGCGTTCGCGCCGACGATCGCGCCCGCCACCGCCCAGCGGCCGGCGCCGGCGACCACCGCCGACGGCAGCCCGTCGACCGCGCGCCGGTCCCAGGGCGTCGAGTCGTACCAGGACACCGTCGCCGGCGGCGGCGACCCGCGGCCCGAGCTGGTGATCGCGGTCGACGACCTGCCGATCACCGACCCCGGGCAGTACGTGTCCGAGCGCGAGGTCGCCCGCGGCGGCATGGGCCGCATCATCGCCGCCACCGATCGCATCCTCGGCCGGCCGGTCGCGCTCAAGGAGCTGCTGCACGCCGACCCCGAGCACAGCGCGCGCTTCCGCCGCGAGGCGCTGATCACCGCGCGCCTGCAGCACCCGGCGATCGTGCCGGTGTACCAGGCCGGGCGCTGGCCGTCGGGCGAGCCGTTCTACGCGATGAAGCTGGTCAGCGGCCGCCCGCTGGATCGCGCGATCGCCGACGCCAAGACCCTCGAGCAGCGCCTGGCGCTGCTGTCGACCATCACCGCCGCGGTCGACGCGATCGCCTACGCCCACTCCAAGCGGATCGTCCACCGCGACCTCAAGCCGGCCAACGTGCTGGTGGGCGACTTCGGCGAGATCGTCGTCATCGACTGGGGCCTGGCCAAGGACCTCGACGACGACAGCCCCGACTCGCTCCCCGGCGGCCGCACCGAGCGCGATCGGCCGCGGGCGCCGTCCACGTCGGAGGAGCCGATCCTGACCGTCGCCGGCGCGGTCATGGGCACGCCGGCGTACATGCCGCCCGAGCAGGCCCGCGGCGAGCCGGTCGACGAGCGCGCCGACGTGTTCAGCCTCGGCGCGATGCTGTACCACCTGGTGGCCGGGGCCCCGCCCTACGCCGCCAAGACCGCGACCGACGTCATCGCCGCGGCGATCGAGGGCAAGGTCGAGCCGCTGGCCAAGCGCGCGCCCGACGCGCCGGCCGACCTCACCGCGATCATCGCCCGGGCCATGGCCCACGAGCCGGCGGCGCGCTACCCCACCGCGCAGGCGCTGGCCGAGGAGCTGCGCCGCTTCCAGACCGGCAAGCTGGTCGCGGCCCACCGCTACACCGTGCGCGAGCGGATCGGCCGGTTCGTGCGCCGGCACCGCGCGGCGGTGGCGATCGCGGCGGTGGCGCTGGCGGCGTTCGTCGTGCTGGGCACGCTGGCGCTGCGGCGGATCGTCGTCGAGCGCGATCGCGCCGAGGCCCAGCGCCGGCTGGCCGATCAGCGGCGCGCCGCCGCCGAGAGCGTCGTCGACTACCTGATCTCCGACATGCGCACCCGGCTGGGCGCGATCGGCCGCAAGGACCTGCTGGCCGGCATCGGCGCGCAGGTCCGCGACTACTACACCCGGCTGGCGCAGAACCCCAACGGGCTGTCCGACAGCGATCGCGAGCGGCTGGCGATCGCGCTGTACACGCTGGGCCAGGCCGAGGAGGAGCGCGGCGACATGGACCTCGCCGCCGAGACGCTCAGCGAGGGCAAGCGCCAGCTCGAGCGGCTGCTGGCCGACGCCGACCACCCGCGCACGCTCGATCGCCGGCGGATCCTGGCCGAGATGCTGGTCGAGTACGGCCGGGTGCTGCACGCGCGGGCCGCGTTCGCCGAGGAGCTCGCCACCTACCGCGACGCGCTGGTGCACTACGAGGCGCTGCTGGTGCGGCGCCCCGACGACCGCGCCGTGTTGCTGGGCAGCGCGACCGCGCGCGATCTGATCGGCGACGTGCTGCGCAACCAGGGCCACCTCGACGAGGCGTTCGCCGAGTACCAGGCGTCGATGGCGGCGCGCCAGCGGGTGGTCGACGCCGACGCCGCTGGCGGCGCGGCCGGCGACGGCGACGCCCGCGCCGACCTGGCCACCAGCCACCTGAAAATCGCGTCGACCTTGCAGTACCGCGGCGACTCGGCCGGCGCGCTGGCCGAGTACCGCGCCTGCGAGCAGCTGCGCGCCGAGGTCGCGACCGCCGAGCCCGACAACTCGAGCCGGCAGTTCGATCTGGTCAAGGCCCGGACCCAGGTCGCCGACATGCAGAAGGAGCTCGGCGAGATCACCTTGGCCGAGGCCACCTACGGCAAGGCGGTGGCCACCCTCGACGGCCTGCTGCGCAAGGATCCCGGCAACGCGACCTGGCGCCGCGAGCGCGGCCTGGCGCTGTCGTCGTGGGGCCTGGCGGTGATCGACAAGGGCGACGCGCGCAACGCCACCCAGCTGCTCGACCTGGCGCTGGCCAACCACACGACGCTCCTGACCAAGGATCCCAGCAACCGCAGCTGGCAGGTCGACCTGTCGCGCATCCACTTCCGGCTGGCCGACGCCCGGCTGTGGCGCGGCGACGTGCGCGGCGCGCTCGACGGCTACCAGGCGGCGCGCGCGATCCGCACCGAGATCCTCGCCGCCGATCCCGGCAACCCGCTGTGGCGCCGGCTGGTGGCGTGGAGCGACGCCAAGATCGGCGCGGCCCAGCTGCAGGCCAACGAGTTCGACGCCGCGCTGGCGTCGGCCACCACCGCCCGCGACGCGCGCGCGGAGCTCTTGACCGCCAGCCCGACCAACGCCGGCATCAAGAACGAGCTGGCCCAGGCCGAGACGCTGATCGCCCGCATCCACGCCCGCGCCGGCCGCACCGCCGAGGCCACCGCCGCCGTCGACCGCGCCATCGCGATCGCCGCCAAGCTGGTGGCCGACGACGAGGTCAACCTCGAGTGGAAGGAGGCGCTGGCCGCCGGGCTGATCCTGCGCGGCGACCTGGCGCTGGCCCGGGGCAAGGCCACCGCCGCGCTGGCCGACGCCGACGGCGCGGTGGTGCAGAGCATGGTCGCGATCGCCAAGTCGCCGGAGTCGGCGGTGTGGATCATGCTGGTCGCCGAGGCCCGGTTCCTGCGGGCCCGGGCGGTGCGCGCGATCGGCGCCGCCGCCACCCCGTCCCAGCGCGACGGCGCCGACGAGGACGTCACGGCCGCCTACGACCTGCTCGACAAGCTGGCCGAGGCCAGCCGCCTCGCCGCCGATCACCAGCCGCTGTGGACCCGGGTCAAGGTCGCGCGGCTGCGGTGAACGCGGCGGCGATCTCGCGTTTCGGGTGGGTCGACGTCCCCGTCAACCCCACGGCGTGCGATGGCGCCCGTCGAGCCACCGACCTCCACCTGGGTCTTTGCGAAAGACCCTCATCGGATCACGGCTTGACGACGAACTTCCAGCTGACGTTGTCCTCGCCGACGCCGGTGGCCTTGTTGGGCGCGTCGTAGCCGAAGCGCAGCGCGGCGCGCAGCTCGTAGGCGCCCTTGACCGTCGACGAGCACAGGAACGACGCGCGCAGGAACTTGCCGTCGATCGTGACGTCGCCGCCGCGCTTCATCTTGGCGTCGCAGGTGACGTCGGGCGGCACGGTGGTGAGGAACACCTCGGGCACCATGTTGTTCCAGGCCAGCCAGCTCGCCAGCTTGACCTCGACCGACACCGGGAACTTGTCGCCCGTCTTCACCGGCGCGGTCGGCCCCTGCTGGGTGGTCGTGAACTCGGTGATGCCCTTCACCAGCTCGGCGATCTTGGCGTCGCGGGCGTCGAGCTGATCGAGGTCGCCGGTGGTGGTGACCAGCGCGACCTTGCCCTCGGTGTCGACGACGATCGACACCGGCACCGCGGCGAAGCCCAGCGCCTTCACCAGCTTCTTGACCGGCGCGCCGTAGGCCACCGCGCCGGCGCCGACCTCGCCGCGCACCGGGTCGAGCTTCTTGGCGTCGCGCGCGGTGCCGTTGATGTAGGCGATCACGTAGACCGTCGTGGTCGACTCGCGCATATTGAAGATGCGCGCCAGGTCGTCCTTGCAGGCCTCGACCTTGGGCTTGCAGAACCAGTGCACCACCACCTTGCCGGCGGTGTCGGCGGGGACCGGGGCGCCCTCGAGCCAGGACTTGAGCGTCGGCCAGGCCCACGCGTTGCCGGCCACCGGCACGTCGGCGGCGGCGGTCGAGGTGGTGGCACCAGCGAGGGCCAGCGCCCCCAGCACCACGAGCGAACGAAGCGAAGATCGAACCATGGGGCAGATACTACCTTCCTCCGGCCGCGGGCGCGCCGGCTGGCGGGTTGGACGATCGGCGCGGCCGGATCTTCACTCGGCGGGCGGCGCGGCCAGCAGCGCGGCCAGCGCGGCCGGATCGTCGACCGGCAGGGAGCACACCGGGCCGCGGCACACGTAGGCCCGGGCGGTCGCGCCGGCGTCCTTGCCGGCCAGCACCGCCGCCGCCGCCCACGGGCCGACCATCACCCGGGTCGGGGCGTAGGCCGCCCGCGCCGCGGCGCGCAGCTCGTCGGCGCCGGCGCCGGCGGTGACCACCACGCACTGCGCGTGGAGGAACAGATCAAGCGCGCCCAGCAGCCGCGCCGCGCCCAGCGGGCCCAGCGCGCCCGACACCAGCCGGCGCTCGAGGTAGCGCTCGGCCATCGCCAGCGCGTCGGCGTCGCCGCGCACGTAGCCCAGGCGGATGAGGCCCTCGACCGCGACCGCCACGCCCGACGGCATCGCGCCGTCGTGGTGCGACTCGGGTCGGTGGATCAGCGGCTCGGGATCGTCGGCCGCGGTCAGGTAGAACACGCCGCCGTCGGTGGGGTCGTAGAACCGCGCGCGCACCGCGCCGATCAGCGCCGCCGCCGCGTCCCAGTACCGCGCGTCGAGCGTGGCCTCACCTAGCTCGAACAGGCCGCCGGCGACGAACGCGTAGTCCTCGAGCGTGCCGTCGAGCTTGGTGGCGCCGGCCTTGTACACCCGAGCCAGGCGATCGCCCGTGATCATCGTCGTCAGCAAGAAGTCGCCGACCCGCCGCGCCAGCGCCAGCGCCGCCGGCTGGCCGGTAGCGTTCCACGCCCGCACCAGCCCGCTGAGCGCCAGGCCGTTCCAGCCGGCCAGCACCTTGTCGTCGGTGGCCGGCGCCACCCGCGCCCGCCGCGCCGCGAACAGCGTGGCGCGCAGGCTCGCCAGGTGCGCCTCGTCGGAGCGCGCGCCCGGCGGCGTGACCCGGGCCAGCACGGTGGCGCCGTGCTCGAAGTTGCCGGCGCTGGTGACGCCGTAGGCCTTGCAGAACGACAGCGAGTCGACCAGCCCCAGCGCCGCGCGCACCTCGGCCGGCGTCCAGACGTAGAACTTGCCCTCCTCGCCCTCGCTGTCGGCGTCCTGCGACGCGGCCAGGCCGCCGGCGGCGTCGCTCAGCTCGCGCCCGAGGTACGCCACCGTCTCCTCGATCACCTGCGCGTAACGCGGCGCGCTGGTCAGCGCGTAGCCGTCGGCGTAGATCGCCAGGAGCTGGCCCTGATCGTAGAGCATCTTCTCGAAGTGCGGCACCGCCCAGCGCTCGTCGACGCTGTAGCGGGCGAAGCCGCCGCCCAGGTGATCGTAGAGCCCGCCGGCCGCCATCTGGTCGGCCCAGCGCACGAACGCCTCGCGCGCCGGCGCGCCGAACCCCAGCCGCGCCACCCGGCCCAGCAGCTCGTGGGCCGAGCTCGACGGGAACTTGGGCGCGCCGGCCAGGCCGCCGTGCTCGGCGTCGCAGCGGGCGACGATCTGCCGACCGGCGGCGACCAGCATCGCCGCGTTGACGCCGCCGGCCACCGGCTGCCCGCGGTAGTGGCGATCGACCTGGCCCAGGCCCTCGACCAGGCCCTCGACGTTCTCCATCACCTTCTCGCGCTCCTCGCGGTAGGCCTGGGCCATCGCGCGCAGCACCTTGGAGAAGCTGGGCCGGTTGTAGCGGTCCTGCACCGGGAAGTACGTGCCGAGGAAGTACGGACGGCCGTCGGGCAGGCAGAACGCCGACAGCGGCCAGCCGCCGCCCTCGCCCAGCACCTGGATCGCGTTCATGTAGATGGTGTCGACGTCGGGGCGCTCCTCGCGGTCGACCTTGACGTTGACGAACAGCTCGTTCATCAGCGCCGCGATCGCCGGGTCCTCGAAGCTCTCGTGGGCCATGACGTGGCACCAGTGGCACGCCGCGTAGCCGATCGACACGAACACCGGCTTGTCCTCGCGGGCCGCGCGGGCGAACGCCTCGGCGCCCCACGGGTACCAGTCCACCGGGTTGGCGGCGTGCTGCACGAGGTACGGCGACGACTCACCGGCCAGACGGTTGGGCATACCGCCGATGCGTAGACGGTCCCGGGCGCCGGCGCAAGTTGCCGCGGGCGATCAGTCCTGTGCGTCGCGCGCGCGCGGCCACCACAGGAACGCGGCCACGGCGATCACGATCGGCAGCGCCATCATCGCGGCGACGATGTGCAGGTGATCGAGCAGCAGGCCGACCGCCGGCGGCGAGCCGAGGTCGCCGAAGATGTGGATCGCGAAGATGCCGAACGCCATCGACGCCGCGCGGAGCTCGGGCGGCACCGTGCGCAGGAGCGCGGCGTTGACCGGCGAGGTCGACAGGAAGATGCCGAGCTCGGCGACGAACGCCATCGCGAAGAACATCCACGCCGCCGGGGCCGCGAACGCCGCCGCGGTGAACGGCGCCGCCAGCAGCACGCCGAGCGCGCAGATCTTGAGCAGCGCGTTGGTGCCGCGGCGCGTGGCGGCGTCGTCGTGAGCGGGGCCGCCGGGGTGGCGGGCCAGCGCCGCGTCAGACCAGCGGCCGCCGACGATCGTCGCGATCGCGCCGGCCACGACCGTGACCGCGCCGAAGTAGGTGCCGGCGGCGCCGAGCTTGAGCCCGAACCGCCGCACCAGGAACGTCGGGCCCCAGTGGGCGAACGCGCCGACCGCGGCGGTGTGGGCGATGTAGCCCGCCACCGCGCGCCGGTACTGCGGGATGCGGAGCAGCGCCTTGGCGCTGGCGACGATGCCGGTGTGCGCGACCGCGCCGCGGCGCGCCGGCTCGGCGATCCACAGGCAGGTGATCGCCAGCAAGAGGCCCGGGCCGCCGCCGACGAAGAACGCGGTGCGCCAGCCCCAGTGCTCGGCGATCTGGCCGCCCAGCACCATGCCCAGCGCCGAGCCCAGCGGCGTCGCCAGGTAGAAGATCGCCAGCGCCTTGCCCTTCTTCTCCGGCGGGGTGATGTCGTCGATGATCGTCGGCGACAGGGTCGCGTAGCTGGCCTCGCCGATGCCGACGATCGCGCGCGCGGCCAGCAGCATGCCGAGGTTGGCCGCGGTGCCCGACAGCGCGGTGGCGACGCTCCAGGTCGCGACGCCGAACGCGATCAGCGACCGCCGCGAGTAGCGGGCCGCCAGCGCGCTGAACACCGGCGCGGTGACGAAGTACCCGAGCAGGAACACCGTCGCGGTCAGGCCGCCCTGGAAGTCGGACAGCCCGAGCTCGGCCGACATCTTGGGCAGCACCGCCGCCACCAGGATGCGATCGAGGTAGTTGAGGAAGTTGAGCCCGGTCAGCAGCGCGAGGATCGCGCGCGGGCTGGAGATCGTGCGCCGGCCGCTCATGGGGCCGCGATCAGGCGGACGTCATCGAAGATCGCGTACTCGTCGACCTGCGCCGAGACGTTGTTGAGCGTGACCCACACGCCCGCGCTGGCGTCGGTGGGCAACGTGAAGGTCGTGCTGGCGCCCTCGCCGTAGGTGGCGAACGTCGCGTCGTTGGTCTGGGTGCCGACCCGGACGTGGTAGCTGCGCGGGTAGCTGCCGGCGACGAACGTCGCCGACAGCTGGTAGGTCGCGCCCGGCGTCAGGAACACCATCTGCCACGCCAGCCCCGGCCCGCCGGCGGTGACCTGGCGCAGCTCGAGCCCGCCGTTGACGATCGTCAGCGTCGTGTCCACCGGCGTCCAGTGCAGCGTGCCGGCGGCGAAGTCGCCGTTCATGATCAGGTTGGGCGCCTCGGGGGCGTCGACGGCGACCGGCGCGTCGATGGTCGACGCGTCGGGCACCTCACCGCAGGCGGCGACGGCGAGGAGCGCGAGCAAGGGCGTCCGCATCGCGCCATCGTACCGCAACCGCCCCCGCCGCGGCCTCAGCCGGCCGGGATGGCGTCGAGCTCGGCCCAGCGCGCGTACAGCCGCTCGACCTCGGCGCGGGCGGCGTCGAGCGCGGCGTTGAGGCCGGCCACCTCGAGCGGGCGCTCCTTGAACAGCGCCGGATCCGACAGCGCGACCTCGAGCTCGACCACCCGGGCCTCGGCGGCGAGGATCGTCACCTCCATGCCGGCCAGCTCGTGGGTCTCCTTGAAGGTGCGCTTGCGCGGCTTGTCGGCCTTGGCCGGCCCGGCCTTGGGCGCGGCGGCGGCCACCGGCGCGGCGGCCCGCGCGGCCTGGGCCCGGCGGGCGTCGCGCTTGGCCTCGTAGCTCGAGTAGGTGCCCTCGTAGAACGTCACGCCGGCCTCGTCGAACGCCAGGATGCCGGTGGCGACGCGATCGAGGAACCAGCGATCGTGGCTGACGATCAGCGCGCAGCCGGGGAAGTCGAGCAGCGCGTCCTCGAGCGTGGCCAGCGTGACCAGGTCGAGGTCGTTGGTCGGCTCGTCGAGCACCAGCAGGTTGCCGCCACGGCGGAGCAGCCGCGCCAGCATCACCCGGTTGCGCTCGCCGCCCGACAGCTTGCCGATCTTGGCGTCGGCGGTGGCGTCGGCGAAGCCGAGCTGGCGCAGGAACGTGCGCACGTGCAGCCGGCCGCTCTCGAGCTCGACGTGATCGTAGCCGCCGGCGACCTCCTGCATGACCGTGTGATCGGGGTCGAGGTCCTCGCGGCCCTGCTCGAGGTAGGCCGGCTTGGTGTTGACGCCGAGCGTGACCGTGCCGGCGGCGGGCGCCAGCTCACCGAGCAGCGTGCGGATCAGCGTGGTCTTGCCGGCGCCGTTCTTGCCGACGATGCCGATGCGATCGCGCGCCTTCATCGTCAGCGTCAGGTCCTTGAACAGCGTGCGCGCGCCGACCCGCTGGGTCAGGCCGCGGGTCTCGAGGATGGTCGAGCCCAGCCGCGGCCCGGCCGGCAGCGTCAGCCCCATCCGCCGCGGCGGCCGATCGTCGACGCCGGGCGCGCGCTCGACCGCGGCGTCGAAGCGATCGACCCGGGCCTTGGACTTCACCGTGCGCGCCGGCGGCGCCCGGCGGATCCAGTCGAGCTCGCGGCGCACGAACATCGCGCGCTCGTGCTCGTGGGTGCTCTCGATCGCCAGGCGCTCGGCCTGGCGCTCCAGGAAGTAGGTGTAGTCGCCGTCGTAGGCGAACACCTGGCCGCGATCGACCTCGAGGATGCGGGTCGCGACCCGATCGAGGAAGTAGCGATCGTGGGTGACGACGATGACCGCGCCGGGGAAGCCGCCCAGCCGATCCTCGAGCCAGGCCACGGTGTCGGCGTCGAGGTGGTTGGTCGGCTCGTCGAGCGCCAGCACGTCGGGCTTGCCGAGCAGCGCCCGGGCCAGCGCGACCCGGCGCAGCTCGCCGCCCGACAGCCGGCCCAGCACGGCGTCCTCGGGCGGCAGGTCGAGCGCGGCGGCCACGGTGCGCTGCTGGTGCAGCTCGACGCCGTCCCGGGCCAGCGTGGCGCCGACGGTCGCGTCCAGATCGAGCACCGGCTCCTGCGGCACGTACTCGAGGGTCAGGTCGCGGCGCCAGGTGATGACGCCGCTGTCGGGGGTGATCGCGTCGCGCTCGGCGGCGTCCTTGACCGTGACCCCGACGCCGGCGCCGGCCGCCCCCGCCACGATCATCTTGAGCAGCGTCGACTTGCCGGCGCCGTTGGCCCCGATCAGGCCGATCCGATCGCGCTCGTCGACGACGAACGACGCGCCGTTGAGCACGCGGCGATCGCCGAAGCGCTTGTGCAGCTCCTGGACGGTGAGGACGGCGGTCACGGCGGGCTTCTATAGCGCGACCGGAGGCTGGCGTCGCCGGTCGCGGTCTTGCATGATCGCGGCATGCGCCGTGCGCACGCGTCCGTGGTGCTGGCGGTGGCCATCGCCGCGTGCGGTGGCGGGCGCGAGACGCCGGCCGGGCCGCCGGGCAAGGTGCAGGCGGTCGTGGCGCCGCCGACCGGCGACGCCGCGCCGTGGATCGCCGCGCAGGTCGCCGCCGCCGCCGAGCGCCAGGTCGTGGTCTACGTCGGCGCCGCGTGGTGCGAGCCGTGCGGCTACTTCCACCGCGCGGTCGAGGCCGGCGAGCTCGACGCGGCGTTCCCGCGGCTGACGCTGCTCGAGTTCGACCTCGATCTCGATCAGGCGCGCCTCGAGGCCGCCGGCTACACCTCGCAGATGATCCCGCTGTTCATGCGGCCGGCCGCCGACGGCCGGGCCAGCGGCCGGCAGATCCAGGGCTCGATCAAGGGCCCGGGCGCGGTCGCCGAGATCACGCCGCGGCTGCGCCGCCTGATCGCCGATTGATCGCCTACCATCGGGCGCGATGATCGCGATCGATCCCGACACCCGCGCGCTGCTCGACCGCTTCGGCTTCGACGAGGCCCGCCTGGACGCGGCGGCGGCGGCGCTGGCCGCCGGCGGCCCGGCCGTCGACAACGCGGTGCGCGGGACCGTGACCGCGCCAGCCGACGGCGACGTCGTGGCCCTGCCCGCCCCCGGCACCGCCGCCCGCGCCGCGCTCCACGCCCGCGGCGCCGAGGCGATCCGCGCCGGCCAGGTCGGCGTCGTGTACCTGGCCGGCGGCATGGCCACCCGGTTCGGCGGCGTGGTCAAGGCGGTGGTGCCGGTCGTCGGCGACCGCACCTTCCTCGATCTCAAGCTGGCCGACGCCGCGCGGGTCGCCGCCGATCACGCGACGACGGTGCCGGTGTGGCTGCTGACGTCGTACGCCACCCACGCGCGGCTCGAGGACGACCTCGCGGCCCGCGGCGCCGATCCGCGCACGCCGATCGCCTGCGTCCCGCAGTTCGTGTCGCTGCGGCTGACCCCACAGGGCGCGCTGTTCCGCGAGGGCGACGGCGGGCTGTCGCCGTACGCGCCGGGCCACGGCGATCTCAGCTTCGCGCTGCGCCGCGCCGGCGTGCTCGATCGGTTCCGCGCCGCCGGCGGCCGCTACCTGCACATGTCCAACGTCGACAACCTGGCCGCGACGCTCGATCCGGCGATCATCGGCGCCCACCTCGCCAGCGGCGCGGCGATCACCGCCGAGGTGGTGGCCAAGGATCCCGGCGACCGCGGCGGCGCGCCGGCCCGGGTCGACGGCGTGCCGCAGATCCTCGAGGCGTTCCGCTTCCCGCGCCGCTTCGACCAGGACGCGATCCCGGTGTTCAACACCAACACCTTCGTGCTCGACGTCGACGCGATCGATCGCGACTTCCCGCTGACCTACTTCCACGTCGCCAAGCAGGTCGACGGCGCCACCGCGATCCAGTACGAGCGGCTGGTCGGCGAGCTGACCGCGTTCCTGCCGACCCACTTCGCGCTGGTGCCGCGCACCGGCGTCGGCGGCCGGTTCCAGCCGGTCAAGGACCCGCCCGAGCTCGAGGCCCGGCGCGCCGAGATCGAGGCGATCCTGCGGGCCCGCGGCGTGCTGGGCTGATCACGATCGCCCGGTCACCAGCGCGGGCTACGGCGTCGCCGGATCGTAGTCGGCGTTCACCGGCGGCCGGCCGTCGCACTGGCACAGCGCGCGCAGCGACGCGTCGGTGAAGTCGCGGTCGTAGATCGCGCCGGAGTCGCGGTCCATGCGCACGACGTACTGGGTCTGATCGCCGCCGTTGTCGGGCTGGCCGGTGGACCAGCCGAGCGGCTCGACGCCGGCGCCCCCGGTCACCCAGTGCCATTGCCACGGGCCGGCGGCGCCGCTCTGGTCGCGCACCAGCCCGACCCACAGCTCGGCGCTGGTGTTGGACCGCTGGGCCGCGGCCACCGCCGCCGCCCGCGCGGCCGGGCTGTCGAGCACCGCCAGGTGGCCGTTGTCGCGCTCGCACTCCTGCTCGGCGTCGAGCCAGGTGCCCTGGGTCGCGTAGTAGCGGTAGCCGTCGACGTAGTCGGGGCCGCACGGCCGGGCGTCGATCGGCGCGTCGACCGCGTCGACCGCGGCGTCGTCCGTGACGCCGCCGCTGGGCGTGAACGAGCACGCGGTGACGCCGAGCGCGAGCCAGATCCAGCGACCAGTCACGCGCGCATCCTAGCGCGAACCCTCACCGCAGGAGCGCCAGCAGCGCCGCCGCCGCCGGCGTCAGGTGACGCTCGCCACGGTGCCTCACCCCCAGGCGACGACGCACCGGCGACCAGCGGAACGGCACCTCGACCAGGCTGCCGCGCGCCAGATCCGACGCCACCGCCAGCCGGCTCACCAGCGCCAGGCCGATGCCGGCGCGGACGTTGGCCTTGACCGCGGCGATCGAGCCCAGCTCCATCACCACCGACGCGGTCGGCAGCCGCTCGAGCAGCAGCGCCCGGGTCGGCGAGCCGGGCGCAAACGTGATCCACGGCGCGGTGCGGGCGTCGGTGTCGGGGCCGGCGACGACGATCAGCTCGTCGTCGGCGTGGCGGCCCAGCCGATCGAGCGGGCCGCCCGGCCGCCGGTGGCGATCGACGGTGATGATCGCCAGGTCGAGGCTGCCGTCGTCGACCGCCTGCTCGAGCTCGTCGGTGTTGCCCTCGCGCACGCTGAGCCGGATGCCGGGCCGGGCGCGGCGGAACCGCGCCAGGATCGGCGGCAGCAGGTAGGTCACCGCCGTGGCGCCGCCGCCGACGCGGACCTCGCCGGCGGCCAGCCCGGTGATCTCGGCGACCGCGCGCTTGCCGTCGGCGAACGCCGCCAGCGCCGCCTGGGCCCGCGGCAACAGCTCGCGGCCGGCCGCGGTCAGCGCGGCGCCGTGCCGGCCGCGATCGAACAGCGGCGCGCCGACCTCGTGCTCGAGCCGCTGGATCGCCGCGGTCAGCGCCGGCTGCGACAGGTGGACCCGGCGCGCCGCCGCGGTGAAGGTGCCGGCGGTGGCCACCGCCACGAACTGCTCGAGCTCGCGCAGCATCGCGGCGATCGTATCATCGGATTCATCGATGGAAACCATCGAATCGTTCGACAAGACAGCGGGCCGACGCCGCCCCATGCTGGGACCATGTTGCAGCTCGTCGCGATCGGCCTCCTGGGCGGCGCCCTCACCACGGTGACCGGGGTCGGCGGCGGGATGGTGGCGCTGGCGCTGCTGTCGTTGATCATGCCGCCGGCCACCGCGCTGGCGCTGTCGGCCGCCGCGCTGACCGTGGGCAACGCCCACCGCGCCGCGCTGTACGCCGGCGCGATCGATCGCCGGGTCGCGCGGCGGTTCGGCGTCGGGCTGGCGGCCGGCGCGCTGGGCGGCGCGCTGGTGGTGACCGCGCTGCCGCCGGCCGCGCTGCACGCGGCGCTGGTGGTGGTCGCGCTGATCGCGATCGCCCGCGCGCTCAAGTTGTTCGCGTGGACGCCGTCGCCCCGGGCGCTGACCGGCACCGGCGCGGTGGTGGGCGCGGTCGGCGCGTCGGCCGGCGGCGCCGGCGTGCTGGTGTCGCCGGTGCTGCTGGCCGCCGGCGTGCGCGGCGACGGCTACGTCGCCACCGTCGCGGTGTGCGCGCTGGTCCTGAACGGCGCCCGCGCCGCCGGCTACGCGCTCGGCGGCCTGTACCACCCGGCGATGGTCCCGGCGCTGCTCGCGCTCACCGCCGCGCTGATCGCCGGCAACCTGATCGGCCGCCGGCTGCGCGCCTGGGTGCGCGGGCCGTGGCTGGATCGCCTCGAGCTGGCCGCGCCGGTGGTCGCGGTCGCCGTCACCCTCGCCGGCGCCTGAGCGCCGCTTCCTCCTGGAGCCGCACCATGTCGATCACCTTCACGCTCACGCCCATCGGTCGCGTCGCCAGCCCGCGCGCCGACCTCACCGACGACCACTGGGGCGCGGTCGACGCGATCATCTCGCTCGAGCGCGCGCTGTTCACCCAGGACGCGGTGGCCGGCCTCGGCGCGTTCAGCCACCTCGAGGTGGTGTACCTGTTCGATCAGGTCGATCCCGCCGCGGTCCGCACCGGCGCCCGCCACCCGCGCGGCCGCCGCGACTGGCCGGCGGTCGGCATCTTCGCGCAGCGCGCCAAGGCCCGGCCCAACCGCCTCGGCGTCTCGCGCTGCCAGCTCCTCGCCGTCGTCGGGCTCGAGCTCCACGTCCGCGGCCTCGACGCGATCGACCGCACGCCGGTGCTCGACGTCAAGCCGTGGTTCGAGGAGTTCGGCCCGCGCGGCGAGGTCCGCCAGCCGCCGTGGTCGCACGAGGTGATGGCCGACTACTGGTGACGCGTCACCCCGCCTTGCGCGCCGGCGTGGTCGCGGCGATCGCGTCGACGATCGCGCCGGCCAGCCGGTCGACGTCGGCCCGGCGATGGGCCCGGGTGAGCGTGATCCGCAGGCCGCCAGCGTCCATCGGCACCGCCGGGAACGCCACCGGGTTGACCAGGTAGCCGGCGGCGACCAGCTCGGCCGCCGCGGCGATCACCGTGTCGGCCGCGCCCAGCGTCACGTACAGCACCGGCGTCGGCGCGCCGGCGACCACCGGCAGCCGCGGCCCCAGCGCGGCGTCGTCCTCGAAGCGCGCCCGCGCGTGGTCGACCACCGCCGCCAGCTCGGCCTGCATCGCGGCGAGTTCGTCGGTCAGGTGCAGCCGCGCGCTGGCGACCACCGCGCCCAGCACCGCGGGTGGCAGCTGGATGCTGAACATCAGCGACGGTCCCAGGTTCTCGATCCGCTCCTTGGTCGCGCGATCGGGCACCACCAGCACGCCGCCGGTAGCGCCGAAGCCCTTGGCCAGCGAGGTCGCGATGATCGTGCGATCGACCGGCAGGTCGGCGTCGAACAGCGTGCCGGCGCCGCGGCGACCGGCCCAGCTCATGCCGTGGGCGTCGTCGAGGTACGCGTGCAGCGCCGGGTAGCGCGCCATCAGCGTCGCCAGCCCGGCGACGTCGAGGCGGTCGCCGAACATCGAGTACACGCCGTCGGCCGCGTACCACACCCGCCGGGCGCCGCCGGCCAGCGCGTCCTGGATCGCCAGCTCGAGCGCGTCGAGATCGGCGTGGGGCAGCGCGACCGAACGCGGCCCGCGGCTGCCGAGCGCCGCCAGCGCGGTCTGCACGCTGTGGTGGACCTGGCGGTCGAACAGCACGACGTCGTGGCGCTCGAACAGGATCGGCAGCGCCGCGGCGTGGGCCAGCGTCGTCGAGCCGGCCAGCACCACCGGGCGACCGAACAGCTGCGCCAGCGCCGCGTCGGCCTCGGCGTACAGCGGGCTGGTGACGAAGCACCGCGACGCCGACAGCGCCACGCCGTGGGCGCGGATCGCCGTGATCGCGCCCTCGGCCAGCCGCGGATCGCGATCGAGGCCGAGGTAGCTGCAGGTCGCGAACGACACCACCTCCTGCCCGCTCGGCTCGAGGACGAGCGTCCGCCCGTCGCCGCCGATCGACCGCGCCACCCGCTGGGTGACCCCCGCCGCCCGCCCCCGCGCCATCAGTGCTTCGAGTCTGGGATGCATGGCCAGACAGAGTCGGTCACCCCGCCGGCATGTCCCGGCGTGCCACCGATTGCCAGGCTAGAACTTGCTCCAGAGGTACTGGTTGGTGATCTCGTGGTGGAACTGGATCTCGTTGGTCTTCACCGTCGAGCCCAGCGCCTTCGGGCAGCGCTCCGCCGACGCGGTCTTCAGCTCGGCGAACTTGGTGTGGACGGTCTCGCCGTACAGCTTCTTGGTGAACGCGCTGCCCTTGAACAGGCGGATCGCGTCGTAGATGTTGTCGGGCAGGAACCGGGTCCGCGACTTCTTGCCGTCGTCGTCGGCCTCGACCGGGCCCTCGAGGCCGGTGCGCAGGATCGTGTAGACCGACATGTACGGGTTGGAGTCGGGCGCCACCGAGCGGACCTCGATGCGGGCCGAGCGCTCGTTGCCGAGCGGGATGCGGACCATCGAGCCGCGGTCGATCGCCGAGGCCTTGATCTGGTTGGGCGCCTCGTAGTGCGGGTCGAGCCGGCGGTAGGCGTTGACCGACGAGTTCAGCGTCAGGCAGATGTCGGGCGCCGCGCCGAGGATGCGGGCGATGAACTCCCAGCCGGCCTTCGACAGGCCGTCCTTGCCCTTCTTGTCGTGGAACAGGTTCACGCCCTTCTTCGACAGCGACATGTTGGTGTGCATGCCGTTGCCGTTGACGCCGGTGACCGGCTTGGGCAGGAACGAGGCGGTCATGTCGAGCTGGCTGGCGACCTGGCGGGCCAGCAGCTTGTACAACTGGACCTGGTCGGCGCCGACCACCGCGTCGGCGTACTTGAAGTTCATCTCGAACTGCGACGGCGCCACCTCGGGGTGGTCCTTCTCGTTCTCGAAGCCCATCGCGCGCTGGGCCTCGGCGGCGCGGTCGATGAACGTGCGCAGCGCGTCGCCGGGCAGCGAGTGGTAGTAGCCGCCGGTCGAGATGAACTCGAACGCGCCCTTCTCGTGGTAGTGGCGCTCGGCGTCCTTGCCCTTGAACAGGAAGCCCTCGATCTCGTGCGCGACGTTGCACACGGTCTGGTCCTTGGCGAACAGCGCCTCGGTGTAGGCCTTGAGCCGGCCGCGCAGGTCGCCCTCGTACGGCGAGCCGTCCTTCTCGAGGACCTCGCCGAACACCAGCACCTTGCCAGGGCCGAAGACGTCGGCCGGCAGCCAGTAGAAGGCCGGCCAGTCGATGCCGAGGCGGAGGTCCGACTCCTGCTGGGCCGAGAAGCCGCGGATCGAGCTGCCGTCGAAGGTCAGGTTGTCGGCCGACCCGAGCAAGAACTTCTTGTCGTAGTCGAGCATGTGCATCCGACCCTCGAGGTCGGTGAAGCACACGGTGACGGCCTTGATGCGCTTCTCGTCGGCCAGGTACTTCATCCGCTGCTCGCGGATCTTGTCCGGCTTGACCCGGCTCAGGCGCTGGTTCTTGGCCTCGAGGTTGAGCTCCTCGAGCTCGTCGTACGGGATCTCGAGGAAGTCGCGCAGCCCGCGCGGGGCGGTGGGTTCGGATGCGGTGCGGCTCTTACGGGTGTCCACGGGTGCCTCCTGGCGGGCACTTTGGACCGCGTCCAAGCCTTGATCCAGCCTGAACAAGCTTAACTGTCGCGATTTTTATCGTTCTGCGCTGCCCCGATCGGCTTGCAGATCTGCCCCGATCCTGGATCAGCCCACCGTCACGGCCCCACCGACGCCCACGCCGGGTCGCTGAGCGCGAACTGCCGGACCCAGTCGGCGAGGCCCGCCCCGCCGGTGGTCTGCGGCGGCGGGCTGGTGGTGGTGAGCACGTGGCTGGCGGCGTCGATCACGAACGCGGCCTGGCCGGTGCCGGCGGTCATGCCGTCGCGGATCGCCAGCGTGCGGGTCGCGAGGTCGGGCTGGCTGACGCCGAAGTAGCTCGCGATCGTCTGGTCGCGGGTGTTCATCAAGAGGCCCCAGCGCGCGTCGCGCGGCGCGGTGGCGCGCAGGTGCGCCGGCCAGCCGCCGAAGCCAGTGGCGCAGGCCGGGCAGTCGACCGGGACGTCGAGCCCCCACGCCAGGCGCATCGCGTCCCACCGCGCGGGCTCGGGATCGATCGGGTGCGACGAGTCCGACAGCACGTCGACCCGGACGCTGCCGAACGCCGCGCGCATCCGGGCTTGCTCGAGCATCGCGCCGTAGCCGCCGGCCGACGCGCCGACCAGCCACACGCGATCGGCGGCGGGGCGCGCCTCGCGCAGCCGCGGCCACAGCGCGTCGAGGTTGAGCTGGCCGACGTGCTGCACCGTGCGCGGGCCGCTGGCGGTGGTGTACTGCGTCGCGACGTGGCCGGCGTGCAGGTCGCCGGTGCAGTACGGCACGAACACGAAGCTGGCGTTCTGGAACGGGCTGCCGGCGACCCGCCCGAACAGCGGGTAGGCCTCGAGGTTGGCGCGCAGCGCCGCGAACTCGGCGGCGCCGAACGGCGTGTCGATGCTGGCCGCGGTGCGCAGCTCGAAGCAGGTCTGGGCGTCCCAGCACGCGCCGCCGCCGTTCAAGAACACCACCAGCCGGTCGCTGCGCCGGGTCAGGTTGACGCCGATGCCGGTCGGCGAGCCGTCGCCGCACGTCATGCCGGCGATCGGCACCCAGGTCCAGGTCTCGAGCGGCGCCTCGATCGGCGGCCCCGACGCGTCGCGCGGCGGCAGCGGATCGTAGCCCCCGGCGTCGGTCGGGCTGGTGCCGCCGCAGGCGGCCGCCGCGACCAGGATCAAGGCCATCGAGATCACGCGCATGGGGCACGGTACCAAGCGGCGGGTCGCGGCTGGGGCCGCCGCGCGCGGCATCGTGCGCGCGATCACTGGCACAATCGCGGCCGATGCAGCCCGGCCACCACGTCGTCGTCACCGCGCTGGGCGAGACGCCCACGGACGCGCTCGAACACCACGCCCACCTGGCGCCGCAGCCGCCGCCCGATCCAGCGACGCTGGCGGCGACCGACGTGATCGTGCGCGTGGCCGCGGCCCAGGTCGGCTGGGTCGACCTGATCATGATGAGCGGCCAGTACCAGCACGTGCCCAAGCCGCCGTACACGCCGGGCCTCGAGTACGCCGGCGAGATCGCGTGGTGCGGCCCGGCGGTCACCACCTGCGCGGTCGGCGACCGCGTGCTGATCGACGGGTTCACCACCGGCCCGCGCTCGCTGGGCGCCTACCAGCGGTGGGGCGGCTTCGCGACCTACGCGGTGGCGCCGGCCGCCG
>Ga0073899_10001199_pt1 | contig 23860 bp, 18 predicted proteins | sample KloWWTmetaKNB5Ph_FD_88975 | JGI IMG/M metagenome (GOLD analysis project Ga0073899, IMG submission 88975) | Active sludge microbial communities from Klosterneuburg, Austria, studying microevolution and ecology of nitrifiers - Klosterneuburg... | ecosystem: Engineered > WWTP > Aerobic digester >... | reverse complement strand
CGGCGGGTTCTCGGCTTGCATCGCAGTGGTGGCTATGGGTGGACTCGAACCACCGACCCCAGCATTATGAGTGCTGTGCTCTAACCGGCTGAGCTACATAGCCACGCTGAGAACCGCGAATTATTCACGTCGGGCACGCTGTCGTCAATCCATGCAGGCCATGCTTGCCGCATGTGCGGGGTGGTGGCAGAGTCGGAACCAGTGAATTTGCCGGAGTCCGATCGTGATCGATCCGGACGGCTTCCGCCCCAACGTGGGCATCGTGCTGATGCACGAGGATGGTCGGGTGTTCTGGGCACGGCGCGTGCACCGGGATGGCTGGCAGTTCCCGCAGGGCGGGATGAACACCGACGAGACCCCGCTGGAAGCGATGTACCGCGAGTTGCGCGAGGAGACCGGGCTGCTGCCGGAGCACGTCGAAGTCCTGGGTGCCACCCCCGGCTGGCTGCGCTATCGGCTGCCGCCACGGGCGATTCGCCGCCACGACCGGCTGGTGTGCATCGGCCAGAAGCAGGTGTGGTTCCTGCTGCGCTTCAAGGGCCTGGATGCCGACCTGCGCCTCGATCTGACCGAGAAACCGGAATTCGATGGCTGGCGCTGGGTCGATTTCTGGTACCCGATGGCGCATGTGGTGACCTTCAAGCGCGATGTGTATGCACGCGCACTGGATCACCTGGCACCGTTCGCGCGGGCCGTGGCCGGCAACCTGGCGGTACCGCCACCTGCAGATGACCTGCTACCCCAGCGGCACCCGACGCAGCGACGCTTCGTGCTCCGTCGCTGACGCTGCACGCCCGCCGCAACGAAATGCATGAAACTGAATGGCTGGAGACCGCTCGTCGGTTTTATGTTGCGACGCAACAAATACGCTCGTATGCTGCAACGCACAAACCGGCAATCCCTGCCGGACAATGCAGGAGACCCGCCATGTACCAGTTCAACGAACAGTTCACCAAGGCCAGCCGCCAGTTCGCCGATGTTGCCGCCAACGCAAATCGCCTTGCCCTGCAGAATGCCGAGAAGGCATTCGGCCTGCAGCTGGCCAGCTTCGAAGAGAATGCCAACGCCGCCTTCGCCTTCTTCGGCGAGTTGGCCGACGTGCGCGACTTCGACAGCCTGAAGGCCGTGCTGCCGAAGGGTGCGCAAGTCGCCCGCGCCAGCAGCGAGCGCAGCTTCGGCGTTGCCCAGGAAGTGTTCGCCAACACCATCAAGACCAACGAAGCCATCGGCGCGCTGGCCAAGGGCCAGTTCGAGCAGGCCACCGCCCAGGCCCAGGCTGAAGTCGAAAAGGTGACCAAGGCCGCCAAGGCCAAGTAATCCCCCTCGCGGCGCGCGGATCGTCTTCCCCCCGCATCCGTCCCGCGAACCCGGACCCCGCAACGCAAGTTGCGGGGTTTTTTCATTGCGCCGCCCCGCCCGGCTAACGCGGGTCCTGACGCAGCAGCGAGCCGAAACTGAGATACCAGGAATCGCTGCCGGCACTGCTGCGCCCGTAGCCGAAGAACAACGGCCCCAGCGGCGAGCTGAAGCCGAAGAACAGGCTGCCGGACACCGGCATGTCGCCGAACGCCACGTTGCCGCGGCCTTGCCAGGCATTGCCGGTTTCCAGGCTGCCGCCGACGTACATCGGCATCGAGAAGATCGCATCGGCACTGCCGACCCGGCGATACGCCACCACCCGCGCCAGCGCGGCATGGTTGCCGACCAGTGCGCGCTCGCCGAAACCCGACAGGTTGAGGAAGCCGCCGAGGAAGGTCTGGGTCTGGAAGACGTGGTCGTCCTGCAAGGCGCTGGCCAGGCGTGCGCCCAGCAACACGTTGTAGCGTCCCCACGAGCGCGCCCAGTCCAGCGACAGGCGCGCCACCTCGCCGTCCTGTGACGTGCCCAGCCATGGCTGCAGCGAGAGCAGCTCGGCGTTCGCGCGCAGGCCACTGCTCGGGAAGCCCACGCTGTCGAGGGTGTCCCAGGTCGCGTGCAGGCGCAGGCCGGCGTAGCTTTCATGGCCGCCACGGAACACGTTCGGATCGCCGATGGTCAGTCGTGCCTGGTCCTGGCCACGCAGCGCGGCAAGTCCGATCCGCCATTGCGGATGCGGCGCATACCCGGCCTCGATGGCGAATTCGCGTCGGATCAGCCGATACAGCGCCAGGTGTTCGTATGCCGCATCGACCTGATCCAGCGTCTCGGCGCGCCCCTCCAGCGCCGGTTTGACGTAGAACGCGCCGTCGTCGCCGAACGGCTGCAGGAATTCGGTGCGAATGCTGCTGACCCGCCCGAATTGCAGCAGGTTGTGCCATTTGCCACCGCTGGCATTGACATCGTTGAAGGTCAGTTCGGCCGAAACCAGGTAACTGTTGCGGCCGTTGAAGTTGTCGTCCAGCTGCAGGCCGATCCTGCCGAATGCGGTCCACGACTTCTGCTGCGGCACCAGCTCCAGCCCGGTCTGGCCATCGCGCTGGACCAGCCGGTAGTCGATGGTGTCGAAGCGCCCATCGCCGTAGGCGCGGCCGACCGCGTACTCCACCTTGTCCACGTCGAATGGCTGGCCGACCAGCGACTCCGTGGCCCAGGCGACATGACGTGTCGCCGAAGGCGTATGGCCGGGTTCGACGTCCAGCAGGGCGATCAGCCCGGGATCGAAGTCGCGCCGATGCTGGCGCGCGCGCAGCGCGGCATGGCGCTCTGGTGATACCGCGTAGCGGCGCAGTTGCGGGAGCATCGCCTCCGCGGCGCGTTCACCGGCCGCGACCGCCTCGGCGGTGCGATTGAACTGGCCGGACGTGATGTCCCCGAGGTCGGGGCGAATCAGCACGTCGTCGGCACCAAGCGAAGCCAGGCTGCGCTCGGTCTTCTCGGTCATCAATGCGGTGATCATCTGGTCGAGGATCACCGCGGGATTGGTCAGGTCTTTCTCGCCCAGCAGCTTCGAACCGACATCGACCACCACCATGCGCTGCAGGCCCATCGCGCGCATCTCGTCGATCGGCACGTTTTCGGCCATGCCGCCGTCGACCAGCAGCCGGCCATCGACCTTGATAGGCGCGAATGCGCCCGGCACCGACATGCTGGCGCGGATCGCCACCGCCAGGTCGCCATCGTCGAACACCACCTTGGTGCCGGTCACGATGTCCGCGGCAACCGCGCGGAACGGGATCGGCAGCGCATCGAAATCCTTGTCCCGCCAGGTCGACAGCGTGAGCCGGCGCAGCAGGAGCATGAGTTTCTGCCCGCGCACCAGGCCGACCGGGAAGCCCAGCCGGCCGTCGCGGTAGCCGATCTCGAGGTCGAGCAGATGGCGGAAATCCTGGTCCTTGCGCTCCATCGGCAACTCGGCGCGCGGCGGGTCGTCGACGAACATGTCCGCCCAGTCGATCGCACCGACGATCTTCTCCAGTTCGGCGGCGTCGTAACCGGTCGCGTACAGGCCGCCGACGATCGCGCCCATGCTGGTGCCGCTGACCGCGCAGACCGGGATGCGCTCGCGCTCCAGCACCTTCAGCACGCCGATGTGGGCGATCCCGCGCGCACCGCCGCCGCCGAGCACAACGCCCACGCAACCCGGCTCCGCGGCGGAAGCGGCTGCCGGCAGTGCGCCCAGCAAGGCCAGCCCGAGACCGAGTGCCCATCGGCACGCGCGCAGCCTGCGGTGGTGCCGTTGGTTGCGGGTGGTTGCAACACTCATCGTGACTGCCCTTGTCGAACGGCCTTGCGCCGCATGTCGCCCGCCACAGTATCCCGCATGGCTGCCGGCCGATGCCTGCCGCCAGCGGTTGCGCTCGTTGCAGGATGTCCTGGGTGTCGAAACGCGGGGCGGTCGTCCGTCGCGAATGATCGGCACCAATACCCTGCCATCGGTCACGATTGCGCCGCGGCAGCGTTCGGCCCCAGAATAATGCACTAACCAGTTCAATATAAATCCTGCTGCTCGCAGAGGCCCTCATGTCCAAGACCTCCCCCAAGCGTCCGCCCTCCACGCGCAAGCGCATGATCCTGATGCTGATCGCCGCCATCGTGGTGTTCGGTGGCGTGTTCGGCATCAAGGCGCTGATCGGCGCGCAGACCAACAAGTTCTTCGACAACATGCCGCAACCCGCGGCGGCGGTGAGCACGGCCACGGCACGCCAATTGGCCTGGAGCGACGATGCCGAGGCGGTGGGCACCTTCGTCGCGGTCAACGGTACCGACGTCACCACCGAATCCGGCGGCGTGGTGCGCAGCATCGAATTCGATGCCGGGCAGCCGGTGCGTGCCGGTGCGGTGCTGGTGCGGCTGAACACCAGCAACGAGGAGGCCACCCTGCGTGCGCTGGAGGCCTCGGCGAAACTCGCCCGCGTGCAGGCCACCCGCTGGCAGCAGCTGGGCAAGGACAAGCTGGTGTCGCTGGATGACGTGCAGTCCAGGGTCACCGCCGCCGCCACCGCGCAGGCGCAGGTCGATGCGCAACGCGCGCTGATCGCGCAGAAGACCATCCGCGCGCCGTTCTCGGGCGTGCTCGGCATCCGCAAGGTCAACCTCGGCCAGTTCGTCAGCCCGGGCGATCCGATCGTCAGCCTGCAGCAACTGGATCCGATCCACCTCGATTTCAGCCTGCCGGAGCAGCGCATCGGCGAGCTGGTCGAAGGCACCGTGGTGCGTGCCCGCGTCGACGCGATGCCGGGCGTGGTGTTCGATGGCAAGGTCACCGCGATCGAGCCTCTGGTGGATGCCGCGACCCGCAACTTCAAGGCCCAGGCCACCGTGCAGAATCCGGACGGCAAGCTGCGCCCGGGCAGCTTCGCCCATGTCGGCTTCGCGCTCGGCGGCGAGCGCCAGGTGGTGGTGGTGCCGCAGACCGCGGTCAGCTTCAATCCCTACGGCAACGCGCTGTTCGTGGTCGAGAAGACCGCGCGCAAGCCGGGCGAGACCGACATGCAGGGCAAGCCGCTGACCGGCGACAAGTTCATCGTCAAGCAGCGCTTCGTGAAGACCGGTGCCACCCGCGGCGACCTGATCGCGATCAGCGAAGGCCTCAAGGCCGGCGAGCAGGTGGCCGCGTCCGGCCTGCTCAAGCTGCGCAACGATGCCGAAGTGACGATCAACAACAAGGTGCAGCCGAGTGCGGACGCCGCGCCGCAGGCCGCGAACCGCTGATCGCCACCGCGGGCCGCAGCGCCCACCCTGCCCTCACCCCGGCCCTCTCCCGCAAGCGGGAGAGGGGGAGAAGCGCAACATGAAATTCACCGACACCTTCATCAACAAGCCGGTGCTGGCCATGGTGGTCAGCCTGTTCATCCTGCTGTTCGGGCTGCGCGCGTTCTCCGAACTCAACGTGCGCCAGTATCCCGAGCTGCGCAACGCGGTGGTCAACATCAGCACCACCTACTTCGGTGCCGATGCCGACCTGATCCAGGGCTTCATCACCACCCCGCTGGAGCGCGAGATCGCCAGCGCCGAGGGCATCGAGTACCTGAGTTCGACCAGCGCCGCCGGGATGAGCACGATCCAGGCCTACATCAAGCTGGAACAGGATCCGAACGAGGCGCTCACCCAGATCAGCGCCAAGGTCAACAAGATGCGCGGCCAGTTGCCGGCCGAATCCGAAGCGCCGGTGATCGACCTGCAGCAGGGCCAGCAGATCGCGGCGATGTACGTGTCGTTCGCCAGCGAGACGCTGGACAACAACCAGATCACCGACTACCTGACCCGGGTGATCCAGCCCAAGCTGGTCACCGTGCCCGGCGTGCAGCGTGCCGACATCATGGGTGCCGGCACCTTCGCCATGCGCGTGTGGCTGAAGCCGGACCGCATGACCGCGCTCAAGGTCACCGCCAGCGACGTCTCGAACGCGCTGAACTCGAACAACGTGCTGGCCGCGGTGGGCTCGACCAAGGGCCAGATGGTCGCGATCGACATGACCGCGCGCACCGACCTGCGCAACGCGGAGGAATTCCGCAAGCTGGTGGTGCGCGAACAGGACGGCGCGATCATCCGCCTGGGCGACGTCGCCGACGTGGTGCTGGGCTCCGAGAGCTACGGCACCTCGGTGCGCATCAACGGCGAGGCGGCCACCTTCATGGGCATCTTCGTGGCGCCCGACGCCAACTCGCTGGACGTGATCCGCGACGTGCGCAAGCTGTGGGATTCGCAGATCGTCCCGCAGCTGCCGCAGGGCATCAAGGCGACCATCCCCTACGACAGCACCGAGGCGATCCAGGACGCGATCAACGAGGTGATCAGCACGATCGTGGAGGCGCTGATCATCGTGATCGTGGTGATCTACCTGTTCCTGGGCTCGCTGCGCAGCGTGCTGATCCCGGCGGTGACGATCCCGTTGTCGCTGGTCGGCGCGCTGTTCCTGATGCTGCTGATGGGCTTCACCATCAACCTGCTGACCCTGCTGGCGATGGTGCTGGCGATCGGCATCGTGGTGGACGACGCGATCATCGTGCTGGAGAACATCCACCGCCACATCGAGGAAGGCATGTCTCCGTACGACGCCGCGATCCGCGGCGCGCGCGAGCTGGCCTGGCCGGTGGTGGCGATGACCACGACGCTGATCGCGGTGTACCTGCCGATCGGCTTCCAGGGCGGCCTGACCGGCGTGCTGTTCACCGAGTTCGCGTTCACCCTGGCCGGCGCGGTGCTGCTGTCCGGCGTGATCGCGCTGACGCTGACCCCGATGATGAGCTCGAAGCTGTTGCTTGCGCACGACCCCGCGCATCCGAAGAGCGGGCTGGAGCGCTGGCTGGACGAGAAATTCGAGACCCTGCGCCTGGCCTACCAGCGCAAGCTGCACGGCGCACTGGAAACCAAGTCGGTGATCGCGGTGTTCGGCGCGATCGTGCTGGTCAGCTGCGCCTTCCTGTACATGACCGCACCGAAGGAGCCGGCACCGCTGGAGGATGAGGGCTTCATCTTCTCGATCGCCCAGGCCGACCCGTACGCCACCCTCGACTACGTGGAGAAATACACGCAGGAGGTCAACGACATCGCCGCGACCGTGCCCGAGGTGCAGGACTATTTCCTGTTCAACGGCGGCTTCGGCGGCAGCGGCGGCGGTGCCAGCCCGATGGCGATGGCCGGTTTCGTGCTGAAGCCGTGGAGCGAGCGTTCGCGCTCGACCAACGCGGTGCTGCAACAGGAACTGCAACCGAAGATCAGCCAGGTCACCGGCCTCAACACCTTCGCGATGGTGCCGCCTTCGTTGCCCAGCGCCGGCGGCGACGGTGGCGGCGAGTTCATCATCGGCGGCGTCGGCGAGCTCAGCCAGCTGGCCGACCTTGCCGACCAGATCCTGCAGAAGGCGATGGCGAGCAAGCGCTTCATCTTCCTCGACAAGGATCTGAAGATCGACAAGCCGCGGATCGAAGTCGACATCGACCGCGACAAGGCAGCCGCGCTCGGCATCGACATGCGCACGCTGGCGGCGGACATGGCGGCGATGCTGTCGGGCGGCTACAGCAACCGCTTCGCGATGCAGAACCGCTCCTACCTGGTGATCCCGCAGGTGCAGCGCAACGACCGCCTCAACGCCGATGCGCTTGCGAACTACTACACGCGCGCGCGCAACGGCGAGCTGATCCCGCTGTCCACCATCGTCACCCTCAAGGAAAGCGCGCAGCCGCAGTCGCTGAAGCGATTCCAGCAGCTCAACGCGGTGTCGATCAGCTTCGCCCCGCGTCCCGGCGTCAGCAAGGGCGAGGCGCTGGCGATCCTCGACGAAGCGGCGAAGGACGTGCTGCCGCAGGGCTACAGCGTCGACTACGCCGGCGAGTCGCGCCAGTTCAAGACCGAAGGTTCGGCGATGCTGCTGACCCTGGCGCTGGCGCTGGTGGTGATCTTCCTGGTGCTGTCGGCACAGTTCGAGAGCTTCCGCGATGCGCTGATCATGCTGCTGACGGTGCCGATGGCGATCTGCGGCGCCTTGCTCGCCTTGAACGTGCTGGCGATCGTGTCGGGCATGCTGCAGTTCGCCGGGATCGAAGCCTTCCCCGGCATGAGCATCAACATCTACACCCAGGTTGGGCTGGTGACGCTGGTCGGCGTGATCTCCAAGCACGGCATCCTGATCGTGGAGTTCGCCAACAAGCTGCAGAGCGAGCAAGGCCTGTCCAAGCGCGAGGCGATCGAGGAAGCCACCGGCATCCGCCTGCGCCCGGTGCTGATGACCACCGCGGCGCTGGTGTTCGCGATGATCCCGCTGCTGATCGCCAAGGGCCCGGGCGCAGCATCGCGCTTCTCGATGGGCACGGTGATCGTCTCCGGCATGACCATCGGCACCCTGTTCACCCTGTTCGTGCTGCCGGCGTTCTACCTGTACCTGGCGCGCGACCATGCGCACGATGCGCATCCCGCAAGCGATGCGGAGGCCTTGCCGGAACCGCAGCACGGTTGATCGCGATGCAAGCAAGACGCCCGGGAAACCGGGCGTTGTGTTATTCGGACGCACCGAATGACCGCGACGGATGCAGAGCGGTTCTGGCTTGGCGCTTCGGTGGTGGGCGATCCGATATGGCGGGAAGGATACCGACTCGTTGTCATTTGCCTGCCGCAGTTCGAACCCTCGGAAAGCGCGGACTCGCCAGCAGGAAGGTCCAGACGACGAGCACGAAAGGTGCCGTCAGCACCGGTATCCCGAGCGGCTCCAGTGCAGCCGACATCGCCGCGAACACGATGGCGGTCGCAGCGACGGCGAGCATGCCGTATGCCACCGAGACCACATTTGGCACGAAGAGGCCGCTGCCGAGCGCAATGGCCGTCAGGACGGGATTGAAACCGAACGCCCCGGCGCGAATCGCGGGTTCGGCTGCGCCCAGTCCCCATGCGACCAGCACGCCCGCGAATGAGCCTACGAAAGCGGCGATGACGGCCAGCCGGGAACTGATCAGGAGTCCGGCTGCGAAGAAGACGCCCGTGATGACGTTGCCCTGGAAGAAGACCTGCGCAATGCCGTTGAAGAGCCCCTCAATGACGGTCGAGGCGGTCACGACGCCCTCGACCGTTGCGGCCACTGGAAGCCCGGCTGTCGGCAGGATCCCCGTCGAGTGCAGATGGCCGAAGCGCGCACCGGCCAACACGAACGACAAGGTGGTGAGGACGAAGGGCACCGTCAGCGCGGGAATCTTCCAGGTGTCCAGGAGATTGAGCAGCGCTGCCATCATGACCGTTGTGCAGGCTGCGGCAAGCACGACATAGCCCCAGGCCAGAAGATCGGGCTCCAGGAAATAAAGCAGGGCGATGGCCACGAGTGCGCCGTTGAAGCCGAACAGCCCGGCCCGCACGAGAGATCGAGCGACCCCGAGGAGCATGGCGGTCGCCGTGCTCGCGGCCGCGCCGACCAGAACCGCAACGCCGAATAGCGCCGAGTTGCAGAAAATGCCGATCAGAAAGAGCAGACCTGCATAACTGTTGTTCTGCAACATCACCTGCCCGATGCCGCGCAACACCGTATCCAGGAAAACCGGCAAGGGTTGCGGGAAAGAATCACTTTCGATTGCAAGCCCCGTCGAAGAAAAATGCGCACGAATGGCAGCAAGTGCAGGCCGGCTATTGTCGGCTTTCATGGGCGTCCTCCCTGTACTGCGAGCTTATCGTTGATCCGCCAGCACCGGAATCCGAAAATACCGCGCCAACGCTGCTGGATCCGCATCCGATACATGCGGCAACACGCCCCAGCACGTTGCCGGCATGCGCTCGCGCAGCATCGCGATGTTGTCGTCCACGCGCTCCATCGCCGGATCCACGTGCGAGGCGATCCAGCCCGCCAGGTGCAATCCGTCCTGCGCGATTGCGCGCGCACTGAGCAGTGCGTGGTTGAGGCAACCCAGCCGCAACCCGACCACCAGCAACACCGGCACCTGCAGCGCGCGCACCAGGTCGGCCTGCATCAGCGTGGCCGACAGCGGCGCAGCCCAGCCGCCCACGCCTTCGACGATCAGCGCATCGGCGCGTTCCGCCAACCGCGCATGCGCATCGAGGATCGGCTGCAGTGCGACCTCGATCCCGGCATCGCGCGCCGCCAGTTCCGGTGCCAGCGGATGCTCCAGCGCGAACGGATTCACGTTCGCATAGTCCGCGCGCGGGTCGCCGGCTTCGAGCAAGGCCAGCGCATCCGCGTTCTTCCATTCGCCATCGATGCGCTCGCAGCCGCTGGCCACCGGCTTCATGCCGAGCGCACGCAGGCCGTGCCCACGCAAGGCATGCAGCAGCGCACGGCTGGCCAGCGTCTTGCCGATCCCGGTATCGGTGCCGGTGACGTAGAGCGAGAACATCAGGCGTCGCCTGCCTCAAATCGGGCTTGCGCGCGACGCATGGCAAGCCATGTGACGAGGGGCGAGAACGACATCAACGCATACGCCATGCCGGGCGCACCGGCGAGCCACGGCGTGATGCGATCCGGCAATCCCGCCGCCACCGCGATCGACAGCAACGCCACCGCCACGCTCCAGCCCCAACTGGCGATGTAGCCACAGGTGCGCGCCGCTTCTTCCGCATCCAGTTGCAGTGCCCGGCGCCCGCGCCACGCATGCGCGTACAGCGCCAGCATGCTGCCGGCCAGCGTGGCGTAGGCCAATCCGTAGATGGTGAACATCGCACGCAAGTCGCTCACGGAATCGAGTTTCGCCGGCGTCGGGAACCAGCCGGCACTGATCCAGTAGAACAGCGCGCCGAACACGATCTTCAGCGGATACACGTAGACCAGCACCAGGAACACCAGCAGCAGGCTCAGCCAGACGCCGGCACCGTCATTCAGACCGTAACGCCGGCTCCAGCTCGCATGCGCGAACCAGAAGAACGCGATCTGCGCGAACGACGCGGCGAATGCCGGGATGCCCTTCATCGCCTCCACCAGCGCCGGGATGTTGTCGGGGATTGCATCCAGTGAAATCACCAGCAAGGTGACGGCGAAGGCGAAGGCGGCGTCCACGAATGCTTCCAGCCGCGTCACCTGCTCGCCGCGCTCCAGGAAGCCGTCGGGCATGCGCCGCAAGGATGGGAGATCGCTCATGCCGCCAGCATAGCGTGGCGCACTGCTAGACTCGATGCATGAGTGTTTCCGTCATCCCCCTCACCGGCAGCACGCCGGAACAGTACGTGCAACTGCTGGCACAGGCGCGCGCGTTGCTGCACGGCGAGCGCGACCGCATCGCAAACGCGGCCAACCTGTCCGCATTGGTGCATCACGCGCTGCCCGACCTCAATTGGGTCGGCTTCTATTTCTTCGACGGCACCGAACTGGTGGTCGGCCCGTTCCAGGGCCTGCCGGCCTGCGTGCGGATCCCGCTGGACAAGGGCGTGTGCGGAGCGGCGGCGCGTACCCGGCAGACCCAGCGGATCGAGGACGTGCATGCGTTCCCGGGGCATATCGCCTGCGATTCGGCCAGCAACTCGGAACTGGTGGTGCCGCTGGTGGGTGCGGGCGGCGAACTGATCGGCGTGTTCGACCTCGACAGTCCTGTCACCGCGCGTTTTTCCGTTGAAGATCAGCACGGCCTGGAAGCAATCGCACGGGCATACCTGGAGTCGTTGCAGTGAGCACAGGCCCGAAATTGCGCAACATCGGCCCGAAATCCGCCGCCTGGCTGCGTCAGGTCGGCCTGCGGTCACTCGATGACGTGGTCGCGATCGGCGCGGTCGAGGCCTACATGAAAGTGCGCCGTGCCGGGTTCAAGCCCAGCCTCAACCTGCTGTATTCGCTGGAAGGCGCGCTGGTCGACTGCCACTGGCAGGAAGTGCCGGAAGCGCGTCGCAGCGAACTGGTGCAGGCCGCCGAGGCCGCCATCGCGCTGCTGCCGCCGCCGCGCGGCAGGCCGGCCGCCGCACCGGTGACCACCACGCAGCACCGGGAAGACAACGCTGCACCGGCGTTCGCGCTGTTCGACGACGACCGCGGTGCGACGCAGGAAATGGGGTCAGAGTGAATTTTCCGCCGAGCATCTTCGCGCGTTCGGAAACGCGGGTCGGAAAACTTCACTCTGACCCCATTTCCCCCATTTCCCCCATTTCCCGACCCATTTCCCCGCTGCGCTACAATGCGCACGCTTCAAGGTGATCCGACGGCATCTGCCCGAGGATTGAAACGGGAAGCCGGTGACGATGCTCGCGCATCCAGTCCGGCGCTGCCCCCGCAACGGTAAGCGAGACAAGTCCGGCATCGGCCACTGTGCATGCGCATGGGAAGGCACCGGACGGGAACATCGAGCGCAGATCGCGCGATGTTCCGCCCGCAAGCCCGGAGACCGGCCTTGGAGAGCAGTTGGTTGCGATGCGGCGGGCATCGCGCGACGTCGCGCATGTCTGTTTCGCATCGCCCGTCACGTGCATCTCCCGTTTGTGTCGCCACCGCCCTTCCCTGTTGGGCGCGCGGGCGTGCGCGCCGGAGAACCACGATGCAATCGCGCACTACCCGTATCCGCTTCACCGCACTCGCACTCGCCATCGCGCCGTCGCTCGCGTGGGCGCAACACGACGATGCAAAAGACCTCGACAACGTGGTGGTCACCGCCACCCGCACCGCGATCACCGCCGATGCCGCACTGGCCGCGGTCGAAGTCATCGACCGCGCGCAACTCGATGCCAGCAGTGCGCGTTCGCTGCCGGAACTGCTGCGCGGCCGCGCCGGAATCACCATCGTCAACCAGGGCGGCATGGGCAAGCTCAGCACCCTGTTCCTGCGCGGCACCGAATCCGACCACACCCTGTTCCTGATCGACGGCGTGCGCGTGGGCTCGGCCACCTCCGGCCTGACCTCGCTGCAGGACCTGCCGCTGGCGCAGATCGAGCGCATCGAAATCGTGCGCGGCCCGCGTTCGTCGCTGTACGGCGCGGATGCGATCGGCGGCGTGATCCAGGTGTTCACCCGTCGCGGTGGCAGCGGCGAAGGCGTCAATGGCCGCGGCCGCATCGCCGCCGGCAGCCACGGCCTGCGCGAAGCCTCGGCCGGCGTGGATCTGCGCGGCGCGCGCGGTGGCGTGGGCATCGACATCGCCCATCAGGAAACCGACGGCATCAATGCCTGCCTCGGTACCTACAACCCCAACACGTGGCAGGGTGCCGGCTGCTTCATCGTCCCCGGCACGCACCTGGACCGCGACGGCTACCGCAACGACAGCGCCACCGTGCGCGCCGACTTCGCCCCCAACGACGCATGGCAGTTCGATGCGCGCGCGTTCCGCGCCGAAGGCCACAACGACTACGACGGCGACTACCAGGACAATTCCGACATCGTCCAACAGGTGGTCGGCGGCAGCGTGCGCTGGACACCGTCGAAGGCGGTGGCGTTGAAGCTCACCGCCGGTCGCAATACCGACGATTCCGACAACTTCATCGGTGCCTCGTTCGCCAACAGCTTCACCACCACCCGCGACAGCGCGAATCTGCAGGGCGACTTCACGGTGGCGAATGGCCAGGTGCTCACCGCCGGCTTCGACTGGTTGCGCGACCGTGCCAACGTGATCGATCCGTGGTCGCCGTTCGCCAGGTCGCGCGGCAACCGTGCCGCGTTCGTGCAGTACCAGGGCAAGTTCGGCGCGCACGACCTGCAACTCAGCGCGCGCCGCGACGACAACGACCAGTTCGGCGGCCACGGCACCGGCGGCATCGCCTGGGGCATGGGCTTCGGCCAGGGCTGGCGGGTGACCGCAAGCCACGCCACCGCGTTCAAGGCACCAAGTTTCAACGAGCTGTATTACCCCGGCTCCAGCAACCCGAACCTGGACCCGGAAACCTCGCGCAGCAGCGAACTGTCGCTCGGCCGGCACGGCGAGGGCTGGTCGGTGCAGGCGAATGCCTACCAGACCCGGGTGGATGACCTGATTGCCTGGAGCTCCACGCAATTCATGCCGGTCAACGTCCAGGAGGCGCGCATCCGCGGCGTCGAACTGGTGGCCACTGCGACGCTGGCCGGCTGGGATCTGCGCGGACAGATCGGCACGCTGGATGCACGCAACCTCAGTGCCGGCCCGACCCATGGCAAGCGCCTGGCCCGTCGTCCGCAACGCAGCGCGCGCCTGGACCTGGATCGCGATGTCGGCGCGTGGGGCTTCGGCCTCAGCGGCATCGCCGAGGCGGCACGCTGGGACGACGTGGCCAACACCCTGCGCGTCGGCGGCTACGGCACCGTGGATGCGCGTGTTTCATGGCGCTTCGCTCCCGGCTGGACGCTGCAGGCGAACGTGGTCAATGCCTTCGACCGCGACTACCAGACCAGTGCCTGGTATGCGCAACCCGGCCGCGAATGGGCACTGAGCCTGCGCTGGCAGCCGGACTGATCGTTTCGTTCACGGAGCGGTAGCGCAAGGACGCAGGGGCCCGGCATGGATGTCGGGCCCTTCTTGTTTGCCGCACTAGCCCGGCCCGATATTCGCGCTTTCGCGGATCCCTCGCCGCGCTGCGCGCCGTGCGTCCAGCTTGTCGGCATGTCGTCGTGCGCGCTCGGCCGCCTGCGCTTTCCCTTGCGCGAGATAGGCATCGGCCAGACTGCGATGGAACTGCGGTTCATCCGGCAGCAGTCGAACCGCGCGCCGATAGTGGACGACGGCATCGTCGTAGGCACCGGCATCCGCCAGCGATCTTGCGAGCAGGAACTGCGAGAACGGGTCTGCCGACTGCGCGCGACGCAAGCGCCTCGCATAGCCATCCGCCAGCTGCATGGCACCGGAGTCGCGATACAGGCCGATCAAATTGCCGAGCGCGGCGATGTGGTCGCGTTGCAGCGCAAGGGCTTGCAGATAGGCGCGCTCGGCAGCGTCGCGCCGGCCGGAGCGCCAGTGCAGCACGCCGGCATTGCTGAGGATCGTCGCGCTGGCGGGGTCGAGCGCGAGTGCCGCCTGGATCCGCATCTCCGCCTGCTCGCGGTCGCCCGACAACAGGAGCTCGACCGCATTGTTGTTGTGCAGCAGCGCGACCAACTGCGCATCGCTGATGGTGCGCAACTTGCGGACCGCAAGCAGCGAGCGCCAGCCGACATCGATCGTGTATCCGACGCCACCGACTTCGATGCCGGCATTCACATGCATCGCGCGATACAGGGTGTCGCCCTGCACCCGCATCGCCAATGCGTCGTCGGAGGCCTGCGCATACGCACGCATTCCCGACGCTCGCGCCAGCGCGATGAACATCATCGTGAACGAGAGGCAGTTCACCCTGCGCCGGGCATGGCTTTCGGCGACGCCGAAGGTGGGCTGCTCCTGGTAGCGCAGCGCCAGGCCGTCTTCGGCCACCATGAAATCGATCAATCGTTGCACGCGTTCGTGCTGCGGCAACCCGCGCTCCTGCCTGCGCGCCGCCAGTGCCTCGCGCAGCCCCGTCGGCAGCTGCATCGCCTCCGCTACCTCGCGGGCCGGTGCCGCGGTTCGATCGCGCACATCCTGCGCCTGGCCATTGCCGGCCCAGGCGAGCAGCAGGAGCAGCAAGGCCCGCAGCATGAGCACTCCGATGCGGGATACGACCACCCCGCGGCGAGGAGTCGACATCAGTATGCGCCGTACGCCATGCCGGGCCTGCGCTGGCGCAAGTGGAATCGGACGAACGGCAAGCGCCGCGATTGCGCTAGCATGGGGACACTTCCGGCCAATTCGATGTCGCGATGTCCCGCCCACGCCTGGATCCACGGCATTCCACGCCCGACATCGCGCCGCTGCTGCTGGTGTCGCTGGCCGACCTGGTCAAGGCTTGCGGCGTGGCACCCGAACGCCTGTGCGACGGATTGGGGTTTTCGCTAGAGCAGTTGCAGCAAGCCCTGCCGATTTCCGATCGGCAGGCGTGGCGGATGATCCGGCGTGCACTGCAACTCAGCGGACGCAGCGATCTCGGGCTGGAGTTGGGCAGCCGGCAGACCCTCAGCAATTTCGGCCTGACCGGTTATGCCATGGCGGCCACGCGCACGCTGGGCGAGGCCATTGCGCTCGGCCTGCAGCACCAGAAGCAGGCCGGCGGCCTGCTCGACATCGAGATCACCCGGGAGGGCGAGCTGGTGGCGCTGACCGCGACGCAACGCCTGCGCGACGACGGTGTGCAGGCGTTCCTGATCGAGGAATTGTTTTCCAGTCTGCTGGTGCTGGTGCGCATGCTGGTGGGGCCGGGCTTCCAGCTGGCCGGCATCGCGCTGAGTTATCCGCCACCGGCACATGCCGAACGCTATCGCCGCGTCTTCGAGTGCCCGTTGCAGTTCGATGCCGGCCACAATCGCCTGTACATCGCGCGGCACTGGCTGGATGCAACCATCCTCGGGCATTCACCGGTGATGGCCGCCGAACTGCGCCGACTGCTGGCGGCGCGCGAATCCGAACCGGGCCCGGCCGTGCAAGCGGTGGCGACCGCCGTGACCCAGGTGCTGCAGCGGGCCGCGCCCGAGCATCCGTCGATCGAACAGGTCGCACGTGCGCTGGAGTTGAGCGTGCGCACCTTGCGACGCCGGCTGCAGGATGCCGGCACGTCCTTCCGCGAGATCGGCGACGGCATGCGTGCGCAGGCCGCGCAGCAGTTGCTGTGCGAACAGGGCCTGACCGTGGCCGAGGCCAGCCAGCGGCTTGGCTACAGCGATGTCCGCGCGTTCCGGCGTGCGTTCAAGCGTTGGGCCGGGGTGGTGCCCGGCGCGGTCCGGCATGCCGCCCGCGACGCGGTCGCCGGCTGACCCCGGGCACCACTGCGCCCGCACGATTTTGGCCGGGCGCGTCTCTATGCCCCTGCCGCGCCGCGTGTTCGGATAAGGCCTCCCAAGGAGTCCCCGCATGCGCCCGAGATCCATTCGCCTGTTCCTGCCGTGCCTGCTGCTTGTCATGGCCGCGTGCGCACGCTCCGGCGGCACGGATGCAGCGCCCACCGTCACCGTAGCGGCGGCAGCCAACCCACCGGCAACGACCGCACGCGCACTGCCGCCCGACCTGCAGGCGGTGTACGACCGCAGTTGCAAGAGCTGCCATTCCATCCCGGCCACCGGCGCGCCGCAGAGCGGCGATGTCGCGGCCTGGGCACCGCGCGCGGCACAGGGTGCGGATGTCCTGCTCGACCACACCATCAACGGCTACAAGGCGATGCCGCCACTCGGCGCATGCATGGACTGCGATGAAGCACAGTTCCGCGCCCTGATCGCGCACATGGCCACGCTGGAACCGACGCCATGAGCCTGCGCCGTCGCGAGTTGTTCAAGCTGGCCGGTGCCGCCGGACTGACCGGCCTGCTGGGCCGCGTGCCCGGCGTCGCTGCCGCCACCCGCGCGATCGCCTGGCGCAATTGGTCGGGTGCGCAGAACTGCCTGCCGGCGCAGCGTTTCGCCCCGGCCAGCGAGGCGGAGCTCGCCGACTGGCTGCGCAAGGCACGCGGCACGGTGCGTCCGGTTGGTGCCGGGCATTCGTTCAGCGCGCTGGTGCCGACCGACGACAGCATCGTGTCGCTGTCGCGGCTCAGCGGCCTGATCCGCCACGACCCGGCCACCCTGCAGGCCGAGTTCTGGGCCGGCACGCCGATGTCGCAGATGGGCGCACCGCTGAAGAAGGTTGGCCAGGCGCTGGTCAACATGGCCGACATCGACTACCAGAGCCTGGCCGGCGCGATCGCCACCTCCACCCACGGCACCGGGCCCAGGTTCGGCTCGTATTCCAGCTATGTCACCGGCCTGCGCCTGCTCACCGCCAGCGGCGACAGCATCGACTGCGACACCAGCCGCCATCCGGAGATCTTCAATGCCGCGCGTTGCTCGCTGGGCGCGCTGGGCCTGGTCACCCGCGTGCGCATGCAGAACCGCAAGGCGTTCCGCCTGCACAGCCGGCAATGGGTGCAGGACACCGACGAACTGCTGGAACAGTTCCCCGAGCTGGTGCGCAAGCACGACCATTTCGAGCTCAACGCGATCACCCATTCGGATGTCTCGGTGGCGCTGGCCATGGACGAAACCGCCGACACCCGCACCCTGCAGAAGGAAGCCGGCGGCGATGGCGAGAAAGTCGGGATGCTGTATCGCATGCATCACGAGTACCGCAACTGGCCGCGGGTGCGCGCGACGATGCTCAACACCATCGCCAAGCACCTGATCGATTTCCCCGACGTGATCGACGATTCGTGGAAGGTGTTCGCCAACGTGCGCGACCAACGCTTCAACGAGATGGAATATGAAGTGCCCGCCGAGGCCGGCCCGGCCTGCCTGCGCGAGATCCTGCGAAAATTCCGCAGCAGCAACATCGACAGCTTCTTCCCGATCGAGTTCCGCTACGTCAAGGGCGACGACATCCCGTTGTCGATGTTCCAGGGCCGCGACCGCTGCGCGATCTCGATCCACCAGCACTACGCGATGGACTACCACGGCGTGTTCGCGCAGATCGAGCCGATCTTCTGGAAATACGACGGCCGCCCGCACTGGGGCAAGCTGCATTCGCTCAACGCGCGCCTGCTGGCACCGCTGTATCCGAAGTGGAAGGACTTCCTGGCGGTGCGCGAAGCGCTGGACCCGCAGGGCCGCTTCCTCAATCCGCACCTGCGCTCGCTGTTCGGGATCGCCTGAGCGTTCCGCAGCCGCCCTTCCGCCCAACCCGCCACGAGCCCCGATGACCGACACGGCCGCACTGCGTTTCCCGCGCGACTTCCTCTGGGGTACCGCCACCTCCGCCTTCCAGATCGAGGGCGCGCTGCAGGCCGACGGCCGCGGCGAGTCGATCTGGGATCGCTTCAGCCACACCCCCGGCAAGATCGCCAATGGCGACCACGCCGACATCGCCTGCGATCACTTCCACCGCTATCCCGAGGACGTGGCGCTGATGCGCGAACTGGGGCTGGCGACCTACCGCTTCTCGATCGCCTGGACCCGGATCCAGGCCGACGGCCGCGGCGCGCCCAACCCGAAGGGGCTGGATTTCTATTCGCGGCTGGTGGATACCCTGCTCGAACACGGCATCCAGCCCAGTCCGACCCTGTTCCACTGGGACCTGCCGCAGGCCTTGCAGGATGCCGGCGGCTGGCACAACCGCGACACCGCGATGCGCTTCGCCGAGTACGCGCGCGTGGTCGGCGCGCACCTGGGCGACCGCGTGCCGCGCTGGATCACCCACAACGAGACCTTCGAACACACCGCGATGGGCCATGCGGTGGGCCTGCACGCGCCCGGCGAACAACGCGGGCTCGACATCTTCGATGTCGTCCACCACCTGCTGTATTCGCACGGGCTGGCGGTGCAGGCGCTGCGCGGGGTGCTGCCGGCCAGTGCGCAGGTCGGCATCGCCCAGAGCATGTCGCTGCCGCGCGCGGCCAGTGGCGGGTTCAAGGATCGGTTCGCGGCGTGGACGCTGCGCCTGCTGCAATTGCACGCCAGCACCGATGCACTGCTGCTGGGCCGCTATCCGTTCGCGCTGCGGCTGCTGGGCATCGACCGCTCCGCGATCAAGCCCGGCGACCTCGCCACCATCGCCCAGCCGCTGGATTTCTTCGGCATCAATTTCTACAACCCGCAGTACGTGCGTGTCGCCCCGGCCGGCAGCCCCGCACCGCTGGAAGAAGCCGACGCCCCGGCCGAATACGAACGCACCGAGATGGGCTGGCCGGTGATCCCCGAAGGCCTGACCGAGCTGCTGCTGCATGTGCGCGACCGCTACGGCGCCAGGCTGCCGCCGATCATCATCACCGAGAACGGCTGCGCGCTGTCCGATCGGGTGGACGCCGATGGCCGCATCGACGATCAGGGCCGGATCGCCTACATCGACAGCCATCTGCGCGCACTGCGCAAGGCGATGGACGCGGGCGTGGACGTGCGCGGCTACTTCGTGTGGTCGCTGCTGGACAATTTCGAATGGGCGGAAGGCTATCGCCCGCGCTTCGGCCTGGTGCATGTCGATTTCGAGAACCAAATGCGCACGCCGAAGGCCTCGTACCACTGGTATCGGCAACTGATCGCGGCGCAGCAATGAACGTGCCCGCCAGCGCCCTTGCCGAACCCAGCGCGCGCGTCGGCACACGCTTCATCAGCCTCTACACGTTGGCCTTCCTCGGCCTGTGGGCGGCGTTCTTCGCGCCGATCCAGGTATTGCTGGCGCAGCAGATGGAACTGCTGGCCCCGGGCAACAAGGAGGCCGCGCTGGGCTGGGTGACCGGGGCCGGCGCGCTGGTGGCGATGCTCGCCAATCCGCTGTTCGGCGCGTGGTCGGATCGCACCACCTCGCGCTTCGGCCGGCGCCGGCCGTGGATCCTCGCCGGCTGCATCGGTGGCGCACTGGCGCTGTGGCTGCTCGGCCGGCAGCAGAGCGTGTTCGCGGTCGCGATGTACTGGTGCGCGGCGCAGTTGGCGCTGAACGCGATGATGGCGGCACTGGTGGCGGAACTGCCGGATCAGGTGCCGTTGCAGCAGCGCGCGACCTGCGGTGCGTGGATCGGCATCTCGCAGCCGCTGGGCGTGGTGATCGGCACCTTGCTGGTCACCACCATCGCCGGCGGCATCGCGTTGGGTTACGCCACGGTGGCGCTGGCCCTGCTGGCCTGCGTGCTGCCGTTCGTGTGGCTGGTCGGCAATCGACGCTTGCATCCCGAGGACGTGCCGCGCCTGCAATTGCGCGAACTGCTGCGCGAATTCTGGATCGACCCGCGCCAGCATCCGGATTTCGCCTGGGCATGGACGATGCGCTTCCTGATCCAGCTCGGCTCCGCGCTGGGCACCTTGTTCCTGCTGTATTTCCTGCGCGACGCGGTCGGCTTCGAGCGCCTGTTCCCGGGCCGCAGCGCCGAGGACGGGCTGATGCTGATGGTGCTGGTCTACACGGTGTTCGTGGTGATCGGTGCCCTGCTCAGCGGCACCCTGTCCGACCGCAGCGGACGGCGCCGCCTCAACGTGCTGTTCTCGGCGGGGCTGATGGCACTGGCCGCCGTGCTGCTGGCGCTGTGGCCGAACTGGACGATGGCGCTGGTCGGCGCGGCGGTGCTGGGCCTGGGCTATGGCGGATATGTCGCGGTGGAGCAAGCGCTGATGACCCAGGTGCTGCCGGCCGCCGGCGCGCGCGGCAAGGATCTCGGCATCCTCAACATCGCCAATTCCGCGCCGCAGGTGCTCGGCCCGGCGGTGGCGGCCTTGCTGGTGACGCAGCTGGGCGGCTATCCGGCGCTGTACCTTGCGACTGCCGCAGTGACCGCCGGCGGTGCCTTGCTGGTGTTCAGGATCCGATCGGTGGAGTGAGGGCGGACACGTCGTGGGGATCAACGCATGAAACGTCGCAACTTCCTGCTGGGCCTGGGTGCACTCACCGCCGCCGGCGCGTGGTGGGCCAAACCCGGCGACCGCGGTGCGCCGCATGACGCGTATTTCCGTGCGCTCAACGCCGAACTGAAGCGCAACGGGCCGATGCAGCCGTGCATGGTGATCGACCTCGACCGCCTGGACCGCAACATCGACCGCGTCGCCGGCACCCTGCGCAACGCGGGCAAGCACTACCGCATCGTCGAGAAATCGTTGCCGTCGCGGAAACTGATCGAGTACATCGCGCAGCGCGCAGGCACGCAGCGACTGATGTCGTTCCACCAGCCGTTCACCAATCACGATGCCGAGTACTTCCCCGGCTTCGACATCCTGATGGGCAAGCCGCTGCCGGCACGCGCCGCGCAGCAGTTCTACCGGCAGCTGCGCGGCGCGTTCGACCCGCAACGCCAGCTGCAATGGCTGATCGACACCCCGCAACGGCTGCAGGACTACCTGCAACTGGCGCAGGGCCTGGACACGCGCCTGCAGGTGAACATCGAGATCGACGTCGGCCTGCATCGCGGCGGGGTGGCCGACGACGCCGTGCTGGCGACGATGCTGGACACCATCGCCGCGCAGCCAAAACAACTGGCCTTCGCCGGTTTCATGGGCTACGACGCGCATGTCGGCATGGGCGTGCCGTCGATCCTCGGCAACGCACGGGAACTGCTCGACAAGGCGATGGCGATCTACCGCGCGCGGGTCGAGTTCGCGCGCGGCCACCGTTCCGGCCTGTGGCGCGAGGGCCTGACCTTGAACGCCGGTGGCAGCCCGAGCTACCGCCTGCATGCCGACGAACGCATCAGCAGCGAGATCAGCGTCGGCACCGCCCTGCTCAAGCCCACCCACTACGACATCGCCACCCTGGCCGAACACGAACCGGCCGCCTTCATCGCCAGCCCGGTGCTGAAGAAGACCGGCCCGATCCGGCTGCCGGGGCTGGACGACAAGTCGCGGCTGTTCTCCTGGTGGGATCCCAACCAGCGCCAGACCTTCTTCATCTACGGCGGCTGGTGGCGCGCGGACTATGCCTCGCCCACGGGCCTGCAGTTCAACGACCTGTTCGGCCACAGCGCCAATCAGGAAATCGTCAACGCCTCGCCGGCGGTCGGCCTCGACGTTGGCGACCAGGTGTTCCTGCGCCCGCAGATCAGCGAATCGGTACTGCTGGAATTCGGCGACCTGCTCGTCGTGCGCGGCGGCCGCATCGTCGATCGCTGGCCGGTGTTTGCGCAGACGGGGTAACGCCGGCAACTACCCCGTTCTTCCGCCGTGATCGAACGATTCCGAACGGGGGCGACCTCCCGTCGGAATCATTCCACCGTGACCGACTTGGCCAGGTTGCGCGGCTTGTCGACGTCGGTGCCGCGCGCCAACGCCGTGTGGTAGGCCAGCAGCTGCACCGGGATCGCATGCACGATCGGCGAGAGGATGCCGACATGGCGCGGGGTGCGGATCACGTGCACGCCATCGGAAGCGCTGAAGCTGCTGTCGGCATCGGTGAACACGAACATCTCGCCGCCGCGCGCGCGGACTTCCTGGATGTTAGACTTCACCTTCTCCAGCAAGGCATCGTTCGGCGCGATCACCACCACCGGCATCGCCTCGTCCACCAGCGCCAGCGGACCATGCTTGAGTTCGCCGGCGGGATAGCCTTCGGCGTGGATGTAGGTGATTTCCTTGAGCTTGAGCGCGCCTTCCAGCGCGATCGGGTAGTGGATGCCGCGCCCCAGGAACAGCGCATGGTGCTTTGGCGCGAACTGGGTGGCCCAGGCCGCGATCTGCGGCTCCAGGTTGAGCGCATGCTGCACGCTGCCCGGCAAATGCCGCAGGCCATCGATCAGTGCGGCTTCCCGGGTGGCGTCGAGCTGCCCGCGCAGTTTCGCCAGGGTTCCCGCCAGCGCGAACAGCGCCACCAGCTGCGTCGTGAAGGCCTTGGTCGAGGCGACGCCGATCTCGGCACCGGCGCGGGTGTGGAATACCAGCCGCGAAGCGCGTGGAATGGCCGACTCCGGCACGTTGCAGATCGACAGCGTCTTGCCATGCCCCTGCGCCTTGGCGTACTTCAGCGCCTCCATGGTGTCCAGGGTTTCGCCGGACTGCGAGATGGTGACGATCAGCTGCCTCGGATTGGCGACGACCTTGCGATAGCGGTACTCGCTGGCGATATCGACCGCGCACGGGATGCCGGCGATGTCCTCCAGCCAGTAGCGCGCAGTCAGGCCGGCGTAATAGCTGGTGCCGCAGGCGAGGATCTGCACCGACTCCACATCGCGCAGCAGCTCGGCGGCATCCGCGCCGAACAAGGCCGGGTCGAAGCCGCCGGCATCGACAATGCCCTCCAGTGTGTCGCTGATCGCACGCGGCTGCTCGTGGATTTCCTTCTGCATGAAGTGGCGGTACGGGCCCAGCTCCAGCGAGGCCAGCGACACGTCCGAGACATGCACGTCGCGCTGCACTTCGGCATCGCCAGCATCGAACACCCGCACCCCGTCGCGGGTGACTTCGGCGGTGTCGCCCTCTTCGAGGAAGATCACCCGGCGCGTGGCGGAAATGATCGCGGAGACGTCGGAGGCGATGAAGTTCTCGCCCTCGCCAAGGCCGACCAGCAGCGGGCAGCCCATGCGCGCGGCCACCATCGTCGACGGATCGCGCTGGTCGATCACCGCCAGT
>Ga0073899_10001197_pt1 | contig 23875 bp, 23 predicted proteins | sample KloWWTmetaKNB5Ph_FD_88975 | JGI IMG/M metagenome (GOLD analysis project Ga0073899, IMG submission 88975) | Active sludge microbial communities from Klosterneuburg, Austria, studying microevolution and ecology of nitrifiers - Klosterneuburg... | ecosystem: Engineered > WWTP > Aerobic digester >... | reverse complement strand
GAGTCCGGGCCGTCGAAGGCGTCGGCCAGGCCGCCACCGCTGACGGGTGCCTGCGCGGGCTCGCCGTAGCCGGCGTCCACCCCGGCCGCCTGGGTCCCCTGGCCGCCGCCGAGCAGCCCGCCGAGCAGGTCACCCAGTCCGCCGCCGCCCGAGCCGCCCGAGCCACCACCCAGCAGGCCTCCGAGGAGGTCGCCCAGGCCACCGCCGGAGGACTGCTCGGCCGGGTAGGACTGCGCCTCGGCCGGCGTGGTGGAGCCGCCGCCGAACAGGCCGCCGAGCAGGTCGCCGAGACCGCCGCCGGAGGAGCCGGAGGACGCGCCGCCCATGCCGAGCTTCTTGGCGAGGTAGCTCATCACGATCGGTGCCAGGAGCGGCAGGAGCTTGCTGAGCAGGCCGCCGCCGAAGCCCCCGACGGCCTGCAGCCGCTGGGGGTCGTCAGCGAGGGCGTGACCCACGATCGCCCGGCCGTCTTCGGTGTCGATCGCGTCGAGGTCGACCTGGTCGCTCCAGGTGTCCCTGGCGGCGTGCTGGCCCAGCGCCTCCAGCAGGCCTGCCTCGCCGTCAGGCGTGGCGGTGTTGGCACCCAGGGCGTTGATCAGCGTGGGGATGGCGGTCGCGGCCGCCTGGCGGGCGGTCCCTTCGTCGGTCCCCAGGATCGCCGCCAGTTGGGCCGGGTCGATCCCCGCGAGGATCTCGTCCACTGCGTTCATCGTGGTTCCTTTCGTCCTGCCGCGGCGACGCTGCCGCGGTGGGTCAGAGCCGGAAACTGCTCCGCCAGGCCTCGTGTCCGGGCACCAGCGGGGTGCGGACGGTGTGCCAGTACGAGCGCCAGCCTCCGGCGACGGTGCTCGTGGCGGGTGCGTGCGGAGCGGGACGTTCCCGGCGCAGCGCGACGATGACCGCCCCCAGGGCGGCCAACTCCTCATCGGTGGGGTTGCCGCCGACGACGCGGACGAGTTCGGCCGGGGCGGTCACAGGGGGATGTTCCCGTGCTTCTTGGGCGGCAGCTGGGTCCGCTTGCTGCGCAGCAGCCGGAGCACCCGGATCACCTGGGCCCGGGTCTCGTGGGGGTAGATGACCTTGTCGACGTAGCCGCGTTCGGCCGCGACGTAGGGGTTGGCGAGTTCGTCGTTGTACTCGTCGATCAGCTCGGTGCGGCGCGAGGCGGGGTCGTCGGCGTCGGCGAGTTCCTTGCGGTAGAGGATGTTCACGGCCCCTTCGGCGCCCATCACCGCGATCTGGGCGGTCGGCCAGGCGAGGTTGACGTCCGCGCCGAGCGGCTTGGACCCCATCACGCAGTAGGCGCCGCCGTAGGCCTTGCGGGTGATCACGGTGACCAGCGGGACGGTCGCCTCGGCATAGGCGTAGATCAGCTTGGCGCCGCGGCGGATGATCCCGTCCCACTCCTGGTCGGTGCCGGGGAGGAAGCCGGGCACGTCCTCGAAGGTGAGGATCGGGATGTTGAACGCGTCGCAGGTGCGGACGAACCGGGCGGCCTTCTCGGAGGCCTTGATGTCGAGGCACCCGGCGTAGACCATCGGCTGGTTCGCGATCACGCCGATCGAGCGGCCCTCGACCCGTCCGAACCCGCAGATGATGTTGGGCGCGTACAGCTTGTGCACCTCGAGGAACTCGTCGTCGTCCAGCACCCGCTGGATGATCTCGTGCATGTCGTAGGGCTGGTTGGGGGAGTCGGGGATCAGCGTGTCGAGCACGCGGTCGTGGTCGGTGATCGTGAGGTCGGCCTCCTCCTCGTCGTAGACGGGGGGATCCTCGAGGTTGTTCTGGGGCAGGAAGGTGATCAGCTGCCGCACGTACTCCAGCGCGTCGTTCTCGTCCGCGGCGAGGTAGTGGGAGTTGCCCGACTTGGTGGAGTGGGTGCGGCCGCCGCCGAGCTCCTCCATGGTGACGTCCTCGCCGGTGACGGTCTTGATGACGCTCGGGCCGGTGATGAACATCTGGGAGGTCTGGTCGACCATGACGACGAAGTCGGTGAGGGCGGGGGAGTAGACGTGGCCGCCGGCCGCCGCGCCCATGATCAGCGAGATCTGGGGGATGACGCCGGAGGCGAGGGTGTTGCGGCGGAAGATCTGGGCGTAGAGGTCGAGGGAGACCACGCCCTCCTGGATGCGGGCGCCGCCACCCTCGTTGATGCCGATGATCGGGCAGCCGGTCTTGATGGCGAAGTCGATGATCTTGACGATCTTCTGGCCGTACACCTCGCCCAGCGCGCCGCCGAAGAGGGTGACGTCCTGGGAGAACACGCAGACCGGACGGCCGTGGATGGCGCCCACGCCGGTGATGACACCGTCGGTGTAGGGGCGCTTGGCGTCCATCCCGAAGGCCTGGGAGCGGTGCCGGGCGAACTTGTCGAACTCGGCGAACGTGCCGTCGTCCAGCAGGGCGTGGATGCGCTCCCGGGCGGTCAGCTTGCCCTGGGCGTGCACCTTCTCCACCGCGGCCTGGCTCGAGGGGTGGTGGGCCTCGTTGATCCGGAGCCCAAGTTCGGCGATCTTGCCGGCCGTCGTGTGGACGTCAATATCCATGCAGCAGACCATAGCCGCACTCCGACGGCCTCGGCATAAGGTCGGGCGCGTGGATTCAGGAGTTGACGCCGGCGCGCTCGCGCAACGGCTCTCGGGTGGCCTGTGGAGCCGGATCGAGACCGTGGCGACCACGGGTTCCACGAACGCGGACCTGGCCGCGGCGGCGCGGGCCGGGGCGCCCTCGGGCAGCGTGCTGGTGGCCGAACACCAGGGGCGCGGCCGGGGAAGGTTCGCCCGGGTGTGGGAGGCCCCGCCCGGCACCTCGGTGGCGATCTCGGTGCTGCTGCGGCCCGAGGGGGTGGAGCCGCGCCGGCTGCTGTGGCTGCCGCTGCTGGCCGGGCTGGCGGTCACCGAGGCGCTGGCGGGGCTGGGGGCTCCCGCGGCGGTGAAGTGGCCCAACGACGTCCTGATCGAGGGGCGGAAGGTGTGCGGCATCCTCTCGGAGCGGGTCGACGTCGGGGCGGTGGTGATCGGGATGGGGATCAACACGACGCTCGCGCAGGCCGACCTGCCGGTGCCGACCGCCACGTCACTGGCGCTGGCGGGGTACCCGGCCGCGACCATCGACGTGGTGGCGGGGGTGCTGCGGGCGCTGGGAGGCTGGTACCTGCGGTGGCTGGCGGGGGAGGACCTGCGGGAGGCCTACCGCGCCGCGTCCGCCACGATCGGACGGGGAGTGCGGGTGGAGGTGTCGCCGACAGAGTCGGTCACCGGGGAAGCCGTCGGGGTGGACGCGGACGGCTGCCTACTGGTGCGCACCCCCGCCGGGGTACGCGGCTTCGCCGCCGGGGACGTGTGGCACCTGCGCTGAATATGGGACCATGGGCGCCATGGGACTGCCACGCAAGCTGCTCGGCACGGACGAGACCGAGGTGCTCCACCTCCGCACCCACGCCAAGGTGCTGGCGGTCCCGGTGATCGTCCTGCTGGTGACCGCGGTCGCCGCGGGCTTCATCATCGCCTGGACGCCAGCCAGTTGGCAGCCGTGGGCCGGGATCATCGAGGCGGTGGTGGTGGTCGCACTGGTGGTCTTCGGAGTGATGGTGCCGTTCCTCACCTGGCTGACGACGACCTACACGTTCACCGACCGCCGGATCATCACCCGCCGGGGCATCGTGAACCAGACCGGCCACGACCTGCCGCTCACCCGGATCAACAACGTCGCCTACGAACGCAGCCTCACCGACCGGATGTTCGGGTGCGGCACGCTGATCCTCACCACCGCGGCCGAACAGCCGGTGGTGCTCAATGACATCCCGGACGTCGAGCGCGTGCACGTCGTGATGACCGAACTGCTGTTCGGCCGTGACCGGGCCGAGGCGGCCGGTCCGGTCGCCCAGCCCCCGGACGCCGGCGAGTGAGCGACCCGGAGGCCACCCCGACCGCACTCCCCGGTGTCGAATCCCCGCCTGCGGCGACGCTCCCGCTGCGCACCCAGCTGACCCGGTTCGTGATCTCCGGCGGACTCGCGGCCGTCGTCGACTTCGGCCTGCTCAACCTGTTCATGGCGCTGGGGCTCGGCCCCAATCTCGCCAAGGCCCTCTCCTTCGTGGCGGGCACGACGACCGCCTACCTGATCAACCGGCGCTGGACCTTCCAGGCTGAACCCTCCCGGCGCCGCTTCGCCGCGGTGGTCGCGCTCTACGGCCTCACCTTCGCCGTCCAGCTCGGCCTGTGGGCGATCAGCTACCCCTGGCTGCTCGGAGCAACCGGCAGCGACGCCGCCGCCCGGGTGATCGGCTTCGTGATCGCCCAGGGCGTTGCCACCACGGTGAACTTCGTGGTGCAGCGCACGTTGATCTTCCGCTGAGCCGATCGCCCAGGCTCTGTGACGTTTCCGCTCGTACACGGGCGGAAACGTCACCTGAGGTCAGAGCAGGGTCATCTCCTGCGGCTCCACCAGCACCCCGGACGCGGTCGGCAGGTCGGTCGGCATCACGCGGTAGACCCGGGGCCCGGTCCGCTCGGCGACGAAGTTGGTCGGGATGCCGTCGACGTAGTGCACCGCGGCGCCGTCATCGGCGGCGTAGCCGGCGGGCAGGTCTCCGGTCGCGACCGCGTCGGTGTAGGACGGGGCGCGCTCGGCCTCGCCGTCGAAGTGCGGGCAGAAGCTGCCCGGCAGCAGGCCCAGACCGCCCCGCCACGGACGGAAGTCACCGAAGGAGTCGGTGATGCAGCCCTCGTACCAGCAGGAGCCGCCGGCGGAGATCCCGGCCAGCACCACGTCGCCGGCCGCGGCCCGCGCCCGTACCGCCCGGTCGACCCCGTGGGCCTGCCACAGCGCGAGCAGGTTGACGGTGTGCCCGCCACCCACGAGCACGATGTCGGCCTCCGCGATCCGGGCCACCGAGGCGGCCGAACCGCCGCCCCACAGGGTGAGGACCATCGTGCGGACGCCGAGCGTCCCGTAGGCCAGCAGGAAGCGGTTGATGTACTGCGGGTCGTCGGCGGACGCCGTCGGTGCGAAACAGACCAGCGGCGAGGACTTGCCCGACAGCTCCAACAGGTAGCGGTCGAGGTTGGTGGGCGCCCCGAACTGCGACATCGAGAACCCGCCGCCTCCCATGGCGACGATCTGCGTGCTCATGGCCACCATCTTGGCAGAGCCACGCTCCTGCGGGGTGCCACTAGGCTCACCCGCGTGACTCCCGCAACCACGATCGGAATCATCGGCGGCGGCCAGCTCGCCCGCATGATGCACGCGGCCTCGATCGGGCTCGGCCTGCGGGTGCGCCTGCTCGCCGAGGGCCCGGACGTCTCCGCCGCGCAGGTCGTCCGCGAGGTCACCGTCGGCGACTACACCGACCCGGCCACCGTGCTCGCCTTCGCGGAGGGCTGCGACGTGGTGACCTTCGACCACGAGCACGTGCCGCCCGCCATCCTGCACGCTCTGATGGACCGCGGCATCGCCGTCCGTCCGGGGCCGGATGCGCTGCTCCACGCCCAGGACAAGGCCGTGATGCGGTCCCGGCTGGGCGAACTGGGGGTGCCGTGCCCGGCCTGGGCCGTCGTCGCGGACGCTGCGGCGCTGGTCGCCTTCGGGGAGGCCACCGGCTGGCCCGTGATCGCCAAGACCTCCCGCGGCGGCTACGACGGCAAGGGGGTCTGGAAGCTCGCCGGGCCGGCCGAGGCCGGGCTCCCGTTCGCGAACCTGGGCCCGGGCATCGCCGTGGTGGCGGAGGAGTTCATCGACTTCAGCCGCGAGCTGAGCGCCCTGGTCGCCCGCCGCCCCGGTGGCGAGGCCGTCGCCTACCCGATCAGCGAGACCGTCCAGACCGACGGGATCTGCACCGACACCACCACCCCAGCCCCCGGGTTGGCCGCCGACGAGTCCGCCACCCTGCAGCGGCTGGCCCTGTCGATCGCCGAAGCGCTGGACGTGGTCGGCATCCTCGCCGTCGAACTGATGCAGGCCAGGGACGGACGGGTCGTCGTCAACGAGTTGGCCATGCGGCCCCACAACACCGGGCATTGGAGCATCGAAGGGGCGGTCACCTCCCAGTTCGCCAACCACCTGCGCGCGGTCGCCGACCTGCCGCTGGGCAGCCCGGAGCCGACCGCGGCGTGGGCCGTCATGGCCAACGTCCTGGGCGGCTCCCGGCACGACCTGGCCGGCGGGCTGGCCGAGGTGCTGGCCGCCGACCCCGCGCTGCACCCGCAGCTCTACGGCAAGGAGGTCGTGCCCGGCCGCAAGCTCGGCCACGTCACGGCCCTGGGCGCCGACCTGGACGACACCCGGCGGCGGGCCCGGCTCGCCGCGGACAACCTGAGAGGGGCAGCAGATGAGTGAACAGCCGACCGGTCGGCCTGTGGTCGGGATCGTGATGGGTTCCGACTCCGACTGGCCCGTGATGGCCGCCGCGGGCCAGGCGTGCGCCGAGTTCGGCGTTCCCTACGAGGCCGATGTCGTCTCGGCGCACCGGATGCCCGAGGACATGGTCGCCTACGGCCGCGGTGCCGACGCCCGCGGCCTCAAGGTGATCATCGCCGGCGCCGGCGGCGCAGCCCACCTGCCCGGCATGCTGGCCGCCCTCACCCCGTTGCCGGTGATCGGCGTGCCCGTCCCCCTGAAGTACCTCGACGGCCTGGACTCGCTGCTCTCCATCGTCCAGATGCCCGCCGGCGTGCCGGTGGCGACGGTCGCGGTCGGCAACGCCCGCAACGCCGGGCTGCTCGCCGTCCGGATCCTCGCCGCCGCCGACCCCGGCCTGCTGGAGCGGATGCGCGCGTTCCAGGCCGAACTGCGCGAGGTCGCCCTCGCCAAGGGCGTCGCGGTGCGCGCCGGCAACGGCTGAGACGGCGCGCCCCGACGGCTCCGGTTGGACCGGTTGCCATACTGGAGGCGTTCGACCACCTTCCCCGGGAGACCCTCTGATGGCCACAGCCTCCGCCCCCGCGCTGCCCAGCCCGCAGCGTCGAAGCGAGGGGATCGCTGCCCGTCGCGGCATCGTCCTGGTGCTGATGAGCCTCCTCGTCCCCGGCTCGGCGCAACTCGCCGCCGGCAACCCCAAGGTCGGCCGGCTCGCCCTGCGGGTGTGGCTCGGGCTGATCGTGCTCCTGCTGGTCGCCGGCCTCCTCGCGCTCGTGGCCCGCTCGTTCCTGATCGGGCTCTACACCAATCCGTTCACGCTGCTGGCCCTGCAGGTGGCCGCGCTCGCGCTCGGCATCGGCTGGGTGCTGCTGCTCGTCGACGCCTGGCGGATCGCGAACCCCGGCGCCATGTCGCTCCCCGGACGGCTGCTCACCGGGCTGCTCACGCTCGCGCTCGTGGCCGCGACCGGCGGCATCGCGTGGAGCGCGTCGAGCAGTTTCGGCACCCAGGCCCACTTCATCGAGACCGTGTTCGGCGGGGGCGGCACCACCCAGGCCACGAACGGACGGTTCAACATCCTGCTCATGGGGGGCGACGCCGGCAAGAGCCGCGACGGCCTGCGTCCCGACTCGCTCACCGTCGCCAGCATCGACGCCGAGACCGGACGGACGGTGCTGTTGAGCCTGCCCCGCAACCTGCAGTGGGCCCCCTTCCCCCAGGACAACCCGCTGCACGCCAAGTACCCCAACGGGTACTGGTGCGCCACGCAGGAGTGCCTGCTCAACGCCGTCTACACCCTCGCCGAGGACAACAAGAAGCTGTTTCCCAAGGTCAAGTACCCGGGCGCGGAGGCCACCGCTGACGTGGTCGGCGAGATCCTCGGGATCGACATCAACTACTGGGCGATGATCGACCTCTCCGGCTTCCGGCAGCTCATCGACGCCGTCGGCGGCATCCGGCTCGACATCACCAAGCGGGTGCCGATGGGCATCACCTACGACGACAAGGGCGTCTTCGACTGGATCGAGCCGGGCAAGAACGTCCTGCTGGACGGGTACCACGCGCTCTGGTTCGCCCGCTCCCGCACCTACTCCAACGACTACGAGCGGATGGCTCGGCAGAAGTGCGTCATGAACGCGATGCTGAGGCAGCTCAACCCCACCACGGTGCTCACCAAGTTCAACGAACTCGCCTCCGCGAGCGAGAAGGTGATCGCGACCAACATCCCCGGCGGCGAGATCAACACGATGCTCGAGCTCGCCATGAAGGCCAAGACCCTGCCGATGGGCTCGGTGAGCTTCACCCCGCCCCTGATCCAGCCCGTGAAGCCCGACTTCGCCAAGATCAAGCAGGTGGTCGCCGACCGGATCGCGACCTCCGAGGCGCTCGACAACCCCCAGCCGGCCTCCTCGACCTCGACCAGCGCCACCCCGAAGCCGAAGAAGAGCAGCAGCACCCAGACCAGCGACCTCGATGCGGTCTGCACGGTGAGCAGCTGAGCCGCCCTCAGGCCGCTTCCAGCAACCCCGAACCGAGCACCGAGAACACCTGGCGGCCGATCTCGCTGGTGAGCTCCCTGCCCTCGTCGAAGGTCGGCGTCCTGGTCATCACGGCGAGCCGGTAGTCGCGCCCGTCGCCGGCGACGTGCCCCATCGAGTTCACCGCCCACAGCCCGTCGGAGGACTCGAACTGCACCCAGCCGTTCTTCAGGTGCGCCGCGACGCTGCCGGACTCGGCCGCCCCGACGCCCCAGCGCTGGTCGTCCTGCACCCGGCCCATGTAGCTGTAGACGAACGCGCGGTCGGCGTCCACGAGCTCCTCCGACCCCATGATCCGCTCCACGAGCAGCACCTGGTCGGTCGGGGTGGTCCAGGTCCAGCTCCAGAAGTCCTTGCCCGGGTCGCGGTGGGTGTGCGGCAACTCGAGCAGTTCGGCGAGGTCGTCGTAGGCGTCCGGCCCGCCGGCGTAGGTCCACAGGGCGTCGGCGGCGTCGTTGTCGGAGCGCACCAGCGCCGCGATCGCCTGTTCGACCCGGGGCGGGTCCAGCGGCGCGCCCTCGGCCCGCGCCTTCCGCTGGGCCATCAGCACGATCATCGGCTTGGCCATGGACGCACTCTGGCTCGCGTAGTCGGGGTTGAACCCCCAGTCGGCGCCGCTGCGCAGGTCGTGCAGGGCGACCCCCACCCGGTTCGACCCCCCCGTGACGTAGCCGACCACCTCGTCGAGCTGGCTGCGGATCGCCCCGGTGGGCGACGCGGTCGGCCGGGGGATCGACACCCGGGTGCACCCCGCCAGGACGGCCGCCGCGGCGGCGCCCAGAAGCAGCCCCCGCCGGCTCAGTTCCCTGCTCACGCCTGCCATCCTGCCACCGCGTCCGTCCGTTCCGTCGCGGCGATCCGGGCGGGGGCCTCGGCGCCGTCCGTCCCCACCACCACCACCGCGGACCCCCCGCCCAGCAGGGGACGGACGATCGCCTCGGCGAACACCTGCCACGCCGACACCGGACGCACCAGCACGCGCCCCGGCTGCGGCGACAGCGCCAGCGCCCCCGCCTCGGCCAGTTCCCGCCCGGCGTCGGTCCAGAGCGGCGTCCCGAGTGCTGCCGGACGTTCCAGGTGGACGTCGGGCTCGGCCAGCACTTCGCCGGTGTAGTCGATGACCCCGTCCGGGACGGTGGGCAGCGGCAGCGCCAGCGGGTGCAGCGAGCAGGCGATCGTCGCCCCCGGCAGCACCGGACGGGGGTGCTCCGGCCCGACCACGGCGAGCACGTCGTCCGCGGCGGCCGGTCGGACGGCCCAGCCGCAGCCGGCCTGCCACGCCGCCACCGGCCAGACCAGGCTGACCCAGTGGCCGGGGTGGTCGAGCGCGAGCTCGCCGGCGATCCAGCCCGACTCCACCCCGAGGGTGTCGAGCAGGTTGGCGGTCTTGTCCACCCAATTGGCGAACGACGTGGCGCTGAACTCGGTCCGCGCGCCGCTGGCGAGGTCGTACCAGGTCAGCAGCGGACGGCTGCCCGCCCGGGCGACGCGATCGGCGAGCAGGCCGGCGAGGGTGGGCACGCGCCCATCGTAGGCGGGGCGGCGACCGGCACGCCGTAGGCTGCCGGGGTGCGTTACGTCGTGATCATGGCCGGCGGGTCCGGCACCCGTCTGTGGCCGCTCTCCCGCCAGGGCACCCCCAAGCAGCTCCTGCCGCTCGTCGACGGCACCAGCCTGCTGCGGCTCGCCTTCGAACGTTCGCTCGCCTCGGTACCCGCCGGGCGGGTGTGGGTGGTGACCGGCGCCGCGTACGCCGACGAGGTCGCCCGGCAACTCCCCGAGCTGCCGCCCGGCAACATCCTGGGCGAGCCCGTCGGGCGGGACTCCCTCAATGCCGTGGCCTGGCCGGCCGCCGTGCTGGCCCGGCTCGACCCCGACGCGGTGATCGCCCAGGTCACCGCCGACCAGGTGATCACCCCGGTGGCCGAGTTCGCGGCCCGCCTGGAGACCGCGTTCGCCCTCGCGGAGGCCGACCCGGCCGTCCTGGTCACCCTCGGGGTGGTGCCCACCGAGCCGCACACCGGCTACGGCTACCTGCACCGCGGCGAGGCGATCCCGGGCTTCCCGGGCGCGCACCGCGTGCTCGGCTTCACCGAGAAGCCGGCCCGTTCCCTCGCCGAGGGCTACCTCGCCTCGGGCGACTACTGGTGGAACGCCGGCATGTTCGTCTGGCGGGCGGCCACCGTGCTCGAGCAGGTGCGCCTGCTGCTGCCCGTCACGCACGCCGCCGTCCTCGAACTCGCCGCGCAGCCGGAGCGGCTGGGGGAGATCTTCCCCGGCCTGTTCCGCACCTCGGTCGACTACGGGGTGATGGAGCCCGTCGCCGCCGGGCAGGGCAGCGCGCACGTCGCCGCCGTCGGGCTCGACGTCGAGTGGCGGGACGTGGGCGGCTACGCGAGCCTCGCCGAGGTGCTCGGACGGGACGCCGCCGGCAACGCGGTCTCGGGGCGGGTGGTGACGCTCGACGCCAGTGACAACATCGTGCTCAACTCCGACGCCTCCGGCGTCGTCGCCGTGGCCGGGGTGAGCGGGCTCGTCGTCGTCCGCACGCCCGAGGCGGTGCTGGTCGTGCCGGTGGAGCAGGCCGAAAGGGTCAAGGCGCTCGTCGCCGAGGTCACCGCCAGCGCGGGCGCCGGGTTCGCCTGAGCCGGCTGCCCTAGGTTGGTGGCAGGAGGAACCCATGATCGACAACCTCAAGCGCAGTCGGGAACCGCTCACCTGGATGCTGATCGTGCTCGTGCTGGCCCAGCTGGTGCTCGGGCTGGTGCGGCTCGTGCTCGCGGTGAGCGTCGACGGCCGGACGCTGCCGGAGGCGGCGCAGGAGTACGGCGCCTCGCTGCTGAGCCTCGCCGCGGCGATCGGCCTCGTCGCGCTGGTGTGCACCTGCTTCTTCATCTCCCCCGCGCTGCGCCGGGCCCGGGTGATCACCGTGGTCGCGGCGCTCGTGCTCGGGCTCGGCGTGCTGGCGACCCTGGTCTGCGCGGTGATCGGCGCGCTCGACGCGGGCGGCACGGTCGGGCTGGCGATGACGGTGCTCGGCAGCCTGCTCGACGTCGGGCTCAAGGCGCTCGCCGCCGGTGCGCTCTGGGTGCTGCTGCGCGGCGTCGGCGCCGGACGGATCGACCCGGCGCCGGCCGTCCCCGGGCTCGCGCTCCCGGAGCCGGTCGAGCCCGCGCCGGACGTCCGCCCGACGGTGTGGCAGCCGGGCGAGGCCACCGGCGCGGTGTGGCGGACCGCCGGGGACGCGGCCGCCGGCCTCCCGGGCCGCACCGCGGGCGACCCGGACGGGGACGCCCCCGGCAGCGGCCCGGACCTGACCGAGTGACAGCCAAGGTGTACGAAGCTGTGCATGGTAAGCCATAGGGGTTGACTTACCGTGAATGACAGGCATGTAATTCTCTTCAAGTCATTCACGACACGCCGCCCGGCGTGTCGCAGGTCGAGGAGGCGCACATGCAGGAGCTGTTCCTGGTGGTGACCGAGCCGGAGGAGGGCGCCCTCGCCTGGCAGGAGCACGCCCTGTGCGCCCAGACCGACCCGGAGGCCTTCTTCCCCGAGAAGGGCGGCTCCACCCGGGACGCCAAGAAGGTGTGCCAGTCGTGTGACGTCCGCAGCGAGTGCCTCGAGTACGCGCTCTCCAAGGACGAACGCTTCGGCATCTGGGGCGGGTTGAGCGAGCGCGAGCGTCGCCGCCTGAAGCGACGCGCCATCTGAACCACGGCTAGGCTGGGCGGGCCCCATCCAGCTCGGCGAAAGACAGGCGTGACCGACCACACCGAAGATCCCTGGGCGTGGCTGCACGAGCAGTCCGCGCGGGAGCGGGCTCCCTGGGCCGATGTCGTCGTGACCGCCTACCTCACCGCCGCCGAGCCGGAGGCGCGCGCGACCGTCCGGGCACTGGTGGAGGACGGCGAGGTCGAACCGGACGAGGTGCGCGACGGCCCACCGCCCGCCGACGCCCCGGACGAGTGGCTCTGGCTGCTCCCCGGCGGTGCCGCCCCGGCCCCGGACGCGCTGCGCCAGCTGCTCACCGCCCTGCATCGCCAGCCCGACCTGGACGTGGTCGGTCCGCTGCTGGTGGCACCCCGCCGCCGCGGCCCCGGCACCGTGATCAGCCAGTTCGGCCAGACCATCACCGCCGCCGGCCGGCTCCGTCCGCTCGTCGAACCGGGGGAGCTCTACCAGGGCCAGCTCGAGGGCAGCTACGCCCTGGGCGTCGACACCCTCGGCATGCTCGTCCGCGGCGAGGTCTGGCGCGAACTGGACGGCCTCGACGCGCACCTGCCCGACAGCTTCCAGGGCATCGAGTTCGGCTGGCGGGCCGTGCTCGCCGGCCACCTCGTCGCCGTCGAACCCGCCGCCCAGCTCATCGACCGCCGTCCCGCCAGCGACGAAGCGGACACCCGCGCCGCCGGGCTGGCGCTGGTCGTCGCGCACACCCGGCGCGGCTGGCGCTGGTTGCGTTCGCTCGGGCTGGCGCTCGGCGCGGTGTTCGCGTGGCTCGGCTTCCTGCTCGGCAAGGACCCGTTGCGCGCCGGCGAGGAGTGGCGCGGCCTGCTGCACTGGCTGGGGAACCGGCCCCTGCGGCGCAGTGTCCGGCTCCGGGCCGCCGCGGTGCCCGGCACGCCGCGCACCCGGGCCCGCGTCCGGGGCCTCCGGCCGACCTTCGGCGACGCCCTGCACCGCGCCAGGGAGGCGGTCGTCGACCGCTTCTCGGGGTGGCTGGACACCTTCGCGGGCCGCTCCGACGGGGCCGGGCTGGACGAACTCACCGGTGACGACTTCGCGGCCCGCGGCCGCCCCGAACCCCGACTGTCGGCGCTGGTCACCGGGTTGGTCGGCACGCTCGTGCTGGCCGGGATCGCCGCCCGGCAGCTCTACGGCACCGGCTCGCTGCAGGGCCGCCTGCTGCTCGCCGCGCCCGCGGGCTGGCTCGACCTGCTGCACTCCTACCTCGACGTCGTGCCCGGCAGCGCCGGCCTCTCGGGGGCACCCTGGGCCGGCCTGGCCGGCCTCGCCTCCTTCGTCACCGGCGGCCAGCCGGAATGGCTGGTCGGACTGATCGTGATCGGCAGCGCGCCGCTGGCCTGGCTGTTCGCGTTCCGGCTGCTGCGCCAGCTGGTCTCCAGCCCCGCGCTGGCGGGCGTCGCGGCGTTCTGCTACGCCCTCGCGCCTGCGCTCGTCGGGGTGCTCAACCTCGGCTCGTTCGGTGCCGTGGCCTGGACGGTGCTGCTGCCGGTGGCCGGTTACAGCCTGCGCGAGTGGCTTCGGGTCGGCAGTTGGCGCAGCGCCTCGACCGTCGCGCTCTGGGCGCTGCTGGGCAGCGCGCTCGTCCCGCTCGCCTGGGCGGTGGTGGTCGTCGGCTGCCTCGTCCTCGCCGTGTCCCGTCGCAGCCTGGCCGCCGCCGGGCAGGGGCTGCTGGTGGCCGCGGCCCCGGCGCTGCTGCTGGCCGGCCCGTGGACGGCCACGCTGCTCGCCTACCCGGGACGCCTGCTGACCGGCACCGAGCCGAGCCTGGCCACCACGGCCGAGGCGTCGCCGTGGCAGGTGCTGCTGGCGCGCAGTGCCGCCGGCGGGACCCCGCCGCTGTGGCTGTCGGCGGTGGTGGTGGGCGCCTTCTGGCTCGTCGCCCTGGCCGCGGCGCTCCGCCGTCCGGGACGGGCAGGGGCGGCGCTGGTCGCCGCCGCGCTGCTCGGCGCCGGCGTGGTGTGGCTGACCCGGCTGGTGCTGTGGGTGCCGCCGGGGGAGTGGGCCCGTCCGCTGGGCCTGGAGTGGCTGGTGGGAATGCTCGGCGCCCTCGTGCTGGCCGGAGCGATCGGGCTCGACGGCGCCGCGGCGGAACTCCGGGACAGCTCGCTCGGGCTGCGGCACGCCGGCACCCTCGCCCTGGCAGGGGTGGTCGCCGTCGCGGTCGCGCTCGGCGGCGGCTGGTGGGTGCTGGCCGGCCAGACCGGCCTGCACCGCGCGGCCGTGGGCGAGCTGCCCCCCTTCGTCCACAACCTGCAGACCTCGGCGACGCCCGGACGGACGCTCGCGATCGCCGTCCGGGAGTCGAAGGTGACCTGGTCGCTGCTGCAGGACGACTACCCGCGACTGGGCCAGGTCGAGCGGGGGCTGGTGCTGTCGGGCGACCCCGCGGCCACGACGCTGGCCACCTCGGTGGTCGGACGGCTGATGTCCGGCAGTGCGGACGACGACCTGCTGGGCGACCTGCGCGCGCTCGGGGTGTCGGCGCTCTGGCTGTCGGGGGGCGACCCGGCGCAGCAGACCGCCATCAGCAACACCCCCGGGCTCGAACTGGGCACCGGCGACGACGGCACGATGGTGTGGCTGGTGCCCGCCTCCGTGCGCGCGGTCGTGGTCTCCGGCGAGGCCCGCACCCCGGTGGGTACCGGCGTCGAGATCGCCGGCGGCGACACGCTGGTGCTGGCCGAGCCGGCGGACCCCCGCTGGTGGGCGAGCGTCGCGGGCGTGCCGCAGCAGGCGGTCGCCGGATTCCCGGACGAGCCGCTGGCCGGCCAGCGGTTCGCGCTCAGCGGTGGCGGCCGACTCGAGTTCGGCCTTCGTCCGGTCGAACCGTGGTGGGCCTGGGTGCAACTGGGCGGTCTCGCCCTGCTGCTGTTGCTGGCCGCGCCAGGCCTGCGACGTGGCCCGGCCGAGACCGGTCGGGCCGGCTCCGGCCGCGGCGGCACCGGCGCCCGACGCGCGGCGGGAGGCCACTCGTGAACCGCTGGATCGCACCCCTGGCGACCCTGGCCCTGCTGGCCGGGGCGACCGTCCCGGCCGTCCTGGCGCCCGCGCCGGCCGTCCCTGCCGCGGCCGCACCGGAGGACCGCAGCCGGGTGCAGGTGGTCTGCCCGTCCTTCACCGACGTGGTCGCGAAGGTGACCGTGGCCGGGGCCGCCTCGGGCGCCGGCCTGCGGGTGGCGGACGTGACCGCACCCGACCGGGTCGACAACCCCGAGGGGATCGCCCAGCTCGGCAACCGTCCCGATCCGCAGGTGCTCACCGCACCGCGCGACCTCGCCTTCGGCGCGAGCACGGTCGCCGCGGCCGACGGGGGCGGCGAACGCGGGCTCGGGGCAGCGGCCTGCGGCGCGCCCGGGGCCGAGGCGTGGTTCGCCGGGGTCGCGATCTCCGACGCCGACGAGGCCGACCTGCTGCTCTCGAACACCGACGCGACAGAGGCTGCGGTCGACATCACCGTCCACGGCGACCAGGGACGGCTGAACGCCCCCGGATCGCGGGGCATCGTGGTGCCCGGCAACAGCACCGTGTCGGTGCCGCTGAACGTGCAGGTCACCTCCGCCGCCCCGGTGACGCTGCATTTGGAGACCTCCCAGGGACGCGTCGCCGCCATGCTGCGGCAGCGCAGCTGGGCCGAGTCGGTCTCCCGCGGCGCCGACTGGCTGGCGCCCGCCGCCGCGCCGGCCCGGGAAGTCGTGATCCCGGTCGTGCCGGCCGTGGCGGGCACGTCGACGCTGGTGGTCGCCAACCCGGGCGACCGCACAGCGGGGGTCGCCATCGAGGTGCTCGGCACCTCGGGACGCAGCGCGCTGCCCGGCCTGGAGAACGTGCAACTGCCCGCCGGCGCCACCCGCAGCTTCGACCTCGGAGAGGTCGCCGAACCGATCGGGCTGCGGCTGACCTCGGAGCGGCCGATCACCGCCGGCGTCCGCTCCACCTCCTCGACCCGGCCCGGTCGGGTCGACCCCTCCTACTCCGCGGCCCAGCCCGAGGTCGGGACGGACGCGCTGCTGCCCCTCGCACTCGGCCAGGGGGCCGACGGGCAACTCGTGCTGGCCAACCCCGGCGACGGCGAGGCGAGCGTCGAGGTCACCCTCGGCACCCAGCTCGGCGGCCCCGGCGTCACCTCGACGGTCACCGTCCCGGCAGGGGGGATCGGACTGGTGCCGCTGCCGCGGGCCGCGGTGGCGGTGGTCGGGATCCGCGGCGAGGTGCCCGGGCTGCGCGCCGCGGTGGTGGCGACCCGGAAGCTCGGACGGGTCGACGGGGTGGCCGTCGTGCCCATCGTGTCGAACGCGCGCGCCGGGGCCATGCCGGCCGTGGGCTACGACCCGCGCGTGGGCACCTGAACCCTGGCCTCAGTCCTCGGGCTCCAGCGCGGGATCGAGTTCGTCGGTGCCGATGCCGGTGAGCGCCGACAGCTGCTCGACCACGGTGCGGTGCACGAGCCGGGCCAGCTCCGGGCGTGACGAGGCCCGGTGCTCCAGCGGACGGCGATACAGCACGACCCTGGCGTTCTCGCCCGGGCGCCCGGAGACCGCCGAGGCCAGCGGCACCCGGTCGAAGAACCCGGTGAGGCTGGGCACGTCCTCGAAGCCGAGGTCGAGGCCGACCAGCGCCCGGGGGCAGGTGGTCTGGATCCGCTCCGCCGAGGCACGCACGCAACTCGCGAAGTACTCCACCCCTCGGCTGCGGTACGGCACGGCCACCGGCAGGGGAGTGAACGGGTTCGGGCCCGACAAGGGGCCCCGCAGGCCCCGTCCGTGCCTCTCCCGCCGCTTCATGCCGCCACCCTAGATCAACCTCGGCGCGGCAGCCGCCGCGTTGCGACCCGGGCAGGTCGCGGACGGCTATCGTCGAGCCGTGATGAACCGCCGCTGCTCCCGGGCCACCTGCCAGGCCTCGGCGGTCGCCACCCTCACCTACGTGTACGCCGACTCCACCGCGGTCGTGGGTCCACTGGCGCTGCGTGCCGACCCGGGCTGCTACGACCTGTGCCGCGAGCACGCGGGCTCCCTGAGCGCCCCGCGCGGCTGGGAGGTGATCCGGCTGCCCGGGGAACTGGACGAGGCCCGCGCCTCCAGCGACGACCTGATGGCCCTGGCCGACGCCGTCCGGCGGGTCGGGCTGGCCGGGGAGCCGCCGGCCCCCGTCCAGCCGCACCTCACCCGGCGCAAGGGGCACCTGGCGGTTGTCGCAGACCCCGTGCCGCTCGCCCGCCAGTAGGCTGGCGCGCATGATCTCGCAGGGCGTGTTCAAGGCCAACGACCTCCGCGGCCTGGTGAGCGGCGAGGCCCCCGAATGGGACGTCGACGGCGCCCGGGCGGTCGGGGCGGCGTTCGCCGCGGCGTTCGGGCTGGCGGGCGGCGAGTTCGTCCTGGGCCGCGACACCCGGCTCGCCGGACGGGAACTGAGCCTCGCCTTCGCCGAGGGTGCGATGCGCCTGGGAGCCGGGGTCGTCGACATCGGGCTGGCCAGCACCGACCAGCTCTGGTACGCCTCGGGCGTGACGGGGTTCGCCGGCGTGCAGTTCACCGCCTCGCACAACCCCGCCGGCTACAACGGGATCAAGTTCTGCCTGCCCCACGCCGCCCCGATCACCCCGGAGCTGATGGCCGCGATCCGGGAACTGACCTGGGCCGACCTGCCGGACGCCGCCCGTCCGGGCGTCCTGCGCGAGACCGACCTGCTGCCCGGCTACGCCGCCCACCTGCGGTCGCTGGTGCCGCTGGACGGGGTGCGCCGGCTGCGGGTCGTGGTGGATGCCGGCAACGGGATGGCGGGTCACACGACCCCGGCGGTGCTGGGCGACCTCGTGGACGTCGTCGGCCTCTACCTCGACCTGGACGGGCGGTTCCCGAACCACCCGCCCAACCCGCTCGACCCCGCGAACCTGGTCGACGCCCGGCGGGCCGTCCTCGAGCACCACGCCGATCTCGGCCTCGTGTTCGACGGCGACGCCGACCGCTGCTTCATCATCGACGAGCGTGGCGAGGTCGTCGACCCGGCGGTCGTGATCTCACTGATCGCCCGCTCGGAACTGGGCCGCGAGCCGGGCGCTGCGATCGTGGTGAACACCATCACCTCCACCGCGGTGGCCGAGGAGGTCGCCGCAGCCGGCGGACGGCTGGTGGTCGGCAAGGTCGGCCACACCTACCTCAAGGCGCTGATGGCGGAGCACGACGCGATCTTCGGCGGCGAGCACTCCGCCCACTACTACTTCCGCGACTTCTGGGGTGCCGACACCGGCATGCTGGCGGCATTGCACGTGATCTCCCTGGTCGGACGCGGCGACGCGACGATGTCGGAGCTCGCCGCCGGGGTGCCGTCCCGCGCCGCCTCGGGCGAACTGAACTCCACCGTGGCCGACCCCGCCGCGGTGATGGACGCGGTCGCCGCCGCGTTCGCGGGCGAGGGCGAGGCCGGCTGGGAGGACGGCCTGCTGGTGCGTGGCCCCGACTGGTGGCTGAGCGTCCGGGCGTCCAACACCGAGCCGCTGCTGCGGCTCAACGTCGAGGCCGGCGACCCCGACACCATGACGCGCCTGCGCGACCGCGCGCTGGCGATCATCCGTCCCTGAGCGCCGAGGAGCACCATGAGCGAACTGCCCGCCGAGGTACTGGCCATCCTGGCCTGCCCGTCCTGCCACCAGAAGCTGGCGTGGGACTACGAGGCCGCCGAGCTGGTGTGCACCGCCGCCGACTGCGGCCTGGCCTACCCGGTGGTCGACGGCATCCCGGTTCTGCTGGTCGACGAGGCCCGGCGTCCCCAGCAACTCCAGTGACGAGCTTCGACGACTCCCGGCTCGCCGACGAGGCGGTGCTGCGGGCGGCCGACCCGCTGCTGCGCCCGCTCGCCGAGGCCGGGGCGCGGGTGCGGCGCGAGGCGGTGCTGGCCGAGCCGGCGCTCGCGCCACTGGACGACAGCGAGCGGCCCCGGGCGGTGATCGCCTTCGGTCCCGAGGCACGGCTGCTGCGGGCCGTGCTGGAGCCCACCTGCCCCGTCCCGCTCGTCGCCTGGCCGACGCTGGGGCTGCCCGGCTGGGTCGGTCCGCTCGACGTCGTGGTGGTGATGGGGGGCGGCTCGAGGCATTCCCTCGCCGGTGCCTGGGAGGCGGTCCGGCGGGGTTCGCGGCTGGTGGTGGCCTGCCCGCCGGACTCGGCGCTGGCCCGGCAGTCGGCCTCGGCGGCGACGACCCTGCTGCCCACCGCCACCGGCGACCAGTTGGCGGCTGCCGTGGTGGTGCTCGACGCGCTGCACCGGCTCGGGCTGGGACCGGTCGTCCAGCCCTCCCGGGTGGCGGACGCCCTGGACGCGGTCGCGCTCGGCTGCGCCTGGTCGCGGGACGTCACCCAGAACCCGGCGAAGCGGGTCGCCCTGGAGCTCGCCGAGGCCCAGCCGCTGGTGTGGGGCGGCTCGATCCTCGCCGCGCGGGCGAGCCGGCGGGTGTCGGAGGCGCTGCGCAGCGCGTCCGGACGGGTGGTGCTGTCGGCGGACGCCGGCGCGCTGCTGCCCCTGGTGGACCTCGTGCCGCCACGGGACCCCTTCGCGGACCCGTTCGAGGAGGCGCCGACCACACTGCGCCCGGGCCTGGTGATGATCGACGACGGCCAGGACGACGAGGCCGCCGCCGAGGAACGCGCCCGGCTGCTCGCGACCGCCGCCGAGCGCGACGTGATGGTCTCCCGGCTGGAGCACTCCGGAGGCAGCGCGGTCGAGCGTTACGTGACCGTGCTTCAGCAGGGGCTGTTCGCCGCCGCGTACCTGCAGATCGGGTTGTCGCGCTCGGCCTGAGCCAGACGACGGGCGGGGGTGGCAGAATCTCCGGCGTGAGCACCCACGGAGGAACCCGGGCGGTCGTCGCCGCGCTGCTGGCCAATGCGTTCATCGCCGCGACCAAGTTCGGGGCCTGGGCCCTGACCGGGGCGTCCTCGATGCTGGCCGAGGCCGTCCACTCCGTCGCCGACACCGGGAACCAGATCCTGCTGCTGGTCGGCGGCCGCGGCTCCCGTCGCGACGCGACCGAGGAGCACCCCTTCGGTTATGGACGGGAGCGCTACATCAGCGCCTTCCTGGTGTCGATCATCCTGTTCAGCCTGGGCGGGCTGTTCGCCCTGTACGAGGCCGTCCACAAGGCCGAGGAGGTCGCCGCCGGGCACCCCAACGAGATGCTCGAGGGCCCGTGGTGGTGGGTGCCGCTGGTCGTGCTGGTGGCGGCGATCATCGCCGAGTCGTTCTCGTTCCGCACCGCGATCCACGAGTCGGCGGCGCTGAAGGGAAAGCAGTCCTGGCTGCGGTTCATCAAGACCTCGAAGTCGCCCGAACTCCCGGTGATCCTGCTGGAGGACTTCGCCGCGCTGCTCGGCCTGCTGTTCGCGCTGTTCGGCGTCGGGCTCACCCTGATCACCCACAACGGCATCTGGGACGCGATCGGCACCGGCTTCATCGGGGTGCTGCTGATCGCGGTCGCGGTGACGCTGGCGATCGAGACCCGCAGCCTGCTGCTCGGCGAGGCCGCCAGCCCCGAGGCGGTCGCCCGGATCCGGGAGGCCCTGGACGCCACCGACGGCGTCGAACGGACGATCCATCTCAAGACCCTGCATCTGGGCCCGGAGGAGATCCTGGTCGCGGCCAAGATCGCGGTCGAGCCGACCGATTCGGCGGCCCGGGTGGCCGAGGTCATCAACACAGCCGAGGTCGCGATCCGGACGGCCGAGCCCCACGTCACCGCGCTCTACCTTGAACCCGACATCGACACGAGCCGAGCCGGCTGAGGTCGTCCGGGGCGTTCGGTCCGTGCGCTCAGGACCGGCTTCCCGGCGGCTCGGGTAGCGACCGCTCCGGGTCGATCAGCACGGCCACGTCCACCTCGAGGGCCGCGGCGAGCGCGAAGATCGTGTCGAGCCGCGGGTTCCCGCGTCCGGGCAGCCGGGTGAGCGGGTCGCGGGCGTTGTTGCGCGAGTGCTCGATGTTCTGGATCTGGTTCCGGCTGACTCCACTGGCCGCCGAGAGCTGCTCCTGGGTCCACTGCCTGCGGGTGCGCAACCGCTGCACCTTGCGTCCCAGTTCCTGTGCCACTCGGTCCTGGGACGCGGGATCGAGTGGCACGCCCCCACCCTGTCCGGAGCCGGCCCTAGAGTCAGCACAACGGATTGGGCAACTGGGAGGTTCTGGTGCGGCTGGAGGAGATGCAGGTCGGGTCACGGTTGGAGGGGGTGGTGCCCGGAGAACCCGTGGTGCTGCTGAGCGCGACCTGGTACGGCGCCGATGCGCTCGCGGTCATGTTCCGCCGCGCTGACTCCTCGATCCAGGAGCAGGTGCTCTACCGCGACGCCGAGCCCGGTCTGGCGGTGGCCGCGGCCTCCGGGCGGCACTTTGACGCGCCCGGGGCGGACTTCCGGATCGCCGCCGAGGCGCAGCGCATCACCCTGGCGGGGCTGTTCGACCCGATGCTCGCTGTCACGACCAGCGCCGTGGAACCGTTGCCGCACCAGCTCCACGCGGTGTACGGCGAGCTGCTGCCGCGCACTCCACTGCGCTTCTTGCTCGCGGACGACCCGGGCGCGGGCAAGACGATCATGGCGGGCCTCTACCTCAAGGAGCTCATCCTGCGCCGGGACGTCGAGCGCTGCCTGGTGGTCGCCCCCGGCGGTCTGGTCGAGCAGTGGCAGGACGAGCTGCTGGGAAAGTTCGGGCTGCGGTTCGACATCCTCTCGCCCGGCCTGGCGGAGGCCTCGCTGGGGGCGTCGGTGTTCGAACGACACCCGCGCCTGATCGCCCGGATGGACCAGCTCTCCCGCACCGACGAGTTGCTGGCCGCGGCGGCCAAGGCCGAATGGGACCTGGTGGTGGTCGACGAGGCCCACCGGATGAGCGCCCACTACTTCGGCGCGAAACTCACCAAGACCCGCCGGTTCGCCCTCGGTGAGTTGCTCGCCTCCCGCACCCGGCACCTGCTGCTGATGACCGCCACGCCGCACTCGGGCAAGGAGGAGGACTTCCAGTTGTTCCTCACCCTGCTCGACCCCGACGGCTTCGAGGGACGGTTCCGCGGCGGCGTGCACGACACGAACACGGCGGGGCTGATGCGCCGGATGGTGAAGGAGGACCTGCTCACCTTCGACGGCCGTCCGCTGTTCCCCGAGCGGGTGGCGATCACCGTCCCGTACCGGCTGAGCCCCGCCGAGCAGGAGCTGTACGAACAGGTGACGCAGTACGTCCGGGAGGGCATGAACCGCGCGGAGCGGCTCGACGACAGCCGTCGCACCACGGTGGGTTTCGCGTTGACGGTGCTGCAGCGGCGGTTGGCGTCCAGCCCGGCGGCGATCCACCAGTCGCTGCTGCGGCGCGTCGCCCGGCTGCGGGCGCGGCGGCAGGCGCTGCAGCGGGGCGAGGCGGTGGACGTCCCGGCGGGTGGGACGGACCTGCTGGACGACCCGGACGAGTTCGCGGCCGACGAACTGGAAACGATCGAGGAGGAGCTGGTCGACGCCGCGACCGCGGCCCGGACGATCGCGGAACTCGACACCGAGCTGGCCGAGCTGGCCGAGCTGGTGGAGGCGTCCGGTCGGGTGCTGGCGTCGGGCACCGATCGGAAATGGGCCGAGTTGCGAACGATCCTGGAGGGCAACGCGCTGTGCGCCGGAGCTGGGGGAGACGAGGCCGCCCGGCGCAAGCTGATCGTCTTCACCGAGCACCGCGACACGCTGGCCTACCTGCAGCGCCGGGTCGGCACGGTGCTGGGCCGCCCGGAGGCCGTGGTCGCCATCCACGGCGGCGTCCACCGCAGCGAACGGCGCCGGCTCACCGAGGAGTTCACCAAGAACCCCGACTGCCAGGTGCTGATCGCCACCGACGCGGCGGGGGAGGGCCTCAACCTGCAGGCGGCGCACCTGATGGTGAACTACGACCTGCCGTGGAACCCGAACCGGATCGAGCAACGGTTCGGCCGGATCCACCGGATCGGGCAGACCGAGGTGTGCCGGCTGTGGAACCTGGTGGCAGACGACACCCGCGAGGGCGAGGTCTTCACCCGGCTGCTGGCCAAGATCGAGGAGCAGCGGCAGGCGTACGGCGGCAAGGTGTTCGACGTGCTCGGGGAGGCATTCTCCGAGCGACCGCTGCGGGACCTGCTGCTGGAGGCGATCCGCTACGGGGAGCGGCCCGAGGTGCGGGCGCGGATGCACCAGGTGATCGACGCGAGCGTGTCCGAGGGCCTGGCCGACCTGCTGCAGGAGCGGGCGCTCGCAGCCGAGGCGCTCTCCGACAGCGACCTGGCGGGCGAACGCCGGCAATTGGATGAGGCCAGGGCCCGGCGGCTGCAGCCGCACTACATCGAGCTGGCCTTCCGGGCGGCGTTCACCCGGCTGGGGGGACGGATCGCCCGCCGCGAGGCCGGGCGGTTCGAGATCACCCACGTGCCGGCGACGCTCCGGGCCGGTGGCACGGTGGCGACCCGGTACGAGCGGGTGGCCTTCGACCTCGCGCGGGTGGACGTCGACGAGGGCGCTCGGGCCGACCTGCTCGCGCCGGGCCACCCGCTGCACGACGCGGTGATGGCCGCGGCGATCACGGCCTGGGGCGGTGCTCTGGAGCGCGGCGCGGTACTGCTGTCACCCACCGCCACCGTGCCGACACTGCTGGTCGGAGTGATCGAGGAGGTCGCGGACGCGACCGGCGAGACGGTCTCCCGGCGGTTCGGCTACGCCCACGTGACCCCGGACGGCGGCGTC